>Ga0136846_1237870_pt1 | contig 11251 bp, 9 predicted proteins | sample HopSoiMetagenom2_FD_96841 | JGI IMG/M metagenome (GOLD analysis project Ga0136846, IMG submission 96841) | Grasslands soil microbial communities from Hopland, California, USA - 2 Assembly 2016 (version 4) | ecosystem: Environmental > Terrestrial > Soil > Grasslands | place: USA: Hopland... | reverse complement strand
TGCTCGCTGGCGCGCTTCTGCAACTCGCCTTTTGCTTTTTCGCACTCTGCCGTCCGCTGGCCCAGTCGGTCTTCCAATTCCTTGAGCCGTTCGGCTGCTTCGGCACTTGCTTGCTGTTCTGTGGCGAGCTGCTTGTCAGTTTGTTCGCGGGCCCGGCGTGTCAGGGCAAGCTCCTGTTCTAATCGGCCACAGCGCAGCTGCGCTTGCCTTTCCTTAAGCTCAGCCTGTTTGACCGCTGTTGTTGCCGTGTCCAACTGCTCGCGCAAATTCGATTCCAGCGTTTCCTGCTCTTGTCCCTGGTTTGCCAAGTCGTCCTTGGCCCGTTTCAACTCTGCTGCCTGCCGGGTTAGCCGCTCTTCGAGTTCTTTAACGCGTTTGCTCGACCTGGCGCTGGCCTCTCGCTCTTTGGCAAATTGAGTGTCCAATTGGTTGCGGTCCTCGCGCAGTTCGGCCAACTCTTGTTCCAACTGTTTGCAGAGCTCTTGCGTTTGCTTATGCGCCGCGCTCAGGGCTTCGAATTGCCCCGGAGGCCGGCTCGCGGATTTTAGCTGAGCCCCGGCGGCCATCTCGGCCGCCGGCTGTTCACCTTGCATCTTCAAGGGCGCCCGCTCATTCAAGCTTTTCTGCAGTTCTTCGATCGTTTTATCTCTGCGTTGGATTTGTGCTTCCGAAAGGCGAAGATCATTTTCAGCAGCGGAGATTCTTTTGACCAAAGTTTCGCGCTCGTGGACGTAATTCGCCACGTTGTCACGCTGCCGGACGGACTCGTTCTCGAGCGCTGCGATTCGATTCTCGACGTCCTTACCAGACTCAGGCGAGCTGATGTTGGCTGGAGGAGCCGAGCCCTCGCGAGCTGGCATCTTGCTGGTTTCAGCTTTGGCCTGCGCTACCGGAACGGGTTGAGGGGCCGGCTCGACCGGGGTTACCGACCACGCACCGGGCGCCACGGTAGCGTCTGGCTCGCGTCGGACCTCCCGTGTTCTATGCGCTTCAGAAATGGAGATAGGTGGCCGCATCGGTCCCGCCCCGGGTTCAGGCAAGTCCGTCAGCCGAATGAGCAGCGCGCGCGCAGGCTCAATGTTTGCCATTTTCATTGCGGACTCGTTCTGGCTGCTTGAATTGAGCAACTGCATCATCACCTTGAGAACGAACTCCAGGGGGGACACCGGCTTTAATACCAGGTCATTGCCGCCCGCAGCGACGACGCCGGCGCGATCTTGAAGATCTACCCCGGTCGACAGGAAGATGACCGGAACAGATGCGTATCCCGGCATGCGGCGCAACTGTTGACACAACTCAAAGCCGTTCACCTGAGGCATCTGGATATCGAGAATGACAAGATCAAAGCGACCGTTGGCGAGTACGCGGAGGCTTTCGATCGGATCCTGAACGCCGAGCACCTCAAAATTGCCGCGCTTGAGGCCAGTGACGGCTGCCAGGTTGTGAAAAGGGTCGTCGTCCACTACCAGTAATCTTGGCTGAATCCGTGGTTCTGCAAAAGCTGTCTCGTTGCTCTGGACAAGCCAGTCGAGGCAATCCACAGCCTGGGCGACGGTCTGAAAACTCGAACTGGTCGGCTCGGAGATTTTGAAGATGATTTCAAACAGCAGCCCTTCGAGCGCACCGCTGAGTTCCGCGATTTTTGTAAACCCAATCAGGCCGGCATGCGCGCTCAAGATTCGAACCCGGCGGTAAAGCTCGGACAAATGCTCCTGGGTTTGCCGGGAATCCACAGCGTTTAGGCAGCTAAGGCAGAGCTGGCGAATTATCGCGACTCCTTTTTGCGCATCGTCCAGCAAGCCGGTCTGCTTGAGATAAAGGGCGGTGTCGCCAGGCGGATTTCCGTCCGGAGAAGCTCCCAGCGGGTTCCCATTGTGGAGGAGCGCCGATGGTGCAAGGCGTCCGAGCAGTTCGCAAACGTGAGCGACCAATTTCGCGGGAGTGCAATCTGTCTTGAGCAGGCCTCGCGTGGCCCCGGCTTGAATGGCCCGGAACGCAAGTTGGTCCATGTAGGCATACGAAAGGACAATTACCGGTGTGTCTTTCAGATTCGGGTGGCGGCGGATGAACTTAATCAGCTCCACGCCATCCAGCCCGGGAAGCATTAAATCCAACACGATCAGGCCGGGCCTGAGCTTTGGCGCCATTTCCACCGCTGCGACTCCGTCCTCAGCAACGTTGAATTCGAAACCTTCACGTATCAGGGCTTTGCCGTAGAGTTTTATGGCAAAAGTATCGTCCTCGATTAACAGGATGGTCTGATTTCGATTTCGTGGGCCCGCATGCTTTACCAAAGCCATCGCAGCCGGCTCCCCCTTCGAGAACAGAGGAAACGAATCCTCAAACTCCAACTTTTGCGGGGCAGACGTGCTCGCTGGCGCATTGAGTTGCATCGCATTACCAGGATTTACAATAGCCTTGCCAGCCGGCCCTGCCTTCGAGAACAGAGGAATCGAATCTTCAAAGTCCAATTTTTGTGGGTCGCCTGCCGGCAGACCGGCAGATGTGTGGGCGAGCTTGCTTTCTTTTCCCTGTGTTGGCCGGGCCTGGCGGCCGGATGGACCGGAGCGCGCCCTCGTCGCCGCGCTGGGTTGTGCCGCAGGGATCGGCCCCCGCGGAACAGTCGTCGGTGAGAGTGGTCTTGTTTTTTTCTGCACAGTATTGGATTTCATAACTTAGCCCCGGTGGGCGATTGCGACGGTGAGACCTCCTGGCAAACAACCAAGTCGGCGAACTGGAAGCTTCGACCTCGATTTGCTGAGAGGTCCTTTCGGTCAACGGTTTGCACGATAAGCTTTCTTTTGCTTTTGAAGCATGAAGCAGACCAGAGGCGCGCGACCGAATTTACGAGTCGGCAATGAGCATTCTCTGCCCCGGGAGCCCCGCCCAACCCGATCGCGAGCAACTCGCCTGCCGCCGTAAAATGCGCCCAGTCAAGGGAGACGCGCGGGTGGTTTTTCAACATCCTTGGACTGCGCAAAAATGAAACAACCTGTTGGAAATCCAAACGAATGACCGAAGAAAACCCTAGCGAAATGCTAAGCCGTCCAAAAACAAGACATGACCCGGCTGAAATTTTTCATCCTTGGACCTGCAAGTGAATTGACTCCGCAAGCCGCATTCTGGCTGAGGCACATAACAAGCGATGATACCCTTCTGGATATCCACCCAATATCCACCGATTTTGGAGTCGTACTGGGAAAGTTTACCGCCGGCGCTTTGTGTCGGCGCGCCTGGTGGACACCTTGCTCACCGATGGGGCGCCTTGTTTCGCCCTTTGTCCCGCCTTGGTCATTAAACGCGATTGTTCGTACATCTCGATCCACTTCTCGCTCGAAATCGCCGAGATCAGCTTGCCAATCGCTTCGAGCGGCAAATCGTCCGGCGACTTGAAATGAACGCAGCATTTCCCCATATCGAGCTTCTTCTCCGCGGCCTTGAACGCCGCCTTCAGCTGCTCGAGTTGACTCCCGCTCCTGAACGCGCCCATCAAGTAGAGCACGCAGTAGTTCTTCTGCGACGAGAGCGCAACGTAGCAGATCGGCTGCTGGTTGTAAGTGTCTGGATACCGTGACAGTGGAATCGCCCAGCCGATCGTGCCCCAAACGAGGCATTCATCGTAGCCGGGAGGAATGTGCTTGTTCACGAATGCGCGCACCGTCGTGATCGTCGTCGCACGCTCGGCGGGCAGTGAGGCGATGTATTGCGCTGGCGTCTTAACGTTTGATGGTGGTTTCATGCATTGGGTATCTTCCGGAACGGAGTCAGGGAGTGGCAATTGTCTGCTTAAAAGCCGATTCAACTTCTTTCGTTGTCGCTGTGGCAAACCATATCAATGACCACCGTGCAGGCCAAAATGAGCACCTGGTCTTCTTCATCCGGAATGTCCACTCCATAGGTGTCCGCAAAAGTGAACCAGCGTTTTGAAACCTCGGCTACAACATGGCCACCACGGCGGAACTTGTATTCCATGTCGAGAAAACTGCCTTCAGCTTCCAGATCATCAGGACCGGGCACATCAACAGTAAATTTGCACCTCATCAACGTGAACAGGTGTTTTTTAACAATGGCTGCCAACTCACCGTTGCGGGTGATTTCATAGGATGGTCCCCACGAGAGGAGCTTCTGCCGGATAAAAGCTAATTCGTTCTTTTGCATGTCCTGGAAAGAAAGCTTCTCACCAAGGCTGAACGCCCTGCCATCAACAACGAAAACGTCTTGTCCTGTCTCATTCTTGATCGCAAAATCATCTCCCCAGGAAAATAGTTTCTGCTTCATCAGGTAGCGCATATCCACATGATGGCATAATCGTTGTTCTTAGACACTACTTGAGTGGCAGGCGGATATGGAGCCAATCTCCGATGCGCGAAGCCGAAGGACTGTCGAGGTTGCACAACGGGATGATCGACTTGCCTGACTCCGGATACACACGAATAATCGCGTTCATTCCCGGAGCACCGCCGCGATGGCGGTAGGTCAGCGCCTCGTCAAGACGGGCTCTCCGTGGCGTGCATGGAGGGCCTCGAAGCTTAAGGTGGCTTAGCTGGGGGCGGCTGACTGAATCCGAATTGCGTCGCCAAAATGGGAGGCGGACGGTTAAATGCTCCGGTGAGCACGCTGGAACGGATCTGCGAGATGGCCGGCACACGAGGTCTGCCCGTCCTGTTCATCGGAGGACACGCGGTGATTGCTCATGGCCATCCGCGAAACACTTTTGATGTTGATTTGCTCATCAACCGCGAGGATCGCCATGCCTGGAGCGGTTTGCTCGAAGGATTGGGTTATACTTTGTTAGCGCAGACAACCGCTTTTCTGCAAATGCAGGCACCGGACGAACACACGCTCCCGGTGGACCTGCTGATGGTCAATGAGCAGACGTTTACGATGATGGTAGCCGCGGCGCGATGGCAGGAACCGCTTCCACTCAATGCCAGAATTGTTTCTTTGTCACATCTGCTCGCGCTCAAATGTCATGCCATCAAGCATGGCCATCCTGGACGTGTTGAAAAGGATGTGGACGATGTGATAGGGTTAGTGGCAGCAAATCGCGTGGAAATCAAAGCGCCAGAATGGCGAGAGCTGTTTTTGAAATACGGTCCACCGGAACTCTATGAAAAACTCGGACGCATCCAGAAAAAGCAGTCTTCCTGATTTGGATTTGCCAGATTGGAGCGCCATGTTGGATTCCGGCAGGCAAGCCTCGCCACGGGCCGCGCTCGCTCGGATCGAGGAGTGCTATCGTCTTTTTCCCAAAGCCGCAAAACGAAGCCGTCAGCAACGCATCCTTGCGGACTTTCCGGAATTTAAGTTGTGAGGCCAGCCCGTGTAGGATCGCCGCGGCATCAGTCCTCTTTTTGTTTAGCTTTCGCGGCTTCCAGAATTCTACGCATTACACGTGTCATCGAATTGCACGAAGAATTGGGGCAGGTTCGGAAAATTCCTGAGTGGCATGCGGGCGTGAAGCCAATCTCCGATGCGCGAAGCCGAAGGACCATTCAGGTTGCACAACACGTTCACCGACTGGCCCGACTTCGGATACACGCGAAGAATCGTGTTCATTCCTGGAACGCCGCCGCCCGGGCCACACGTCCGCCCCTTGTTCGGTCGCGCAGGCTGCAATCCTAAGCCGGAGGCGCCGGTAGTGAATTGCAGAGGCGTCGTCTCGGCAAGAAGACAATCGGGTAGAACAATCCCGGATTAAGTTTCCCTTCCCTTTTAGCCGTGACATTGCGGGGTCGGATGGCCATACTCGGCAAAATCATATCCGGGAGGAAAAGGGCTGCGGTCGTTTGCTTATCTTATGATCTCGAAAAAATGGGTTGCGGTGGGTTTATTCGCACCACTTTCATTCGCGTCACTTTTGCTCACCGCGACCCAGGCGGACGCTCAGTCCACCATCAACGCGTCCACTTTTTCTTACCAGGGGCGCTTGACGGATGGCGGCGCTCCAGCCAACGGCGCTTACGATTTAACCTTCACGCTTTTTACGACGAATATTGGCGGCCTGGCAGTCGCTGGTGCGATCACGAATGCGCCAATACCGGTCAGCAACGGATTGTTCACGGTCCTGCTGGATTTTGGGGCGGCTGCTTTTCCGGGCGATGCACGCTGGCTCGAGATTGCAGTACGCAGCAATGGCGTGGCCGCGGCGCGACTCCCCCTGACGCCCCGACAGGCGCTCACGGCGACGCCGTATGCGCTGTGGTCGCAGGCTGCGGGCACGGCCTCGAATCTTTCGGGAACGATCTCCGCCGCCAACATCGGCGCCGGAACGATCACCGGATCCATGCTGGCGGCGGGCGGCGCGGCAGCCAATCTCCAGGCCAGCGGCCAAAGCGGCGTCGCCAGCGGCGGCATGGTGCTATCGCCCACGAACAACTCCGCCCTCGCCAACGCCGGTTACGTTTTGGTGGGCACCATGCAGGGCAGCGATACATGGATTCAGCACAGCACGAACCTCCCTCCGTTAGGTCGCAAGTTGCACACCGCGGTATGGACGGGGACCGAGTTCATCATCTGGGGTGGACTCAACGGCACCAACAAATTGAACACGGGAGCTCGTTACAATCCGGTGGCCAACACGTGGACGCCTTTGCCAACCTTTGGCGCGCCCTCGGCACGATTCCAACATACCGCGGTTTGGACGGGGACCGAGATGATTATTTGGGGCGGAGCCGATTCGACATTCTACGGTGATGGCGCGCGTTACAACCCGGTTTCAAACGGTTGGATACCGATTAACACCAACGGAACACCAGCGGCCCGTTACGAGCACTCGGCGGTGTGGACGGGCAGCAGGATGATCGTTTGGGGCGGCTCAAATGGAGGATTTTTCAACGATGGCTCACGTTATGATCCCGTGACGGATACCTGGACCAGCATGGCGCCAGCCCCACTGGGAGTGCGCACACGGCACACAGCCGTATGGTCCGGCACTCAAATGATCATTTGGGGCGGGCTCGGCGCGAGTTCACCGTTGGCCGACGGCGCGCGCTACAATCCGGGCAGCGATTCCTGGTCCGGCATGCGGCTCAGCGGGGGTCCGTCGGCACGCCTCAATCACACCGCCCTGTGGGCGGTCAACCAAATGATTATTTGGGGCGGCAGCGCTAATGGCCTTTTGCTGGGTGATGGCAAACGTTACGACCCTGCCGGAGACCGGTGGTTCGATTTACCCGCTGCAGGGGCGCCCTCAGCGCGGGAGCAACACAGCGCGGCATCCATCGGCGCCGACATGCTTATCTTCGGCGGGATAAACGGCGCACCGTTGGGCGATGGTTTCCGTTACAGCGCGGCTAAGGATGGCTGGAGTTCGCTTAGTTCGACGCAGGCGCCGAGCGCGCGATGCCAACATGCAACGATTTCCAGCAGTAACGAAATGTTCGTGTGGGGCGGGATGGACGGGGCCGGGACCTCGCTCAGCGATGGCAGGCGGTACAATGCATCGTTGAACACATGGACGCCGCTAAATCAGGGACCCCCTTCACCCCGATGGTTGCATACGGCGGTCTGGACCGGGAGCGAAATGCTCGTTTGGGGAGGTGCAGATAATGCCGGCGGCCGCGTCAGTGATGGTGGCCGATTCAATCCAGTGACACACTCGTGGGCGACGATGAGCACAAACGGCGCGCCCTCTCCCCGCGACGTCCATACCGCGGTTTGGACCGGCAAAGAAATGATCGTTTGGGGCGGCTCGGCCAGTCCGGCGGCTAACGATGGAGCGCGATACAACCCGGTGTCAGACACTTGGCTTCCGGTCGAGACAAACGGGGCGCCAGCGGCGCGTTCCTCACATACGGCCGTGTGGACGGGCAGCAGAATGATTGTCTGGGGCGGAAATTTCACCAACGATGGAGGAATCTACGATCCAACCAATAATTCGTGGACGCCAGTCACGACCAATGGTGCGCCCTCGGGCCGCTCCCAACATGAGGCCGTCTGGACCGGCTCCGAGCTGATCGTGTATGGGGGGAATACGGCAGGCGGTCCGAGCGGGGGCGGCGGTCGATACAATCCGGTGACCGACACGTGGCAGGCTATCCCTCCGTTCGCAGGACGTTCACAGTTTAGCGCGGTATGGACCGGTACTGAAATGATTGTCTGGGGAGGGTTTGGGCAGTCATCAGGATTCACTCCGAGCGAATTGTCGAGCGGGGGAAGGTACAATCCCGCCGCCAATGCATGGTTGTTCACCAGCATGATCATGACGCCTGAAGCTCGGACCAATCACGTCAGCGTATGGACCGGCAATGAAATGCTTATTTGGGGTGGTACGGGTGCGGGCGGCGGACGTTACGATCCCATTGTGGACGCCTGGAGATCAATGGATGTGAATAACGTTCATGACCACGTGCAGTATCAAACCGCGGTCTGGGCGGGAAACGAAATGCTCATTTTTGGAGGGCGTGCCAGTTTGAGTGGCAACGCACCCGTGTACAACGAAACCACTTCCTATATACCCGGCAAGACGATGTTCCTGTACCAGCGCCTCTGAGGGACTGCCCTGAACGAGTTTTGGGGTTTGGATGCGAATCATCGCGTTTATTCCCGGAGCGCCACCGTGGCCGTAGGTCGGCGCCTCGTCTGTCCGTCTGCTCTGGAATCCTGGCCGGTTCAACCGGTCACATCCAGTCCCACTGAGCGCATTAGTTCCAGGGCGTTGCTTTTCTGGACCACTCCCGGCCGCAAACGGTAATCAAAGCTCATCTTGCCGTTGAGAAGCTGGTCTTCAAAATGGTAATTGGCGCCGGGCGGCCGGAGCTCTTCCGCGATCTGCGCCAGCGCCAGGTCGTGCGTGGTGATCAACCCGAGAGCGCCGCGTTGGACCAAAGCCCGTGCCACACATCCAGCCCCGATTCGGCGGTCGTGCGAATTCGTGCCCCCGAGAATCTCATCGAGCAGAAACACCAGCGGTATTCCTTGGCCGGCCAGCTTCACGATTTGCCCCAGTCGCGTGATTTCGGCATAGAACCGGGAGGTTCCTTCGTGAATGGAATCCACTGTCCGAATCGAGGCGCCGATGCGCATATGCGTCAGACGGAACTTCCGCGCGCGCACCGGAGCCCCGGCCAGCGCCAGCACCAGATTGACACCAATGGTCCGCAGATAGGTGCTTTTGCCGGACATATTGGAGCCACTGACCACCATCAAGCGGCAGTCCGGCCCCAGCGACCCATCATTACCCACGCATTTTGTTTCGGCCATCAGCGGATGCTTCAGGCCTTCGGCTTGAATCTCTGCGGGAGTTGGTGCGGGCAGAAACTCCGGAAACGGGTCTGCCGGGTGCTCAAAGGCATAACCAGCCAATGACGAAAGCGCCTCGATTTCACCCAAATTCCGAAGCCAGGGTTCCACCATCATTCCGAATTGGGCGCGCCAGGTTTCCACTGCGAAAGCAATTTGGGTTTCCAGCAGAAACCAGCCACGTATGGCCGCTATCAGCGGATTGCCGCCGGATGCGATCCAGGAATATAACGTGGCCAGCCGTTGGATTGCCTCAGAAGCGCGAACGCCTCCGGATTCACCCTCCATGCGCCGCAAACGCTCGCTGTTGAAATTCCCTGCTTCCACACATTCAAATATGTCGGCCAGGCATTTCAAATCATGCTGAACCAATCCCAGGGTGCGCGTCAGTTTCTCAACGCGGCGTTTGTAGAACCGGCCCAGGGCATATTGGACGCTCAGTGCCCCCAGGCACCATGGCCATTGTCCGGCCAGGAGCAGAGCCAAACTCGCCCACGGCAGCCAAAATAATGTTACGCGAACCGGGTTCGACTTGAGGAGGCGCGGATGGCGGGCCCATGAGAGCAAGGTTTCGGTGGGAATCCACGACTGCGCCTCAGCGGCGAGCAATCCCAACCGTTCGCGGAAATCCACTTTCGAGCTCAATTCCTTAATGGCCTCCTGTCGCGCGACGATTTCCCCCGGCAAAGCCGGCTCCAACAACCATGCTGCCAGCGTGGTCCGGCCATTCTGTGTTTGGGCCGCATTGACCAATTCGAACAAGGAACCCGCGCCAAACATGTCCAGATCCGCCGCGTACGGATGGTGCGAATCAAAGAATTCCGTACCGGGGGAGCCTTTTCCAAACCAGGTTCCATCCAGGCGTTCCAGTCCGGATTGGTAGAAACGGATGCCGCGTCGAGCCGCGTTCCTTGCCCCTTCGATACGGACATGCCAGATCCCGCTCAGCCCCAATCCCACCAACAGGATCATCAGCGCGAATCCCCAGGCAGCCTGCGTGCGGCACACCACGGCCGCCATCGCCAGCATGCCGAAAAGAAACAAGGCCCGCGCATTGCCCATCCGTGAATGGGAGCGGTCGAACGCTTCCGCGCGCCGCGACCATTCTAATAATCGCGACCGGTATTCTTCTGCTGGATCTACACGCGAAGTAGTAATCACCCCTTGTGAATTGTGGACGCGTGGCCTCCGCCGGCGTCTCGGCCTTGAATACTTTGTTCGACATCTACGCGGCAACCGCCATTAGTTCATTCGCCCTCGTGCAACCGCCGGTCGCGGAAGTTCCTCGCCAGGCAGTGTCGCGTGAGATTGCTGATCATCACACGCATGGTGAGCTTACTAAGGAAAGATTTTCAAACCGATCGCGACGGCGCATCTCCGAAGATTTGCGTCCGTCACCACGAACTCAGTTGCAGCGCAAATTTCTGCTGTCGCGAGGTGGATTGCATCCAGCGTCCGAGTGAAAACCGGTGGCGTCAGCCCGTGAAGTCGAAGGGTGACATTGCGAAATCGCTCTTCGAGCGCGTCATCCATCGGGAACAAGACCACCCGTCTGGCCGCTACGTCCGCTTCAAACTTGGCGAAGATTTCCTTCGCCGATTCGGAAATGATCAGCCTTTCAGCTTCCTTGCGCGCGAGCACGCGAAAGAACTCCCACCGTGCCAAAACAGACGTCGCCGCGGAACCGGTTGCTGCCAAATGCGACTGGAATTGAGCGGAATCCGATTCCGCAACATAGAGTTTGGTGAGCGTGGAGGTGTCCCAACAATGCATCACTCAGAGTCGGTCACTCCGGTCGGTATCGAGAATTTGATCAGTGGACGACCCTGAGTTGGCAGCGGCGTATTTGCGGCGTACTTCCTCCAACTCCCTTAACCAGGAGGCCATGTCTGAGGGCTGGATGCTGCCGCTTTCGGCAGCGCCCAGGGCGCACGTAAGTCTTGCCTTGGGTTTGCCATCAACCGTAATGACTACATCCTCTCCCTGACTGGCGATTTCAACCAACTCT
>Ga0136846_1236842_pt1 | contig 11251 bp, 10 predicted proteins | sample HopSoiMetagenom2_FD_96841 | JGI IMG/M metagenome (GOLD analysis project Ga0136846, IMG submission 96841) | Grasslands soil microbial communities from Hopland, California, USA - 2 Assembly 2016 (version 4) | ecosystem: Environmental > Terrestrial > Soil > Grasslands | place: USA: Hopland... | reverse complement strand
GGCGGAATAGTCGATCTGCGGCCGGGCAGCGGCGACCGCGCCGACCGGACGTTGCTGCTCGGTCGCGCGGCGAAGCTCGAGCGCCTCGGTCTCGCCGCGAAGGTCGGGCCGGCGACCTGGTCGCTGAACGCCGAAATCGAGCCCACACTTCGCGATCTGTCGATCCGCACCGACGTCATCAAGACCCTTCACCGTGCAATGTCCGGGCTTGGCCGAGGCGTCGATCCTTCAGCCTTCGCGCTGCAGGGTGAAGATCCAGGCGATGCGATCATCGGACGGCTGGTCGAACGCGGGCTGCGCGATGAACTTGCCGGAACCGCCTACGCAATTATCGACGGTGCCGATGGTCGCCTCCATCACGTCGCGTTCCACGATCTCGATCTCACCGGTGATGCCGCGCCCGGGGCGATCGTCGAGGTGCGCCGCTGGACCGGCCCCAAGGGCGATGTCCGGCTCTCGCTCGCGACACGGTCAGACCTCTCGATCGAGCAGCAGGTGCAGGCGCGGGGCGCCACCTGGCTCGATCGCCAGCTGGTGGGCAGTGATCCCGTAGCCACCGGCGGCGGGTTCGGACACGAGATATGCGAGGCTGCGGCACGGCGCGCCGATCACCTCGTCGCTGAGGGGCTTGCACAGCGTGCCGGCGATCGCGTCCTGCCCGCTCCTGGTCTGCTCGAGACGTTGCGTACGCGCGACCTCGCCGCAGCCGCGGCGGCCGCCGAAGCCGCGACGGGGCTGCAGCATCAGCCATCGGCACCGGGCCACCATGTCAGCGGCGTCTATCGTGAGCGGGTCACGCTCGCCTCGGGACGCTTCGCGATGATCGATGACGGTCTCGGCTTCCAGCTGGTCCCCTGGCGACCGGCGTTAGATGCGCATCTCGGTCGGCACGTCACCGGCACGATGGGGCGCGGCGGGTCGGTCGACTGGTCGCTCGGCAGGGGGCTCGGGCGATGATCACTTTCCAGCACTTCGGTTCGAGGAACTGACGATGTCGGCAACGAAGATCCTGTGGGGCCAGATACTGGCGGTATTCCTGGTCGTCCTGGCGGCGGTCTGGGGTGCAACGCAATGGACCGCCGCCGCTCTCGGCTATCAACCCGAGCTCCAGCCGATCTGGTTCATGCTCGGTGATACGCCCGTCTATCCGCCACCGGCCTTCTTCTGGTGGTGGTTCAGCTTCGATGCTTATGCGCCCAAGGTCTTCCTGCACGGCGCCTTCATTGCCGCATCGGGGGGCGTGGTCTCGGCGGCGGTCGCGATCGGCATGTCGGTGTGGCGGGCGCGGGAGACGCAGCGCGCGCTCACCTACGGGTCGGCGCGATGGGCGTCGGAAGACGAGGTAAGGGCAGGGGGCATGCTCGGCGATGACGGCGTGGTGCTCGGCCGCTTCGCGCGCTCCTATCTCCGCCACGACGGACCCGAGCACGTGCTGTGCTTCGCGCCGACGCGCTCGGGCAAGGGCGTCGGTCTGGTCGTCCCGACCTTGCTAACCTGGCCGGGCAGTTGCATCGTCCATGATATCAAGGGCGAGAATTGGGCACTGACTGCGGGCTTCCGCGCGCGGATCGGCCGGGTGCTGCTGTTCGATCCCACCAATATGCGATCTTCGCGCTACAACCCGCTGCTGGAGGTGCGGCGCGGCGAGTGGGAGGTGCGGGACGTCCAGAACGTGGCGGACGTCCTGGTCGATCCCGAGGGCAGCCTCGAGAAGCGCAACCACTGGGAAAAGACCAGCCATGCCTTGCTCGTCGGCGCGATCCTCCACGTCCTCTATGCCGAGCCCGACAAGACGCTGGCGGGCGTCGCGGCATTCTTGTCCGACCCCAGGCGCCCGATCGAATCTTCGCTCCGCGCGATGATGACAACCCGCCATCTCGGCGGCAAGGGCGTGCATCCGGTGGTGGCGTCGGCGGCGCGCGAACTGCTCAACAAGTCGGACAACGAACGGTCGGGAGTGTTGTCGACGGCGATGTCGTTTCTCGGGCTCTACCGGGACCCTGTGGTCGCTCAGGTCACTGGTGCCAGCGACTGGCGGATCGCCGATCTTGTCGACGGCGCGCGGCCGGCAAGCCTCTATCTCGTAGTGCCGCCATCAGACATTTCGCGGACCAAGCCGCTGGTCCGACTGATCCTCAACCAGATCGGCCGCCGCCTGACCGAGGAGCTGACCCCCGAAAAGAGCCGGCATCGCGTGCTCCTCATGCTCGACGAGTTTCCGGCGCTCGGCCGGCTCGATTTCTTCGAAAGCGCTCTCGCCTTCATGGCCGGCTACGGCATCAAGGGATTTCTCATCGCGCAGAGCCTCAACCAGATCGAGAAGGCCTATGGGCCGAACAACGCGATCCTCGACAATTGCCATGTCCGGGTGTCGTTCGCGACCAATGACGAGCGCACCGCGAAGCGCGTGTCCGACGCCCTCGGGACGGCGACCGAGATGCGCGCGATGCGCAACTATGCCGGCCACCGTCTCGCACCCTGGCTCGGGCATCTGATGGTTTCGCGGACCGAGACCGCGCGCCAGTTGCTGACGCCAGGCGAGGTGATGCAGTTACCGGCCGACGAGGAAATCGTGATGGCTGCCGGCGTTCCTCCGATCCGTGCGCGCAAGGCCCGCTATTTCGAGGACCGGCGCCTCGCCGAGCGGCTGCTGCCCGAGCCCTCGCCGTGGCGCAGGGCCGAGGCTTCGGTGCGGGATGACGATTGGAGCGCCAGTCCGCCGATCAAGCCGCAGCAAACGGGAGAAGCTGGCAAGGATGCGGCCACACAAGCGGTGCCGTCGAGCGATGAAGGCGAGGGAGCACTGCAAACGGCGAGCGATGATCCGGCCAATGCCGGCATCCGTCTCGAGCCCGAACTCCCGGTGCATGAGGAGATTGTGCCGCGACCAGCTGTGCCGCGGGGGGAATTTGAGTTTGACAGCGATGGCGAGGATCAGATCGCCGCGAAGCGGCGCCAGTTCGGGGAGCGGTTCGGCCAGATCGCACGGCAGGCGTCCATGGATCCAGATGACGGGGTGGCGCTGTGACCGTGCGGGCCCGGGTGAAGCACACCTTCAGGCTGCCAGCCGACCTTACGCGGCAGCTCGCGGATCACGCCCGCGCGAAACGGGTGTCCCAGACCGCGGTCGTGGAGGCGGCGCTCGACAACTTCCTTTCGCCCGACGGCGCGGATCGTCTCGAGGCCGCGATCGGCCGCCGGCTCGACCGTATCGGCCGGCAGGCCGATCGTCTCGAATGGAATGTCGACCTCGCGAACGAGGCATTGGCCTTGTTCATCCGGTTCTGGCTGACCAGCAATGCGCCGCTACCGGACGCAGCGCTGCCGGCGGCGCAGGCGATGGGCCGGGAGCGGTGGGAACGTTTCGTTGAGTCGCTGGCACGCCGCATGGAGAATGGTCCGCGTCTCGGGCGGGAGTTGTCGCGGGACGTTGCCGGGCGGAGCAGGAACGAACCGGGTGACGGCAGCTTCGCGGATGGTGGAGCGGAACCATAGTTTAAGCCGCCCCAGGGTGGGCGTCGGCTAGATTGAGGCCGTCATCGACGAGGCGCCGACTCCCGTTACAGGAGCCGGCGCCGTTGACCCGACGAGGCGCAAAGGCCTCGCGTCTTACTTCCTCTCAGGATGTTTGATCCGCTCATGTTCAGTCGTATTCGGATGACGCTCCGCATAGCGTTCCGTTGTGAAACGACCGGTGTCGGATCGACGGTACGCGTCCTGCGCCGGAACTCTGCCTTTGGTCATAGTCCATCCACTTCTTCGAAATGCGAGCTATCTGCTCGCGAAAAAGCGGCCCTTAATTTGCGTTCAATCAAAGCCGTGCTATCCGCACGTTGCTTGCCTTTGAGGAACGCATTCCCGCACAGGGGCCGCGGTCTGTACGAGGAACATCGGGGGTGCGGTTGCCGCCGCACCCCCTTTTCTCATATCAACTCCTTATGGGGCAGGAGGCGCTGGTGCGCCTGAATGAGGCCACAGATCTCGAACCGTTCCAGATATTGGTCGGCGGTGGGTTTGGAGATGGCCATTGCTTCCCGATGGCGTTTGCACGCGCCGATCGCCTTATTCTCATCGAGATCGATCACGTTCACGATGAACTGGTCGGGATGGATGACCTCAATGCCAAATTTCGACACCGTTTCCGCCGGGAAATGTCTGAGGTTGCTGGTGATAATGCCGTTGCACTTGCCAACAATCGCGGCCGCCAGAACGTGTCGATCTTCGGGGTCGGGTAGTGTAACCGCGTCGACAAAAGTCTGGTAATTCGAGACCTCGGCGTCGGGAAAATGCGAGGTGAAGGCCGCCTGCAGCCGATCGCATTTTGCCTCGTCCATATCAGCGTGGCGGCGCTGAACGCTGCGCCGCCACTCGATGAGGACGTCCTTCGACCAGACCGGTCGCAACAGCCGCGCGTCCGCAAACCAGAGCAATGCTCCCCGGAGGAACGCCGGATGAAGCACATTGGCGTCCAGAAATGCGGAGTAGCGGCCGACCAGCATCGTCAGTCCTTCGACTCGACGCGTTCATCGTCGATGAGTCCAAACTCCTCGTCGAGTTGGACCATGGAGGTGAGCGCGGCGCGGCGATCGAGGACGGTCTTTTCGCGGTAGTTCAGAACCTCGCGGGCCAGCAGTTTCCGATGTGTCCCCACCATCCGGTAGGGGATTTCATCGTTGTTGAGCAATTTCACCAGATGCGGACGTGAAACGTTGAGCAGGTCCGCGGCCTGTTGCGTGGTCAATTCGGCACTGACGGGTACGACAGCTACGGCATTGCCGTTCCCCATCTCAACCAGCATCTTGATGATCGTCCGGAAGATGTTGGCAGGAATGGTGATCGGCTCGACCTTGACTGCGGCATCGCCGGTTTCGGGAGTGAAACTGATCGAAACGCCGTGATCCAGCTTAGAAAATTGCCGAGCAGCCGTGCGCGCAGCGTCGATTTCCTCGACACTGGGCTCAAGCACTTCCTCCAAATTTACAGCCAGTGCGGCCATGTCAGCTCTCCTTCTCGACAGCGATCCACATAAGGCGTAAACGAAATAAATGCAACAATCGAAATAAACGAAACAGAAGTTTGTGCGACTTGGATGAGGTGAGGCAGCTCCTCACCGTCGCACGCGCATCACGCGGACAGCCGTTTCTTTGTCTTTCTACGCTACGCTACCCCGCTGCTAAATTGCTGTTGAACCGGCGGCGTTTCTGCCTCTCTTAATCGGCCCCGTCGGCCCGACAGTTCGTCTCCGACTTTGCAACGGGGACCTCGATGATAGTCCAGCCAATCCGATCCGAAGCCAGCCTGCGCGGGGCAAAAATGCTGCGCACGGCGCTCGGTACGTCGATCGCGGCGTGGCTCGACGATCCCCAGGTGATCGAGGTCATGCTCAATCCGGATGGTCGGCTCTGGGTCGACCGGCTGGGCGTCGGCGTTTCTGATAGCGGCGAGCGGCTGTCAGCGGCAGACGGCGAGCGTATTGTCAGGCTGGTTGCTCACCATGTGGGCGTCGAAGTCCACGCGAAATGCCCGCGGGTTTCCGCGGAACTGCCCGAAGGTGGTGAACGGTTCGAGGGGCTGCTGCCGCCCGTTGTAGCGGCACCGGCGTTTGCCATCCGTAAGCCCGCCGTCGCGATCTTTACGCTCGACGATTACGTAGCAACGGGCATCCTGGAGCGGCGGGATGCCGCGCTGTTCCGCGACGGCATCGCTGCGCGGTGGAACATCCTGATCGCCGGCGGCACCGGTACCGGCAAAACCACTCTGGCCAATGCCTTGCTCGCCGAGGTCGCGAGGACCGATGACCGTATCGTCCTCATCGAGGACACGCGCGAGCTGCAATGCACCAGCCCCAATCTGGTAGCGCTGCGCACGAAGGATGGCGTCGCCTCGCTGTCGGATCTCGTTCGTTCGTCGCTGCGTTTGCGCCCCGACCGCATTCCGATCGGCGAGGTGCGCGGTGCCGAGGCGCTCGACCTGCTCAAGGCATGGGGCACCGGTCATCCAGGCGGCATCGGCACCATCCATGCCGGCACCGCGCTCGGCGCTCTCCGGCGCATGGAGCAGCTGATCCAGGAAGCGGTCGTCACCGTCCCGCGCGCGCTACTCGCCGAGACCATCGACCTCGTCGCCGTGCTCGTTCGCGACGGCCGGGGGCGCCGGCTTGCCGAACTGGTTCGGGTCACCGGTCTCGACGAACGCGGCGAGTACCGCCTCAGCGGCCTTTCGATCCCCCCAACAGGAGTTGCAAAATGATCACCAACCGAGTTCGCATACGCAGCCTCCGCTCGTTTGCCCTGGCGAGCACCGTCGTCGCCACAGTCATTGCGACGCCGGCTTATGCGTCGGGATCGTCGATGCCGTGGGAAGCGCCGCTGCAATCGATCCTCGAAAGCATTGAGGGTCCGGTCGCTAAGATCGTCGCGGTGATCATCATCATCACGACCGGATTGACGCTTGCCTTCGGTGACACGGCGGGCGGGTTCCGGCGGCTGATCCAGATCGTGTTTGGATTGTCGATCGCGTTTGCCGCCAGCTCGTTCTTCCTGAGCTTCTTCAGCTTCGGCGGCGGAGCGCTGGTCTGATGGATGCCGACAGCCCCGCTGCCGGTTTCTACGTGCCGGTCCACCGCGCGCTGACCGAGCCGATCCTGCTTGGCGGCGCGCCGCGGACCGTCGCGATCGCCAATGGCACGCTTGCGGGCGCAGTAGGCCTCGGCCTGCGCCTTTGGCTGGTCGGGATCGCGATCTGGGCGGTCGGCCATTTGGCCTCGGTCTGGGCGGCCAAGCGCGATGCGCAGTTCGTCGACGTCGTCCGGCGCCACCTGCGCTATCCCACTTATCTGCGCGCGTGAGGGGCCGATGATCTCGCTGCGCGAATATCGCAACAAGGCGGCGGCGCTCGCCGATTTCCTGCCCTGGGCTGCGCTGGTCGCGCCGGGCGTGGTGCTCAACAAGGACGGGAGCTTCCAGCGCAGTGCCCGTTTCCGCGGGCCCGATCTCGATTCCGCGACGTCGGCGGAACTCGTCGCCACCACCGGGCGGCTTAACAATGCGCTCCGGCGCCTGGGCTCAGGCTGGGCGATCTTCGTCGAGGCGCAGCGCTGCCCGGTCAATAACTATCCTGCCGCGCGTTTTCCCGATGCCGCTTCCGCGCTGGTCGAGCGCGAGCGGGCGGCACAGTTCGCCGAAGAAGGGGCGCATTTCGAGAGCCTCTATTTCCTGACGCTGGTCTGGATGCCGCCGGCGGAAGAAGCCGCGCGAGCCGAAGCCTGGCTCTACGAAGGCAAAGCGGGCACGGGCGCCGACCCGCGCGAATTGCTGACCGGGTTCATCGATCGCTCGGATCGCGTGCTTCGCCTGGTCGAGGGATTCTTTCTCGAGGTCGCCTTGCTCAATGACCGGGAGACGCTGACCTATCTGCACAGCACCGTCTCGACCAAGCGCCAGACGGTGCGTGTGCCCGAGACGCCGATGTACCTCGACGCGGTACTCACCGACGAGCCCGTTACGGGTGGCCTCGAGCCGCGTCTCGGCGCGCATCACCTGCGCACGCTGACGGTCACCGGCTTTCCCACCGCGACCTTTCCCGGCGTGCTCGACGATCTCAACCGCCTTCCCTTCGCCTACCGCTGGTCGACCCGCGCGATCATGCTCGACAAGACCGATGCGACCCGGCTGCTGAGCAAGATTCGGCGGCAATGGTTCGCCAAGCGCAAGTCGGTCGCGGCCATCCTCAAGGAGGTGATGACCAACGAGGCATCGACTTTGCTCGACAGCGACGCCTCGAACAAGGCCGCCGATGCCGACCTCGCGCTGCAGGAACTTGGCAGTGATATGATCGGGCAGGCCTATGTCACGGCGACGGTTACCGTCTGGGATGAAGATGCCGGAGCGGCGGCCGAGAAGTTGCGGATGGTCGAGAAGGCGATCCAGGGACGAGACTTCACGGTCATCGCCGAAGGCATGAATGCGCTCGAGGCATGGCTCGGCAGCCTGCCGGGACACCTCTACGCCAATGTCCGCCAGCCGCCGATCTCGACCCTCAACCTTGCGCACATGATCCCGCTGTCCGCGGTCTGGTCCGGGCCGGAATGGGATGAGCATTTGCGGGCGCCGCCGCTATTCTACGGCCGCACTGAGGGATCGACTCCGTTCCGGTTGTCGCTTCATGTCGGTGATGTCGGCCATACATTGGTGGTCGGTCCGACCGGGGCGGGCAAGTCGGTGCTGATGGCGCTCATGGCGCTGCAGTTCCGCCGCTACGAGCGGGCGCAGATATTCGCGTTCGATTTCGGCGGTTCGATCCGCGCCGCCGCGATCGCGATGGGCGGAGACTGGGAGAATCTCGGTCGCGGGCTTCACGAGGACGCCGGCGGGTCAGTATCGCTGCAACCGCTGGCGCGGGTCGACGACCCCGCCGAACGCAACTGGGCGGCCGACTGGATCGCCGCGATCCTTGCCGGCGAGGGCATCGTCGTCGACCCCCAGGTCAAGGAGCATCTTTGGTCGGCGCTCGGCTCGCTCGGAACCGCGCCCACCGCCGAGCGGACACTGACCGGCCTGGCAGTGCTGCTGCAGTCGCGCGAATTGAAGCAGGCGCTCGCGCCATATTGCGTCGGCGGAGCCTATGGACGGCTGCTCGATGCCGAGAACGAGCAGCTCGGGTCGGCCCGTGTCCAGGCATTCGAGACCGAAGGGCTGACCGGCAGCGGCGCCGCAGCAGCCGTGCTTTCTTATCTCTTCCACCGGATTGAGGGGCGGCTCGACGGATCGCCGACCCTCATCATCATCGACGAGGGTTGGCTGGTCCTCGACAGCCCCGGCTTCGCCCAGCAGCTGCGCGAATGGTTGAAGACGCTGCGCAAGAAGAATGCGAGCGTGGTGTTCGCGACGCAAAGCCTCGCCGATATCGAGACCAGCAGCATCGCTCCGGCAATCATAGAGAGCTGCCCGACCCGCATCTTCCTCCCCAACGAGCGGGCGGTCGAGCCGCAGATATCGGCGATCTATCGCCGCTTCGGTCTCAACAACCGACAGATCGAGATCCTCGCGCGCGCGACGCCCAAGCGCGATTACTATTGCCAGTCGCGCCGCGGCAATCGGCTGTTCGAGCTCGGGCTAGGAGAGATCGCGTTGGCTTTCGCCGCCGCCTCATCGAAATCGGACCAACTGCTGATTGACCGCCTGCTCGACGAGCACGGCCGGGATGCCTTTGCCGCAGAGTGGCTGCGTGCGCGCGGTGTCGGCTGGGCCGCCGACCTTCTCCCCACCGCCATGGAGTATCTGTCGTCATGAAGTGCGTTCGCCTTTTGCACCGCGGTATCGCGGCGCTCGCCCTTGCCACTGTGGCCGTGCCCGCCTGCGCGCAGTTTGGCGGGATCGTCTATGACCCAACCAATTACGCGCAGAATGTCCTGACCGCGGCGCGCGCGCTCCAGCAGGTCAACAACCAGATTCAGCAGCTGCAGAACCAGGCGACCCAGCTGGTCAACGAGGCCCGCAATCTCGCGACCTTGCCGACCTCGTCGCTCGCGCAGCTGCAAAGCCAGGTCCAGCGCACCCAGCAGCTGCTCCAGAACGCGCAGAAGATCGCCTATGACGTCCAGTCAATCGATCAGGCGTTCGCGACCAAATATCGCGGCGTCGCCATGTCATCATCCGATCAGGCACTCGTCGACGGCGCGCGTGACCGATGGGAGACGTCGGTCGGCGCGTTCGAGGATGCGCTCAAGACGCAGGCCGGTGCGGTCGGGAATATAGAGGGCGCGCGTGCCACCATGGCCAGCTTGGTAGGGGCAAGCCAGTCCGCGACCGGTGCGCTCCAGGCGGCACAGGCCGGCAACCAATTGCTCGCTCTGCAGTCGCAGCAATTGTCGGACTTGGCGGCACTCCTCGCGTCGGCGGGCCGGGCGCAGGCGCTCGACGCGGCACAGCGGGCCGCTGCGCAAGACCAGGCGCGCGAGCAGCTGCGCCGCTTCCTCGCACGCGGTGCAGGCTACCGGCCGGCCAGCGTCAAGATGTTCCACGACTGAGGGCCGGGGCGATGCAGACCAAATGGTTCGCGCGCGCCGGCGTCGGCCTCTTCCTCGTGATCGTTGCCACCGTGTCGATCGTCGAGATGCGATCGCCGCCAGCCACCACAGAGCGCCGTACAGCAGCGGCGGCTGCCTCGCCCGAAGCTGATCCGCTACGCCCCGAGCTTGTCCGCTGCCAGGGGATCGGCGGGGCCGGCGCGAACGATCCCGCCTGCCTGCGCGCCTGGGCCGAGAATCGCCGCCGGTTTCTCTCGCGAGATACCCGCGCGGCGGACCTGCTGGACCACGTCGAAGACGCGAGGAACGGGCGGGTGGCCAATAGCAGCGCTGTCGTGACCACTACCCTTGGTGGAGTGCGCTGAGATGGGCGGCACCGGGGTCGTCGACCGCTTCCTCGAGGTCTTCACCAGTTATATCGACTCCGGGTTCGGCCTGCTCGGTGCCGAGGTGGCGTTCATCGCCACGACGCTGATCGTGATTGATGTGACGCTTGCAGCCTTGTTCTGGACGATGGGTGATGGCGATGACATCATCGCCCGGCTGATCAAGAAGACCCTGTTCGTCGGCGTCTTCGCCTACATCATCGGCAATTGGAACGGGCTGGCGAAGATCGTCTTCAACAGCTTTGCCGGGCTCGGCATCAAGGCGTCGGGCAGCGCGATGAATGCGGACGACCTGCTTCACCCCGGCAAGATCGCGCAGGTCGGCCTCGACGCCGGACGGCCGCTGCTCGACTCCATCTCGGGGCTGATGGGCTATGTCAGCTTCTTCGAGAATTTCATCCAGATCGTCGTGCTGCTGCTCGCCTGGGCGATCGTGCTGCTCGCCTTCTTCGTCCTCGCCATTCAGCTGTTCATCACGCTGATCGAGTTCAAGCTCGCAACCCTGTGCGGTTTCGTGCTCATTCCGTTCGGGCTGTTCGGCAAGACCGCCTTCATGGCGGAGCGCGTGCTCGGCAACGTCATTTCCTCGGGCGTGAAGGTGCTCGTCCTCGCCGTTATCATCGGCATCGGCTCGACCCTGTTCAGCCAGTTCACCACCGCACCCGACGTCCAGCCAAGCATCGAGGACGCGATGACCATCGTGCTCGCCGCCTTGTCGCTACTCGGCCTCGGCATCTTCGGCCCCGGCATCGCCAATGGCATCGTCGCCGGCGGGCCGCAGCTGGGCGCGGGCTCCGCCGCGGGCACGGCACTCGCCGCCGGCAGCATGGTCGCAGGG
>Ga0136846_1236146_pt1 | contig 11251 bp, 7 predicted proteins | sample HopSoiMetagenom2_FD_96841 | JGI IMG/M metagenome (GOLD analysis project Ga0136846, IMG submission 96841) | Grasslands soil microbial communities from Hopland, California, USA - 2 Assembly 2016 (version 4) | ecosystem: Environmental > Terrestrial > Soil > Grasslands | place: USA: Hopland... | reverse complement strand
TCAATTGAGGCGGAACTCGCGGCAATTTCGATCGTTAATTCGGGAGCACCCGCCAGCAATCCCTTTTCGTTCACTTGGGTCCGGCCTCCATATTCTGGCAGCAGCCGTAACCATGCGTCGGGTTGATGGGTATTCTCCGGGTCGAGGATCACGGTCGTATTGGGCGCATATTTGACCAGAGGTGTATGTGAGGCGTAGAGACTTGCCCAACCCTGAATCAATCCGTCTCTTTTGCCGTGTGCTAGACTCACTGGACTCCCCATATACACAACACCTTCTATCAATTCAGCTTTCTTTATTTCCGGCATTGCTTCGTACCGCCGGAGAAACTCCTTCGCCGACAAATAGTCCCCATTTTCCAGCGGCAGAACTCGCGCTTCGCGTTTCCGCATTTGAGGTTGAGTTTCGATCGTGGATGGCATGGCTAAAAACTACTGTGCCCTCGAACACAATATCAAACCGGTCCTGTCCGGCGCGCTGCGGTTTCGAAAGTCCCCCAAATTGCCAACCTTGCGAACGGCATTCTTTCCGGCAAAGTGGCCCGGCATGATTCGGAACATCATTTTTGACTGGTCAGGCACGCTGGTGAACGACTTGCCAGCCGTTCTTGCCACCACGAATCATGTTTTCCGCCTCGCGGGGCTCGGCGAGATCACGTTGGAAACATTTCGCGCCGAGTTCTGCCTTCCTTTCAAAAAGTTTTACGACCGCTACGTTCCGCATGTGCCGCTAACCCAACTTGAGGAATGGTTTCGCGCTCATTTTCACACTGTTCAGGATAATGTCTCCGTTCTGCCGCACTCTCGAAGCTTTCTCGAACTTTGCCGGAACCGCAGCATCAACACCTTCATTTTGAGCACCGTTCATCCGGACCATTTCAACATTCAAGCCCGAAATACCGGTCTGGAATCTTACATTGGCAAAGCCTACACTGGGGTCTGGGATAAAACCTCCCACATTCACCAGATCATCGAGGAGAATCGCCTCCATCCCGACGAAACACTTTTCATTGGCGACATGCAGCACGATATCGAGACCGCCCACCATGGAGGTATCTTGTCTTGCGCCGTTCTCACCGGTTATAACTCCCTCGCCCAACTCCGCGAAAGCAAACCGCACCTGATCGTCGAGCACCTGGGCGAATTGCAAAAAGTTCTTGAGAAAACCGGCTGGGCTCTCGATCGAGACACCAACCAAACCGCACAACCCGAGCAATACCCGATTACCACCGTCGGCGCGGCTATCTTTAATTCCCGGAACGAAGCGCTCATGATCCGCACCCATAAATGGTCGAATCTCTGGGGAATTCCCGGCGGAAAAATCAAATTCGGCGAAAGCTCTGAAGATGCTCTCCGCCGCGAAATCAAAGAAGAAACCAATCTTGATATCGACCAAATCGAATTCGAACTGGCGCAGGACTGCATTCATTCCAAAGAATTCTATCGTGACGCGCATTTCGTCCTGCTGAACTATTCGTGCCAGGCCGCTCAACACGAACCTGTGCAACTGAACAGCGAAGCCCAGGAGTACAAGTGGCTCTCGTTGCGAGACGCCATGAAGCTTCCGTTAAATGCTCCCACCAAAATCCTGCTCGAAGCTCTCCTCGCGAAGAAAAGAGCCTCTTCTTGCATCACATCGAAGCAGACGTAGTTTGTCCCGGAGATATTCCGCGCTCCGCACCCGGAGTGCCAACTGTTTACAAACATGGAAAAGACATTGCCCACGGTTATTTTGCGGCCGGGAGAAGCGGAACGGATTCTAGCGGGCCACCCATGGATCTACAAAGGAAACATCCTGCGCATCACCTCACCGGCCGAAGATGGCGCTCTGGTCCAGGTGAAAGATCATCGCCAGCGGTTCCTCGGCGTCGGTTTTTTTAATTCCAAATCTAAAATCCACGTTCGCCTCCTTGATACCGAGCGCATCGAGATAACACCTGCCTGGCTCGAAGAAAAAATCCGCCTCGCCCTCCGCCTGCGCATGAAAGCTCTGTCTGGCGCGACGTCATTCCGTGTCGTCAATGCCGAAAGCGATTTCCTGAGCGGCCTGATCGTCGATAAGTACGAAGAGGTTCTGGTTTTCCAAACCTCCTCCCTCGGCATGGACTTGCGGAAGCAGGAAATCATTGAAGCCCTCAAACGAATCTTTTGCCCACGCGCCGTGGTTGAACGAAACGATATCCCTTCTCGTAAATTCGAAGGATTGCCGGAAATCCATCAGATCGTTCACGGAACACTCGAAGGCCCCATCACAACCACTCTCAACGATATCCGTATCGAAGTTGATCTGCTCGGCGGTCATAAAACGGGTTACTACCTCGACCAGCAGGTCAACTATCAACGAGTCGCCCATTACGCCCGGGAAGCCAATGTCCTCGACTGCTTCTGTTTTCTCGGCGGATTTGCGCTCCACGCCGCCAAAGCCGGAGCCAGGCAGATCCTCGGACTCGAGCAAAGCGCCGAAGCCGTAGCCGCCGCGGCTAAAAACGCCGAACGAAACGATCTCTCCGCAAATTGTTCCTTCGAGAGCACCAACGTCTTCGATTGGCTCAAGGTCCAAACCGCCACCCGACCCAACGAAAAACTTGTCCCGCGCTACGACCTTATCATCCTCGATCCCCCGTCTTTCACCCGAAACCGCGCGTCAGTGCCCGACGCCCTCCGCGGGTACAAAGAGATTCACCTCCGCGCATTAAAGCTTCTGAAGCGCGACGGCGTCCTCGCCACCTTCTGCTGTTCCCATCACGTCGATGCCAATACCTTTCAAGAGGTAATTCTTGAAGCAGCCTATGACGCCCACCGCATCCTCCGGAAAATCGAAACCTACTCCCAATCCCCCGACCATCCTGTCATTCCAACCATCCCCGAAACTGAATATCTGAAGGGCTTTGCTTTCGAAATCGCCCATTGACAATCAGAATTGCCTATCGAGGCAAAAAGGTGCAATTTGGTGCCCATGAAGACAAGCGTCGATCTTGACGATCAGTTGCCGCGGAAGTTGAAAAAACAGTAAATTTGATAAAGAAAAAACCGGCCACTGTTTTGCGGTTGGCCATCCGTGCTGGCCTTCCTTTGATCGCAAGCCGATTCCAAGCTCCGCGACCGCACGGTTACTTCGCCGACGACTATCCGTTGCCCGATGATCGCCTTCAGCTTGAAAAGGCATTTGCCGGAAGGAAACAACCTCCCGATCGATGAAATTACGACAATAGGAAGTGTGGAAGGCACGACCACCGGGTTTCGAGAAGGATCACTGGTTCGTGATCATGAGTGGGCAGGAGCGTTGTGACGAAACTCGCCAACTATTCGTAAATGCATTGGCGTGTTGGACCCTGCGCGGAGAGCCGCGAAAAACAGAGGTGCGGCTGAACGGCGCGGATGGTTTTGCGCTGCCAACCGTCTGCCAGTGTGACTTTCTGTATAGCGTGCCCAAGGGCGAACTTCACTCCAGCCTTGGTCCGATCAGTTGGGAGCGCCAACAACAAGTCAAAAGCAAAGTCAGAGAAATTCTGCGACTTTAAAAAAAACCGGCGGCTCTCTGTAAGAGAGTCGCCTAGCGTGTCGGGTAACCAAGCCCAGAAACCCAGGCACGCTTAAAAAGAGGGTACGCCGGAACCGTTTTGAAGCTAGAGCGGGAACAGCGGAAATCCCGTTCAGGAAAACTCTGACTTTCGCCATCGTAAGATCAGGCGGCCGCCTGCTTCCGGACCGCAAAATCTCCGCATCGTTTGCCGCCCGGAAACATTTTATGCGGATTACATTGCATCTCCGGATCAAAAACCAACCGCAACTTCTGCATCGCTTGTAAATCCGCGGGATTGAACTGTCGGGCCATGAAATCGACCTTCTCCACTCCGATCCCATGCTCGCCCGTCACGCTGCCGCCAAACTCGATGCATTTCGCCAGAATATCTTCACCCGCGTGAATGGCCCGTTTGACCTGCTCTGGATCGCGTTCGTCGTAAAGCACCAGCGGATGGATGTTCCCGTCGCCCGCGTGAAAGACATTTGGGATGCGTAATCCATATTTCGCGCTCGTTTCAGATATAAATTCCATCATCTGGGGCAATTTTGACCGGGGCACCACCCCATCCTGCGTCAGATAATTCGGACTGAGCCGGCCAATTGCGCCAAAAGCCCTTTTTCGCGATTTCCAAAGCAACGCCCGCTCTTCATCCGTTTTCGCGAGACGAATCTCTCGTGCGCCGTTTTTGCGGCAAATTTCCAAAACACGTTCGGTCTGGGCCTCCAGGCCAGCCGCAAAACCATCTAACTCGACAATCAGCACTGCTCCTGCATCCAGCGGAAAACCGAACTGATATGCGGCCTCCACTGCCTGGGTAATCAATTGGTCCATCATTTCGAGCGCAGCAGGCACGATGCCTGAGCTGATGATGTCACTGACAGTCTGGCTCGCCCGCGGAACTCCATCAAAGACACCCAGCATCGTCTTGTAAGCCTGCGGCGCGCGAATCAACTTCACCAGAATCCGCGTCACAATTCCAAACATCCCTTCGCTCCCAATCACAGCACCGCGCAGGTCATACCCTTCCGTCTCCTCTCCGCCATCGGCGGTCGCCCCGAGGCAAACTACTTCGCCGCTGGGCAACACTAACTCAAACCCGAGCACGTGATTCGTTGTCACTCCATATTTCAAAGTATGGGGTCCCCCCGAATTCGTCGCCACATTCCCGCCAATCGTGCAGGCCGGCTGGCTAGAAGGGTCCGGCGCATAAAGCAAGCCGCGGGTTTTCACTGTATTCGTGATCCAGGCGTTTACACAGCCAGCCTCCACCAGCGCACGGCGATTGCGGTAATCCACATTCAAAATCCGATTCATCCGCGTCAGCGCGATCATCACCCCGCCTTCCACTGCCAGCACGGCTCCGCTCAAACTTGTCCCGGCGCCACGCGGAATCATGGGTAGTTTTTCTTGAGCGCACAATTGAACCACTTTCACTACTTCTTCAGTCGAACCGGGAAGCACCACCACATTGGGCAGGTTTTTTTCCAGCGTGTACGCATCGCATTCGTACACAAGCAGATCTTCAGGCGACGCGATTACATTTCGCGCACCAACAATCTTTCTTAAGTCCTCCAGCAACATGGAAGAAAGCATCTTCATGGTGTCAGGTCAGTCTTTTGAATCGCGCCTTCCAACGCAATGCCGTTCTTGAGCGCACTCCCTTTTCGAACTCCAATAAAAAAGCCGCCAATCTGTTCGGCGGCCTTCAAATATTCATTTCCGGATCGGCAAATTCTTAGCCCAGGCCCATTCCCAGCAGGAACTCGATGTTGTGCTTCGTTTTTTTCAATTTCCCCAGCACCAACTCCATCGCTTCCACTGGCGGCACACCCGTGAGCGCGCGCCGAAGTAAGACAATGCGATTGTACTCATCGGGATGATAAAGAAGTTCCTCTTTGCGCGTCCCCGAAAGCTCGATGTTGATCGAAGGAAATATGCGGCGATCCACCAAATGCCGGTCGAGATGGACCTCCATATTACCAGTGCCCTTGAATTCTTCGAAAATGACTTCATCCATTCTCGAACCCGTATCGACCAAAGCCGTGGCAATAATCGTCAGGGACCCGCCTTCCTCAATGTTACGTGACGCGCCGAAAAACCGCTTCGGTTTGTGCAACGCATTTGCATCCACACCGCCGGAAAGAATCTTGCCTGAGTGCGGCTGAATAGTGTTGTAAGCGCGCGCTAACCGCGTAATCGAATCCAGAAGAATCACGACATCCTTCTTATGCTCGACCATGCGCCGGGCCTTTTCGATCACCATCTCTGCAACCTGGACGTGCCTTTCTGGTGGTTCATCAAACGTGGAACTGATCACCTCAGCCGGTTTGCAACTCCGCTCCATGTCGGTGACTTCTTCCGGCCGTTCATCAATCAGCAGAATGAAAAGATACGCTTCCGGATTGTTCTTCAGGATCGCGTTCGCAAGTTTCTGCATCAGCACCGTCTTACCGGTTCGAGGCGGGGCGACGATCAAACCGCGCGTTCCTTTGCCGATCGGGCAAACCAGATCCAGCACCCGTGTCGAAAGCTCATCCGGGCTCGTCTCCAGCAGGAAACGTTTGTTTGGGAAAAGCGGGGTCAGGTTGTCAAAGTGGGTTTTGTCCTTCGCCTTTTCCGGATCTTCTCCGGCAACCCCTTCAACCTTCAGAAGCGCAAAAAATCGCTCTTTATCTTTCGGCGGACGAATCTGGCCAGCGATCAAGTCGCCGGTTTGCAGGTCAAAACGCCGAATCTGCGACGGCGAAACGTAAATATCTTCCGGGCAAGGCAAATAGTTAAAGGCCTGCGAACGGAGAAATCCGAAACCTTCCGGCAAAATTTCCAAAACGCCTTCGGAAAACAGAATGCCATTTCGCTCCGCGTTCTTCTGAAGAATATGGAAAATGACTTCATGCTTCTTCATCGTCCCCACGTTCTCGACGTGAAGTTCCCGCGCCATCGTCGAAAGTTCGCTCATCGACATCGCCTGCAACTGCGCGATGTTGATGGTTTTCGGAGGTTCACTCGGTTGTTGCGGCTGGGGCCGGGCGGGCGGACGCTCGTGTCGATTCTCACGCCGTTCTCCACGATCCCGATCGCCATTGTCCGGACCGCGCCGGTGGTGGTCAGGCCGGTGCTGGCGATCTCCTCGCGGAGCGGGCGTCGAGGAAGGCGGAGCGCTCGGCTCATTTCTTCCGTTCCGATCGCTCTGTTCACGCGGTGGGATATCGCTCACCGGAGCCGCCGGCTCTTCTCGAAATTCATTCACGGGCGCGCCTGGCGCCGCCGTCTCCAATGATTCGGCCTCGCTCCCCTGGGTCGGGGCGGCCATGGGTTCAGCCCCTTCCTCTGCGAACTTTTTGGTCCGGGGCTTTCCCGGGGCTCGTTTTGTTCCTGGTACTTTCGGCATAGGTATGTTGGATGCGGACCCCGCGGGTTCTATATTGGGGTGATAAAATTCTCCCTAACAACAAGGCGTGTTAATTCCTATTAGGACGCCTTACCGTGGATTTCTCCGCAAGAAAAAAATTGCGTTTAATTCAATATGGCAAGGGAAATCTTGCAGTTAACTCCCTGACACGTTGGCGCACCTCATGCGCGGCGTCAAGATTTTTGATATCCATCAGCACTTCACTGATCATATCAGCGATCGCAGCCATTTCCTGTTCTTTCATCCCGCGAGTGGTGGCCGCCGGGGTACCGACGCGAATACCACTCCCCTGGAAAGGAGACCTTGTCTCAAATGGAATCGTGTTCTTGTTCACCGTGATCCCGGCTTCGTCCAGCGCAATCTGGCATTCCTTGCCTGTGACTCCGCGCGCTCCCACGTCCACCAGCATGAGGTGATTGTCCGTGCCACCGCTCACTAGGCGGAAACCGTTTCGGCGCAGTCCTTCGGCCATGGCTTTGGAGTTGCGCACGATCTGCCGCTGATATTCCTTGAACGCGGGCTGGAGCGCTTCATGAAAACAAACAGCTTTGGCTGCAATCACGTGCATCAGCGGACCGCCTTGGATTCCGGGGAATATTTGCGAATCAATTTCCTTCGCGTGTTTCTCCCGGCACATAATGAGCCCGCCACGAGGCCCACGAAGTGTCTTGTGGGTGGTGGTGGTGACGAAATCAGCATGTGCGATCGGGCTGGGATGTTCTCCGACAACAACGAGCCCCGCGATGTGAGCGATATCCGCCAGCAACATCGCTCCAATAGAATGAGCGATTTGGCCCATGCGCTCAAAATCGATAATTCGGGGATACGCACTGGCACCCACCGTAATCATTTTCGGTCGCAATTCGTCCGCCATCCGCGCCAGTTGATCGTAATCGATCCGCTCGTCGTCCTTGCGAACACCGTAATGAATGACTTCGAAGAAACGGCCGCTGAAATTAGCTTTGTTGCCATGAGTGAGATGCCCGCCATGGCTCAGATCCATCGTCAAAATACGGTCGCCGGGCTTCAGGAAGGCAAAGTAAACGGCCATGTTGGCTCCGCTGCCGGAATGCGCCTGCACATTCGCGTGTTCCGCGCCAAATAGCCGTTTAGCCCGTTCTATTGCAAGTTGTTCGACTGTATCAACATTCTCACAACCGCCGTACCAACGCTTATTCGGATAGCCTTCCGCATATTTATTCGTTAACACCGAACCCTGCGCTTCCATTACCGCCGGACTCGTAAAATTCTAGCTCGCAATCAACTCAATATTTTCCTGCTGGCGGTCCTTTTCCAACTGGATCGCATCATGAATCGCCGGATCGACAAAACGCAGATGCAGATACGGAGGGGTGCTCGAATCCTCAAACTTCCCAACGCGCCGTTCGTGTCGGCCACCTTCAAAATTCGAATTCAGGAATGTATCAATAATGCGAGCCGCAGTTTCCGGAGAAACGAACTTTTCCCCAAGGCAAAGCACATTCGCGTCATTATGCTGCCGGGCCAGAGCGGCCATTTCCTCGTTAAAAACCAAAGCGGCGCGCACCCCCGGGACCTTGTTCGCGGCAATGCTCATACCGACGCCACTCCCACAGACCAAGATGCCAAAATGCGACTGATTATTAGCGACCTGTTCCGCAACCGCTCGGGCAAAGTCGGGGTAATCAACCGATTCCGGCGAATTCGCTCCAACATCTTTTAACTTGATCCCCTGCCGTTCCAAATGCTCGCGGAGATGCTGCTTCAACTGATATCCCGCATGATCTGAACCGAGCGCAATAAGATGAGTTGGGCCGCCTTTAATATTTGGGGCCGTGGCCGCTTCGCTTTGCTCAAGAAATTTTAACATGGATACAATGCCTTGTTCGATCTGATCTCGCACATTCAGGTAAACTTCGTAGGAGCCACCAATCGGGTCGGCGATGTCTTTCTCAAACGTGTCGAGAGTTTCATCGAATTCACGAAGGACAAAAACTTTATCCGCCGCCTGCGGGTAAAGCAAGGTAATTGCGTCCACGTGCCCGTGCGTCATCCCAAAGATATAATCAGCCTGTTGAATCACCTCTCCAGTAAGCATCCGGCTCCGCTGGCGCGAAATGTCAATTTGCAGTTCCTTCAACGCTCGAACCGCGTGCGCGCTGGGCGGTTGCCCGTCAATCGCCCCTACCCCGGCGGAAAGGACGCGGAAATCTCCTTTGCCTTTCGTGGCGTGGCGAAACAACCCTTCTGCCATAGGGCTGCGGCAAACATTCCCGGTGCAAACGAACAGAATTGTCTTCATCGACGCGATGATGCTCTGAAATTGAAAGCCTGTGAGGGAATCGTCAACCCCATAATCATGAGCGGTGCTCCTGCAGCACCGATACACCCTTCAAAAAATCGAGGGCCCGCCCTAAAGTGGGGTCCATGATCACCGGCGCGCCCTGTTCAACCGCTACAGGAGCTTCTTCGTCGTTCTCCACGGTCCCTCCCTCGCGATGTCGCCGGACCAACTCCGCTTCATTAAATCTCCGGGACAGGCGGTTCGTCGCGGTCGCAACCTCGTTCGTATCCGTAAAAGCCATGTTCACCGCCTTGTACGGATCCTGATAGAGAGATCTTTCCAGCTCCGGTGGAACCATCACTGCAATATCCGGCGTGACCCCTTTGCTCGGAATCGATTTCCCATCGCCCAACTCGACTGCAATCTTTCCAATTCGGAGTTTCTGCCCGCTGCTCAGCGTAAAAGTCTCAAACAATCTCGCCGCGCCGGCTGTGCTTTGGCCAATGATTAAGCCCACTCCCGCCTCACGCATGATTCCGCCAAAAGCTTCAGCGGCGCCCGCGGTCCGGCCGTTGACCAGAATCGCAACGGGCAAATTGATTGGCTGCGGTTTTTCAGAAGAGCGCACTTCCTTGTCACCAAATTTAACCAGCAATTGCCCGCCCTTCACAAATTTGTCTGCCAGCCGCGCCGCCGCATCATAATCCTGACCTTCCGCGTAACGCACATCGATAACGAGGCCCTTCAATTTTTTGTTTAAACCCAGTTCCTTGAATTCCTTTTCGAACGCCGCGGGCAAATCCGATTGAAAGTCGCTGATTCGCAGATAACCGTAGCTTTCATTGTAAATCGCCTTTCGGGCGATGGGTTCGCCCTGGGCAATCGCATTGGTTTCGTTCGTCGAAACCAGTTGAACTTTGCTCCCAAGTTCCTTCACCAAACCGATCGCCGCGAGTCGGCTCAGTTCGCTCTCCGGCACCTCGTTGAGGTTCGTCTTTACCAGGCTGAAAATCTCCTCAAAATTGAGCGGTTTATCCTCCTCTGCGCTTCCGGCAATGCACGAGAAAAAGAGAGATAAGATAATGGGCGAAAATCGTAACTTCATGGATTTAAATACCGCAGGCTTTTACCCGCCTTGCCAATGCTTTTAAAGGTTTCGGCTAGTCAGAATTGTTTTTTCTTAATTGTCCCAGCGCTCCCGGCTCGGTCTCATCATCCTACCATGCAAGCGCCTTGGCAGCAATATCGTTACGGAAATGCGCTCCTTCGAATCTAATTTTCGCAACGGCTTCGTAGGCTGTGCTTCGCGCCTCCTTTAAATCCCGGCCGAAAGCGGTCACCCCAAGCACCCGGCCGCCATTCGTTACAATCGCGCCGTTCTGCTCGGCCGTGCCCGCGTGAAACACTTTCACTCGAGGCATTCTCCCGGCTTCCTCCAGCCCGATTATCGGTGCTCCTTTTTTGTATCCGGCAGGATACCCGCCGCTTGCCATCACCACACAGACTGAAAACTCCGGCTTCCATTTTATTTCCATTTTCCCGAGCGTTCCATCGACACTCGCATTCAATGATTCAAGCAAATCACTTTCCAATCGCATCAAATACACCTGGGTCTCCGGGTCGCCAAACCGCGCATTGAACTCAAGCACCCTGGCACCGCCCTTCGTCAGCATAATCCCCGGGTAAAGTATTCCGCGATAGTCAATCCCTTCCTTTTTGCAACCGATCAGCCATGGCCCCATAATCGTCCGCTCAGCCTCAGCCAGTTGCTCCCCTGTTAAAAACGGCGTCGGCGAGTAAGTCCCCATTCCCCCTGTGTTCAGGCCCTGATCTCCATCGAGTGCGCGCTTATGATCCTGCGCAGTCGGAAAGAGTTTCGCCGTCGACCCATCGCATAAAGCGTGAAGCGAAACCTCAATCCCCTCCAGAAATTCTTGTATCACAATATGGTTTCCCGCAGCCCCAAAGGCTTTCTGCACCAGGATTTCCTCGATCGCCGCATTTGCTTCCGAAATGTTCCCACAAATTAAAACTCCTTTGCCTAAGGCAAG
>Ga0136846_1235224_pt1 | contig 11251 bp, 9 predicted proteins | sample HopSoiMetagenom2_FD_96841 | JGI IMG/M metagenome (GOLD analysis project Ga0136846, IMG submission 96841) | Grasslands soil microbial communities from Hopland, California, USA - 2 Assembly 2016 (version 4) | ecosystem: Environmental > Terrestrial > Soil > Grasslands | place: USA: Hopland... | reverse complement strand
GTACGTCACCTGCGGTGATGACGGTCGCTCCGAGCACCCCAGCTCGCCCCTGCGTATCCGCGACCGGCATCGCCTCGTCCACGCGGGTCCCGAACTGCCCGAGCGCCCGCCGCTCGCCCTGGACCCCGCCGCCGCGCACGAACCGGAAACACGCGTCACATCGCTCCATCAAGCGCCCAGATCGCTGACCGCGCACACCCCGGCAGCGCTCCAGGTGTTCCGCTGCTGACAGCGGACCCTCCCCACCCCCCACGCTCTGTCATGTCAGTCCGACGCGCCATCGAGGCGCGCCAGGAGGAGTCACCACATGCAGCCCCTCATCGAGAACGCCCGTACATTCGGACAGCGCCCTGAGGAGTTCGCCAAACTGGCCGCAGGCCAGTCCCCCCAGGTGCTGTTCATCACCTGCTCCGATTCCCGAGTCGTGCCGGCCCTGATCACAGGCGCCAGGCCCGGCGAACTCTTCGAGCTACGCACCGCGGGCAACATCGTTCCCCCCTACGCCTCCACCCGCCCCACCGGCGAGGCAGCCACCATCGAGTACGCCGTGGAGGTCCTCGGCGTCAGCGACATCGTGGTCTGCGGCCACTCGCACTGCGGCGCCGTCGGCGCCCTGGTGCGCGGCGACGACCTCACCGCCGTACCCGCCGTACGCGACTGGCTCGCGCACGCCGCCGGCGACCCCAAGGCAACAGCCACAGCTCCGGCCTCGTCCGACACCGACGACCCGACGGTCGCCTCGGCAGTCCAGAACCACGTCCTGACACAGCTGTTGCGGCTGCGCTCCTACCCGTGCGTGGAACAACGCCTGGCGAAGGGTCAGCTGCGCCTGCGTGGCTGGTACTACGAGGTGCACACCGGGTCCGTACGCGAACACCGCGACGCCACCGACGCGTTCGAAGCGCTGTGAGGGCCGCCATGACCATATTTGCCAAGGCCCCTCATCTGCGGCAGGACTTCGCCGCCTCGCTCGTCGTGTTCCTGGTCGCCCTGCCGCTCTGCGTGGGTGTCGCCGTCGCCTCCGGCGTACCGGCCGAACTCGGCCTGGTCACCGGCATCGTGGGCGGTATCGTCACCGGACTCCTGCCGGGCAGCAGCCTCCAGGTGTCCGGGCCCGCCGCCGGCCTCACCGTGCTGGTCTTCGAGGCCGTGCGGGAGCACGGACTGCCCGCGCTCGGGGTGATCGTGCTCGCCGCCGGGTTGCTCCAAGTCACGATGGGCGCCCTGAAGCTGGGGCGCTGGTTCCGGGCCATATCGGTGTCCGTCGTCGAAGGCATGCTGGCCGGAATCGGGCTGGTGATCATCGCCGGGCAGCTGTACGCGGCAGCCGGGCTGAAGGCGCCGGCCGCCGGGCTCGACAAGATCACCGGGCTGCCCGACGCCGCCGCGAAGGCGGTGGGGAGCACCAGCGCGATGACCTCGCTGGCGGTCGGCGCGGGCACGATAGCCGTGATCGTGCTCTGGCAGCGGCTGCCCCAGAAGGTGCGGGCGGTGCCGGGGGCGCTCGCCGCGGTGGTCCTGGCGACCGCCGTCACCCTCGTCTTCGACCTGCCGGTGGGAACCGTCGAGGTGAAGGGCCTGCTGGACGCCGTCCAGCTGCCCAGGCTCGGCGCCTTCGGGGAACTGGCGAGCCTGAGCGTGATCGGCACCGTCGTCGCGTTCACGCTGATCGCGTCCGCCGAGAGCCTGTTCAGCGCCGCCGCGGTGGACCGGCTGCACGACGGCCCGCGCACCCAGTACGACAAGGAACTGCTGGCGCAGGGCGTCGGCAACAGCGTGTCCGGTCTGCTGGGCGCGCTGCCGATGACCGCGGTGATCGTGCGCAGCTCGGCGAACGTCCAGGCGGGTGCCCGGACGAAGGCGTCCCGGGTGATGCACGGCGTGTGGCTGCTGCTGTTCGCGGCGCTTCTGCCCGGCGCGCTGGCGCTCATACCGCTGCCCGCGCTGGCGGGCATACTCGTCCACGCCGGCTGGAAGCTCATACCCCTGCGCGGCGTTGTCTCGCTCTGGCGCGAGCACCGGGGTGAGGCGCTGATCCTGGTGGTCACCGCCGTGGCCATCGTGTCCGTGAACATGTTCGAGGGCGTGCTGATCGGTCTCGCCCTGTCCGTGGGCAAGACCGCCTGGGAGGCCTCGCACCTCAAACTGGAGGTCATCGACAAGGGCGCCGGGCCCATCCAGGCGCATCTGTCGGGCAACGCGACCTTCCTGCGGCTGCCGAAGATCCTCGACAGCCTGGAGGCACTGCCCCAGGACCGGCCGATAGAGCTGGACCTGTCGGGCCTGCACCACCTGGACCACGCCTGCCGCACGGCCCTGGAGAACTGGGCGGAGCGACACAGCGCGGCCGGCACGGAACCCGTCAGGATGATGACGACCACACCGTAGTTTCCGCGTAAGTCTCCGCGTACGCGGCTGCCCGGTCCGGGGCTCGACCTGAGCCCCGGACCGGGCATATCGTTTGTTAAGGGTGCCTACAGGCACATGCCGGACGGCTGCGAGAGGTCGTCGTCATGCTTCAGGAGCTGCTGGTCGCGGGCGTCGCCGTCGCAAGCGCCGCTCTTGTCTACGTCGGAGCGGCGGCGCGGGTCGTCAAGCAGTACGAACGCGGGGTCGTCTTCCGGCTCGGCCGCCTCACCGGAGACGTACGGCGGCCCGGTTTCACGCTGGTGGTCCCGTTGGCGGACCGGTTGCACAAGGTCAACATGCAGATCGTCACTCTGCCGATCCCGGCCCAGGAGGGCATCACCCGGGACAACGTGACCGTGCGCGTGGACGCGGTCGTCTACTTCAAGGTCGTCGACGCGGCGAACGCGATCATCCAGGTCGAGGACTACCGGTTCGCGGTCTCCCAGATGGCGCAGACCTCGCTGCGCTCCATCATCGGCAAGAGTGACCTGGACGACCTCCTCTCCAACCGCGAGAAGCTCAACCAGGGCCTGGAGCTGATGATCGACAGCCCGGCCATCGGCTGGGGCGTGCAGATCGACCGGGTCGAGATCAAGGACGTCTCCCTGCCGGACACGATGAAGCGCTCGATGGCCCGCCAGGCCGAGGCCGACCGGGAACGCCGGGCGCGGGTCATCAACGCGGACGCCGAGCTGCAGGCCTCGAAGAAGCTCGCGGAGGCCGCCGGGGTGATGTCCCAGCAGCCCGCCGCGCTCCAACTCCGGCTGCTCCAGACGGTGGTGGCGGTCGCGGCCGAGAAGAACTCGACGCTCGTCCTGCCCTTCCCGGTGGAGCTCCTCCGCTTCCTGGAACGGGCACAGGCCCAGCAGCAGCCTCCGGGCGGGCCACCCGGGTGAGGCACGCCACGCGCGTGGTTCCCGGGGCCCGGACTCGCCCGTGTCCGTAACGGTCGCCCCCTGAAGCTGAAGAACATGGCGGGCAGGCCATAATCTGTCGGCCATGAACGTTCCGGGGGACCTGATCGACGGCCGTTTCGAGCTGCTGGAGCGGCTCGGCAGTGGCGGGATGGGCACGGTGTGGCGGGCCCGCGACGTCGTGCTGCACCGCGAGGTCGCGTTGAAGGCGGTACGGTCCGACGCGGCGGCGACCGATGTCGTACGGGAGCGGGTGCTGCGCGAGGCGCGGGCGCTCGCCCGGCTCAACCACGCACATGTGGTGACGGTCCATCAGATCATCGAGGAAGACCCGCATCCCTGGATCGTCATGGAGCTCGTGTCCGGCGTCCCGCTCGACAAGCGGCTGGAATCGGGCCCGCTGACACCGGTGGAGGCGGCGCGGATCGGCGGCCAGGTACTGGAGGCGCTGCGCGCCGCGCACGCGGCTGGTGTCCAGCACCGGGACGTGAAACCGGCGAACATCCTGCTGCGCCACGACGGGAGCGCCGTCCTCACCGACTTCGGGATCGCCGCGCTCCAGGGCGCGACGGCCCTGACGATGACCGGCGAACTCATCGGCTCCCCCGAGTACATCGCCCCGGAACGCATCCGCGGCCCCTCCGACGACCCGGCGGCCGACCTGTGCTCCCTGGGGGTCGTGCTGTACGTGTGCGTGGAGGGCGTGAGCCCCCTGCGCCGCGAGACCTCGCTCACGACACTGGCCGCGGTCCTGGAGTCCGACGTCCCGCCGCCGTCCCGCTCCGGCCCGCTGACCCCCGTACTCGAGGCGCTGCTCGAACGGGACCCGGCGGCCCGCCCGGACCCGGCCCGTCTGGCGGCGATGCTGGAGCGGGCGGTGGCGGGCGAGACCACGGGGTCCGTCGAGCGGACGCTGACCGCTCCCCGGCCCGAGAGACACCTCACGGAGGACTCAGGGCGGCCCCTGCCGTCGCCGTACCGCCGTAAGCGGGTCGTCCTGTCCGCCGTACTCGGGGTGGTCGTCGCCGTCGCCGCTCTCTTCGTCACCCTGCGCGTCCTCCACGGGAACACGACGGACGGCGACCGGGGGCCGGGGGCCGGTTCGGGAACGTCGCCGGCCGCGCCGGCCGGCCGCTGGATCGCCCAGCTCCACTCCGAGCCGGTCGGCTCCGGGACCGCCGTCCGCGACGCCCGGCTCGCCGAGGTCAGGAAGTCCGCCGCCCTGCACCCCGACGCCCAGGAAGACGGCGTACAGGATGAACGGTGGCAGCCAGCGCTGCGAACGGACGAGCAGGTCGGCCTGGTAGCGCAGGAGGGCGGTCATCGGTGGCTCTCGTCCGTGGCGAGGGGGGCGGGTACGTCGGCGGGCGTCTCGGGCGTTGCGGGGCCGACGCCGACCACGTGCCAGGGCGGACGGGCCGTGAGCAGGGCGCGCAGTACGACGTCCGAGTGGGTACGGGGGACGGTGAGCCGGTGGCCGCCCGGCGCCTCGGTCTCCGCGCTCGACGCCGTCCACTTCAGCGCCTCGGCCGGGGGTACCGCGCCCGGCGGCCCCTGGGCCTCGACGACCAGGTGTGGGCCGGCCGGTACTGGTGAACCGGCTTGTGCGGTACGGCGGTTGAGGCCGCCCTCCGTCACGTTGTAGGTCTCGTCGGGCGCCCCCGCCAGGCGGCCCGGGTCGTGGTCGACGAACACCACCGAGGCCCCGGACGCGGTCCGTTCGGCGACGACCCGCTCCAACTCGGCGCGGGCGACGGTGTCGAGGCCGGTCCACGCCTCGTCGAGGACGAGCAGCTCGGGGTCGGCGAGCAGGGCCTGCGCGACGGCGACCTTCTGGCTGCTCCCCTTCGACAGCTGCGCCATGGGTGTCCTGGCGTACGCGGCGGCGCCGAGCCGCTCCAGCCATTCGTCGGCGGCGCGGGCGGCGGCCGTACGGGACAGTCCGTGCACGGCGCCCAGATGCGTGAGGTAGCCGTGGGTGGTGAAGGGGAGCGTCGCCGGGAAGCGTTCCGGGACGTACGCGGTGCGCGGGCGGCCGCTGAGGGTGCCCTCCGAGGGGGCGTCGATGCCGGCGAGGACGCGCAGGAGCGTGGACTTGCCGGTGCCGTTGGCGCCCTCGATACGGGTGAGGGTGCCGGGCGTGAGCGTCAGGTCGACGCCGCGCAGGACCCAGGGGCCGCGTATGCCGTAGCGGCGGCCCACCCCGTCAAGTCGAAGTTCCTGGCGCATCCGGCCCCCGTCCTCTCCCCCGGAAGAACCGATCTTCCGCCTGGCAGACTGAAGGATGTGAACAACGACCCGGCCGTTCCCGGCGACAGCCCTTTCCGCTCCGAATCTTCACCTCGCGACGACGCCCCCCAGTTCGTGCTCCCCCTCGTCGCCCGGATCGAGAAGGCCCAGCCGCCCGCTCGTACGGACGCGTTGGAGACCGCCGCCCGGGCCGTTCTCGTGATCCTCGGGGACGAGCGGTCGGCCGGTGAGGGTGAATGGGCGCAGGTCATGCGGGACTGGCAGGACGCCCGGATCCGCAAGGTCGTGCGGCGGGCGCGGGGCGCCGAGTGGCGGCGGGCCGAGGCGCTGCCCGGTATCACGGTGACCGGCAAGTCGGCCGAGGTGCGGGTCTTCCCGCCCGTTCCGCTGGACGGCTGGCCCAAGGACCTGGCCCGGCTCCAGGTGTCCGGCACCGATCTGGAGGACCCGGAGCCGCCGCTCGACGCCGACCCGGCGGTGCCTGTCCTGTGGCTGAACCCCGAGCTGGACATGTCGGCGGGCAAGGCGATGGCCCAGACGGGACACGGCGCCCAGCTGGCGTGGTGGGAGCTGTCGGACGAGGCGCGGGCTGCCTGGCGCGACGCGGGCTTCCCGCTCGCCGTCCGCACGGCGGAGCCGGCTCAGTGGCGTGAACTCACCTCCGGCGACCTCCCGCTGGTCCGAGACGCCGGTTTCACGGAGATCGCGCCCGGTTCGGCGACGGTGGTCGCCGACCACCGCCCCCTGGGCCATCCAGGATTCAAACATCTTCGTTGAACATCACCGGGTTCTCCCGCGTACTTCCTGTCGCTGGCCATGCAACACCTGCCCAACGACCAGTTGGTTCCCCCGGGAGGCTCCTTTGCCGCGCTTCAACCACTCGGCCCTCGTCATCGCGGCGCTGACGACCACCATCGCCGCGCTCTCGTTCCCTGTGTGGTCGTACGCCGACCGATCCGGCACCGGAATGGCCAACGTGGCCTCCGGCACGGTGAACACGCAGTGGGGTCCGCTGACCGCCTCCGACCGCGACCTGATCGTGCGCGTGCGGCTGGCCGGACTCTGGGAGCTGCCCGCCGCGGAGAAGGCGATGGCGCGCTCCAAGAGCGCCATCGTCAAGGACGCGGCGGACCACCTGGTCGTGGGCCACGCCGACCTCGACGAGCGGGTGCGCACCGTCGCGACCCAGCTCGGTGTGGCACTGCCCAACGAGCCGAACGCGCAGCAGCAGGGCTTTCTCGCGCAGATGGACGCGGCTCAGGACGGGGAGAACTTCGACCGGACGTGGGCGAACCTTCTGCGGTCCGCGCACGGCAAGATCTTCCCGGCCATCGGCGCGGTGCGCAACCAGACCCGCAACACCCTCGTACGGCAGCTGGCGACTGACACCAACCAGACCGTGCTCGACCACATCACGATGCTGGAGAAGACCGGCCAGGTCGACTTCGACGGCATCGCCAACGGCACGATCTGACACCTGTCGGCGTACACGGGCCGAGGTCTCGACCCCGGCCCGCCCCCACCCGACGTCCCGATACGCCACACGTATCTCCCTCACTGGCCAAGTGACAGACCCCAACGACCAGTTGGTTTCCCCCGGGAGGCTTCTTTGCCCCGCATGAACGGCTCGATCCTCGTCGGCCTGGCGATCGCAGGCACGATCGGCGCCCTCGCGTACCCCGTCGTCTACTCGTACCCCCACCGCGACGACGCCGCCAAGGCGGCCGCGGTCACCGGAGAGACGGTGAACACCCAGTGGGGGCCGCTGACCGCCACCGACCGCGACCTGATCGTGCGCGTGCGGCTGGCCGGGCTGTGGGAGCTGCCCGCGGGGCAGCAGGCGCTGACGCGTTCCACCAACCCCGCCGTGAAGGAAGCCGCGAACCACCTGGTCGTGGGCCACAACGACCTCGACAAGCGGGTGCGGACCATCTCCGCGCAGCTCAACGTCCCGCTGCCCAGCCAGCCGAACGACCAGCAGCAGGGCTTCCTGAAGGCGATGACGGACGCCTCGGCCGCGGACTACGACAAGGTCTGGGCGAACCTCCTGCGGACAGCGCACGGGAAGATCTTCCCGGCCATCGCGGCGGTGCGGAACCAGACCCGCAACACCCTCGTGCGGCAGCTGGCCTCGGACGCCAACCAGACCGTGCTCGACCACATCACGATTCTGGAGAAGACCGGCCAGATCGACTTCGAGGCCATCGCCGAAGCCGCCGCCGGTCCGAGCGCCAGTCCGACCGGCCCGCCGCCGCCGGTCGCCGGAGTGCTGCCGCCCGCCGCGCCCCCGGTGGAACCGACCGGCAACACTCCCGGGAAGTCGAAGCCGTCGCCGACGACACCGGGCGTGGTCAACACCAACCGGCCGGAGGCGAAGGACCCCAACGCCGTCGTTCAGGGCGGGTAGGGGGCCCGGAAGCTCAAATGTTGCTCTGAAGGTCTCCCTGCCGGGGTTCGGCCCCGGTGACCGGGGCCATCACTCCGTGGACCGAGAAGGTCGGAGAAGGCGAGACACGATGAAACAACAGCAGCGACAGTGGCCGCTGGGGCGACTGGGTACGGGCATCGGGTGGCGGCCGGAGATCGCGGACGCCGTGGAGGCCATGCCGGGCATCGACTGGGTCGAGGCCGTGGCCGAGAACCTCTGCCCGGGGCATCTGCCCGAGTCGCTGCTGCGGCTGCGCGAGCGCGGCGTGACCGTCGTCCCGCACGGTGTCTCCCTGGGCCTCGGCGGCGCCGACCGGCCCGCCGAGGCCCGGCTCACCGCACTCGCCGAGCGGGCCGAGGCGCTGGGCTCGCCGCTGGTCACCGAGCACATCGCGTTCGTCCGGGCGGGCGGCGCGCTGACCGCGTCCCCGCTGCTGGAGGCCGGGCATCTGCTGCCCGTCCCCCGCACCCGGGACGCGCTCGACGTGCTGTGCGAGAACGTCCGCATCGCCCAGGCGTCGCTGCCGGTGCCGCTCGCCGTCGAGAACATCGCCGCGCTCATCGCCTGGCCGGGCGACGAGCTGACCGAGGGCCAGTTCCTGTACGAACTGGCGGACCGGACCGGCGTACGCCTCCTCATCGATGTCGCCAACCTGCACACGAACCACGTCAACCGGGGCGAGGACCCGGCGAAGGCGCTGGCCGAGCTGCCCGTCGAGGCCATCGCGTACGTCCATGTCGCGGGCGGCTTCGAGCGGGACGGTGTCTGGCACGACAGCCACGCCCACCCCGTCCCGGACGCCGTTCTCGGCATCCTCACCGACCTCGCCTCCCGGGTCACCCCGCCCGGTGTCCTGCTGGAGCGGGACGACAACTTCCCCGAGGCGGGCGAGCTGGAGCGGGAGTTGGCCGCGATCCGGGGGGCGTTGGAGCGGGCTTCGACTCCGGAGCCGCCCGAGGAGGCGTCCGCTGTCGGTGACGCGGCCGGCTCGCCCGACGCCCCGTCCCTCGACTCCGCCCGCCAGCGCCTCGCCCTCGCCGAGGCCGCGCTGCTCTCCGCGCTCGTCGCGGGGACACCCGCGCCGGAGGGGTTCGACCGGGTGCGGCTCGGAGTGCAGTCGCGGGCGCTCGGGGCGAAGCGGGCCGATGTCGTGGCGAAGGTCGCGCCGGAGCTGCCCGAGATCCTCGGGGCGCACTACCGGCCCGCCTTCCTCGCGTACGCGCACGGGCACCCCATGTCCGACGGCTACCGGCGCGACGCGCTGGACTTCGCCGCGTATCTGCTGTTCGGCGGTCAGTCGGGGCATCCCGAGTCCGCCGAGACTTCCGGCACCCCGGAGACTTCCGGGACCGCCGGGACCGCCGGGAACACGGAGAGCCTGCGGCTGTTGCGCGAGTGGTGGCTGGATCGCTCGGGCCCGGCTCCGCGCTCCCAGCGCCCCACGGCCCGGCTGGCCCGGGCCACCCGCCGCGTTCTCCTGCGCCGTTGACGGGCGGGGCGCTCAACTCCCGCCAACTGTGCGGGGATTAACACTGCCACCCGATACAGCGCACCGAGCCGTCGCTTTTGCCGGCGTTTCGGGAGGTATGCACGAGGCTCGCGCTCCCTCATCCGGCGTCCGCCTCCTCCCCCGTAGCCGCCTCCGCTCGTACCGCAGTTGGCGTAGGGCCCGCAGTAGAATGCCTCCTCCGTGCCCGAAGCGTATTAGCGTGCGGTGCCGCAAGCAGGAGGCAAGGCACCATGCGATCCATCCAACGTTCCGGTCTCGGCGGCACCGGGCTCATCGTCGCGGGGCTGGCGGCGACCCTCGTAGCGCTGGTCTTTCCGGTCTGGTCGTACACGGACCGTTCCGGGACCGGCGTGGACGTGCTCAACGCGCAGACCGTGTCGACCCAGTACGGTCCGCTGTCGGCGCTCGACCGCGAGTTCCTCACCAAGGTGCGGCTGGCGGGGCTGTGGGAGCTGCCCGCCGGCCAGCTGGCCCAGGAACGCGGCACCACCGAGGCCGTACGGCTCGCGGGCCGGCATCTGATCGAGGGGCACACGTTCCTCGACGAGCGGGTCCGGGACGTCGCCTCGCGGCTCAGCTTCGAACTGCCCAACCAGCCCAGTGAGCAGCAGCGCGGGTGGCTCAGCACCATGGACGCGGCCCACGGCGAGGACTTCGACCGCGCGTTCGCCAACCTGCTGCGGATGGCGCACGGCAAGGTGTTCTCCGTCGTCGCGCAGGTCCGCGCGAGCACCCGCAACTCCCTGGTCCGCACCCTCGCCGACGACGCGAACAGGACCGTGCTCGACCACATCCAGGTCCTGGAGGCCACGGGATACGTCGACTTCGACGCCCTCGCCCAGGACATGGCCGCCGCGAGCACTCCGCCGCTCACCAACTCCCCGGCCCCGCCGGGCCCGGTGCCCACGCCCGCGCCGGCGGTGCCGGTGACCCCCTCGCCGGTGACGACCTATCCCCTGCCGCCGGCCGCGAGCAGCCCGCCGCCGGAGGTCGGGGAGGTCGTCGGCGTCACGGAGCCCGCGACACCGGCGGAGCCCTCCGAGGCGCCCTGATTTCGGCCACCGCCCATACGGCATATACCGGCCATACCTCGTCCGTATCCTGAAAGCCCATGGCGTTCCCGGCACCCTTCGCATAGAACAGCGGCATGTTCTGGTCCTTCCTCCTGCTGTTGGCCTGGATCGCCGCCGGTACGGCGTGCACCCGGCTGTGTCTGGCCGCCGCCCGCGCGGCTGCCGCCGACCCGGACGCGGGCCCCGGCGGACGCGGACGGGACCTGACGCTGTACGAGGCCGCGTTCCTGTCCGGCGGACCGGCCCGCGTCGCCGATCTCACGCTGGTGTCGATGGCCCGTCAGCGACGGCTGCTGCTCGCCCACACCGGCTGGGCGACCGTCGTGGACCCCAGCGGGCGCGACGAGATGGAACGGTCGGTGATCGGCGCGATCGGGCCGGAGGGACAGTCACGCATCGCCCCGGTACGGGCGGCCACGGCCGGCACCGAAGCCGTTCGGGGGCTCGCGGACCGGCTCGTCGCGGCGGGCCTCGCCATACCCGACGGGGCCAGGCGGGGGATCGCGTTCGCGGTCCGCCAGGTGCGGTCCGCCGCGCTGGCCGTCGCCGCGCTGGGCGCGGTGGCCCTGCTGGTGCCGGGGCGGGGCACCGTCCCGCGCGACCTGGTCGCCCTCTGGTTCGCGCTCCCCCTCGTCCTCACCCTGAGCTGCCTCGCCATCGCCCGGAT
>Ga0136846_1233595_pt1 | contig 11252 bp, 9 predicted proteins | sample HopSoiMetagenom2_FD_96841 | JGI IMG/M metagenome (GOLD analysis project Ga0136846, IMG submission 96841) | Grasslands soil microbial communities from Hopland, California, USA - 2 Assembly 2016 (version 4) | ecosystem: Environmental > Terrestrial > Soil > Grasslands | place: USA: Hopland... | reverse complement strand
GTTCCTGCGCAATTTCACGACGCTTCACGCGCAATGTAGTGATGGAAATTTCCGGGGCAGCCTTGGCCAGAACTTTTGCCAACGGAGGCAAGATGGTGGATTCCATCAGCTCCCAGAAGCCGATCTGAAAATTCCGGCGCGTATGGGCCGGATCAAAATTGCGGTTCTCATAAAGATTTACTTCCAGGATCTGCAGCGCCTGGCGAACTTCATTAATCATGTTGCGGCTGAACGGGGTTGGCACCATGTTGGCGCCTTCGCGGATGAAAAGAGGGTCCTGCAACAGTTCGCGCAGCCGCTTAAGCGCGTGGCTCATGGCCGGCTGCGTGAGCTTGAGCTGGCGGCCCGCGCGCGTGAGATTGCCTTCGCGGTAAATGGCCTCCAGCACCACAAACAGGTTAAGATCGACCTGACTCAGATGCACGCCACAAATTTTACACTATTCCAATGATTCATTTGATGAATCACGACGGATCGACTAGCCTTATAGAAGCCCACAGTAGCGCTTAAGGACCGCCAATATGAATTTTGATTACACCGATAAAGTGAAATCGTTGCAGCAGCGTCTCCGCGCATTCATGGACGAGCATATTTATCCCAATGAAAAGCGCTACTACCAGGAAATTGAGAATGACCGCTGGGCTCCGACCAAAGTGATTGAGGAGCTGAAGCCCAAGGCGCGCGCTGCCGGTTTATGGAATTTGTTTCTGCCGGATGACGATCAGGGCGCCGGACTTACCAACCTGGAATATGCGCCGCTGTGCGAGATCATGGGCCGCAGCATTCTTGCTCCGGAGGTCTTTAATTGCTCCGCGCCCGATACCGGCAACATGGAAGTGCTGGCGCGCTATGGAACACCGGAGCAGAAAGAACGCTGGCTGAAACCGCTGCTGGCAGGAGAAATACGTTCGTGCTTCGCCATGACGGAGCCGGCTGTCGCTTCATCGGATGCGACGAACATTCAGGCCAGCATTCGGCGTGAAGGAAACGAGTATGTTTTGAATGGCCGCAAGTGGTGGTCGTCGGGAGCGGGCGATCCGCGCTGCAAGATCGCGATCTTTATGGGCAAGACCGATCCAACGGCCAGGAAACACCAGCAGCAATCCATGGTGCTGGTTCCCATGAATGCGCCGGGCGTGAAGATTGAACGCATGTTGACAGTTTTTGGTTATGATCATGCGCCGCACGGGCATGGTGAAGTGAGTTATGAAAATGTGCGCATCCCGGTAACGAACATGCTGCTGGGCGAAGGACGCGGTTTTGAGATTGCCCAGGGTCGTCTTGGGCCGGGACGCATTCACCACTGCATGCGCTGCATCGGCGTGGCGGAGCGCGCGCTGGAAACGATGTGCCAGCGGGTGAAAGCGCGCGTCGCTTTTGGTAAGCCGCTAGCGGAGCAAGGTACGCTGCGGGAAGACATTGCGCAATCGCGCATGGAAATTGAGCAGGCGCGTCTACTTACCTTGAAAGCCGCCTACATGATGGATACGGTGGGCAACAAAGAAGCGCGGGCGGAAATCGCCATGATCAAGGTCGTGGCGCCCAACGTGACTTTGCGCGTGCTGGACCGCGCGATTCAGGCGCATGGCGGAGCAGGCGTTTCCCAGGACACATTCCTCGCGGGCGCATGGGCCAACGTACGAACGCTGCGGCTGGCGGACGGCCCGGATGAAGTCCATCTTGAATCCCTGGCGAAGCACGAACTGCAGAAGGGCTCTCCGCGCGTGGTGAAAGCCGGCGTGGCGAACGCCAGCGACTAATCAATCTGCGCCGGTGGCTCCAGAATGAGGAACCTGTTCACCGGGGATTCGGGAACGCACGACTTTTGCCGGAACGCCCACTGCAATCGAATACGGCGGGATGTTGCCGCGCACCACACTGCCCGCGCCGATCACGCAGCCTTTGCCCACATGCGCTCCATCGAGAAAAATTGCATTCGATCCCACCCAGACGTCATCTTCAATGGTGATTCCCACGCGCGTGGTGCCCTGCTCGCGGATAGGGACATCCGTACGATCAAAGTTGTGGTTTTCCGGATGAAATCCCACGTGCTGGCCCATGATCACATTTTCGCCGATCGAGATAAATCCGGAGCTGCCGAGGAAGGAATAAGCGTCGACGGCAGAGTTGGCGCCCATGCTGATGCCTTCGCCCAGATTGGATGCGGGCGCGCCCACGATCACCGAGTAAGCACCGATCTTCACGTTGTCACCCAGGACTACGCCCCGACGCATGAGGCCGTCGATAATCACGCCGCGTTCAAGGGTCACACCCTTGCCAAAGCGGATGAGCGAAGCGCCACGAAGGTTGACACCTTCGGCCATGAACGCAGTTGCAATTCGGCGCTGCAGAAATAGAAGTTTGAGCACGCCGCGTATGAGCCAGCTGGCGCGACGCAACATCAATCCCAGCAATAATGAGAGTGGGATGTTTCGATCCAGATGGAAAGGCCGTCCCTTGATTCTGCTCCCCAGCGCTTCCACCGATTTATAGAGAAACTCGCTCATGGGAGACAGAAGTCCGAATCCACCCTTCCTGAATCTGACCAGAGCATTATAACGAGGGGAGTTTCTCCGGGATTGTAGTTCGCCAGCCATTCCAGAGACCGCGATAAAGACCTGCTGCCCGTTTGAAATCTGCCTGTACAAGAGACCTGAGCGTGACGTAACCCACGTATTTGCTCATGGAGTATGCGAACAGGGGTAGCTGATGTCGAGGCAGATACTTGCGCGCACACAAGACGGCATTTCTCATATTGTAGAAATCCCGAATGGCAAACCCCATGCTCTTTTTGGTGACGTACGAATCACGGTGCCAAACGATCGATGCAGGCGCATACATAGCCTTGTATCCGGCACGGAGGGTGCGCACTGACCAATCCACATCTTCATAGCCGACGAAGAAGATCTCATCCAGCAAGCCGATTTTGCGCGCGGCGTCGGCCCTCACCAGCAGGGCGCAGCCTGAGACAAAGGAAACTTCCCGTGTCTGGTCATAGCTGCCAACATCGCTCTCACGCAATCCAAAATGGGTTGGGAAAGTTTTCCAGTGGACATACTCGCCGCCGGCGTACCAGATTTTGTCTGCCGGCTCAAAATAATAAATCTTGGGATTCACCATGCCGATGCGCTCATCGGTTTCAGCTACGCGAACCAGTTCGGTCAGAAAATTTGGGGCAACAATCGTGTCATTGTTCAGCAGAAGCAGGTAATCGGTTCCACGCGACAGAGCATCGCGCATGCCAACGTTGTTGCCGCCCGTAAATCCCAGGTTTTGTTCATTGAAAATAACTCTTACGTCAGGAAACTCCTGGGCCAGCTTTTTACCCGAGCCATCGACTGAGCCGTTATCCACCAGCACCACTTCAAATGCGGGGTAGTCAATCTTTTTAAGCGAAAGCAGACAATCGCGGGTAACGTCGTAACTATTCCAGCTCAGGATGATGATGCTGACTTTGGGTTGACGGCGTGGCGTTTTATCCATGTGTATCGTGTGAGTGTTCGCCGGCAAGGCTTCCGGCTCGTCACGTCAGTGATCGTGCGATTCGCCTACATTATATTGTAGCGAATCGACGGCTGCGGGAATCTGCCGATGAATCCAGCAAGGCGCTGCTTCTGAAATTATGACTTTGCGAAAAATTCCCGGAACGTATGCAAAATCCGAGCCGGAAGATTTTCTTCCGTTTTCTTTCCCAGCAGCTCGTGACCGGCGCCTTCAATTTCCAGCAGCATCGTCTGCGCCGGAATCAATTTCAGCGCGGCGCTCATCTCATCATGCGAGCCGAACGGATCTCGCCCGCCATGGACAAACAATGATGGCGTCTTGAGCTGAAGAAAATGCGCAGTCCGCAACTGCGTGGGTTTGCGTGGAGGATGCAGCGGGTACGAGAGCAACAGGAGTCCATCGACGAGTTGCGGTTGTTCGGCCGCGAGCATGCTGCCCTGGCGTCCGCCGTAGGAATGTCCGCCAAGAAAGATGCGCCCTGATGTTCTTGAACGCAATATGTCTACTGCCCGGCGCAAACCTTCACGGTCGCGCGCAGCCATGGCTGGAAATGGCGGCCCGTGGAGGCGGGACTGGCGAAATGGCAGATCGCAACGCAAGATGAGATATCCCGCCTCTGTGAAAACATCGGCAAGGGCGATCAGTAATTTGCTTTGGCAGTTCGCTCCAGCGCCATGCGTGAGGACGAGTGCATCGCCATTGGCGTGTGCAGGCTCATGCAGAAAGCCGCGTACCGGCGGCTCAGCAGCTACATCAGAAAATTCACCATAGACGGTCATTACGCCACTTCCACACGGGAGAAGCGAAGGCGCTCAACTTCGTCATGCATCTTGAGTGACGCCTGCTTGCGGTCAGTAAAGAGAAAGCTATTGGACGAAAAATTCACGCGGGCGATGATGGAATGCTTACCCAGCAGATGAAGAAGATGAGGGAACAGCTTCATGGTCCCAAAGTAGCAAGCTTCAGCGGCCGCAATGCCACCAGGAATGGCGTACTCGATGCTGGCGGCAGAAACGGGAACCTGCAGGTCAACCGCAGGCTGGAAAAGAGAAGAATGAAAGGGCAAGACGCGGGAACCGTCTGAACTGGTGCCTTCAGGAAACAAGAAAAGCGGCAAGCCGCCCGCGAGCGCCGACTGTATTTCCGGCTGGATGGCATGCGTTTCACTGCGACGCGAGCGATCGACATAGATAGTGCCGGCAAGAGTGGCAATCCATCCCACGGCAGGCCAGGCGCGCACTTCGCGTTTTGCGACGAACGCGCACGGCGCAATGGAGCTGTAGACCAGAATATCCAGATAGCTGAGGTGATTGCTGGCGATCAATCCCGCGACTGCCGGCGAGCCTGTGACTTCAATGCGGATGCCCATGCGAGGAAGAGTCCGCCGCGACCAGCGATGGAGCACGTGAATGCGTGTGTGCTGCTGCAATCTGCCACCGAAGCGGCGCAATATGTATTCCGCCAGACAGCCGAAGATGCCCCAAAATAATCCACAGCCGCGGACAATCACACGGGCGATTCGCTTCGGCAATGCGGGGGGAGCAATTTCCATTGACAAGAAGATGCTGGCTTGCCGGCAGCCCACTAGTCAACTCTATTCGCGCAAGAAAGTCCACGAACTGGCGTTCTGGTAACGTCCTGCGGGACCCATGAAAGCAGCCTGCGCTGAAAAGGCAAGCTCTGCGCAACTGATAGAATAAGGCAAACTGCTAGACTGATTCGCAGCTTGCCAGCGTCTTTATGCACATATTGCGCGCGGTAATGAGCATTTTTACTTTTACAGAATGAGGAAGCACCGAATGAAAGCAATCTTCGCCACAACGTTATTATTCATTGTCGTACTTCTGAGCGGTTGCCTGGGATCAAGCAGCAGTTCTACTGCTCCAACTCTGGCATTTGTCTACGTTGTGGGGCAGGGCGACAATTCAATCCATGCTTTTGCGGAGAAGTCCACTGGTGATTTGCCAGCGCAGGCGATTTCCTCATTTCTCACCACGCCCCGGCCAACCGCCATTGCACTGCACCCTTCCAAAAATTTTCTTTATGTACCCAACCTGACTTCCAACACCGTTTCAGGATTTACTATTGACCATACTGCCGGAGTGCTTGCGCCCATTGGCACCGCTCTCTCGCCTACTCCTGTGTGCGTCAGCACTTCTGTATGCTCTAATCCGATATCAGTGGCAGTTAATTCCGCAGGCCAGTTCTTGTTTGTGCTGAACCAGGGTTCAGCCTCACCTGCCGTGCCTGCTTCCATCTCCGTCTTCAACATTGATCAGACTCGGGGCCTGCTGAGTCCAGTTTCCGGATCTCCGTTTGCATTTGCCTCGCTTGTGGCCCCGAACCCGCAATTTCTGGCAATCTCGCCGACTCAGGGTTTCTTGTACGTATCCAACGGAGCAGCGGGCAACATCTCAGCTTTTGCGATTGGAAGCAGCGGCACTCTAACCGAGCTTGGTGGCTCTCCATTTTCGCTTGGCGCCGGCGCAACCGCTGCGGGACTTGCCATTGATCCCAAAGGACAGTTCCTTTACGCTGCCGATTCTGCCAATAACAAAATCGCCAGCTTCAATGTTTCCGGCGGACCGCTGGCGGCTGTGGCAGGATCACCATTTGCTGCCGGAACGAAACCTGAAGGCGTTACCGTGGATGCGACCTCTACTTTTGTTTACTCGGCAAATCAGGGATCGAATGACGTTTCCGCGTTTAAAGCCACTTCAGGCGCGTTGACGCAGGTCGCGGGCTCACCTTACCCGGTGCAACCCAATGGCTCTGTTGGAGCGCCACAGCCTGTATTCCTGACGGTGGATGTTTCCAACACCTTTCTATACGTCGCGAATTTCGGTTCTTCCAGCATTTCGGCTTTTGGCATCAAGTCATCCGATGGAACATTAGGGCTGCTTACAAATTCCTCTTTCTTTCCAGGCGTTGCGCCGCTTTGGATCGTTACCACGAAGTAATTCGCAACGTTGGTGAATGTAAGCCAGCAAAACGATTAAAATTATGGCGGGTGATGCTCAGGCAGCTTGTTTCTTGCGCTGCCTTGGACGCTCCGCAAGACGTCGCACTTTTTTGTCGGCATAGTCGGCCAGGCGGAATAAGGTTATCCCGGCAAACAGTATTGCCACCCATCCCATGCCGAGAATGATCCAGAGCATCATATCTATTTAAGATTCAATCCAGTGTTGCAAGGTTGGTCTTAACGGCCAGTCCCCCTGTGAACTTCGCCGCCTTTCATGACGAAATCAATCTTCTGCAATACGTCAACATCGGCCAGCGGATCGCCTTTTACTGCAACTAAGTCCGCATATTTTCCCGCGGCAATGCTGCCCACATCATTCTGCATGCCCAGCAGCTCCGCAGCGCTGCTGGTAGCGGAGCGGATGGCTTGAATCGGCGTCATGCCGTACTTCACCATATAAGGAAATTCTTTTGCCGGATTGATGCCCCAATCAAAACCGCCTACATCAGTGCCAAAAGCAATCTTTACGCCTGCCTGCATTGCGCGCCGGAAAGTATCTTCATGGATTTTGATCATCTCCAGCCAGACTTTTGCTCCGGCAGCCGCGCGCCCCTGTGCCACGTACTCGCCAACGTAAATCGTAGGGACATAAAAGATCCCTTTCTGCGCCATGGTTTTCAGGTCGGCTTCCGCAATGTAATTGCCGTGTTCAATGGAGTCTACGCCGGCCTCAACCGAGTTGTGTACGCCATTCAACGCCATGGCGTGCGACGCTACTTTGTGATGCTGGCGATGCGCTTCATCCACGATGGCGCGCAGTTCGTCGAGCGTAAAAGTTGGTATGTCATCCAGCACTCCATCCGGACGCACAAAATAACTGCGATCGGAATATACCTTGATCCAATCCGCGCCGTAGCTGATCTGCTCACGCACAGCTTTGCGGCCATCTTCAGCCCCGTCCACCACCTGCACGCCGTGAGGCACGGTAATTTCCGGCGAATACCCTGAAAGCGGATAGGCGCCCGTAACATCCATGGCGCGCGTGGCGACTTTCATCCGCGGGCCGGGAATAATTCCATTGTTGATGGCCTTCTTCAAATCGACATCGGCATAGCCGGCGCCTTCGGTTTCCAGGTCGCGAATGGTAGTAAAACCGTAACCGAGCGCCAGACGCACAGAGCGTGTCCCCAGAATCGCCCGATAAGCCGTGGACTGCTTCAGCAACTGCTCGTCGTAGTCGGCGGCCGTAATGTCGCCCTGCAAAAGCGTATGCGTATGCGTGTCAATCAATCCGGGCAAGCAGGTGTGGTCAGAAAGATCTATTACCTGGCCTTCCGGAGCCTTAGTATTTTCCTGAACCTGCTGAATGCGCTCGCCCTGGATAGTGATCAGCACATTGCGCTGCACCTTGCCGGTTTCCGGCTGCACCAGCGCTCCGCAATGGACATAACGCGTGACAACTTCGGCGTTCTTGATCGGAGCTTTCTGCTGTTCCTGCGCAACTACGATTGAAATCAGAAGTAAGCTAATCGCGAAAACTGCAAGCGCCTTGATCGACAATCCTCTCATCCATGCCCTCCCAGGGAAGCTGATAATCCTAACAGGTTGAGAAATCACGGACTAGGCATTCAGCGTATCAGTGCTCTCGTTTAGGGCGGTTTAATATTTGACGGTCTCCGCGACTTGTTGGCGCCGCTTAGATTGTAAGAATGTAAAAAGAGACAGCCGGTGCTTGAGCCACCGGCTTTCTTCTGATTGATTGCCGTTAGCGCGAAGGCCGCGTCGTCCTGCGCGGAACAAGCCTAATATTAACCCACTCATGCAGCGATGTTAGCGGAAAATCCAGCCGTTCAATCGTGTCGGCAAATCCTGCCCGTTGGACGCGGAGCAAATGTGTTTGCCGCGACAGGTGAGGGATTACATATCTGCCGTAGGAAGTTGGAGCCAATTCCTTGTTATCGAGAAAGACAGTCACGTCCGGCGGGCTGCAAACGATCACGGTTTCCACGCCCATAAAATACCAGCCGCCAAGACCGCCAAGCACGATCAGAAGAAGCAAGATCAGAACGATGACGCGGAACGAACTCCCTCCGGGCTGAGCGGGCGGATAGTCGCTGGGCGTGGCGTAAAGTGGAGCAGCAACTTGCGGCGCTGGTTTGACTGGAGCCTGTTCAATGGGATCAGGTTGGGCCAACGGTGCAACGGCGCTTGCTGCTGATGCCGCTTCGATACTCGACAGCGCAGGTGTGGTTTTAATTGGTTGCGGCTGTGCGGGAGCTTCTGTTGATTTCGGAGTGATGGATGTCGCAGCAACTTCGTTAACGCGCGCCGTCTGCTCAGTCTCGAGCGCTGGAGTGGCTGGGGCTACTCTGCTTGTTAGGTCAGGAACTTTGTTCGCGCTGCCTGCCACTGGCTGTCCGCAATTTGTACAAAAGCCGGTCCCCGGATCAAGGCTGGTGCCGCAATTTGTGCAGAATGCCGTAAGCGAAGGTGGTGCTGTTTCGAGTGCGGGCGGAGCAGCCGCCGCGACAACAGGAACAACTTCAGCAATCGGCGGAGGCTGTTCATCCAGCCGTGTGCCGCACTCGTTGCAGAAAACAGAATCATGATCAACCTGTGCGCCGCAGGCAGAACAAACCGGACGCGTTGCCGTAACCGCAGCAGAAGGGTGTGCCGCGGCCGGCATTGGCTTGCCGCAAGAAGTACAAAAACTCGCTGATTCCTCTACCTGATTTCCACACGACGTACAAAGAGCCATTCACTTGCTCCAGGCATTCGCAAGCGCCACTAACAAAGACGCGTGCTGCTTACTTTCCTGCCACAATCTTCTCCACCAACTGCGAGTAGTAGGTCTTCTCGATCCCATAAACCTGCTTGTTGAACTCATCCACCTTCTGCGAGTAATTCATTGAGCAGAATTTTGGCCCGCACATCGAGCAGAATTTGGCTTCTTTGTAGTAATCGTCGGCCAGCGTTTCATCATGCATGGAGCGAGCGGTTTCCGGATCAAGCGATAAGGCAAACTGTTTATCCCAATCGAAGGTGTAGCGCGCATAGCTCAGCGCGTTGTCGCGGTCCTGCGCGCCCGGACGGTGCCGCGCAACATCCGCCGCATGCGCCGCGATCTTGTAAGCAATGATTCCGTCCTTCACGTCCTTCTCATTCGGCAATCCCAAATGCTCTTTCGGAGTGACGTAGCAAAGCATCGATGCACCGTGCCAGCCAATCATCGCCGCGCCAATGGCCGAAGTGATGTGATCGTATCCTGGAGCAATGTCTGTGACCAGCGGCCCCAGCGTGTAGAACGGCGCGCCGTGGCACCATTCCACTTCTTTGTCGACCTGCTCTTTGATCTTGTCCAGCGGCACGTGGCCCGGACCTTCAATCATCACTTGCACGTCGTGCTCCCAGGCTTTGCTGGTGAGTTCGCCGAGCGTGCGCAGCTCAGAGAATTGCGCTTCGTCGCTGGCATCGGCAATGCAGCCCGGCCGCAGCCCATCGCCCAGCGAATATGAAACGTCGTACTTCTTCATGATCTTCGTAATGTCGTCAAAGCACTCGTAAAGAAAATTCTGTTTGTGATGGTGCGCCATCCATTGCGCCAGAATCGCGCCGCCCCGGCTCACAATGCCGGTGATGCGCTTGGAAATCAGCGGCAGGTACTGCACCAGCACGCCGGCATGGATCGTCATGTAATCAACGCCCTGCTGCGCCTGCTCTTCAATCACTTCCAGCATCAGTGCCGCATTCAAATCTTCAATGCGCTTCACCCGCGAGACAGCTTCATAGATCGGCACGGTACCGATCGGCACCGGTGAATGCCGCAGAATGGTTTCGCGGATCTCATGGATTCCGCCACCAGTGGAAAGGTCCATCACCGTGTCTGCCCCAAAATGGACAGCCGTATGCAGCTTCTTTAATTCCTCATCCACATTAGAAGTAATGGCGGAATTGCCGATGTTGGCATTGATCTTGCATAAGGATTCCACTCCAATCGCCATTGGCTCCAGCTCAGGATGATTAATGTTGGCCGGGATAATCATTCTTCCCGCCGCCACCTCGTCCCGAATCAGCTCCGGCTTCACCTTTTCCCGCTCTGCGACGTACAGCATCTCTTCTGTAATCAGCCCTTTGCGGGCAAAGTGCATCTGGGAGACGTTGTCATCGCCGGTGCGGGCGGCATGTTCGCGGCGGCGTACAATCCACTCTTCACGGGGTTTGATTTGGGGTTTGGCGTCGATTTGCGAGGTGCTGTGGGTTGTGCTCATGGTTTCACCTTATGATCGGAAACCCTTTATTATACGCGGGATAATTAGCCTGTGTGATTTCCGTCACGCATCTTCATTAAGTCCCTTGACCCCCGCCCCAAGCGGGGATACCCTTTGAGAAGTCATGTCACCAACAAGCAATAAATACCTGAAGTTTGGGGCCGCGATCACGGTCATCGTGCTCACCCTGGCTTATCTGGCTTATCTGGGAGCGCAGGAAAGCAAGAGCTATTACGTCACCATTAAAGAACTGCACGCCATGGGCGACGATGTTTACAAAAAGAACCTGCGCGTCGCCGGGAACGTGCTGCCCGGATCCATCAAGATGAGCGGCCCGCATGCCGATTTCCAGTTGGTGGAAAATGGCGAGACTCTTCGCGTCGTCTATAAAGGCTCTGAGCCGCCTCCGGATACATTTAAGGATAATGCCCAGGCGCTGGCCATGGGCATCTATAAGCATGATGGCGTTTTTTACGCCAGTGAGCTGCAGGCAAAATGCGCCTCAAAATACGCTCCGC
>Ga0136846_1225319_pt1 | contig 11252 bp, 14 predicted proteins | sample HopSoiMetagenom2_FD_96841 | JGI IMG/M metagenome (GOLD analysis project Ga0136846, IMG submission 96841) | Grasslands soil microbial communities from Hopland, California, USA - 2 Assembly 2016 (version 4) | ecosystem: Environmental > Terrestrial > Soil > Grasslands | place: USA: Hopland... | reverse complement strand
TTGTGTGCCTGACCGCATCCTCGGCCACTCCTGATGAATGACCGAGCGCGCGTAGCAGATGAGCTCGTTCCCGAGCCGCTCCCGTACGGCCGCCGGGAAGAACTGCGCGGTCTCGAACTGCTGCGCGATCAACAGCGCCTCCGTTTCGCCACCGCTCCTGGACTCGTCGTAGCTCGTGAAGGCAAGAAACACGATCAGTCCGAGCAGGACCGAGAAGCCGGTGGCCAGCACACCGAAGACGCCCGCGGCCCGATCCCCATCGGCAAAGAAGCTGCCGTCCGGGGCACGGCGTCGAACGAACAGCAGTACCGAGACGGAGAGGGCAACGGCGAGCCCGACGATCAGGCCGGCCCAGACGAGACTCATCGCCTGGCCGGGCTTCTAGTCGTGCTGTGCGTGGGCCGGCTCATGGACGCGATCGATCGTCATGACCGCGGCCCAAGCGCGATCAAGAGCAGGCAGATCGATACCGCGGCCCAGAGGATGATCACCAGCGGTACCCAGAGGGGTCTGGTCATCTCATCTGCTCCGAAGCGAACGCGACCGCTCGCGCCGGCCCACCCAGCCCGAGGCGAAGGAGCTCCCTTCGGAAGAAGACGGAGAGATGCATGCTCCGCCGATGGTTCCAGCTCGAGCGATCCTTGCATCGTCCCGACGGGGTGAAGCCGAGCCGACCACGCCGCAGAGTCCCAATCGCCCACTTCGGATGATGAAGACATGACTGGGTGTTGGGAGGCTGGATGTTCGGCCGCCGACGTCTGCGCTCTCGCGTGTCTCGCGGAGCGGGAAGGAGCAGGGCATGCGACTCGAGTTGGGAACGTCGATTCGTTGCACGGATGAGGTCTACGGCAAGCTCGCGGACGTGGTCATCGATCCGATCGCAAAGCAGGTGACTCATCTCGTCGTCGAGCCGAAGAACGAGGACGACCGTGCCCGCCTCGTTCCGATCGACCTTGTCGAGAACGGCGGTGACGATGGGCACGAAGTGAGACTGCGGTGCACAGCCGAGGACGTCCGCGAGCTCGACGAGGTCCACGAGTTCGCCTACCTTCGCATGGGCCAGACTCCCACGAGCGATCCGGACTGGGACGTCGGCATCGAAGACGTCCTCGCTCTGCCTTACTACGAGAGCCCAGAGCTCATGGGCTACGGCGGCGGGGTCGGCGATATGAGTGTCCAGTACGACCGCGTTCCGAAGGGAGACGTGGAGATCAGGCGTTCGAGCGCAGTCGTCGCGGCTGATGACCATCTCCTCGGCAAGGTCGACGGGTTCGTGGTCGACGAGGCCCACATCACGCACTTCGTCCTCGAGCGCGGCCACCTGTGGGGGAAGCGGGAGATCACGATCCCGATCGGCGCGGTCACCAAGGTCGAGAACGACGCGGTCTCTCTGAGCCTCTCCAAAGCTCAGGTCGAAGATCTGCCGTCTGTTCGCGTGCATCGAAACTCGTAGCCAGGGATCGGAGGCGATGCGTACGCTTGGGAGATGGAGCCCTTCGCGCTCATCGTTCTCGGAAGCAGTCGCCGCGCCCGCAACGGGCGTTACTCGATCGGCCGAGCCTGCCGCCGAGCGGTCGGTCATGCCGGCCGGCTCGCCGAGTCACGTCCTCCTCAAGTCGTCGTGTTCAGCGGCTGGGCACCAGATGGTGGGACTCCCGAGGCGGAACAGATGCGCACGCTCTGGCGAGGGCCTGACGTCGAGCTCGTGCTCGAGCCGACGGCCTCGACGACCGCGGAGAATGCAGCGCGCACCCTCCCACTCGTCAGCGAGCGTGGCATTCACCGTGCGGTCGTCGTCTGCACACCACTGCACCTGTATCGCGCTCGCTGGTTCTTCCGGCAGCTCTACTCGGCCCGGGGAATCCAGACGGCCTTCACCGCTCCGCCGACGGTGCCCACGCCGTCCGCTCTGGTCTGGGAGCTGGGTGCGCTGACCGTCCGGTCGCGACAGCTCTCCGCCGCAGAGGAGGAGCTCCGGCGGGCAGAGCAGCAGACATGAGCGACACGCTCGTCTTCATACCGGCCTGGAACGAAGAGCAGAACATCGGGGCGGTGATCGAAGAGCTGCACAGCGAGCTTCCCGAGGCGGACGTGCTCGTCGTGGACGACGGCTCGACCGACAACACGGCCGCGGTCGCGCGGGGCATCGGCGCCGAGGTGCTGTCGCTGGGCGCCAACCGCGGACTACCGATCGGGATCGCTTCCGGTTACCACTGGGCGCTCGATCACGGCTACGACTACTGCGGCCGCGTGGACGCCGACGGACAGCATCCCGCAGCGGAGCTCGGCCGCTTGCTCATCCGGGTCAAGGATGGAGATTGCGACGTGGCTGTCGGATCGCGTTTCGTCTCCGGCGACGGCTACGAGCCCTACCGCTATCTGCCGAGCCCCGCGCGGCGCTTCGGCACGGCTCTCCTCAGGCGTGCGATGGGACTCGTTCTGCGACGACCGTTCGCCGACGCGACGAGCGGGCTGTACGCCGTCAACGCGAAGGCGCTTCCACTGCTGGCCGAACCGTTCAGGACCGAGGCACCCGAAGTGGAAGCCCTGCTTCGTCTCAGCGACGCGGGTCTGCGTGTCGAGGAGGTGCCGGTGCGGATGGAACCGCGCGCAAGCGGCGAGTCGAAACTTCGCGGCCGGAAAGCTCTGAAGGTGACCGCCACGGTGATCGGCACACTCGTGGCGGCCCGCTACCTCCGAGCGCGACGTTCGCATTAACACACTGTTCGTTTACTGAACCCGTACACAAGCTGACACGAGTGGGTTAAGCGGCGAGAGCCGGCTGCAGCCATCCTGATGGGGATGCTCGGCGGTAACTCACTCAACGAGATCGTGCTCTTCGAAGTACCTGCGCGGTCCGGCGCGACGCAACTGCTCGCGGAGCTCTCGCCATCGCGCCTCGCCTGGATGGAACGAGGCGACGACGTCTCTGTGGTCGGAGTCCTGCTCAATCCGGACGAAGACGACCTGGCGCGTCTGCTCCGAGAGGTGGAGGCGTGGGTCGGGAAGCGAGGGCTACTCGCGGTGCGGTTCGAGGTGGACGGGCGCACCTACGTCCTCCACGCGGTCTTGGCCGAACAGGCTCATACCGCCGCGTGATGCCACCACTCGACGAGTTCGCCCGGCGTCGGCTCGGGCGCGCGCTCGTGTCCCTGGAAGGGGCGATCGCACGATTCGAGGCGCACGGGAACGGCGACGTCGAGCCGAACGTCAACCGTCTGAAGCGTCTCGCGGATGACATCCGCACAGTTCTCCGCGTGGCCCACGACGACGCTCCGAGGCGCTGAAGAAGTGCGCAGCATCAGGTGCTCACCTACTTTCCCGGCTGCGACCGCCGCCTTCGAGCTGCCGTGCGTCACGTATGCGTTGGAGCTCCTGCGGGAGCTGCGAACGGACTGGGTCGGCTGGATCGAGAACGGACTGGACGGGACCTTCGTCGTCGTCCTCGCGCCGGAGAGGATCAGCGATCTGAACGAGCTCATGTCACGCGTCGAGAAGTGGATCAGCGCCCAGGACTTTCTCGCGATCCGATTCCATCTCGAGGGCCGCGCCTACATCATGCAGCGGAGCGGGTTCGTCGCTCCCGGCGATCGCCACGTCTCGGACAGCTGAGGGACCGCACGCGGCCCTAGGAAACGAGATGCTCCTGGCGAGCGACCGCGACAGCCTCGAGCCGGGTGTGGACGCCGAGCGCTCGCAGCAGGTGCCGAACATGATTCCTCACCGTCTCGGTGCTGAGGTGCAGTTCCTGCGCGATCTGCTCGGTCGAGCGGCCCCGCTTGAGCAGACGCAGAACTTCACTCTGGCGTGGTGTGAGCTGAGGCGGAAGAGGATCGTCGGGCTCCTCCTCGACATCGGAAATCTGTCCGAAAACGCCGACGAGCCGATGCCCGTCCATCAGTACGCAGGAGCTGACCTCGACCTGGACGCGACCGCCGTCGGCGTCCACGAGGACCACCTGGGCATCGGTCACGGGCCGCGCGCCGACAATCTTGCGGGCAAAGTGCTCGCGCGCCCGCCGGGTGTCTTCGGGCGCCACGACTGACGTGAACTGGCGGCCGCGCACGTCGCCGACCAGGCGTCGGGCCGCCGGATTGATCCAGCGGATGACTCCGGTCGGATCGATCACGTAGCTCGGGACGTTGACGGTTTCGAGAGCTGTCTCGAGGTCGCCGCCGATTCCGCGCAACTCGGACACCGTCAGGGCCCCGAAGGCAGCCGGACTGCCTCGGTCGGGGCCTCCGCCTTCGCACTGTGGCGCCAGGTGAACGAGGCTATGAGCCCGAGGACGAGAGTCGGGACGACCGTGAGGAAGCGAAAGACCAGGACGGCGGCGACGACGCCCGCGTTGTTCCCGCCGAAGCCGACCAGTGCTCCCGTCAATCCGAGCTCGACCACTCCGATGCCGCCGGGTGTGATGGGGACCGACGCGATGAGCCGGATGAGCGCCCACGCGGCGAAGGCTTCGACGAAGGAGACCTCCGCAGACCCGACTCCGAGTGCACGGAGCGAGACGAGGAGTACGCCGAAGACGGTCAGGCTCCCGGCCAGCGATGCCAGGGTCAGGAGATGCCACCGCCGGACGAGCAAGTCGCCCGCGCCCTCGCGAAACCGCTCGAAGCTCGCCCCACTCCAGTGAACAGGGCCTCGATGAACTTTGCCCAGCGCCCAGTTCGCGAACCGAGCAGCGACCTCCCCGAGGTCGTGGGCGAGCCGGTCGCTCATCAGCACGAGCACGAGCCCGGTGACGACGACACCGAGGATCGCGACGCCGACGAAGGCCGCGGTGGCGAGTGTCGCCGTGTTCTCGCCGGAGATCGCGAGCAGAAAGATCGCGACGACCGGGAAACACAGATTGAGGAGCTGGTTCCAGAGGCCGGTCAGGGTCAGAGCACGCGCGATGTCGCGCGTGGCAAAACCCCAGCGACGGAGGATCCCATACGCCCCCGCCAGTCCGGCTGCGGCCCCGCCGGGAACGACCGTGGACAGCGCTGTCGAAGCCTGGGTCAACTTCATCGCCGGAATGAACGACAGGCCCGGAAGCACGATCATCCACGGCGGCGCGAACGTGACGAGGTTGAGCACCGTGGCGGCGAGCAGAGCGCAGATCCACGGCCAGGAGAGTTCCTTGACCACCCCCCAGACCTCCTCGTAGTTGGCGATCGTCGGCAGGAAGTAGACGAAGGTCGCGATGACGAGGCCGACGCCGACCGCGCCCACGGCGATTCGGCGAAGGAGAGGGCCGCGCGAGGTTCGAGTCATCGCCCGCCCGTCGATCGCCGGGCCTCCGTCGCCGAGCCGATGTCGACGCTACCCCCGATCGGCAGCACGCGGAGCTCGACTTCGGGCATGAGCTCGCCGGCCAGGCGTGCGAACTCCTCTGCCGGCTCGCGCAACACGAGCGGGTCACGGCTGAGACCGAGGCGGCGATAGGTCCCCCAGTGAATTGGAACGGCGATCCGCGGACGCAGCAACCTGAGCGCCTCCGCTGCGCCACGCGGGTCGAGGTGCCCGGGCGGCAGCCTCGGTCCCCAGCCTGCGACCGGCAGGAGCGCAACGTCGAGGTGATCACTGATCGACGCCATGCCTGCGAAGAGATCGGTGTCGCCGGCGAAGTACGTGGACGAGGAGCCGCAGACGAGATAACCGATCGCGGGCGTCTCGACGCCGAACGGCCCGCGCCCGCTTTCGTGCTCGGCGTGCGTCGCGCGAACCGTGGCACCGCGAACCTGCGTTTCATCCCCGGGCTCGACCTCGAGCACGTGACTGAAGCCACGTCGCCGCAGCCAGGAACCGGCGCCGCGCGGAACGACGAACTGCGAGGAGCGCCTCAGCGGTTGAAGGGAAGGGATGTCGAGGTGGTCGTAGTGCACATGTGAAATCAGGACGGCATCGACGAGACTGGGGTCGAAGCGAAGAGCCGCTCCTACCCGCCGCAGATGAAACACCCGCCCCCGTCCAACCGGATCGGTGAGCAGGCGGGCACCGTCGAGCTCCAGAAGAACCGTGCTGTGACCGAGCCAGGTGAGACGCTGGCGCGTCTCGCGCTCGGATCGACTCGGCGTCAGCTCCTCGTCGGCGACGGACACGGCCCGCTCGCGCTAGCTGCGCGTCGATCCGGGGGAAGATCGCCCCGCCGTCGAGCCGGCGAGGCGAATGGGCTTGGCGGGAGGCGAGTCGACGACGATGCTCGAGCGAATGGAAAGATCGGACCGAACGCGCACGAGCTCTCCCGATTCGAGCGGCCTCCATCCCGGAGTGTCGTCCAGCGGCTCGCTCGCCACCACTACCGCCGGGTGACGGTGGAGATCCGGCACGTGCACTCGCAAAGCCCCGCTCACATGGTGGAGATCGCGACCGTAGCCACCGCCGGCCTCGCGCTCGAGCACGAAGAGCCGATCCGTCTCGGGGTAGCGAAAGGCCCAGAGCTCGTCTGCCGTGGCGAGTACAAAATTGATCGAGTAGAGCGGAAGGTTCCGGGCGATCCACCCGACCGCCGCCGAGATTCCGGCGCCGATGCTGGAACGCGTGCGGATCTCCTTCGCGATGAGCGCGAAGTAGCGCTCGGAGTCGGTGTCTCCCCCGACGAACCGCATGTCACGGCCGACCTGCGCCTCGAGTGCCTCGAGATCTCGAATCACGCCGTTGTGTGCAAACAGCATTCCGTCCATCGTGAACGGGTGCGTGTTCTCGGTCGTCCGCTCGCCTGTGGTCGCGTAGCGAATGTGTTACACGAACGTCGTGGAGCTCACGTGCTTCGCCTCTCGCGCCGATGCCGGATCCTCATAGGCGGCAAGAGGCTCCTTGTCGACGACCGCGCCGACGACCGGCATGAAATATCCGAGACCGGTTCCGTCAGGATTCCTGAGGCTCTGCTCCAGCAGGGAATCCGGCGCCTCGAGGAGCCAGAAGCTCGCGTGCACACGCTGAGGCGACGCGCTGAGGCCGAACAGCCTGCACACGGCTAGCTCACTCTCTACGGCACCGCCGGCAGGTGCGACTGTTGAGCCGCGCCCCACACGACGGACAGCGGCGCGGTTCGACGCGCGCGCTGAGCATTCCGGTGCTCAGCCCGAGAAACGTCATGATGAGACCGATTCCGATCGAAAGAGTGAGGACCACGGTCAACCCGCCGGGAACTCGCGAAGAGTCTGTCTACGCAGGACAGCGGTGCCCACGAAGGCGAGCGCGAACACCACCAGCAGCGGGTAGATCCGTTGCGCGTCGGTGGGGCCTGCCAGCAGGACGATCAGCAGCGCGAATGCGACCGCTCCGTAGATCACGGCGGGATGCTCCCGCATGACGGGCGCCAGCCGACGGCGCGAGTACGTCGCCGCTCGCGCCGGCCCAGCGATCCAGGCGGCGAAAATCACGAGCACGCCGTAGACAATTGCGTTGATGCCGACGTTGCGCAGGAGGTTGGTCTCGATCGCCCAGGCGATGCCCACGGGCTTTTCGGCAGCGTTGCTCGAGGTCAGCGCGCCGACGAGGTAGTCACCGCCGAAACGGCGGACTATGAGGATGAGCAAGCCGACGAGCAGGGTGCTCGTGCCGACCCCCAGCAAGACCGTGCGCCGACGTCCTCGTGCGAGATACACGGCGAGCGTGAAGAGACCGAGGACGAGGAAGACGAGGAAGAAGCTCAGGACGCGGATCACCTTGACCCCCTTGCGGGCGGTGTCGAGCTGGTTCCCCTTCATGATCACGATCTGACCCGCGTCGGGCGGCAGTTTCTGCGCGACGCGGCCGCCGAGCCCACTACGCGCTGCGACCTGGTCGATCAGCGGCCGCAAGTTCAGCACGACATTCCCGTTCGTGTTGGTGAGGACCCCGTGCTTCCCGTCGATCACCGCCATGAAGAGCGTGTGCGCCTTGCGATTCGCCTCCTCCCAGAGCGCCTGAACGCGCGGCCGGGCGAGTAAGGCATCGGCCGTCCGAACAGCCGGCTGCTCGAGCGCGGCGGCAAGAGGAGCTGCGAGCCCTTGCGTTCGTGGTGGAAGCCGATCGGCCAGCACCTGGCTCACGTTGACGTTCTCGTAGATCTGGTCGACCATGTAGACCGAGACGGCATTTCTGATCTCGGGGCTCTGGAGTAGCTGCGCACTCGATTCCGTCCAGTGGTCCGTGTTCAGCGCCTGGCGCGTCACCCAGACGTTGAGCGCGGAAACTAGGCCGATGACGGCCGCGACGACGACGAGAGCCCATGGCAGCCAGCGACGCCAACCGGTCACCGTGGGCACCGCCTTCGTCGCTGCCGTCTCCCCCTGCTCAACCTCTCCGTCGCGCGGGTAATTAGTTGCGACCAAATCCGGGGAACACCCCCTCGCTTCCCATTCGAGTAACGAGAGCGTGCTGCGGCCGCGCCCCCAGCACATCACCCCGACGGGATGAGCGCGATCAGCCCTGCCGGTCGGCGTCGGCCGAGTGCCCACGCTGGTCGGCGTCGACCAGCCCTTCCCGAACCGCCCAGAGCGCCGCCTGAGTGCGAGAGTGGAGGCCGAGCTTGCTCAGGATGTTCGAGACGTGCGTCCTCGCCGTCCGTTCACTGATGCCGAGCTCTGCCGCGATCTCCTTGTTCGCCTTGCCCGCACCGACGACGCGCAGAACCTCGAGCTCGCGGGCCGTCATCCCCGCGGCAGGGTCATCTCGCGGAGCGGCACGCAGGCGTCCCATCAGACGGCGTGCGATCGCCGGATCGAGCTGGAGCTCGCCACGATGAGCCGCATGGATTGCCGAGACCACTTCGTCAGCCTCTGCGTCTTTGAGGAGATAGCCGGCCGCGCCGGCGTCGAGCGCTGCGTGCACGCGGGACTCCTCACCAAATGAGGTAAGTGCCACCACTTCGACATCGCGGTAGCGGGCACGGATTTCACGGATCACGGCGATCCCGTCCGGAGGCGCCATCTGGAGATCCATCAGGACGACATCGGGTAGGCGCTCCTGTGCGTCGAAGTCGGCAAGCAATTCCAGCGCCCGAAGCCCGCCGTCGGCGTCTCCGACGAGCTCGAGATCAGGCTCACCCTCGAGAAAGGCGACGAGCCCGCGACGCACGACGGCATGGTCGTCGACGACGAGCACGCGAATCCGCTCAGTCTCGGGCGTCATCGTGCGGTCCCTCGCCCAGAGGAACCTCGACACGGACGACCGTGCCGCCTCCCTTCACGCTCGTGATCGTCAAGAGTGCGTCGATCTCGGCCGCCCTGCTGCGCATGGACTCGAGGCCGTAGTGGCCGACCAGCGGGGCACCGGGATCGAAGCCGCTGCCGTTGTCTTCGATCTCGACGCGCAGGTGCCCCGGTCTTTCCTCGACCCGCACAGTCGCCCGGCTCGCCCGAGCGTGCCTCGCGACATTGTTGAGCGCCTCCCGTCCGATCCCGAACAGTTGAGTCTCGACCTTCGTAGCCAGCGCCGGACGATGCCCGGGCCCGTCAACGCGGATCTTCACACCATCCTGAGCACTGAGGATCTCGGCATGCCTGGTGAGTGCTGCGACGAATCCGTCAGAGACCGCTTCGCTCCCGAGCTCGAAGATGAGCGTGCGCATCTCGCCTTGAGCGCCGCGTGTGAGCTCTCCGATTGCGGCCAGCTCCCGGGCGAGTGAAGCGGTCGTGTCGATGTCCTGACGCACGAGAGCTCGCTCCGCGGTGCGGGTATGCAGGATCGTCGAGAACAGCGCCTGCGAGACGGAATCGTGCAGCTCACGCGCGATTCGGTGGCGCTCCTCCAGCGCGCGCTCTCCTTCACGGATACGTGCGGCAACCAACTCCGCCGTGGATCTCCTGCGCTCCGCGACCACGGCGCTCAGGAAGAGCGTCGTGAGCGCTGCCACCATGATGTACAGCTGCGTGCTCAGCACCCTGTCGTCGATCTGATGCTTGAAGAACGCACCTTGCTCACGCGCGGTGATGCCGATCGCCAGCACAGCAGCGATCGCCGTGGAGAGGGCGGCGACGGCAGGGCCGAAGCGGAATGCCGCCCAGATCAATGCCGGAAAGACCATGTAAGTCACTGCCTCGTTGATCGAGACGGAAACGACGGCAAGGACGATCACGGCCGCGAGCAGCGAAACCCCTTCCCACGTAGCGAGTCTGCGCCACGTCGCGTTGGGAGCCCTTGCCCAGGTGACCACGAGCGGGAAGGCGACGAGCGCACCGGCTGAGTCGCCGAGCCACCATGTTCGCCAGAACGTAGCCACCTCGGAGTGTGTGATCACGCCGCCGGCGAGGATGGAGACCGTGCCGACCGTTGCGCTGATCGCGGTCGCGGTGCCGAGAGCGAGCAGCATCCCGCCCACCTGATCCGTTCGGTCGAGCGCGGCGCGCCTGCCGATCAGCCTTCGAACCAAGAGCGCCCCGACGATAACCTCGGCCATGTTTCCGACCTGCTGGCCGATCAGGCTTCCGATGGGCAGCCCGTTGTTCGAGGCATACAGCTCGCCGTTGATGATGAGCTCGCCGAGGAAGATCCCCGGCCACCAGCGGATTCCGGCGAGGTAGAGAACAGCGATTCCCATTCCCGCGGGCGGCCAAATCGCCGAGACCGAGGCTGTGTAGTGCAGTGCCTGGGCTCCCTTGGCGACCGCGACATAGGCAAGGGCCAGCGCAAAGACCCCGCCGACGTAGCGAGCAGCCTCCGCTCGGCGCGCATCAGCCACCGAGTGAGAGAAGGACTCGCTGCTTACGGCTGCGTGGGTTTCTGTACTCGTCATGCCTCCCGGCAAGAGGCTACGTCAAGAGCTTCATGATCCACGTTAGCGCCAAAAAGCTGCTACGCCAAATGACGTAGGCGACCGGAGACAACTGTCCTGGCGGAATCAGCCTATGCGTCCGATGCGACGCCCCTTCCGCGACTGCGATGCTTGCCGGGCCGTCAGTGGTGCGAGGCAAGGAAGGGAGATGGACCCGAACCCGTACCAAACCGACTTTCACACACCAGGTGACCCCGTGCTTTCTTCGAGACCCAGCCAGCCTCACGATTCAGCGCGCGCGCCGAGCCGCTCTCGCCTGATCATGGAGGGCTCGGCCCAACATCTTCGCGTCCTCATCGCCAACGAACGCCAGGAGCGTCTGGCGGTCGTTGCACCGCTTGTTTCCTCGCTCGGTCACGAGGTGATCGCGCGTGAGATCAGTGCAGACGAGGTCGGAGACCTGGCGCAGCTCATCCAGCCCGACGTGGCACTTGTCGGAGTCGGAAACGACGTGCCCCACGCCCTGGAGCTGATCGACGCCATCGTGAAAGAGTCGGCCTGCCCC
>Ga0136846_1220281_pt1 | contig 11252 bp, 14 predicted proteins | sample HopSoiMetagenom2_FD_96841 | JGI IMG/M metagenome (GOLD analysis project Ga0136846, IMG submission 96841) | Grasslands soil microbial communities from Hopland, California, USA - 2 Assembly 2016 (version 4) | ecosystem: Environmental > Terrestrial > Soil > Grasslands | place: USA: Hopland... | reverse complement strand
CCATCCGCATCCCGGTGCACATGATCGAGACGATCAACAAGATCGTGCGCACCTCGCGCCAGATGCTGCACGAGATCGGCCGCGAGCCGACGCCGGAGGAATTGGCCGAGAAGCTCGCGATGCCGCTCGAGAAGGTGCGCAAGGTCCTGAAGATCGCGAAAGAGCCGATCTCGCTCGAGACCCCGATCGGCGACGAGGAAGATTCGCACCTCGGCGACTTCATCGAGGACAAGAACGCCATCCTGCCGATCGACGCCGCGATCCAGTCGAACCTGCGCGAGACAACGACGCGCGTCCTCGCCTCGCTCACCCCGCGCGAGGAGCGGGTTCTCCGCATGCGCTTCGGCATCGGCATGAACACCGACCACACGCTGGAAGAGGTCGGCCAGCAGTTCTCGGTCACCCGCGAGCGCATCCGCCAGATCGAGGCGAAGGCGCTGCGGAAGCTGAAGCACCCCAGCCGGAGCAGGAAGCTGAGGTCGTTCCTCGACAACTGATGGCCGAGCCGCAGGAAAGCCGGCGCGGCAGCAAGGCCGGGCGTAACGAAGCTCGCAAGCTAACGGCGACGGCTCTGAACAACGCGGGTGTGGCGTTCGTCCTTGCAGCCTTGCTGCAGCCTGCGCTCGCCTACTTACAGCAGCAGCGGTCGATCGACTTCCCGGTGATGGTCGGATCGACTATCTTCATGGTCGTCGGCGTCTTGCTGTGCTGGCTCGCCCGACGATCGGTGCGAAAGCTGGAGGATTGAGATGCCGGATTATTACTGGAACCTCGTCTGGCTTCTTGCCTTGGTCGCTGTTTTCGCGGGATCGCAATGGCTGGCGCTTCGGCGGATCGAGCGGGACACGCCGTCGCGCGATTAAGCGGCTCAAAGGCCCGTTCGAATGATCGAACTCGTCAAGGTCGCGCAGGCGAAGGCGCTGGACGCTCCTGGGTGCGCTTCTCGAACGGCCGCGAGGGCGTGCGCGACCTTTCCGACGTTCTCGCCGAAGGCGGGCCGATGGCCGAGCCGTTGCGCGACGCCGCCCTGTTCCGGCGGGTGTTCGTCGAATGCGGCGTTCCGGCTTGGCCGAACGGCTTCGACCTCGACTCGATCGCCCTCCACCGCGAGATGGACGAAGCCGGCCTCCTCACCGCGAAGGCCGCCTGACGAGGGTCGCGCAAGCCGCGCATCATCCTGGACAACCGACACACCTGCCTACCCCCTGGCGGGGGAGGCCGACTCGCGCTGAAAGCGCGAGCGGGTGAGGGGGAAGCCGGGGAAGGCGCGGCGGATCGGCCGCCCGTCACACCCTCGCCGCGCCCATCATGATGATGAGGCATCGTGGACAACCGACAGATGATTATGATGATCGTTCCCGGTCGCCGGCTCGCCGTGCCTCGGCTCGAATTCAAGAGGCCGGAGCGGCCGGCTCGGTCGGACGTGCAAGCTTTCCGTCGAGGCCCGTCCGTCGAGCGCATGGATGAGGATTTTTCGGCGGCAGGGGGCTGTCAAGGATCGCGACCGCCAGAGGCGGCGGCCCTTCGGGCCGTCCTTGACAGCCCCCTGCCGCCGAAACACGAAGCTTCCATGCGATCGACGGACGACTCCGCAGGTCATGCGATGGTGCTGTCCTAGTTAGGACAGCACCCATGCGGTTGCATTCTCGACAATCCGGGCGCCCGCGCCTAGATTCCCTCCATGGCGCAGAGGATGGCCATGATCGAGATCGGGGCCGCGACGGTCGAGCGGCTGAAGGCCCGCGCCGCCGCCCGCGGCGTGACGGTGCCCGAGCTTCTGGCCGACCTCGTGTCCGAGGAGGGGCCGGCTTCCGAGGCTCGGAACGGGACGGGCCCAGGTCGCGCGCTCCCGCCGCGCCTGCCGCCTGGCGAACGCGCGCGCTGGCTCGCCAAGGCCGAAGAGGCCGCGCGCCGCCTCAAGGACGATCCGCGCGAGCAGGCGCTCCTGGATGAGGTCGAGGCAATCCAGGCGGAGAACAACGGCATCCTCAAGTGATGCGCCGCGGCGACGTGGTCATCGTCGCCCAGCGGGGCATCTATGCCGGCAAGCCGCGTCCGGCCGTGGTGGTCCAGGCCGTCGGGCTGGACGACCATCCTTCCGTTCTGGTCTGCCTCGTAACGAGCGCGGACGAGGCCGGGGAGGCGCCGTTCCGCGTTCCCGTCGCGCCGGCTGCGGCGAACGGACTCGAGCGGCCCTCGCTGATCCAAGCCGACCGGATCGAGACCATCCGGCGGGACAACATTACCCGTATCGTCGGCCGTCTAGACGAGGCGGCCATGGAGACGCTGAACACGGCGCTTGCCTATTCCAGGGATTGGCCTGACAGACCTTTCCAGAAATATTCCTTGACAGCGTGACGCTCCTCCGGTAGAACGACGGCACGCTGCCGCAATGCAGGCGCCCGCCGCACGGGCCCGCGCGCGACGACCCCCACTCCCACGAAAGCCGCCCCCGGGGCGGCTTTTTCATTTTCAGCGAGGCCGTGATGCCGACTTATTTCGATGCCGCCACGATCGAGCGGGCGCGCGTGCTCGTCGAGACGACGGCGCGCACGCTCGAGGACATCGCGGTCGAGCTCGGCACGTCGGTGCAGACGCTGCGCAACTGGATCAAGAAATACGGCTGGCGGCGCCACCCGGAGGCGCCGCGCGCGAGGCCGAAGCTGCCGCCCGAGAAGGAGGGGCCGGCGCGGCGCATCTACGAGAGCGGCGCCCAAGTCGGCGACCTCGCCGTGCTGCTCGACTGTCACGAGAGCTATGTCCACCGCGTCGCCAAGCAGAGGGGCTGGCGCCGGCCGGGAACGAATGCGGCCGCCGCGGACCTTCCGGCCGCCCTCGCAGAGTCGGAGGCGACACGCGCGACGTACGACGCCATCGCGGCGCGGCTGCGCGAGCCGGACCTCCCCCGGCACGAGCTCCTCCGGCTCGCCCAGATGGGCCAGGCGGTGGCGCTCGTGGAGATGCTCGCGGGCGCGACGGAGGTCGAGGGCCGGGTTGATGCCGCGGTGCAGCTCGCGCGCCTCGCGAGCGAGCTGCCCGAGGAGCCGCCCGTACCCCGTCAGCTCTCGCCCGAGGAGCAGGAGCGCGAGAGCGCGGCGATCATGGAGCAGCTCGTCCAGCGCTTCAGCGCGCCCGTCGAGGAGCCGCCCGATTGGGCGACCGCGGCAGCGGCCGGCGCGGCGCCCTGACCGGCAGGCGCGGCGCGCCGCTCCCGGCTGGCCTCATCCGGCCTTTCTTGTATGGTGCCGCGCCTCCGTTGGAGGACGTCCATGGTGCAGGCTTGAGCCTGTCGATCCGCCCCGCCGCTCGCGCCGATGCGGCGCTCATCCTGGCGCTCGTCGGCGAGCTCGCCGAGTACGAGCGGCTGGCGCACGAGGTCGACGCGACCGAGGCGATGCTCGCGGCGGCGCTGTTTGCCGAGAACCCGCGGGTGTTCTGCGCCATCGCCGAATGGGACGGGGCGCCGGCCGGCTTCGCGCTGTGGTTCTACAGCTTCTCGACCTTCCGCGGCCGGCACGGCATCCATCTCGAGGACGTCTTCGTGCGCCCGGCGCTGCGCGGGCGCGGCATCGGCATGGCGCTCCTTGCCGATCTCGCCCGCCGCTGCCTCGCCGAGGATCTGGCGCGGCTCGAATGGGGGGTGCTCGACTGGAACGAGCCGGCGCGCGCCTTCTACCGGCGCCTCGGCGCCATCGCGATGGAAGGCTGGACGAAGAACCGTCTCGACGGCGGCGCGCTCGCGGCGCTGGCGGGCCGCGCATGACGCGCCCGCTCACGATCGTCGCGGCGGTCGCCGAGAACGGCGTCATCGGCCGCGACAACAAGCTGATCTGGCGGCTGCGAACCGATCTGCGGCGCTTCCGGGATCTGACCTGGGGCAAGCCGATGATCATGGGCCGCAAGACCTTCGACTCGATCGGCAAGGCGCTGCCCGGCCGCCGCACCGTGGTCGTGACGCGCGACCGCGGCTTTGCGGCAGACGGCGTCGACGCGGCGCATGGCTGGCCGGAGGCGCTCGCCCGCGCCGAGGAATTGGCCGACGAGCTCGGCGCGACGGAGATCGCGGTCGTCGGCGGCGCCGAGATCTACCGGCAGGCGCTGCCGCAGGCGCGGCGCCTGCATCTGACGCTCGTGCATGCGTCGCCGGAAGGGGACGCGGTCTTCCCTTCTTTCGACCGCGCCGCCTTCCGCGAGCTCCGGCGCGACGACCGCCCGAAGGGGCCGGACGACGATTACGCCTTCAGCTTCGTCGACCTCGAGCGGCGCCCTTCCGCCGCACCGCGTTGAATAAGCGCTGACGGCCTCCCACCTGCGAGCCTTGACAGGTGGGGCGCCAAGCACCCACAACCGATCAAAATCCGACAGACCAAAGTCTAAGGGGAAGGACAGGCGCGCACATGCCTTGGAGCAACCAAAGCGGCGGCGGCGGCCCGTGGGGGCAGGGCGGCGGCTCGGGCGGCGGCGGTCCGTGGGGCTCCGGCCCCAAGGGCGGGGGCGGCGGCGGACCGCCCGATCTCGAGGAGATCCTGCGCCGCGGCCAGGACCGGCTGAAGACCATCATCCCGGGCGGCGGCGCCTTCGGCGGCAAGACCGCGGCGGTCGTCGTCCTCGCCGCGATCGTGCTCTGGCTCGCGACCGGCTTCTACACCGTGCGGCCGAACGAGGTCGGCATCAACATGATCTTCGGCCGCTACACCGGCTCGACCGGCGAGGGCCTGCGCTACAACCTGCCTTATCCGATCGGCCAGGTGCTGAAGCCGGACGTGCGCGCGCGGCGCACCATCCCGGTCGGCTACCGGCCCGGTGCGCAAGGGCGCGGCCGCGACATCCTCGAGGAAAGCCTGATGCTCACCGGCGACGAGAACATCGTCGACATCGATTTCGACGTGCAGTGGAGCGTCAACCCGGCCCGCGCCCAGGATTTCGTCTTCAACCTCCAGAACCCGGAGGGCACGATCAAGGCGGTCGCCGAGAGCGCCATGCGCGAGGTCATGGGACGGCGCCAGATCCAGGCCGTGCTCACGACCGAGCAGGGCAGCATCTCCTCGGAGGTCAAGGACATCGTCCAGCAGACGCTCGACGCCTACGGCTCCGGCGTCGTTGTCGAGGTCGTGCAGCTCATCGCCGTGCAGCCGCCGGCGCAGGTGCGCGAGGCCTTCTTCGACGTCAACGCCGCCCAGCAGGACGCCGAGCGCGTCCAGAACGAGGCCCGGACCTTCGCGAGCCAGGTGGTGCCGCGGGCCCGCGGCGAGGCGGCCCAGAAGATCCAGCAGGCCGAGGCCTATCGCGAGCAGGCGGTCGCCGAGGCGACCGGCCAGGCGTCCCGCTTCACCCAGGTCTACGACGAGTACCGCAAGGCGCCGGCCGTCATCCGCGAGCGCATCTTCCTCGAGACCATGGAGCGCGTGCTCGGCGGCATGGACAAGATCATCATCGACCAGAGCGGCCAGGGCTCGGGCGTGGTGCCGTATCTGCCGCTGACGGAGATGCAGCGGCGGCCGCCGACCGCCCCGGCGCAGGGCCAGGGGGCGACCCGATGAACAGCATCATCCGCACCGGCGTCGTCGTGCTCCTCGTGGTCGCGGCGATCCTGTTCTATGCCTCGACCTTCGTCGTCAGCCAGACGCAGCAGGCCTTGGTGCTGCAGTTCGGCCGCGTCCGCGCGGTCGCGAACGAGACCGGCAAGAACGCGCCCGGCCTGTATTTCAAATGGCCGTTCATCGAGAACGTGGTGACGCTCGAGAAGCGCGTCCTCGATCTCGACCTGCCGGTCCAGACCATCCTCTCGGCCGACCGGCAGAACCTCGAGGTCGATGCCTTCGCGCGCTACCGGATCTCGAACCCGCTGCAGTTCTTCCAGACCGTCGGCGCGGTTCCGGTCGCGAACCAGCGGCTCGGCAGCTTCGTCAACTCCTCGATGCGCAACGTCCTCGCCAACGCCTCGCGCGACGCGATCGTGCGCACCGAGCGCGCCCATCTGATGAACCGCATCCAGGAGGACGTGAACCGGCAGGCGCAGAACCTCGGCGTCGAGATCATCGACCTGCGGTTGACGCGCGTCGACCTGCCGGCCTCGAACAGCCAGGCGGTGTATCAGCGCATGCAGACCGAGCGTCAGCGCGAAGCTGCGGATCTGCGCGCCAACGGCCAGCAGCAGGCGGCGACCATCCGGGCACGGGCGGAGCGCGACGCGACCGTCATCGTCGCCGAGGCGACCCGCCAGGCGGAGCAGGCCCGGGGCCAGGGCGACGCCGACAAGAACCGCATCCTCGCGGACGCCTTCGGCAGGGATGCCGATTTCTTCGCCTTCTTCCGCTCGATGCAGGCCTACGAGACGGGCCTGCGCCACTCGGACACGCGCATGGTGCTCAGCCCGACCTCGGAGTTCTTCCGCTATTTCAACGACCCGAGCGGCAAGGGCGGCTTCGGCGGCCCGGGCGCCCCGACGACGGGGCCGGCGCTGCGCCGCCCCGGCGCCACCGTTGCGCCGGCGCCCGGCGCGGGCTCGCCCGGCGCAGCGCCTACCGGACCGACCCAATAGCCGTGCCGCATGCGCGACCTCGCCGCCGCCCTCGGGCTCGCGCTTGCGGTCGAGGGGCTCCTGTTCGCGGCCTTTCCGGATCGGGTCAGACGCGCCATGATCGAGGCCGCGAACACGCCGAGCGACCGCATGCGTCTTGTCGGAATCGCTTCCGCCGTGCTCGGAGTTGTGATCGTGTGGGCGGTGCGCAAGTTCGCGGCTTGAGGCGGCGAGTCGCGCTTTGGCCGCAATCGCGCTTGAATGCAGCCGGAACGAGCCGATCCGAGGGGATCGCTCCAAATCAAGGAAGTGCCATGGCTCTCGTGAACGTTCTCGCGGCCCCGGCGGCGCCCGCCGGCGGTCGCCTCATGGCGGCCGTCGTCGGGGTGTTCGCTCTGACGGCCACGCTCCTCCCGGTCGAGGCCTGGGCGCGCGCGGCGCCTGAATCCTTCGCCGACCTCGCCGAGGACATCATGCCGGCGGTCGTCAACATCTCGGCCTCGACGACGGTCGAGGCGCGCGGGCGGGCGCTGCCGCAGCTGCCGCCCGGCACGCCGTTCGAGGATCTGTTCGAGGAATTCTTCAACCGTCGCGGACAGGGCGGCCAGGGCGGGCCGGGCGGGCAGGGCGACAGCCCGCGTCAGCGCCGCTCGAACTCGCTCGGCTCGGGCTTCGTCATCGATCCGTCGGGGATCGTCGTCACCAACAACCACGTCATCGGCGACGCGAACGAGATCAACGTCATCTTCGCGGACGGCCAGCGCCTCAAGGCCGAGATCATCGGCAAGGATTCGAAGATCGACCTCGCCGTGCTGCGCGTGAAGCCCGAAAAGCCGCTCAAGGCGGTGCCGTTCGGCAACTCCGACAAGATGCGGCCGGGCGACTGGGTCATCGCGATCGGCAACCCCTTCGGCCTCGGCGGCTCGGTCACGGCCGGCATCGTCTCGGCGCGGGGCCGCAACATCGAGTCCGGCCCTTATGACAACTACATCCAGACCGACGCCTCGATCAACAAAGGCAACTCGGGCGGACCGCTGTTCAACATGAACGGCGAGGTGATCGGCATCAACACGGCGATCCTGTCGCCGACCGGCGGCTCGGTCGGCATCGGCTTTGCGGTGCCGGCCGCGACCGCCGTGCCGGTGATCCAGCAGCTGCGCGAGTTCGGCGAGACCCGCCGCGGCTGGCTCGGCGTACGCATCCAGAACGTCGACGAGCCGACCGCCGAGGCGCTCGGCCTCGGCACGCCGCGCGGGGCGCTTGTCGCCGGCATCGACGACAAGGGCCCGGCAAAGCCCTCCGGCCTCGAGGTCGGCGACGTCATCGTGAAGTTCGACGGCCAGGAGGTGAAGCAGTCGCGCGATCTGCCGCGCATCGTCGCCAACACGCCGGTCGGCAAGGCCGTCGACGTCACCTTCGTGCGCAAGGGCAAGGAGGTCGTGAAGTCGGTGACGCTGGGGCGGCTCGAGGACAACGACCGCCAGCAGCAGGCCTCGCTCAACCAGCCGCCGACCGACGTGCCGAGCGCGACGCGCCGGGTCCTCGGCCTCGAGCTTTCCGGGCTGAGCGACGAGGTGCGCAAGCGCTTCAACGTCAAGGACACCGTCAAGGGCGTCGTCGTGACGCGCGTCGATCCGAACTCCGCCGCCGCCGACAAGCGCATCCAGATGGGCGAGGTGATCGTCGAGGTCGGGCAGGAGCCGGTGTCGTCGCCGGCCGACGTGACCCGTCGCGTCGAGGCGCTGAAGAAGGAGGGCAAGAAGTCGGCTCTCCTCCTCGTCGCGAACGCTCAAGGGGAAGTCCGCTTCGTCGCGGTCTCGATCGAGTAGGCGCGGCGCGACGCCGGCACGAGCTGATTGAGAAAAAGCCCGGCGCCGCCGGGCTTTTTCGGATTTGAGGGCAGCCGCATGGAGCGCTACGCCACGATCGAGGAGGTGCTGGCGTTCTGGCGCGCCGCCGGGCCGGACAAGTGGTTTTCCAAGGACGACGCTTTCGACGAGGCCTGCCGGGAGCGCTTTCTCCTCACCCACGAGGCGGCGGCGCGCGGCGCCCTCAACCAATGGGAGCTCGTGCCGGAAGGCGCGCTGGCGCTGTGCCTGCTCCTTGACCAGTTCCCGCGCAACATGTTCCGCGGCACCCGGCGCGCCTACCGGACCGACGCCGTGGCGGTGGACGTTGCCGACCGCGCGATCGAGCGCAAGCACGACCGGGCGGTGGCGCCGGAGCTGCGCCGCTTCTTCTATCTGCCGTTCTCGCACTCCGAAGATCCGGCCGACCAGGAGCGCTCGGTCGCGCTCGCCGAGGCGCTCGGCGGCCCGGACACGGAGAAGTGGGCGCGCCACCACCGCGACATCGTCGCGAGGTTCGGCCGCTTCCCGCATCGCAACGCGATCCTCGGGCGGCCGACGACGGCCGAGGAGGCAGCCTTTCTCGCCGAGGAGGGCGCGTTCAAGGGTTAGCCGTTCGGCGGCCCGAGCGGCCCCTTGACCTCCACACCCGTTGCGCCTCCATTGCCGGCCATCCTGCATCCGGAAGCCGCCATGCTCGACAGCGTCCTCATCGCCAACCGCGGCGAGATCGCATGCCGGATCATTCGCACCGCAAAGCGCCTCGGCATGCGCACGATCGCGGTGCATTCGGACGCCGACGCGCGGGCGCTCTTCGTCGCGATGGCCGACGAGGCGCACCCGATCGGGCCGGCGGCGGCGCGCGAGAGCTACCTCGACATCGGCAAGATCATCGCCGCCGCGAAAGCGTCCGGCGCGGCCTGCATCCATCCTGGCTACGGCTTCCTGTCGGAGCGCGCCGAGTTCGCCGAGGCCTGCGCCGCGAACGGGATCGTCTTCGTCGGCCCGCCGGCGTCCGCGATCCGCGCCATGGGGCTGAAGGACGCAGCGAAAGCGCTCGTCGCCAAGGCCGGCGTGCCGGTCGTGCCGGGCTACCACGGCGTGCACCAGGAGCCGGAGTTCCTGCGCGGCGAGGCCGGGAGGATCGGCTACCCGGTGCTGATCAAGGCGGTCGCCGGCGGCGGCGGGAAGGGCATGCGCCGAGTCGAGAGCGCGGCCGAGTTCGAGGCCGCGCTCGCGAGCGCGCAGCGCGAGGGGCTGAGCGCCTTCGGCGACCCGCGCGTGCTGGTCGAGAAATACGTGCTCTCGCCGCGACACGTCGAGATCCAGGTCTTCGCCGACCGGCACGGCAACGTCGTGCATCTCTTCGAGCGCGACTGCTCGCTCCAGCGGCGGCATCAGAAGGTCATCGAGGAGGCGCCGGCGCCCGGCATCACGCCGGAGATGCGCGCCGTGATGGGCAAGGCCGCGGTCGAGGCGGCGCGGGCCGTCGGCTATGCCGGCGCCGGCACGGTCGAGTTCATCGCCGACGGCCGCGAGGGGCTTTTGCCCGACCGCTTCTGGTTCATGGAGATGAACACGCGGCTGCAGGTCGAGCATCCCGTCACCGAGGCGATCACCGGGCTCGACCTCGTCGAGCTGCAGTTCCGGGTCGCGGCCGGCGAGACGCTGCCGTTCGGCCAGGACGATCTGGCGATCGACGGCCACGCCGTCGAGGCGCGGCTCTATGCCGAGGACCCGGAGAAGGGTTTCTTGCCGTCGACCGGCAAGCTCTGGGCCTTGCAGTTCCCGGCGGGGGAGGGGGTCCGCATCGACACCGGGGTCGCCGAGGGCGATGCGGTGACGCCGTTCTACGATCCGATGATCGCCAAGGTGATCGCCCATGGCGCGAGCCGCGACGAGGCCCTCGACCGGCTCTCGGCGGCGCTCGGGGCGACGCTCGTCGCCGGCCCGAAGACCAATCTCGGCTTCCTGCGCGCGCTCGCGGACGCGCCGGAGTTCCGCGCCGGCCGCTTCGATACCGGCTTCATCGACGCGAACCTCCAGGCGCTGGGCGCGGTCGAGCAGCCCCTCGACGAGGAGGCGGCGCGCCTCGGCGCGCTGATGCTGATCGACGACGAGTGGGAAACCCTTGAGGCGCGCCGGTCGAGCCTCGCCCCGGCCGAGGGGTTTCATTCGCCGTGGTCCGAGCGCGACGGCTTTGAGCTCGGGCCGCCGCGCAGCCACGGCCTCTCGGTCGTGGTCGAGGGCCATCGCCACGACATGAGCGTCACCTGGGCGGCCGAGGGCCCCGAGGTCGCATTCGGAAGCGGCGTCTCGCGCTTCATCCCGGCGCATTTCGTCGACAACCACCGCTCATTCCCGCGCACCGACAGCGGCTTGATCGTGCTGCGGAACGGCCGCCAGACGCGGGTCGACCGCCACGATCCGTTCGCAGTCGACCTCGAGCACATCGACGAGGGCGGCGCCGTCAAGGCGCCGATGCACGGCAAGCTCATCGCCGTCTTCGTCCGACCCGGCGACAGGGTCGAGAAGGGCCAGCGCCTTGCGATCGTCGAGGCGATGAAGATGGAGCACGCGCTCGTCGCGCCCGCCGCCGGCGAGATCGCCGAGGTCGCGGCCGAGCCGGGCCAGCAGGTCGCCGAAGGGGCGCGGCTCATTGTCCTCGCGACAGGGAACCCGGCGCCGCGCTAAGGCAGCGGCATGCTCCATCTGCTGAAGCTCTGCGTCGGCTGCGATTCGATCCGTGATCTCGAGGATTGGATCGAGGAGAACCGCGCCCATCACCGGCGCCTCGGCCGTCCCTACGAGCAGACCCACACCACCCGCATGGTGCCGAAGCGCCTCGACGCGATCGTCGACGGCGGCTCGCTCTACTGGGTGAT
>Ga0136846_1232848_pt1 | contig 11254 bp, 8 predicted proteins | sample HopSoiMetagenom2_FD_96841 | JGI IMG/M metagenome (GOLD analysis project Ga0136846, IMG submission 96841) | Grasslands soil microbial communities from Hopland, California, USA - 2 Assembly 2016 (version 4) | ecosystem: Environmental > Terrestrial > Soil > Grasslands | place: USA: Hopland... | reverse complement strand
TGCAGGCTATCGCGGCGGCCGTCTGTGATCACAAGCCTGCAACTTTGTTAGACTGATCTAGGTAATTCCCGGTCGGCGAGAATCTTTCTCTCGAAATCAGGGTTAACTTTTTTTTTCAAGCGCGAGCGTGAGAGCGCGCGCGCCAGCCGCCCCACGGCAACAGCAACACCAAGGCGTCAACTTTCCACACCGCCACCATTCGTACTTCAAAATTAAGTTTACATTTTGATTACGGGGCGCTCTAAGCTTATCTAGTTCTCTCTTCCCGTCAAACCGGGGTGGGGGTAGTACACTCGGGGAGAAATTCGGCTACACCCTGCTGGTGCGCTGGTTCCAGTTCAGGAAGGCTCTTAAAAATTGAAGTAAACTAGCACCGATCGCGGGCAGCTGCAATTACGAAGATCGAGAATGGACTCTGTCCTGCCATGCATTTATCAAACAGAATTCTGCAAGGGCCGCCCGGTCCCAAAAGTGACTCACTTCTCGTTAGGTACTCAAGGGCAGCTATTCTAGTCGTTTTCGCGTATTCGTCCCTGTTTCACGCTTTTTCCGGCGCTCAGGTCAAAGAAACTCGGCGAGTGCTTATTCTTAACGATCTCGGTATTACTGCGTCACCAGGTTTCGCAGAGATTGAGCAAGCACTTTGGGCTGGCCTAAAAAAGTCGCCGTACCACATCGAGCTTTATCAAGAGAGTCTGGAACTTACCCTTTTTCCAGACGAGGTTCACCAGCGCCGGTTTCGTGAGGAGTTTATTCGAAAGTATTCAGAGCGCCAACCCGACGTCATCATTGCCGCTGGGCCCGATTCGCTGAATTTCATTGCCGAGTCGAATCAAGATTTTCTCCGACATTCGCAAATTATCTTCTGCGCAATTCTAGGGCAAATTCCGGACCGGCTAAGGCCCGACATGCACTTCACCGGTGTTTTGGCCAGACTACAACCGGAGGAGACTCTGAGGGTGGCGCTGCGTCTGCTACCCAGCACCAAGCACGTGGTAGTAACGGGTGGTGTGGGAAAGTTTGACTATAGGTGGGAAGCCATCGCTAAGCAGAGCTTTCATGAGTATGAATCGAAGCTTGATTTCATGTACCTAACCGACTTGAGCATGCCAACCATGCTGGAACAATTGAGGAAACTGCCACAAAATACGATCGTCTATCACACTGCAATGACACAAGATGCGGCTGGTGAGCGCTTTATTGATTCAGCTGATGCGGTACCGTTGGTCGCCAGTGCCGCGAATGCGCCGGTATTTGTGATGGATGATGTGGATCTTAATGGAGGAACGGTGGGCGGGGACTTAGTGAACTGGGCCGACGATGCTCGCGTCGCCGCGGGAATGGCTGTACGTGTTCTCAATGGTGAGAGGCCGCAGGATATCCCTGTCGTCACGAGTAAAAACACTTACATGTTCGACTGGCGAGCGCTCAAGCGCTGGGGGTTAAAAGAAAAAAACCTACCGCCGGGTAGTGTTCTGTTGCACCGACAGCCAACAGCCTGGGAATTGTTTAAGTGGTACATCATGATTGGCGTTTCTCTCATACTTATTGAAACATGGCTGATTCTTGGACTTTTGTGGCAGCGGGCGAGACGAAGAAAGGCGGAGAAAGCTGTTGCCGCGATGGGACGCAGGCTTATGGCAGCACACGAGGAAGAGCGTGCCTGGATCGCGCGAGAACTTCACGACGACATCAATCAACAAATCGCGCTAACGACGGTCAAATTAGACGAACTAAAAGAAAATGTTCCTGAGGAAGCCGCTGCATCCCACGATGACATTCGCCAGCGCCTTTCGAATTTAGGTTCGGCCGTTCGCGCACTCTCTCACCGCCTGCACTCCTCGAAGCTCGAATATCTCGGCATCGTAGAGGCAGCGAGCAGCTATTGCAGAGAGCTATCCGAGCATCTGAAAGTAGAGATCGACTTCAGCCATTCTGAGATACCTGACGACGTGCCGAATGAAATCTCGCTCTGCATATTCCGGGTCTTGCAGGAAGCCTTGCAGAATGCAGTGAAGCATAGCGGTGTACGTCACTTCAAAGTGGAACTGCAGGGTACCTCGCGCGAAATCCAACTAAGAGTACGTGATCTGGGATGCGGCTTTGATTTCAACGATCGCATTTCTGGTCAGGGGATGGGGCTCATCAGCATGCGTGAGAGATTGCAATTTTTTAATGGGGTTTTGTCAATCACGTCAAAGCCCAACGTTGGAACCACGATCTATGCTCAGGTGCCCATTCCGACGCAAGTGAATGGTGTCAGCCTTGCTGGATGAGATGAAACACGTACCCGCCTACGTGCTCCTTTACTCAGCGAATTCCTGTAATAAGTGTGACGATCAGAGAAATGGTCTGAGTAGTGAGTGTGGTGGCCACAAGGAAGTGACCTGCCAAGCTGGCGCTCATAAACTTCTTACCCTCCAAAACCGCTTTTACTGCAAGCAGTAGCTCCCCTGCCGCATCCGACTTCACAACGTAGCCGCCTGCCCCTGCGTGCAAGGCTTTCTCCACGATTTCTGCGGAACGGTTTTCGCTTACGAAAAGGATTTTAGCCTGAGGGGCACATTTGCTAATTCGCCGGGCAACTTCGATTCCATTTAGGCGTGGAAGGCCAATGTCCAGCAAGATCAGGTCTGGTTGTAGTTGCTCGGCTTGCTGCACTGCCTGCAACCCGTCAGAGACGAGTCCAACGACATCCAAACCCGATTGCTTTCGGAGCGTCGTCGATACAAAGTCGCGCCAAGGTTCATAGTCATCTACTACTAGGACCCGAGTTGAGGATGTGCCCAATGCTCCCTGCTTTCAGCCTGAACTGAGAGCCGCACAAATTCGAGCCCCATTCACGCTCTACATGAGATACGAGCAAAGATGATCTCGGGACAGTCTCGATTATATCTCAAACGGAACAATCATCGGGCAACGACATGAATGTAAACACTGGTTGATGCCCAAATACAGCCGCGAGCGGATTACTCCTTTGTGCGCCAGGAAGCATAGGCATCCTGTGCAGTCGTGTACAATTCTCCTGTCACTGCAGCCGGGGGCTCCTGGTGCTGCTTTTATGGAGACCCGGTGTCCTGCACTTCCTGCCAATCAACCGGGAACAATCAGCGCCAGTTTAATGCAGAGATTTGCGTCCATTTTCCCGGCCTAGAGGGGCTAAATAAGCCCCTCGTCTGGTTGTTTCCAAAGGTTTTGGTCTGTTTAAATTGCGGTTCTGCTGAGTTCTCCGTTGCTCAAACTGAATTGCGAACCCTTGTGGAACACTCCACGGCGGCTTAAGAGCAGGAAAATGAAACAAGCTGGAGCAGTCCCCATCACACGCCGGGGTCCAAGTTCGTTCCGCTCATGTACACACTTAGCGCAGCCGACAGTCTGCTTTGATGACCCTGCTGTCCGTGCCAGCAACTCGATCTTGGTCGTGATTCGATAGTCAGCCAAACGATTGCCGATAAATCCCTATATCACTCATTGAGGGCTCGGGACTGTCAATGAGTGATAACGCCTGATAACAGCAACTACAATCGGAATTATGGTTGAACACAGGACAACGTCCCTCCTGCTTGTTATTTGCTGCATATGGGTCGCATCATTCGGGCAGAGTCGTCATCACCTGTCACGAAGGGCAACACTGCAAGATGAGGCGGATTACACCTCGCTACTTCTCGCTGCCTAATGCTTCCTAAAATGAACCCTGTATGCCTTGACAGTTCCCGACTAGCGAATCCCAGCCTAAAACTAGGGTGTTCGGTCAGTTCAAATTCGGCCAGGTGGCCGGCAAACAATACCTTGTAAGCAAGGGAGAATGGGCCATGCTATCAACTGGTTCTGACAAAACGAGTGAGCGGATTACTCGGTTGCTCTGCATCTTCACTTCCCTAGTGATGCTGATTCTGCCGGTGTTCGCTGCCGACAAGGACAAAGACGAAGACACTCTTCGGCGCGCCAATCTTGTGTTACAGGATATGCTCAACAGCAAGGACATCTCGCTGTCGGCATTGTCAAACGCTCTTTGCGTGCTGATTCTACCTGACGTGAAGAAAATCGGCTTCGGTGTCGGCGGCAGCGGCGGCCGCGGGCCCTTGCTCTGCCGCGCTGGACAGAACTTCCGCGGCGAGTGGTCCGCGCCTGCGATGCTTTCGGTCGGCGGTATGAGTGTTGGCCTACAGGTAGGTGGCTCGTCCACGGACTTCGTCCTCCTACTCATGAATCAGAAAGTCGTGAATCACGTTCTTAACGGAAAGACCAAGATGGGCACGGATGCGACGGCAGCGGTGGGCCCTGGCGCCACGGCGGCTAGCGCATCTGATGCCGACATTCTGACCTACGGGCGGGCTAAGGGGGTGTTCGCTGGCGTCTCCCTGGGAGGCACAACGGTTGAACCAGACAACGACGCGAACTACCGCTTGTACGGCAAGACACTGACGGCAACCGATATCGTACGCGGCACCGATGTCAAGCCATCGACTGAAGGGCAGTCTCTGGTTACAGTGCTTGACAGCAAACTTAGCAAGTGAGATAAGGCTCAGCCCGCGCAGTCCTCAAAACACCTTGCCGATACTGTAACCCGAGCCCGACGGCAACAATGATAAAGAAAAGCATCTGCTGCTTAGGCATCTACGCATTGATGTTCCATCCGCTGGTGGCAGCACAAAATCAGAATTCAACCGCAGCTGACAAATCCAGCGCAGAAAGCCGAGGGATCGATATCTTTTCAACTACCTAAACATGGCAGGCACATTGAAAGCTAACCAGTTTCGGCCCTTAACGCAGCGTGAGCGAACAAAAATCTACCTAAAAACAATGGTAAATCCGTTAGGTTACGTGAAGGCTGGATTCTCGGCAGGAATCGATTAAAGGGAACACAAGCCTTCGGAGTGGGAACAGGGAGCATCCGGGTACGGTAAGCGGTTTGCGAACATCCTAGGGCAGTACTCAATTCAGCGCACTGTGACCTTCAGTGTGGCTAGCGTCCTGCACGAAGACAATCGCTATTCAATTCCGGCAATAAGGGGCTCTGGTCCCGCACTAGATATGCTGTGGCGAGCGGCATCCTTGCACGGCACGATGATGGAACGCGGCAACTCTCAATGTCCCAACTAGGAGGGCTGGCCGCTGGCGCTTTTCTATCTCGCTTTTGGCAGCCTCCGAGCCAACACTCTGCGGGGAGCGGAGCGGTCAGCTTTGGCATCTCCATGGCGGGCAATATGGGATTCGGCGTGGTAAAGGAATTTCTTCCCGATCTAGGCCGGGCGATCATAACGCGCAAGAACGACTCTAGCCCACCCTTAAAGCGGGGCGGCAGTTGCTTTGGTCTGCACCGAACTTCGTCATAGCTGTTGTGAGCAAAGCGATTACACTCAAAATCCCAGTCAATAGAAAAGGGGCGAAGGTTACGCCCACAACCCTCGACGACCATTCTTTGGATTTTTGTCGGTCGTCAGATTCTCACTGCAGTGCTACGGCATTAGCAGAGATACATGGTTCGCCAAAAGCCTGCAAGTTTTACCAGTCGCAGACACGTTCTTCGGCGAGTAGAAACCTGAGAGAAGCAGAATCTCCGGTTGGCAGACCTCGTGGGAGGGGCACATGAAACGTGCAAGCGGAATATTCTTGATGGGTTTTATTTTGGCCGCAGCGGGTATGCTTGCAGCGCAGGAGGACGCAGAAGAGAACCCAAAACTGAATACAAATCTTGGACTACCTATCAGTGTCCCGCTGAATCCGATCGGGCGGTTTGCCGGAACTGGGATAGGTCTGGTGTACGGTGCCGGCTATAATTTCAACCGTCGAAATGCGGTAACCGCAGAGTTCATGTACGACTGGCTGAACCCCGGAATCGGTGCTTTTACGCCAATTCGAGCGGCACTGCAAAAGAATGACATCAGTGGGCACAGCGATCTCTACTCGCTGACTGCAAACTATCGATTTGAACTGCGCGGCAAATCCCTTGGGATGTATTTCATCGCAGGAGGGGGCTTGTATATACGCAGGGCAAAGCTCACGAAGGTGGTTCAAACCGGTACTACCACAAGTTGCACATCGGCTTGGCTCTATTGGGGATACACCTGCACGTCGGGAATCGTAACCGTCGATCAGACTCTTGCCAGTGCGTCTTCCAGTACGCTGGGCGCAAACGGCGGCATTGGATTCACAGTCCGAGTCGGAGATGCCCCGTACCGAATGTATGTCGAAACGCGATATCACTACGCCCCCACCCGAAACATAAATACCCAACTGGTGATGGCAACATTTGGAATTAGATACTGACGATTTCGACGCGACTAATACTACTGACAGTATTCGCTAAAACCTCTGCGTCCTGCCATGAGGCGTGGCTCAATCCCCCTCTACTACCGGTCAGATTATTTGGTAGTGTCCCTAATTTGAACTTTTCAGGGCTGAATTGTGGCATGAATCGTGCCCCTTACCCATTCTGAGACGCTTTGGTTATTGGCTTTCGCGGCTGCGATTTGGCTTTCGGCCGGTTCGGCAGACGAACATCGCTGCGCCCAAAACATGAATGACACAACCAATGATGTTCCAAGAAATAGTGCTTGTCTCCCCGTCATATAACAGCCCCCTTCGGATATTCGAGTATCTTTGTTCCACGCCTATTGGAAATCGTAGCCGAATGCCAGGCACTTGTCATGATTGGTGAAAAATCTCCATATCACTCATTGACATTTGGAAGCCTACGCACTTCAGAGTTTGACAGTGACTAGAATGTCCTCAATGTTGAAAGGCTCAAGTTAATGATCGCCCCGTCCAAGCTTGGTGGATTGGTGTCGCAAGAATGGGCCTCAGATGATGCCCTCCTACTGAAGCTGCGCCAGTTGCGTTTGGTGAGACGGGAGGTTTCCGATGAGGATCTGAAAGGTACATTTAGGAGGGCCCGAGAGGAAGATTCAGCGCTACCGCCGGGCCTGCGGGAATTCAACTCCCCAAATGAGCGTGTCCGGGTCTTTCTGGGGTCGTTTTTGACTCGCAAAGGTGCGCGGTGGGCGGTCCCGCTTCGATCGCTCGAACCTTGGTGGAAATTCTGGCATTGAAAAGCCTCACGCACCCGCGAGTTATCGCGCTGCTGGCGCTGGTTGTACATTTCTTCGCATAGTTGGCGCAAAATCTCTATGTCACTCATCGACCGGCAGCAGCTTGGCCGAGTAAGCACCCAGAATAGGCCGAGCGAAACCAGGTGTTAGAATTCCAACTCTATGACGAACTTCCAAGGCATAATTCAACAGCTCAAGGCTGAACGTGACCGGATCGACGAGGCAATCGCAGCTCTCGCGTCTCTGAACGGAACTCGAACAATAGCGAAAGGACCTCAGACAAGGCGCCGAACCATGAGTGCCGCAGCGCGTGCGCGAATCTCAGCCGCTCAGAAAGCACGTTGGGCCGCGCAGAAAGATCATGGAAAGATTGTGACAATTAGTTCGAGGAAACCAAAGCGCCACATATCACCGGCGGGATTGGCAAGGATCAGGGCAGCAGCACGAGCGAGATGGGCAAGGGTTCGAGCAACGAAGAAGAAGTAGCAGCTCTGCGACCAAGCGATGCGGAACGAGCTGGATTCAATGAGTGATAATGCCTGATTACAGTGAGAACTATGCAGTATGCGTTCTAATTGTAGCCGGCTCTTCGGTAGTTCTGACAGTTGCGCGACATATGGGACTTGGGTAATTTGGTAAATGCCAACCACGAAGGGCAAAAGAGAACGCTGGCGTTGAGCCTCCAGTCCGGGACGAACCCAGCCAGCGTTCTCGTTCAATCATTAAGGGTTGAAGCCCCCAGCTTTCACCTCCACTCACCGGAGCCTATCCTATTGGTGCGCGAGTCTTTCACTTAGTTGGTGCTAAGTACCACCTTAGAGTCGACCGCCGCATAAGCCCGAACGTTACCGGCTCACCACCAAGAAGACAGCCTGATCCAAACATCTGTTACGCGGTTTTCGGCGGCAAGCGCTGAATAAGGGCCGTCGTGCTGTCTGCGAATTGTTTGACGGTCGCCATTTGGGAACGCAACTCATATTCGGGCATGAGCCCCTCTCGATAGGCATAAGGACGTGCTTGACGCAAACGGGAAGCTCAACAATTTCCGAAACTTTATATACCGCCAGCATTTCTTTCACGAACTCGCGGAACCTTTCGCGCTCGAGTGCTCGATTCCATACTTCCTTGTATCCTTTGTTAACCTCTGCGTATAAATTTAAAAACTCTGAATATCCATTTCTGTTTTTCCCTTTCTAGAATTGCAGCTACTTAGAAGCTGGCCTAAAATTTTAAGAGTGCCGATCAATCCACCTAAAAAATGGACGTGGCAGGACGTGCTGCTTTTGGTGGTGCTCGCGGCTTCAATTGCAGTGTTGTGGTATGTGCTGCGTCATCGGTAGCTGAGTCTCCTCGCAGCAGTTTGTCGGTGAACCGACGAGAATTAAAAAGCGTCGTGGGAATTGGAGAACGGTGCTACCGTCCAAAATAAGAACTACCCCTCGAAAGACGAAAGGGCTAAGGAGAAAAAACTCCCGAGCCTTTTTTTTGTTTTTGCGCGATGGAGATGCGCTTTTGCACAGAATTCTGAACTGCTGACACCTTGCCGCGTCTTTGGGCTCTTATTATCCTCAGTTTGCTATGACGGAAAATCTATCCAGAAAAACAAAGAATTGGACGTTGCAGGACGTGATATTTCTGACGCTTCTAGCGGCTGTGGCAGGATTGTCGTGCGTACTGCTCCATCTTCATCGGTAGGGCTTTATACCGCCAGCGTACATTCCGCTGCAAGACGCAAAGACGCCGATGCAGGTGTTCAGCACATACATCGACGGAATGATGAACTGGGTCCAATTGGCACGACAAGGAAAGCAAGGGACACCGGAAGATGGCGTACCTCCAATCAACGTCCCTGCCACGGCGGAATGGGCTGAGAAGCTAGAAAACAGGCTCCATCTCCTTCGACTTACAGTGAAGCTTTTCTTTGACGATGAAGGAGCCAGCCCAAACTGAGTGATAGTTGGCGATAAATCGCAATATCACTCACTAATAGCGGAAAAGGCGAAGGAAAGGCGCACGCTTGTGCTATCGCCTGTTGTCGGCGGCGCAAGTGTGCAATCCCCTATGCTAGCGGAGATGTTGCGAAGCCTGTTTTGTTTACGAAATTTCCCTGGTCTTGAGCGTCTGAAGGCGCTCGGTCTGCATCCCGGGTGAAATTGTGACCCGCGAATCTTTCGCCACAAAAGCACTCGCCCCGAATCACGGCGTCTACAGCCGCTAGTATCTCCCTTGCTGCATCCGTCTTGACTACATAAGCGCTTGCGCCCACGCCGAAAGCATGTTCCACAATGTCAGCCGAGGATTCTTGGCTCACAAAGATAATTTCCGATTTAGGGAAATTCCTGCGGATTCGCTGAGCAGCTTCGATTCCGTTCATCTTCGGAAGCCCCATGTCTAGCAGGATCAAGTCCGGCTTTAGTTCGCCTGCCATTTGGACGGCTTCCAGCCCGTCTGACGCTTGGCCGATGACCTCTAGGTCCGCCCTGCCTTGCAGCACCGTAGAAACGAATCGCCGAAACTCGTCGTGATCATCGACCACGAGAATTCGGACTGAAGATGCATCCAAATTATCCTCCGTAAATCTAGTTGAACCCCGATATAACCGAGAAGTTACGAGACTCAAAGAGGATCGCATGTCCGACTAGTTCCTTCGTTGCGCAGCGCCAATGTTCATACGGTTGCCGCGAAACGAACCCCTGTAAACATTGACAGGTGTCAAACTTCTCACCCTTCAGGTATTTCATTCAGACTTAGATCGTCAAATTCGACGGATATTCTCAGAAGGAGCAAAATGGCCAACGAGGGCACGTCTTCAGTTGATTGGAAACGCCACTACCAATCCGCGTTGCTAGAAATCAATCCAGACAAACTTCCAGGCCGGATAGCCGACGCCAACTCAGCCATCAATGTTCGGATAAAGGAATTACCTTCTCATCCTCATTGCGGGGAACACTCAGCGTTAATGTACGCGATGCGATTCTTGCGCATTCTGGAGTGGGAGGCCTTAGAACAACGCAATACCGAAAGTGCCTCGCAGGAATCGGCACTCTTTTCGAGAGCAGCGATGCGGGAAGATTAGCTGGCTTGTCGATTGTGGGCGGGTCGCCGGCCATCCGGGGAACTAGCGGAATGCCAGCAATTGGCGGTAAATCACCATATCGCTCATTGAGGACACCGGGAACTGATTGTAGGTTCAATGAGTGACAACAGTCCTAGAGCAATGGCCGCATAAATGAATAGGGAAGTCAAGGCCTGGACCGAGCTTCAACCATTATTATTATGTCAATCGCTAAGATCCGCATGCACACTGGGCAGTACTTCGGTCCCCGTTCCACCGTGCTTGTCGTGTGCGCAACAATCGCGTCCTCATACCTGGTCCCGACTTTGGTGGGAATGCTGGTTTCGAATCCTCAGACAGTGTGGCCGCTTTGGCCAGGTTGCGCGATTCTGGTTACGGGATTGTTGTTGATCCCGGTCAACGTCTGGCCAGTGATTATCCCAGCGTCCTTTGTTGCGTTTGCTCTTGCTGACCTACAGGCCGGCGTGGCTCTGATTTCGATTGCCCATTTCCTTCCTGGCAATACCGTTGAAGTGCTTATTTCAGCCCTTGGACTCAGATATTGCTTTAACGGTGTGCCTAGGCTCAATAGCGTGAAAGCCTTGGCCAAGTATTCATTCTTTGCCCTCATCGTTGCGCCATTGTCAGGAGCATTTTTGAGCGCGCCGGGCATCGGTCGATCTTATTGGGCAGGCTGGAAGATTGTTTTTTTGTCCGAGGTGCTTGCCTTCATCACGGTAACGGCGGCCCTGTTGAGTTGGGTAAGCGAAGGGCGTGCATTAATGCGAAGATCGCGTTCCCATCACCTCGAGGGATTAATGCTCATCGGGGGGCTGATCCTTTCCAGCTACATCGTTTTCACGGTCCGCACGGACAGCAGATCGCCTGCACTGTTCTATACACTGGTGCCATTTCTGCTTTGGTCCGCATTGCGATTCAAATGGTTGGGAGTTAGCACGTCCCTAATTGTAGTGACCTCTCTCTCGATTTGGGGCGCAGTACATGGCCGAGGTCCGTTTTCCAGCCTAGTACCGCTCACCAACCCGGTGCCCCTACAGATGTTTCTGGTTTTCTTTTCATTCACTTTTATGGTTCTGGCAGCTCTCGCCGAGGAGCACGAACAATCTGCTCATGTACTCCGTGAGAG
>Ga0136846_1226472_pt1 | contig 11254 bp, 12 predicted proteins | sample HopSoiMetagenom2_FD_96841 | JGI IMG/M metagenome (GOLD analysis project Ga0136846, IMG submission 96841) | Grasslands soil microbial communities from Hopland, California, USA - 2 Assembly 2016 (version 4) | ecosystem: Environmental > Terrestrial > Soil > Grasslands | place: USA: Hopland... | reverse complement strand
GGCAGTCCTCGAGCAGATCCGCCTCATCCTCCACGAAGAGGTCGAGCTGGCGTGCGATCACGTCGCGGAACGGGTCGCGGCGCAGCCTCACGTGATCTCCTCGTACAGCGCCAGGTGTGCCTCCGCGGCGGCGTCCCAGGTCAGCTCCGCGCGTGCGCGCTTTGCGCCTGCGCGTGCCTGCTCGAGCGCGGCGGGATCGGAGAGGAGCTCGTGCACGGCTGCCGCGAGGCCGGGGACATCGCCCGCGGGCACCACCCGGCCGGCTCCGAAGTTCCGTACCGGCTCCGCGATGCCTCCGACGTCGTAGGCGATCGCCGGGACCCCGGCGCCGAGCGCACGCAAGAGGGCTCCGCTCTGGTCGAGCTCGGGCCGGTACGGGAAGACGGCGACCGTGGCATCGCCGAACGCACGATCGATCTCGGGCTGGGACAGATAACCGAGCCGCCACTCGACGTCGAGCCCGTTCGCGGAAGCGCGGTACGGCTCGACGGGCTCGAGCGGGTCGCCCGCCACCAGCAGCCGCGCGTCGCCGGCCCGCCGCACGGCCTCGATCGCGTCGCCCAGCCCCTTGTACGGCCGGATGATCCCGAAGGCGAGCACCGTGCGTCCGTCGTCCCGCTTCGCAGGGTCGCTCGGGAACACCGGATGCGGAATGACCCGCAGCCGCTCCGGGTCGACGCCGAGCTCTGCGAGCGTGTTCCGGCCGCCCACGCTGTGCACGACGATCCGGTCGAAGCGCGCGAAGAGCCGGCGCCACAGGTCAGTGCGGTGCGCGGTGCGTCGCGGGAGCAGGTCGTGCGCGGTGAGAACGGACGGCATGTGTGGGCGGAAGAGGAGCGCGTCGAGCTCGGGGGCGGCGAGCCACTGGACGTGGAGGACGTCCGCGTGCAGGCGGCGGAGGGCGGCGAGCCCCAACGGATGCTCCGCGACCTTGACCGGCAGGCGCAGCCGCGACCGGCCGAACACGCGCGACGAGAGGGGATAGAAGAGCTCCCGGCGCGTGTATCCCTCCGGCTCAGGCGCGTCGCCGAAGCGGAAGCGGGACGTGACGAGCTCGACGTCCACGCCCGCCCGCGCCAGCGCCGCGGCGAGCTCGTGGTCGTACGGCGGCGTGAAGGCCGGCGGATCGGCGAGCAGGACGCGCACGGCCTCGTACGCTACGCCGTGGCCATGCTCGTGCGAACTTGGAACCTCTTCCACGGCAAGCCCTCGCCGCCGGAGCGGCGGGCGTTCCTCCGCCAGATGATCGAACTCGTGACGCGCGACCACCCGGACGTCGTGTGCCTGCAGGAGCTGCCGGTGTGGGCATTGCCTCATCTCGAGAGCTGGAGCGGGATGCACGCAGCGACCGCAGTCGCGCGGCGCCCACTGCTCCCGGTCGGCGGGCGGAGCATCACCGCGCTCCATTACGGGCTCATCCGGTCGGCTCTCACGGGAGAGGGGGACGCGATCCTCACCCGAACTGCCGGACGGGATCTCGGCGAGCATGTCGTCGGCCAGACGACGCTGCGCCGCATCGCCCACTCCGTCGAGCTCGATGGAGTGACGATCGTCAACTTCCACATCGACGGCGACCGCGAGCAGTTCGACCGTGTGGTCGCGCTCGCGCCGGAGCGCTCCATCGTCGCCGGCGACGCGAACCTCGTGTCGCCCGTCGCCGACGGCTTCTCGCAGCCGCTCGCAGGCAGCATCGACCAGATCCTCGTGCGGGGTCTCGGGCTGCGTGACGGCCCGTCCGCCTGGCCGCTCGAGCGGCGTACCCTCGACGGCCGGGTGCTCTCGGACCACGCTCCCCTCGAGGCGGTCGTCGAATGACACACGACGAGGCTCGGGCGCAGTTCCCCGTCTTCGAGCGCTACGCCTATCTCAACGCGGGCTCGACCGGCCCTCTCCCTCGCGCGGCCGGCGACGCGATCCGGGCACGGCTCGAGCGCGATCTCGCGGAGGGACGAAGCGGCAAGGCGTACATCGAGGGCATCTTCGAAGCGCGGGAGCGCATCCGCGAGGGCATCGCCACCGTCCTCGGCACTTCCGCCGAGCTCGTCGCGCTCACCGAGTCCACGACGCGCGGCTGCCAGGTCGTCACGGCCGGGCTCGGCCTCGGCCCGGACGACGAGATCGTCACGACCGACCAGGAGCACTTCGGCCTGCTCGGCGCGCTTCGCGCCAGCGGCGCCCGCGTGGTCGTGGCGGTGGCCGAAGAGAATGCGTTGCTCGCGGCGGTGGCGCCGCGCACGCGACTGATCGCCGTCTCGCACGTCCTCTGGACGACCGGACGCAGGCTCGATCTCGCGCGGTTGAGGCGACCGGACGGGCCGCCGCTTCTCGTGGACGGCGCCCAGTCGGCGGGCGCGATCCCGGTCGATCTCGCGGGCGCCGACTTCTACACCGTCAGCGCACAGAAATGGCTTTGCGGTCCCGACCCGTCGGGCGCGCTCTTCGTCCGCGATCCGGAACGACTGGGCGTGGCGCTGCCCAGCGTGTTCTCGTCCCAGGGCAGCGAGATCGACGGCTCGTTCGCGCCGAAGGACGGCGCTGCGCGCTTCGACTCCGGCTGGATTGGCGCGCCGGCGCTCGCTGGGCTCGAAGCTGCGCTCGGGGTGCACCCGGACTGGCGCTACGAGGGTGCCGCCTCCGCGGCAGCCCGCTGCCGAGAGCTGCTCGAGCCGCTCGTGGACGTCGTGACCCCGCCGGGCGAGTCGACGCTTGTCTCGTTCCGTCCGCCGAGCGACCCGACGGAGCTCGTCGCGGCGCTCGGCGAGGGCGGCGTGATCGTCCGCGAGCTGCCGGGCCACAACCTCCTCCGGGCCTCGTGCGGCTGGTGGACGAGCGAGGACGACCTCCGCCGGCTCGCGGACGGTCTAGGCGGGTAGTCCGAGCTCGGCCGAAATCGGCTGCAGCGCCGCGACGATGGTGCGGATGTGGTCATCGAGGTCGACGCCGAGGTCTTCGGCGCCCTTGTAGACCTCGTCGCGGTGGACGCCTGCGGCAAAGGAAGGCTGCTTCAGCTTCTTCTTGACCGACTTCGGCTCGAGGCCCTCGAGCCCGGTGGGCCGCACACGAGCGCACGCATGGACGAAGCCCGAGAGCTCGTCGCACGCGAAGAGCGCCTTCTTCAGCGGCGTGTCGCGCGGCAGGCCGAGGTGCTCGGCATGCGAGAGCACGGTCTCGACGACCTCCTCGGGATAGCCCTCCTCGCGCAGGATCGGGGCACCGTCCTGCGGATGCTGGTCGAGCGTCGGGTGCATCTCGTAGTCGAAGTCGTGCAGGAGCGCCGCAACGCGCCAGAGCTCTTCGTCCTCGCCGAACTTCCGCGCGTAGGCGGCGGTCGAAGCCTCGACGGCGACCGCGTGACGCAGCAGCGACTCGCTCTTCGTGTAGCGCGTGAGGGTCTCCCAGGCACGGTCGCGAGTCAGCTCCATGGCGCCGTCCATCCTAGCCCGTGTTGTCACGCGTGACGACAGCGTACCAGATGTGTCGCAACATCCCGAAACGCCTTGTCGGCTCACTAATGGCGCGCGTACAACGGGAGCAAGGGTCGCATTGCTCGCATCTGACGAAAGGGGAGCCCAATGATTTCGCTACGAGGCCTGAGCCGCCGGGGCAAGGCGGCCGCTTGGTTGGCGGCTTTGACCTTCGCCGCGCTGGGTGCGGTCGGCGCTGCCCAGTCGATCGGCTCCGCAGGCACACGACTAGTAGACGTGCGCGCCCTCACAGTGCGCGGCGCGGACGGACCCATCAACGGCTTGTTCGTCGCAGCGGGGCACGTGGAAGGCACGCGGAGCGCCGCACTCGCCGGTACCGCGTCCTCGCCGCTGTCCGGCTGGATCGCACCCGTCGCGGTCCCGACCGTCGGTGGCGGCCAACTGGTCTACAGCACGTGGCACGAGCTTCGTCACCAGGATCCAGGGCTCTCGTGGTCGAAGCAGGGCATCCACTCGGGCGATGCGCTCGGAACACCGACGCTGTGGCTCCACGATTTCGCATCCGGTCGGGACACGGCGATCGATGCGAATTCCTTCTCGGCAGCCGTTCGCTCCGACGGTGCGATCGCCTATGTCCGCGGGACCGATGTCTATCGAGCGTTCACGACCTACACCGGCGACGTCGTCGTACGCAGCTCCACGTCGGCTCGGCCGGTGGTCTGGAGCACTGAGCCGGCGGACTACGTCGCTGCTGCTTGGGCCGGAAACACGCTCCTGGCGTATCGGATCGGCGAGGATGAGCGGCTCGACGTGCTCGCGTTCGACGGGCCGGGAGAGCAACGGACTCTGATGGCCGATGCCGACCTCGTCGCGGTCAGCCCCGACGGCACCCAGGCGTTCCTCGCAAGCCAGGAGAACGTTCCGGGGTCGGTGTCAGTCGTGAATGTCGCCGACGGAACGATCGCCGTGACACTCGAGCTGGGATCGTTGCAGCAGGGGATCCTGTGGGCAGCGTACGGCGGCTCGTGGTTAGGCGATCTCGTCGCTGCCCCGACCAACGCCGGAATCGCAGTCTTCGACGTCGGGACCGGAGCGATCTCACTCAGGGAGCTGTTGAAGAACGACCCCAACACGTTGGCGAACGACATCATCGAGCCGCAGTTCAGCGGTGATACGGACCACATCATCGCTCGTGGCGATGCGCGACCCGGCACGGACACAGCCGGCGACGAGGACACCACGACAACTCTCGAGTGTGATCTGGCCACAGCTACCTGTCTCGCTCGAGCCGCGGATCCCGGGGGCGCCTGGCTGCACCCGGCATACAACCCGAGCCGACCGAAAGGAGATGACTCGTGAACACGCGCACCCGCTTCTCGCCCGTCGTAGGCGCCGCGCTTGCAGCGATCGCGATCGGAGTCGCGCCGGCTTCGGCGCATGGGCACTTCGAGTTCCACCGCACATCGAATCTGAATTCGTCTCTGGTCTGGGTCTACTACCCCTCGGCCAATCCCACGGCGCATTACTCGCCGACGTGGCGTGCGGGGTCAGGCGATTCGACGAATTGCTCGTACGTCGGTCACGGCTGGCTTCCACTGGGGTGGTACGACGTGAAGGGCCACTGGGACCACTACGACTCGACCATCAAGGGAATCGCCACATACCTGCAGGACAAGGCGTGTGGGGACGGAACGCTCCGGACGCAATTGTTCATTCACTCGAAGGAGCTCGCCAACTGGGGCAGCTCCTGCGAGACCTACTGCTTCGACAGTTCCTCCGACTACTACTCGAACGGCTGCATCAAGCTCTCACACAGCGGTTACGGTTTCCCCGACAACATCCAGGACGCCCACTGGTGGTGGCACAACCGCGATGGCTACTCGTTCCACGGTTATTCCACGGCTAACGATGCGCTGTACGTCTACTCGTAGCCCGACACCGTTCCAGGCGCGCCAGCGCTGGGTCGCGTTCGCCGTCGCCATCGTCATCGCTCTCATGAGCCCCACCGGCTCGACCGCCGCCCGGGCGAACGTCCGGGCGACGCTGCAGGTCTGCGGTGCGCGCGCATGCACGACCCTCGATACGACAACGTCGCGGCTTTCGCCGACCTTGTTCGGTGCCCGCAGCTCCTCGGCCCTGGCGCCACCGGCCCGAGCCTTCTACGTGCTCAAACTCTTCGTCGAGGGTGCACCACGAGTCCAGAAGGGGTGGTTCGTCCCATCCTCACGCACCACACGCTGGCTCGTCCCGCACCCGTCCGAGTGGACGAAGCTCGGCCGGCGCGGTACGGCGTTCTTGCGAAAGCACTTACCGGCTGGACCACCGCACGGCACTCCGCGTCCCGTGCGGGTCACCGTCGCGCTTCGGCACGTCCGGGACAGAGCCCCCTATGCGCACGTATTCGATCACTTCCCGCAAGCTCCGATCCCAGGCCGCAACGCTCACTGGATCTCGGTTCGCGTCGCGTGGCCGGCGGGCACCCCCTGGCGGTACGAGCACGCAGGGTTGAGCGTTCTCCCGTCGCGGCGCACGCTCGCTCGCCCGGGCGGCTGGTACCGCATCCCACTCGCATTCGCCAAGGTGATTGCAAGGGACGCGCGCAGGTAGAGCCCGCACCAGAGCCCCGGCTATCCTAGCCCGGCATGTCCGTCGTGACGGCGCCGCAAGTCCTCGTCATCGAGGGTGGAAATCCGCTCAGCGGCCGCATTCGTGCCTCGGGGAACAAGAACGGCGCCCTGCCGATTCTCGCCGCCTGCCTGCTCGCGGACGAGCCGGTGACGCTCTCGAACGTCCCGCGGATTCGCGACGTCGAGACGATGCTCGCGATCGTCTGCGGCACGGGAGCGAACGCGGACTGGACGGGACCGAACGAGGTCCAGGTCGATCCCCGGGGGCTCTCGTCCCACGAGATCGACGCGGTGCTCGCGGAACGGATCAGGGCGTCGTTCCTGCTCGCCGGCCCGCTGCTCGCGCGGCTCGGCCGGGCGAGCGTGCCGCCGCCGGGCGGCGACGTGATCGGCCGGCGCAGGCTCGACCCGCACATCCACGCGCTCGAGCGGCTCGGTGCGCGGATCGAGATCGAGAGCCGCTACGAGATGCAGACGAAGGGGCTGCGCGGCGCCGACATCTTCCTCGACGAGGCGAGCGTCATGGCGACCGAGAACGCGATCATGGCCGCCGTCGTCGCGCCCGGGGAGACCACGATCGGGAACGCCGCCTGTGAGCCGCACGTCCAGGACCTCTGCCGCTTCCTCGTCTCGCTCGGCGCCCGGATCGAGGGCATCGAGTCGAACGTCCTCCGCATCGACGGTGTCGAGCGGCTGACGGGAGGGGAGTGGACGATCGCTCCCGAGCACATCGAGGTCGGCAGCTTCATCGGCCTCGCAGCCGTCACGGGCAGCGACCTCACCATCGACGGCGTCGTGCCGAACGACATGGCCTCGATCCTCACGGCGTTCAGCCGCCTCGGCATCGAAGTCGAGCTCGGAGACGACTGGCTGCGCGTCCCGCCGCACCAGGAGCTCGTGATCCAGAACGACCTGGGCGACCAGGTGCCGAAGATCGAGGACGGCCCCTGGCCCGCGTTCCCGGCGGACCTGACGTCGATCGCGGTCGCGGTCGCGACCCAGGCCTGGGGGACGGTGCTCGTGTTCGAGAAGATGTTCGAGAACCGGCTCTTCTTCGTAGACAAGCTCGTCTCGATGGGCGCGCGGATCATCGTCTGCGACCCGCATCGCGTGGTCGTCAGCGGCCCGTCCCGCCTCTACGGGCAGCGGCTGACGAGCCCCGACATCCGCGCGGGGATGGCGATGCTCATCGCCGCGCTGTGTGCGAACGGCCGCTCGGTGATCGGCAACGTCGCGGAGATCGATCGCGGCTATGAGCGGATCGACGAACGCCTCCGCGCCGTCGGCGCGCAGATCGAGCGCGTCGAGGCGTAGCGGCTGTGCTGGAAGCATCGTCGGCAAAGCCGACGATGCCCGGCGACAGACCGGCGGCTCTTCGGAGCCGCCCCGGAGCTAGGCTCCGAAGGATGAGCGAGCAGACTGCGGCAGGCGTTCGCGTCAACGTCCACGGGCACGGCGAGGCGACGGTGGACACGGGGTTGCCCGTCCTCAACCAGCTCCTCGCGCGCCTCGCGGAGACCGCGCGGTTCGACCTCGTCCTCGAGATCGAGCCGGGAGACACGCAGGCAGAGGTCGAGGCTGCGGCGGCGGCGATCGGCCACGCGCTCGCCGGCCCGTTGCGGGCGGAAGGCGCCCGCGGACACGGCTCCGGCGAGATGACATCGGCGGAGGCGCTCGCCTCGGTCGTCCTCGAGACGAGCGACGAGCCGCTCTTCGTCACCAACGTCGACCTGACGCAGGCCCGCATCGGCGGGCTCGGAACCGACGTCGCGCGGCGATTCCTCGAGGTGCTGGCCGAGAACGCGGGGCTCGTCCTGCACGTGCGCCTCCTCAACGGCACCGACAGCGCTCACGTGCTCGAGGCGATCTTCAAGGCGCTCGGGGCTGCCCTGGCCGAAGCGTGCGAGAGACAGGAGGCCCGTCCGTGAGCGAGAAGCGCGTCGTCCGCACCGAGGCCGCGCCGGCTCCGTTCCAGGGCGCACCGTATTCGCAGGCCATCGCCGCCGGCGGCTTCGTGTTCGTCTCCGGCCAGCTCGGTCTGCGGCCGGGAGACACCGCGATCTCGGGGACGATCGGCGAGCAGACGGAGCAGGTCTTCGCGAACCTGAAGGCCATCCTCGAGGAGGCGGGCACGGGCCTCGACCGGATGGTGAAGACGACCGTCTTCCTGCAGAACCTCGACGACTTCCAGGCGATGAACGACGTCTACGCGAAGCACGTCGGCGAGCAGCCGCCCGCGCGCGCCACGGTGGAGGTGGCGAAGCTGCCGTCGGGTGCCCTCGTCGAGATCGAGGCGATCGCCCGGATCTAGCCCGGCTTCAGGGCCCGCAAGTGCAGGAAGAGCGGGATCCTGCGCCAGCGCGGGCCATGCTCGCCGTTGAACCCGGCTTCCGGCAGCTCGGGCTCGCGCAGGCGCTCGATGAGGAGGCCGTTTGCCGCGAGGAGCTCGGTGTATGTCTGGAGCGGCCGGTGCCGGCTCACGAAGCGCATGGCCAGGCCGTCGCGGTCGAACGTCTCGTCCGTGAGCGACTCGCCGAGGTAGGAGCCCTCGATCACGAACGGGCTGTCGGCGGTGCGGCTCGCGAATGAGCCTGCGGAATTCAGCGGGTGGACGATGGCGAGGCAGAGGCGCCCGCCGGGGACGAGCACGCGCGTCGCCTCGCGCAGAGCGCCGGAGAGATCGTCCACGTCCTGGAGCGACATGAACGCGACAGCCAGCCCGAAGGACGCGCCGGCAAAGGGCAGCTCGGCCGCATCGGCGATGTGAAGCTCCAGCTCCGGCGCGGTCTCGCGTGCGGCGGCGAGCATGCTGGGCGACGCGTCTACGCCCGCGACGTCGTGCCCGAGCGCAGCGAGGTCGCGCGCCAGACGTCCCTCGCCGCACCCGACGTCGAGCGTCCGGCCGGAAGGTGGTGGGACGAGCTCGAGGAACAGGTCGCGGTGGAAGCGCCAGTAGCTGTCGTGGCCCGGCGCTCGAGCCCACTCGACCCACGCAGCCGCACTCTGCTCCCACGCCCGCTGGAGTTCGTCCACGGCTCCGACTGTACTGGCGCCAGAATGGCCGGATGCGGCAGGAGATCGAGGACTACGTACGCTCGCTGGGGCTCGACGCCTACGTGGTCGGCGGCGCCGTGCGCGACGAGCTGCTCGGGCTGGACTCGAAGGACGCGGACTTCCTCGTGCCCGGTCTCGACACCGAGGGGCTGCGCGCGGCGCTCGCCCCGCACGGGCGCGTCGAGGACCTGGTCGTCGCCGACCGGCTGGTCGGCATCCGGCTCCACCCCCGCGACGGCCGGATCCGGAAGCTGACGCCGGCCGGGATCGAGTTCGCGCCGCCGCGCAAGGAGGTATCCACCGGGCCCGGCCGGCATGACTTCGAGATCGTCGCCGACGCTTCGCTGTCGGTGGAGGACGACATGCGCCGCCGCGACTTCACTGTCAACGCGATGGCCCGCCGCCTCGACACGGACGAGCTCGTCGACCCGCTCGGCGGCCGCGCCGACCTCGAAGCGCGCCGCTTGCGCACCGTCTCGCCGCGGAGCTTCCGCGAGGACCCGCTGCGCCTCGTCCGGGCACTCCGCTTCGTCTCGCAGCTCGGCTTCGAGCCGGACGACGAGCTGCTCGAGCAGATGCGCGAGGAGGCGCCGGCGGTGAAGCTCGTCTCGGGCGAGCGCATCGGCGGCGGCCTCGCGGCGGACGGGATGGGGGAGCTCTCGAAGCTGCTGCTCGGCGCCGAGCCTGCCCGCGCGCTGCGGCTCGCGCGCGACGCGGGCGTCCTCGTCGAGCTCCTGCCCGAGTTCGGCCCCGCGATCGGATTCGACCAGGAGAGCCGGTACCACGACCTCACGGTCGACGAGCACACGTTCGCGGTCGTGCAGGCCGCAGCCGACAACGGCTTCTCGCTGCCCGTGCGGCTCGCCGCGCTCTTCCACGACCTCGGCAAGCCGATCGTCGGCTGGCGTGGGGACGACGGACGGCTCCACTACTACGCAAAGCCCGGCTTCGCCGCCCACGGGCACGACCAGGTCGGCGCGGACCTCGCCTCGGGGGCGCTGCTCCGGCTCCGCTATCCGAACGCGCTCCGGAGGCACGTCGTACGGATCGTGCGCCGTCACATGTTCCAGCCGGGAAAGAGCGACGCCCGCCGGGCGCGCCGCTTCCTGCGGCGCAACGGCGACGAGCTCGCGTTCGACCTCATCGACCACAAGCACGCGGACCTGCTCGGTAAGCGCGGCAGCGCCGGAGAGCCGCCGCCGCTCGAGGAGATCGAGCGGCTCGCCGGCTTCCGCGCGGTGGTCGAGCACGAGCTGTCGAGCCCGCACCGGCTGCGCGACCTCGCCGTCGACGGAAGCGACCTGATCGAGCTCGGCTTCAAGCCGGGCCCGCAACTCGGGCGCATCCTCCACGACCTCCTCGACGCGGTCGTCGACGAGCCCGCCCGGAACACGCGCGACCAGCTGCTCGCGCGAGCGAAGGAGCGGCTGTGATCCGCTGGTAAGCGGAGGGCTACGAGGTCGCCTTCACGACCCGCGTCGGCGGCGTGAGCGAGGGGCCGTACGCATCGCTCAACCTCGGCCGCAAAAGCGGCGGCGACCCCGAGCGCGCCGACGAGAACCGGCGCATCGCCTGCGAGGCCATCGGCGCCGACCTCGAGAAGCTCGCGCTCAACTACCAGGTGCACTCGTCCCGTGTGCTGCGAGCGGCGCCCGCGATTCGCGGCGAGCATGCGGACGGCTTGTGGACCGACGAGCCCGGCCTGCCGATCCTGGCGATGTCCGCAGACTGCCTGCCGATCGTGCTCGTGCGCGCCGGCACTGAGAAGCCGGCCGTCGCCGTCCTCCACGCCGGGTGGAAGGGGCTCCTCGCAGGCATCGTCGAGTCGGGCGTCGCCGCGTTGGGTCGCAGCACGCTGACAGCCGCGATCGGCCCGGCGATCGGGCCGTGTTGCTACGAGGTGGGGGAGGAGGTGGCGGCGCCGTTCCGCGAGCACTTCGGCGACGACGTCGTGCGCGAGCGCCGCCTCGACCTCTGGACGAGCGCCGAGCGCGCGCTGCGCGCCGCCGGCGTGGAGCAGGTCGACCGCTTCGACCGTTGTACGGCGTGCGAGCCCGAGACGTTCTTCTCGCACCGGCGTGACGCGGGCCGCACCGGCCGCCAGGGGGTGATCGCCTACGTCGCCGGCTGAGATCCGCGAGCGCTACG
>Ga0136846_1224689_pt1 | contig 11254 bp, 9 predicted proteins | sample HopSoiMetagenom2_FD_96841 | JGI IMG/M metagenome (GOLD analysis project Ga0136846, IMG submission 96841) | Grasslands soil microbial communities from Hopland, California, USA - 2 Assembly 2016 (version 4) | ecosystem: Environmental > Terrestrial > Soil > Grasslands | place: USA: Hopland... | reverse complement strand
CCGGCCTCGTGCAGGAAGGCCTGGTAGTCGTGCAGCCCGCCCTGCGCGCGCGTGATCAGGTGGACGACCTTCGGCGGGTCGGACGGGATCACGCAGGCCCGCGGCGACTTCTGCGGGCGGTCGTCGAGATCGAGCTTGATGTTCGGCTCCGACTCCAAGTCGAAGCCGAGCCGCGCGAGCGTGTCCATGCAGACCTCGACCGACTTCTCCTTCGTGTAGATGCTCTCGAGCGGCGAGAGCCGGCGCATGTACGCGGTGTGGTACGAGGACGGCGTCTCCGCGCGCTCGGGGCCGAGCAGCCGCTCGAACCAGCGCTCGCGCAGGTCGGCGTAGGCATTGGCGGCCGCATCGCTCGTGCGCGCGAGCGCGGCCACGAGCTCGCGCAGCGAGATCCCTTTCTCCTCCTCGGTTCGCGCGATCGGGTCGTCGACGCCGCTGATCTCGGCTTCCATGCTCTCGCCCTCGCGCAACACCTCGAGGCGGTCGTCGTTGAAGCCGGCGGACGTGTCGGCCGTGCGGGCGCCCAGCTCCTCGCGGTCGGCGTAGCCGTCGAGCACGGCGAGCTTCGCCTGTGCGCTTCGGAGCGGGAGCTCCTCGCCCTTGAACTCCACGCGGGCCGCGAGGATGGCGTTCTCGAGCGCGTCCTCGCGCTCGGCGAGGTCCGCGGCGATCAGGCCGGCTTCACAGGTCTTGCTCAGGCGGTAGAGCCGCTCCCGGTCTTCGCCGCCCGGCGCCTCGGAATGTGCCTCGCGGAGCGCGTCGAGCTGCTGCCGGGTGAAGAGGTCGCGGTAGCGAGCGACGATCTCGGCGCGTTCGGAGACCTCCTTCTCGCCGACGCGCACGGCGCGCCCCTCCTCCGAGCGCTCGAACAGGTAGCGCTGCAGGCGGGACTCGTAATCGGCGGGGCGCAGGACTTCGGTGACGCTCATCGGCCGAGGAATCTACCCGACAGCCCGTATCCCTTTACGGCCCTGATGCGTTTATCGCTCGAAAGTCGTAAACAAATGCCGCCGCTTTGTTGGGATGAACGAGCTGCTTCCCCGGCCCACCGTCCAGTTCCGGCGCCGCTCCTGGCGCGAGTTTCAGCGTGCGCTCGATCCGCTGGGACCGCCGCGGCCGCTGCCGCCGATCCGCGCCAACGACTCCTCCTTGCCGAGCAGCTCGAGGCTCTCGAACAACCCCGGCGAGACCTTCGACCCCGTCACCGCCAAGCGAATCGGCTGAAAGGCCTCGCGCGGCTTGAGCTCGAGCCGCTCCGCGAGCCCTCGGAGCGCCGCCTCGATGCTCGAGGCGTCGAACGGCTCGACCTCGGCCAGCGTTTCGGCCGCGGCCGGGAGAACTGCGCCGTCGGTTGACGCCTGCGGCTCCGGCCGCGCGAACAGGAAGCCGGCGAAGCTCGGAAACTCGGCGAGGCGCGCGATCTTCTCCTGGACGAGTGGCGCCGCCCTGCGAATCAGCTCCTCGTCCCAGTCGTAGCCCTGCTCGCGCAGGTACACGATCAGCGCGTCCGCGTACTCCTCGGCTGACATCGCGCGCAGGTAGACGCCGTTCATCCAGTCGAGCTTCGCGTAGTCGAACGCGGCCGGGCTCGGCTGCACGCGGCCGAGATCGAAGCGCCGGACCAGCTCGTCGCGGCTCATGATCGTCGTCTCTCCGTCGGGCGCCCACCCGAGCAGCGCGAGGAAGTTCATCAGCGCCGGGGCGACGTACCCGTCGTCTCGAAACTCCTTGACGGTCACCGCCCCATGCCGCTTCGAGAGCTTCTTGTTGTCGGTGCCGTTCACGTTCGGGACGTGCGCGTAGACCGGAACTTCGGCGCCGACCGCGCGGATGATGTTGATCTGCTTGGGCGTGTTGGAGATGTGGTCCTCGCCGCGGATCACGTGCGTGACGCCGTCCCAGATGTCCTCCATCGGCGAGGCGAAGTTGTAGGTCGGACGGCCATCGGTGCGCACGATCACGAGGTCCTCGATCGTCTCGTTCGGGACCTCGATGCGGCCGCGGACGACGTCGTCCCAGCCGGTCGTCCCTTCGTCGGGCATGCGGAAGCGGATCGCGCCCTCGTCTTCGTAGGCCTTGTCTTCGGCGACGAGCTTCCGCGCGACCTCCGCGCACTGCTCGATCCGGTCGAGCTGGAAGGTGACCTCGCCGTCCAGGTCGAGGCCCAGCCACGAGAGTGAGTCCTGGATCTGCTGCGTTGCCTCGGCGACCTCGCGGCTCGTGTCGGTGTTCTCGATCCGCAGATGGAACTCGCCGCCCTCGTGCTGCCGCGCGAACAGCCAGTTGAAGAGCGCCGTCCGCACGTTGCCGATGTGCAGCAGGCCCGTCGGGCTCGGAGCCATGCGGACGCGGACGCTCATGCGACTAGCGTACTCGCGTGAACGAGAGGGTCCTGACCCAGCGCGAGCTGAACCGGACGACGCTGCTGCGCCAGCTCCTGCTCAGGCGCGAGCGGCTCTCGCCCGTGCGAGCGATCGAGCGGCTCGCCGGATTGCAGGCGCAGCTCCCGTCGTCGCCCTACCTCGCGCTCTGGGCTCGGGTGGAGGGGTTTGAGCGGGCCGCGCTCGAGCGGGCGCTGCGACGGCGTACCGTCGTCAAGGCGCTCCTGATGCGCGCGACGCTGCACCTCGTCTCGGCGCGGGACCTGCCGTACTTCGACTCGGCTGTGCGCGAGACGCGCACGTCGGCGCGTGCCCGGGGGACGGAGCGTCCGCCGGACGAGCTCGTCGAGCGCGCCCTCGAGCTCACGCGCGAGCGGCCGCGAACCCGCAGCGAGCTGATGAAGGCGCTCGGGATCGACCCGCGAACGCAAGATCCGTACGAGATCCGAAGGTACTCGTGGGTCGTCGCGCTCGCCCGCCTGGAGCAGACGCCGGAGTGCGCCTTCTACGGCTTCCGCGGATCGCCGCTGTACGAGCCCGCCGTCCACGTGCACCCGCCGGTCGCCGAGGCCGCCGAGTACGCCGTCGCGCGCTACCTCGCCGCGTTCGGGCCCGCCACCCGGGCCGACGTCTCGCAGTGGAGCGGCGTCCCCATCCGCGACCTCGCGCCGGGCTTCGAGCGCCTCCGCGTCCGAACCTTCCGCGACGAGCACGGCCGCGAGCTGGTCGATCTCCCACGAGCGCCGCTGGCGCCGGCCGACGCAACCGCGCCGCCCCGACTGCTGCCGCGCTGGGACGAGCTGCTGCTGGCGCACAAGGACCGGACCCGCGTCCTCCCCGACGAATACCGCAAGACGGTCATCCACAAGAACGGCGACGTCCAGCAGACGTTCCTGATCGACGGCGTCGTCGCGGGACTTTGGCGCCTCGATGGCGAGCGGATCGCGCTCGAGCCGTTCGCGCCGCTGCCGCGTACCGCGAGGCGCGACCTCGAGAACGAGGCCGCGCGCCTCGCCGCCTGGCTTCGCTAGCGTCAACGCGTGCTCCTCGGCGGCCACTGCTCGGGCGGGATCAAGAAGGCGCTCGACAACGCGCACGGGTTCGGGATGGACGCGGTCCAGCTTTTCGCCCAGAGCCCGCGCGCCTGGCGCTTCCCCGAGCACGATCCGGCCGATCTCGAGAAGTTCAGGCGACGGCGCGAAGAGCTCGGGATCCAGGCTGTCACCGTCCACGCGCTCTACCTGCTGAACCTCGCGAGCCCGAAGGACGACTTCTACGAGAAGAGCGTCACGACCCTGCGCTCGACGATGGACGCCGCCTGCGCGATCGAGGCGGACGCGGTCGTCTTCCACGTCGGCTCGCACCTTGGGTCGGGATTCGAGGCCGCACTCGAGCGGGTGGTCCCGGCACTGCTGCAGTGCCTCGAGCGCTGCTCGGAGACGACCTGGCTCTGCATGGAGAACGCAGCGGGCACCGGCGACACCGTCGGACGCTCGCTCGACGAGCTGGTGGCCATCTACGACGCGGCCGGACGACACGAGCGGCTCGGCGTCTGCCTCGACTCCTGCCATCTGTTTGCCTCGGGCTACGACGTCAGCGACCCGAAAGTGCTCGACGGACTGATCGCCGAGCTCGACGAGCGCGTCGGCCTCGACCGCCTACGCTGCCTGCACGTGAACGACTCGAAGGCGCCGCTCGGCTCGAACCGCGACCGGCACGACAACATCGGCGACGGCCTCCTCGGCGAGAAGCTCGGCGTCTTTCTCGGCCATCCGAAACTGCAGGGGCTCCCCGCGCTGCTCGAGGTCCCTGGGCGGGACGGCCACGGGCCCGACGCGGAGCAGATGGAGAAGCTGCGGGCGCTCTACAAGCGGGCTACGAAGCGATCCGCGCGATCACGCGGAACGAAGGCTCGCCGACCGGCAGCTCGTGGAACTCGGGGTTGACGCAGCCGAGCTCTTCCAGCCGGCTCTCGTAGCACGGCTCCACCTCGGCGCGGCAGAGCGGTAGGGGCGGAGCGGTCGCCCGGAGCGCGCCGAAGCCGCTGCGGCCCGACTCGGCGGCGCGGAGCAGATCGACGTCTATGTGGGCGTCGTACACGCGCTGCATGCAGCCGACGTACGTGTGGCCGAACTCCTCGAACGAGTAGAGGAACGGACAGCTGCGCTCGAGACATGCGCCGGGGTAGACGACCTTGTCGCTGTGCACCTCGCACCGACGGCACTCGGCCTCGTCCTGCGGGCGCAGGGGCAGCTCGCTCGGCACCGCCGCCTGCTCGCGCATCTGCATGGACTGATTGTGGTCGCTGCGAGGCGTGCTCCGCAAGACTTGACAAGTCCTGCGAGCGGCGGTAGGGCGCCGGTCGCGTCGAGCAGGTCAGCCGAGCAGGCGGCGCGCGACGTTGAGGACGTCGAGCTGCGTGAAGGCCTGGTGGTCGGGCTCGCCACCCTCGGGGTGCTCGTCGGCGCGGAACCAGAGCGCCTGCACCGTCGTCATCCCGAGCTCGCCCGCGCCGCGGATGTCCTCGTAGAGGCGGTCGCCGACGAAGAGCGCGTTCTCGGGTGCCACGCCCAGCACCTCGAGCGCGCGCTCGAAGATCCGTGGGTCCGGCTTACGGAAGCCGACCTCCGAGGAGAAGACCGCGAAGTCGAGCCGGTCGGCGAGGCCCATCTGCGCGAGGTCGCGGTGGAGGAGCCAGCCGGGGTCGAAGGCATTCGAGACGAGGCCGAGCTTGAGCCCACGCTCGCGCAGAGACTCGAGCAGCGCGTGCGTGTTCGCCGCGAGCCTGCGCGCGGGCTCCCAGGCCTCGTGCTCCGCCTCGAGGAAGCGGCCCAACGCTTCGTCGTCGACCTCCAGGCCGAACTCACGCAGCAGCTCGCGGATCAGCCCCGGGTACTCGATCTCCTCGATCGTCCCGGGCGTCCAGAAGAACGGCTCGTAGTGCTCGCGGAAGTGCTCCGTCAGCGCGGCAACATCCGGCAGCTCCCCGTTGCCGATCGCCGCGAGGCCCGCGCGATGGCCTACGGCCACGAGCTCGGGGTCGTAGGCGAACTCGATGAGCGTGTCACCCCAGTCGAAGAGGACTGCTTCCAACACCGCTCGCTAGGCTAGCGGCGTGGGCCGGAAGCTCCTCTGGGCGTCGCTCGGTCTGGCCCCCGTCGCCATCGCCGTGCGCTACGCGACCGACGCCGGCGACGTCGCTCTGTTCGTCCTCTCCGCGGCGGCGCTCATCCCGCTGGCCTGGCTGATCGGCGAGGCGACCGAGCACGCGGGGGAGCACACAGGCCCCGGGATCGGGGGCTTTCTGAACGCGAGCTTCGGCAACGCGCCGGAGCTGATCATCGCGCTGTTCGCTGTCTCGGACGGATTGCCCGAGGTCGTCCGAGGGTCCCTGATCGGCAGCGTCGTCTCGAACCTCCTGCTCGTGCTCGGCCTCGCCGTGCTGTGGGCCCCGGACAAGCGCCGCGGCGTCGACCGGCTGTCGATGCTCATGCAGCTCGGGCTGGTGGCGGCCGCCGCGCTGCTCTTCCTCGTGCCTTCGGTGCCGGGCTGGCACGGCGACCCCGAGCGGCACTCGCTCGCGGTCGCGACCCTGCCCGTCGCGATCGTGCTACTCGTCCTCTACGGCGGCGTGACGGCATGGGGCCTTCGCCGCCACCGGCGACAGCATCGGGAAAGCGGCGCCGAGGCCGGCGATGCCTGGAGCCTGCCCGCCGCGCTTGTCGCACTCGGGGCGGCGACCGTCGTGACGGCGCTCGTCAGCGAGATCCTCGTCCATTCGCTCACGACGTTCGCGCACGACGTGCACCTGTCGCAGTTCTTCGTCTCGATCGTGATCGTCGCGATCGTCGGCAACGCCGCCGAGCACGGCGGCGCCATCGTCCTCGCCCGCCGCGGAGGGAACCTGCGGCTCGCGTCCGAGATCGCGGTCTCGTCGAGTGCCCAGGTCGCGGTGCTCGTGACGCCGGCCGTCGCGCTGCTGTCGTGGGCCGTGAAGCCGGCGCTGCCGCTCACCTTCCGGCCGATCGAGCTTGCGGCGCTCGGCGGCGCCGTCGTCGTCGTCGCGCTCTCCCTTCGCGACGGGCGCGCACCCCGGTGGGAAGGGATCATGATGGTTGGGTTCTACGCGGTCGCCGTGGTCGCGTTCTTCTTCGCCGGCGACCGCTAGCCGAAGGTCTCGGGCACGCGCGTGAACGGGTACGTCGCCCAGTAGAGCCGCGTGACGTCGCCGTCGTCGCCGCGGACGACGCGCAGGAGCTCGCCCCGCTCGTCTCCGGAGACGGCCCGGAAGCGGTCCTCGCCGTCCGGCTCGAAGACCGTCGGCGGCCGCTCGGGCGGAGCCGCGGCGATCCGCGCCTCGAGCTTTCCGCGGCGCCAGCTGAAGACGAACTCATGGCCCTCGGACCACCAACGTCCGAGCAGCGGCTCGACCTCGGCGGGAGGCGCCGCCTCCGGAGCCCACGCCTCGACGTCGGCCGGCAGCTCCTCGAGCGCGGCCTCCGCGAGCCCGAGGCCGGTCGCCATGAGCTTCGTCCAAGTGCCGGAGTTGGTGAGGACGACCGCGCCGGTCTTCTCCTTGCGCGAGTAGACGAGCATCGAGACGAACCCGGGGAAGCCGCCCGTGTGCCCGCCGAAGACGCGCTCGCCGCGCCGCCAGAGCTCGATGCCGAGGCCCCAGCCGAGCGTCCAGTCGGGCTCGACCATCACGCGCACCTCGTGCATCTGCTCGACGGTGGCGGGCGCGAGGACGTCGGGATCGGGGTCGCAGAGGAACGCGCCCCAGCGGGCGAGGTCGCCGACCGTGCTGTAGAGGCCGGACTCGCCGCCCTTGCCGCCGAGCTCGAGGACGGGCTCGCGGCGAACGGCGTCCGAGTAGGGCTCGGTGAAGTACGGCAGCGCGGCCGGCTCCGAGGGGCCCCAGGTGGTCTGCTCCAGGCCGAGCGGCCGGTGGAAGCGCTCGCGGATGTACTCGTGGAACGGCTCGCCGGTGATCCGGGCGACGACGTGGCCGAGAAGCGCGTAGGCGAGGTTGGAGTAGTGCCAGGCGGAGGCGGGCGGCAGGACCTGCTCGGCCTCCGCCAGCCGCTCGAGCAGCTCCTGCTCGCCGGGGAACTCGAGCGACTCCCAGACCTCGCCCGGCGGCTCGCGCTGGAGGCCGGACGCGTGCGACAGCATTCGCCTCAGCGTCGGCGTCCCGTGCGCGGCCTCGGGCACGTGCTTCGAGAGCGGGTCGTCGAGGTCGAGCTTGCCCTCGTCGCGGAGCTGCATGACGGCGGACGCCGTGAACGTCTTCGTGATCGACGCGACCGCGTAGCGCGTCTCCGGCGTCGCCTCGACCCCGCCGTCCACGTCGGCGTGTCCGAAGGCCTCCGCCCAGACGGTCTCGCCCCCGCGGAAGACGGCGCAGGAGATGCTCGGCAGCCGCCCGGCCGACTGCGCCTCCAGCGCGAGGCGCCGGAAGCGTTCCTCAGGCGTGCGCAAGGGTCCCGAGAGCGCGCGGGATCAACTCGAGCGCGCGGTCGATGTCCTCGTCGTCCACGTCGAGGTGCGTCACGGCGCGGAGCTTCGTCGGGTGCGCCGTCATCGAGAGCCCGACGCCCTGCTGCCAGAGCCGCTCGAGCGCATCGGCCGGAGTGAGGTCGAGCGGCCCGATGTCCACCTGCACGAAGTTCGTCTCGACCTGCTCGAGGTCGACGGGGACGCCTGCCGCCTCAAGGCCTTTCGCCAGCCGCCGCGCCCTCGCGTGGTCGTCGGCGAGCCGATCGATGTTGTGCTCGAGCGCGTAGACGCCCGCGGCGGCCACGATCCCGGCCTGCCGCATCGCCCCGCCGAACAGGTGCTTCAAGCGGCGCGCGTCAGCCATCAGCTCCGCCGAGCCGGCGACGAGCGCGCCGAGAGGGCAGCCGAGACCCTTCGAGAGGCAGAGCGTGACCGTGTCGAACCGCCGGCCGATCTCCGCGGATGGAACGCGCGATGCGACGGACGCGTTCATGATCCGCGCGCCGTCGAGATGGAGACGCAGATCGAGCTCGCGCGCGGTCGCGACGACGGCGTCGATCTCCTCGAGCGGCCAGACCCGACCGCCCGACGCGTTGTGCGTGTTCTCGATCGACACGATCCGCGTCGGCGGCACGTGGCTTCCGTCGGTGCGCCGGACCGTCTCGCGCAGCTGCTCCGGCGTGAGGCGCCCGGCCTCGCAGCGGAGTTGCCTCGTCATCAGGCCGGCGTGCACCGCCGGGCCGCCGAGCTCCGCGATGAAGATGTGCGAGTTCTCCTCGGCGACCACCTCGTCCCCCGGACGGCCGAGCGTCCGCAGCGCGATCTCGTTCGCCATCGTCGCGGTCGGGACGTAGACCGCGTGCTCTTGTCCCAGCAGCTCGGCGGCGCGGCGCTCGAGCTCGTTCACGGTCGGGTCCTCGCGTTTCTGTTCGTCTCCGACCTCGGCCGCCGCGATCGCGGCACGCATCTCGGCGCTCGGCCTGGTCTGCGTATCGGAGCGGAGGTCGATCATGCGCCCTTGGGAGCCTCGACTCCGGCGGCGGCCGGCTCGGCCGACAGGTCGGGGTGGTCCTCGAAGCCGTAGCGGACGACGACCCTCTTCGCGGCCTTGACCTCGTCGAGCCGCCCGACCGGCGTCCCGTGCGGCGCTTCCTTCAGCAGTTCCGGCTGCTCGGCGGCTTCGCGCGCGATCGCGAGCATCGCGTCGGCGAACTCGTCGAGCGTCTCCTTCGTCTCGGTCTCGGTCGGCTCGATCATCAGCGCCTCGGGGACGTTCAGCGGAAAGTAGATCGTCGGCGGATGGAAGCCGTAGTCCATCAGCCGCTTCGCGACGTCCAGCGCGCTGGCCCCGTGCTCCTGCTTGAGGCGGCGCGCGGAGAGGACGAACTCGTGCATGCACAGGCGGTCGAAGGGCAGGTCGTACGCGTCCTTGAGGCGGGCGAGCAAATAGTTCGCGTTCAGCACCGCGGCCTCCGACATCTGCCGCAGCTGCGGCCCGTACGCGCGGATGAACGCGTACGAGCGAACGAAGACGCCGAACGGGCCGCAGAACCCGCGCACCCTGCCGATCGACTTCGGGCGGTCGTAGTCGAGCCGGTAGACATCGCCGTCACGGACGATCGCCGGCGTGGGCAGGTACGGCTCGAGCCGGCTCCCGACCGAGATGGGTCCGCCGCCGGGTCCGCCGCCTCCGTGCGGCTGCGAGAACGTCTTGTGCAGATTGATGTGGACGATGTCGAAGCCCATGTCGCCGGGCCGCGAGATCCCGCAGACGGCGTTCAGGTTCGCGCCGTCGTAGTACATGAGCGCGCCCACGCCGTGGAAGATGCTGGTGATCTCCTCGATGTTCTCGTCGAAGAGGCCGAGCGTGGACTGGTTCGTGATCATCAGGCCCGCCGTGTGCTCGTCGACCTTGGCCCGCAGGTCCTCGACGTCGATGTTGCCGCGCGCGTCGGTCCGCACGTTCGTGAGCTCGTAGCCGGCCATGGTCACGCTCGCCGGGTTCGTCCCGTGCGCCGTGTCGGGAATCACGATCTTGCGCCGCTGCTCGTCCTCGTTCCGCTCGCGGAAGTACGCGCGCATCAGCATCAGACCGGTCAGCTCGCCCTGCGACCCTGCGGCGGGCTGGAGCGAGACTGCGGGGAGCCCCGTGATCTCAGCGAGCGCCTCCTGCAGCTCGTGGCAGAGGCGAAGCGCGCCCTGACTCCGCTCCTCGTCGTCGAGCGGATGGAGATCGCGGAACCCGGGCAGCACGGCGAGCCGCTCGTTCACGCGCGGGTTGTGCTTCATCGTGCAGGAACCCAGCGGGTAGAAGCCGGTGTCGACGCCGAAGTTTCGGGTCGAGAGGCTCGTAAAATGGCGCAGGAGGTCCGGCTCGGCGATCTCGGGCAGGCGCGGCGGCTCCGAGCGGCGCAGCTCCGGCGCGATCTCGGGGACCGGGAGCTCCGTGCGAGGCGGGCCGCCTGCTCGACGGCCGGGCCGCGACAGCTCGTAGATCAGCTTCATTGGTCCAGCACCTCCGCCAGGCGGTCGATCTCCTCGGTCGTGCGGCGCTCGGTGACGGCGACCAGCAGCACGTCGTCCATCCCTTCGTAGTCTCGGCCGAGCGGGTAGCCGGGGTTGACGCCCTGGGCGCGCGCCTCGCGGACGACCTCGCGGGCAGGCCGTCCGACGCGTACGGCAAACTCCTTGAATGTTGTCTTTCCTGAGAACGCCAGGGGGAGGCCGAGCCGCTCCTTCGCGTACTCGCCGAGGGCCATGCAGGTCTCCCCCACTTCTCGCAGCCCCTGCGGCCCGAGCCACGAGAGGTAGACCAGCCCGGCGATCGTGAGGAGCGTCTGGTTGGTCGTGATGTTCGACGTCGCCTTCTCGCGCCTGATGTGCTGCTCGCGCGTCTGCAGGGTGAGGACATAGCCGCGGTTCCCCGCGGCGTCAGTGGTCTCGCCGACGATCCGTCCCGGTAGCCGCCGGATGAACTCGGAGCGCGCGGCCAGGAAGCCGTAGTGCGGCCCGCCGTAGGAGAGGTAGTTCCCCGCCGACTGCCCTTCTCCGATCGCGAGGGCGCATCCGTAGCGACCCGGCGCCTCGAGCACTCCGAGCGAGACGGGATCGACGTGAGCGACCGGGAGCGCGCCCGCCTCCGCGGCTGCGGCGGCGAGGTCGGGGGCCGGCTCGAGCACGCCAAAGAAGTTCGGCTGCTGGAAGATGACGCACGCCGCGTCCTCGGCGGCGTCCCGCAGCTCGTCGGGGTCGGTCGCGCCGTCGCGGTGCGGTACCTCGACCACCTCGAGTCCGAAGCCGGGAGCGTAGGTCTTGACGACCTGGCGCACCTGTGGCCCGGTCGCCTCGGTCACGACGACCTTCGATCGGCCCGT
>Ga0136846_1235195_pt1 | contig 11255 bp, 5 predicted proteins | sample HopSoiMetagenom2_FD_96841 | JGI IMG/M metagenome (GOLD analysis project Ga0136846, IMG submission 96841) | Grasslands soil microbial communities from Hopland, California, USA - 2 Assembly 2016 (version 4) | ecosystem: Environmental > Terrestrial > Soil > Grasslands | place: USA: Hopland... | reverse complement strand
CTGGGGCGACGGCATGCGCCTGGAGGGCCGCACCCTCGACGTCGTACGCAACACGTCCAACAAGCTCGCCGTCCTGCGGCTCGACAGGTCAGGCACGACAGGCCGGCTCACGGCCGAGGTGAGCGACCCCCGCTTCGACACCCCCACCACCCTCGCCCGCCACGGCGCCACGCTCTATCTGACCAACGCCCACTTCCACTCCACCGACCCCGCGAACACCGAGTACGCGATCACGGCGATCCCGGATCCGGCTGACAGCCGTGACAGGCGGGGCATGAGTTGCGGCTCACGGGGTGGTGGTGACCGATCACGCCGAATCGGCCGGGTCGGGGAGCTCACCTCTCGCAGCATGCGTCGCGCTTCGGCACGCGGCCGTGTTCGGCAGCCTGCGGAAGGCGGGATGCCTGGCTCTGCGCGCCTACGGCCTCGGTTTCCACCTGCGCACACTGATCAGCAGACGCGTTCGCGTCGCGTGGAAAAAAACAATGCCCCGATCCCGTCCGATCACGGCTTGTCCCGTGATCGTCGCGCCCTGGCCTCGCCCTTCGGAGCACCCCAGTCCACGACCCGCAGTCCGGCGACTCTCAACTGCCTCTCGGTGACATCGAGTTGTTGTATCGGAGTCTCTCCGTGTCGGGCAAGCCAGCGTGTTCTGCGTGTGCGCTCCCGCACACCGAGGGCGTTCCAGTCGTCGTGATGGAGGCCCGCTCCGGTCGGCGGGCCGGCCTCTCGGGGGGATGTGTGGGAAATTCCGTCGCCGCAGGTCAGGCCTGGTGGTGTGCGACACCCCAAAACGCGGTAGCGCGAATCCCAAACGCCATTTCAGTATTTCCGCAGCTCATGGCACGTATCGCAGGTGACAGGGCAAGGCTCGATTCGCTGCCGCGTGTGCACGCCTACGAGGCAGGGCAGACCGCCTCTCGCAGCGCACAGCTGGCACGGCCCGAACGAAGCAGTCACCCGTGGGGCCGCATTCGACTTGCTACTTGAGTAGCGGTGGAAGCAGCCTTACACCATGGCGACCTCCCATACCGCACAGCCGGCCGTCGACCGCCGCATCCTTCTACTCCTCCTGGACGACCAGCACCGCCTGATGCTGTGCGGTGGCTGCTGCAGCGGCTGGACGGTCCCGCAGGTGCTGCTCACCGCCGGAACCGATTTCCAGGACGGAGCTGCTCAATATCTCGCTGAGCGGTTTCACATTGAGCACCCCCGCTTCGGCACTGTCTACGGTGTTCACGAAACAGGCGAGTCCGACTGCTGGGACCACGACCGGCGGACTATTTCTCGCGCTCTCATCGTGCGAATCACCCCCGAAGAGTCAAATCTGTTTCAGCTGGCCTCTCCGTCACATACCCGGTGGGGAATCGGCGAGCTCAAATACCGCCACCAGGAGATCTCTCCGGAAGGCGTGACCCTTCTCGTATCTGGCTACGTGGAAGGTTGGCTCCCCGACGGCCCCATCTCGCTCTACTGACCTGGAGACCTCATGCCCTTGCATGCCATCGAAATCATCTTGACCCGGACCGTACGCGGAGTTGAGTTGAAAACTGCGCGACAGGTCAGCGGCATGCCGATGGCATCGTCGCACGACGGCAAGAGCATCGCCGTTCTCGTATCGGCACAGGACGAGGCACATGCCATCAAGAAGGTGTGGCGGCGGCTCGAAGACGCTCTACCTATCGATGTCCTGTGCACTCTATTTCCTGGGCCGGACGGCACGCTACGGATGAGCATTCCCTTCGAACCTGCAGTGAGGAAAAGAATGCGCTCATGGGCCAGAGCGGCGGAGAAGAGCACGGAGGAGTTTTTGAGCGGAGCGATCAGAGATGCCCTGACTCGTGATCGGTCAACGGAGGCAGGACGCCAAGATTGCGCCCTAAATTTTCTGCTCCATAAATGCCCGTGGGTAGATGCGCCACCGAACGTCACAGACAGCATTGCGGTATCAAGACTTCCTCTGCAACTCGAGAAGCTTGTGCGGAGGGTCTCTACTTCCGGAACACGTGTCACTTTCACCAACGAAAACGGACCGATCGCATCACTGCTCAGTGAACGAGAATTGACGGAAATCGAGAACACACGGGCCAATAAACAGCATCACGGGGATGACGAGCACTGTGGAACTGATTGATCTTCTTCAGCGTTGCCGCTCCCGGGTGAGGATGGTTTTGGCGATTGACGTCATCCGGTTGGGACTGCATCGGGATCTGCGGAAGATCTGCCAGGACTTCAGGTGTGCGACGCCTCGTTCGACCGATGCCCGTGCCGCGGACAGCGCACGGTTGAGGGTCTTGTCGGTGAGGGTGAGTTCCTGCAGGGGCTTGCGTTTGATGCCGGTAGTCACCCACGGGCCGCCGCTCTGGTAGGCGAGGTCGGCCAGGATGGGGACGCCCTGGCGTTCGCAGATGCGGATGATCTTGTGGGTGCGGGCGGCGATCAGGTCGTGAGTCCGGCCGGGCAGTGCGGGTGAGAGCCATGGCAGTCGGCCGCCCGGATCGGTGACCACCGGCATGTTCACCCCGTGCCGGCGGTGTTTGTGGGAGTGGTCGGCCCGTCCGTCGCCGACCCGGTCGCACTCGGCGAGCGTGCCGTCCAGCAGGACGAAGTCGGGGTCGGTCTCGCGCAGGACCTTCAGCAGACCCGGCGCGCGTTCGGCGAGCAGGTGGATGACCGCACTGGTGTAGGCATGGGCGGTGGACTCGCTGATCCCGAACCCGGCAGCGATCTTCGCCAGAGTGGTGTGTTCGCGCAGGTACACCAGTGCCACCGTCGCGCGCTGGGACGGACAGAGCTTGCAGCGGCGGTCACCCTCGCGGGTGACGAGACGATGAGCATGGTGAACTCACTCCACGAGCGCATGGGGCAGGTCGAGTGCGGCAGGATAGATGACCAACGAGGCCCCCGAGCAGCGTGGTTGAGACGTCAGACATCTCGATCAACAGCCCGGGGGCCTCGCTCGTTGCGCTTCGTGGACCCTCACCCGATCGGTAGCCAACTCGAAGAAGCTCAGTGAAGTCCAGTGCGACTAACGCGTGTTGTAGTAGGCCCCAAGCTGGGCATCTCCGCGATGTGGCCGGGGAGTTGAGGGCTGAGCGGGTGGGGGAAGCGTTGGCCGGGCTGCAGTACGTTGAGTGTCGCAGGGGTGGCCGGATCTAGCCTCGGGCTTTCACAAGGTGGTCTGTCCGAGGCTTGATCAGAAACGCGAGAAGTGCTCCTGACCTGGAACGATAGGACTTGTCGAGGGTCCAGATCGTGCCGTGGAAAGAAGCACTTCTCAGGTGAAGAAGCGTATCGGGTCGTACCCGCGTGTCCGCGTTGAGGGCAGCGGTCGTGGAGTGGTCTCGCAGGCCGGGGCCGTGCTGGTGGTGGAGACGGTCCGCAAGACGGGCCTGGATACTGCGATATCGGGGGCTCTGGCACCCTGGCGCAAGCCGCGGGCGGTGCACGATCCCGGCAATATCCTGCTGGATGTGGCGCTCGCGGTCGCCCTGGGCGGCGACTGCCTGGCCGATGTCGGCATGCTGCGGGCCGAGCCGGCCGTGTTCGGGCCGGTGGCCTCGGACCCGACGGTCTCCCGGCTGATCGACACGCTCGCAGCGGGCGGCCAACGCGCCTTGAACGCGATCCGCAGTGCCCGGTCCCAGGTGCGTCAGCATGTGTGGAAGGTGGCCGGGCAGACGGCGCCGGATGCGACCGGTTCTGTGACCGTAGACCTGGACGGCGTCCTGGTGATCGCGCACTCCGACAAGGAAGACACGGCTGCGACCTGGAAGAAGACCTTCGGCCACCACCCGCTGATGGCCTTCGTCGACCACGGCACGGGCGGGTCCGGCGAGCCGGTTGCCGCTCTGCTCAGGCCCGGGAACGCGGGCAGCAACACCGCCGCCGATCACATCACCACCACCCAACTGGCCCTGGCCCAGCTGCCCAAGTCCTATCGACGTGGGCGCCGGACACTCATCCGCACCGACTCCGCGGGCGGCACCCACGAGTTCGTGGCCTGGCTCACCAAACGCGGACGGTGGCTGTCGTATTCGGTCGGCATGACCATCACCGACGCAATCCACCAGGCCGTTCTCAAGGTGCCGCCTGCGGCATGGACCCCGGCCGTCGAGCCCGACGGAGAGATCCGCGACGGGGCCTGGGTCGCCGAACTCACCGGCAACATGCTCGACGGCTGGCCCAAGGACATGCGGCTGATCGTTCGGAAGGAACGACCGCACCCCGGTGCCCACTTGAGGATCACGGACGCCGACGGCATGCGGATCACCTGTTTCGCCACCAACACCACCGGCCAGCCCATCGCCGGGCTCGAACTCCGCCACCGCCTGCGGGCACGGGCCGAGGACCGCATCCGGGCCGCCCGCGCGACCGGCCTGCGGAACCTCCCCCTGCACGACACCGCCCAAAACAGGGTCTGGCTGGAGATCGTGCAGATCGCACTCGACCTGCTGGCCTGGATGCCGATGCTTGCACTGAACGGCAAGACCCCGCTCTGGGAACCCCGCCGCCTGCGACTCCGCCTGTTCAGCCCGGCCGGCCAGCTCGTCACCACCGGCCGCCGCCAGATCCTCCGCCTCGCCCGCCACTGGCCCTGGACCCATATCGTCACCGACGCCCTCGAACGGCTCGACCAACTGCCCAACCCAGTCTGACCAGTAGCTTTCCCGTCCCTACAAGCAGCACCATCCGTCTCCGGAGCAGTGGAACCCGGAGCCCACCCGACACGACAGTCGGGCCGCCGGCCCGCCCTCAAGCAGCCACGGAACGCGAAACGGTCTGCCGACGGAGTCGGCAGACCGTCACGAAAGATCGAGGCTAAAAAGGGCCCGAATTCAACCCACCCATGATCTTTTTAGGTTTCCGGCTACATGCCGCCTATCGTCCTCCACGTCGCACAATAAAGCCATTGGATGCCTTTTTAGCCTCGCGGTCGAGTCGTCGCGGGGTTCCGGGCGGCCAAGTTCTCTGAGCCATCCAGCAGCGACTTCATGACAGCCATACCCGGAACCCCTGGGCCCCGCTGATCTTAACGAATGACCAGCTCGGGACCCACATCAAGAAAGGTAGGACTCCATGATCTTGGAAGCCGTGCCTGTCACGTTCCGAGAGCACCGCCGCTGAGCTTGGCTCCGCTACGAACCGGGCGTCACACGGCTACGCCGAAGCCCTGAGATCGCACCCCACTTCCCGTCACTTGAAAATGCATGACGGCCCGCCGACAGAGTCGGCGGGCCGTCGCACCGAAGCGAGCAGTAATTCACCGCTCGCCTATCCGTTTTCGCCTGTCACTCGACGAACACCGGCTTCAGCCAGACTGAAACCAGCTCTACGCCGTCGATTCCCAGCACAGTTCCGCTGCAGATTTCCACGAACTCAGCCTTGGCGGCGTCGCGCAGTCGAATGGAAATCCATCCCGACGAGGGATTGTACGAAACACCCCAGTCATCGCCAGGCACCGCCACAGAAACACCGGGCTCGAATGGACTGTCGGCAGAAATTGCGACCCGCCCGGCGGTGAACTGCGGAGCGTCCGAAGACATCACCTCACGCCGAACGTTCGGGAGATATCCCCACGCAAAGAGCACCTCTCGGGACTCGATGTCGAGCTCGAGCTGGAACGTGCCGATCACCACACTCGTCACACCTTCCGAACCGAGCCTCTCACTCAGCGCCTCATCACTTCGCGCATCGAAAGAAAACCCGTACTCGGAATCCGAGTAGGTGAGGACACCATCAAAGGATGATCCATCCTGGATGGAAAATCTCATCGCCAGATCACCTCACGAAGTTCCAATGGACGATCTTGTTCTGCTGAACATTGATGTTGAGTTCCCAGATGCCCTCGCTCCCGTTCATCGCCCCAGGGGTTCTCCATTCGACAACCCCGGCAGCACCTCGGGAATCGAGCCTTGGCGCGGACCCCTGCATGATCTCACGGAGCAACTGACCGTCGTGGCTACTCATATACGGCCGCGACAGTGTACCCAACTTCTCGACCGGAGCCGACTCGCCGGCAGCGGGGAAGCCATAGGGGCGCTCGTTGGGGTAATTAGTCCCCTTCTTGATGCGATCCGTGACATGCTTCGTGACTGTCTTGGTCATCGTGAGGTTCGCGACGTCAATTTCCTCCGCTGCGAAAACGACGACATTGGCTTCACCCTTGGGGACCTTGAACCGTCCCCCCCCCAAGGTCAGCCATACCGCCTCTTGGCCGTTGGCATGGGCCGCACCGTAGAGTTCCGAGTCCGTATCCGCCCCGAGAGAAGCCGCCCAATCATCGGTTTGCTGTTCGTTCTCCGGGGTGGAGGAGCAGAAGCCGTCGTCGAACCAGCAGAATGGATTCGCGACGTCGCTGATCTGAAGAAGTCCGTCACCTATTCCGGCGGCCTTCCCCACGACGATTGTCTTGAGCTGTGTCCCCTTTTTCATAGGAGCCGGATTCGGCCCCTTCTGGAAGGTGACCTGGACGCTGAGGCGGTTCTTTCTCTGGCTGACCACCGTCGTGAGCGTGCCGGTCGAATTCCCGACCTTGACCGATTGCGTGTATGTCTGCGTCGAATGATAGACCCATGTACCATTCGGGCCCATCGTCATGTAGTCCCGGTAGGTACCGCCGTTACTGCTGCACCCGCGCTCACAGTCCGTGATAGGCCGCAGGCCGCTTGGGTCGGCCATGGTCACGGGGGTGTTGTTGGCGTAGGCGTAGCCGTTGAGGGACTCATGGTCCGCCGGGGCGAGAACGGGATCGACGGAGAGGAAGCGCCCCGTCGCCGGGTCGTACTCGCGAGCGCCGACGTGCGTGAGGCCGGTGGCGGTGTCGGTCGGTGCGCCGAGGAAACCCTTGTCGTCGGGCCAGGCGGACGGGGTCGCGCCACGGGTCTCGCCGAAGGGCTTAGTGTATCGGTGGCTGACGGCCTGGGTGGTGGCGTCCATCGCCAGCGAAGCGGTGCCGTGGTGGTCGTCGACCATCCAGGTCAGGCCGATTTCGGTGCGGACGGCGGTGGCATCGCCGGCCGGGTAGTAGCGCTGGGCGGTGAACTTCTTGGCCGTGGTGTCGTAGTGGAGCTCCTGACCGGCGAGGTAGAGCGTGGTCTGGTCGGCTCCACGGCGGATGAGGAGGTCACCGTTGGCGTCGTACAGGTAGTCGGTGGCCTTCGTGCCCTCGGTGAGGTTGGTGAGCTCTCCCTCGATGTTCCAGGTAAGGCTCTGGGCGGTGCCCGTCGGCCCATACCTCTTTGTGGTGTTCCCCTGATCGTCGTACTGGAGTTCTTTGGCGGTTCCACCGTTGACGCTGTACGAGGTCAAGGTGTGCGGCTGGCCCGTACCGGACGCGTTGACTGCGGGGTAGCCGTAGGAAGTGCTGGTGTTGCCCGAAGCCTTGTGCTCGGTCTGGGTATCGCGCAGGCCACCGGTCTTGTAGGTCCAACTCATCCAGTACGGAGCTGGTCCGCCGAGGGCGCTGGCGGAGCGAGCGGTGGCACAGCCGTTGGACGCCGGTGTCCAGGCTTCGGTGAGACGCCGGTGGCCGTCGTAGGTGAAGCACTGGGTGTCCTTGCCGTTGGCATTGTCGGTGATCGACGTGATGTTGCCGCTGGCGTCGTAGGTGTAGTCGGCGTCGCTTGTGTAACCAGCGTTGGTCTGGTCGACAGTGTGGGAGTTAACCAGTCGGCGGGTGCCGTCCTCGTAGCGGTTGAGGATCTGCAACTGCTTGGCGTCAGTTGAGGTTCCCAGACGGGTCTCCTCTATCTCGCCGTACGGGGAGTACCCGATGTTCTGGACGTAGTCCGTCATGCCGTCGGTGGCGGTGAGCATACCGAGGCCGTTGTACTTGTTGACGACGGTCTCGGCGGCCAGGCCCGCGACCGCGGGCAGCGACGTGGACTGGATGGTCCCGTCGATGTTGTAAGCGGTGGAAGTGACGTACGTCTGCGCCGCACCAGCCGTGACGAGTGGATCGCTTGCCGCGATCACGGTTTTGGAACCCTTGGCACGGCCGAGCACGTCGTAGCCGGTGACCGACTGGGAGTAGATCTTTCCGGTCGTGCCGCCGACATAGCGGATCGAGGCGGTCGGTAGCCCCTTGGCCAGAGAGTCGTAGGTGAACTTGGTCAACTGGTGCGCGTTGTCCTTAACCCCGTCCCAGGTACCGATCTTACGACCGAGGCTGTCGTAGTCGGTGATCACGGTGCGTGAGACGCCGTTGAGGTTACTGGTCACCGTCGTCGGCTGGTCCACGTCGTTGTACGTCGTGTCGATGCGGCCCTTGTCCGGGTCGATCGCCCACTCCCGACGTCCTCGCAGGTCATAGCCGTACGACCAGAGGGCGCCGTCCGGCCCGGACATCGTTTCGACCTGGCCGCTGGGGAAGTAGGTGAAGCGCGTGCGGGTGTAGTCGTCGCCGCTGGGCACGGGCCCCGCATACTCGCGGCGCTCAGTGACACGCCCCTTGGCGTCGGTGATGGTCAACACGCCGGTGCCGCCCGCAGCAGCGGTGACAGCGGCGCGGTCGCCCTGCTGGTCCGTCTTGGTACGCCACTTCTCCTGGCCGTAGACACGGAAGATCGTGTCCGTGGCACGGCCCGCGGCATCGAACACCATCTCGGTGGAGGCCGGGACGGAGCCCGGGAACGTGTTGGCGAGAACGCCCGAGGCCGTCTCGTTGTCGTGGACCTGCGCGTTGCTGCGGTAGGCGAGACCGCGGTCGTCGTAGAGCGTTTCCGCGATCACCCGGCCGCCGTTCGGCGCGGGGGCCTGCTTCTGACGGGACCGCAGCAGGCTGTCGAAGATCTCGTAGGAGCTGTTGTAGGTCTTCCCGTCCGCCTTGAGAGTGTCGGTACGGACCCAGGTCTCCTTGTCGTTGTTGACGCCGTACTCATAGACGATGCTCGCGGAGTCGCCGAGACCACGGGAGCGGTCCGGCATCCATACGGATCGCAGACGCCCAAGCGCGTCCTGAGCCTGCTCGGTGACACCGCCGTTGGCGTCTGTACTCTTGGTGGCCGTGCCCCAGGCCGGATCCACTTCGGTGGTGGTGGTGAAGAGCTTGGGATCGGTCGTGGTCGTCGAGGTCAGCGGGCCGTAACCGGTGTCGTCAGGCGTATAGGTGTTCTTCACCTGATAATTGAGAGCATCGGTCGTCACCAGGGCGCGGCCCAGCTTGTCGTACGTGCTGTTGGAGACCTTCTGGTAGACGGGCTTCTTCTCAGCGTCGTAGCTGGCAACCCGATAGCTGTCCGTCAGGTCGCCCAGGGTGGGCGCGGCACCGACCGACAGGTTGTCGTATGCGGTGGTGGCGTCGGAAATCACATCCTTGGGCACGACAGGTGTCGCGGTACAGGGAACGCTGTAGACCTCGACGCGGTAGGCAAGGGAGACTAGCCAGTCCTTGGTGTTCCGCGTGTAGCTCTTGCGCGTGCAGGTCTCATCACCGCTCTTGCCGATGTCACCGAGGTCTTCGACGGTGAGCGGCATACCGTACGTGGGGTCGTAGGTGGTCTTCTGCCGGACCATACGGGAGCCGCCGGGGACGGGGGTGCGAGTGGTCACTTCCCCTGGCTGGACGATCCACGCCTCGGTGGTGCCCCAGCCGTAGGTGTGGCTGCCGGTCCTGTGGGACCAGGGGGTGTTGATGGTTCCGCTGACTTCGTTGGCTCCGTTGTAGGCGACGGTCTCACGGACGAAGCCTGCGTACTGGCGGGCGTCCTCGATGGCGGTACCGGTGGAGTCGCTGACCTTCTCCACCCGGGCGGTGCCGTCGAGTTCCTTCTCGCCGTTCAGACCACGCATGTAGAGCGTGGACTTCTTGGAGCGTGGGCCTTCCGAGTTGCCGGCCGTTTCCACGACCTTGCCGTAGCCGCGCCACTGGGACCAGGTCCGGTTGGACGCCTTGGTGAGGCCTTCGTCGTCGCTGTAGGCCCAGCCGGCGCCGCTCTGGTAGTCGTAGTACGTCTCCATGGTGTCGTTGTGACCGTAGGGGTCGTCCTGGAAGACGGAGGTGACGACGTACTTGTGGAACCAGTCCGTGACCGGGGTCGCCCCGGACTGGGACCACTTGACCGGGAAGCAGCGGCGGGTGTTCTTATCGACGGCCGACGGCATGCTGGTGCCCCAGATGCAGTCGGGGTCGGAGTAGTTGGCGGTGAGGGTGGAGCCGGTCTCGGACTTGATGGTCCGCACCCGCCACTTGATGTAGCGCAGGGTGTCCGGGCCGCTGCCCTCGACGTGGTTGGACAGCTGGATACCACCGAAGACGACCGGCGGCATGGCAGCCGTTGTGGTGTTGGCCTTGCCCGTGTTCTGGATGGACTTCAGCCACAAGCTCGCCGAAGAGGCGTCACCGGGGTCGGGGAAGCTCTGCTCCAGGTGCCAGGTGTCCACGTCCCGCTGGGTGGTGCCAGTGCCGTTCCACACCGAGGTGGTGACGTCGGTGAGGCGCTTGCGGGTGAAGAAGGACGGGCCGATCTGAGTCGCGCACTTGGTGTTCGCCGCGCAGATCATGTCGAAGGGCACGTCGGGCCAGTTGGCCTTGGTGTCCGCAGTCAGGCTGGAGCAGCCGCCTGAAACGACGCAGCGCTCCGCATAGGTGAAGCGGACCTGCTGTGCGGCGGGCTTGGCGTAGATCAGGTCGCTGCGCAGGCCGTAGTCGATGCGGTTGAGGTAGCCGCCCCGATAGTAGAGCGTGCCGTTGACGGTGGTGTCGGCGTTCTTGGAGTAGTAGTTCGGGTCCCTGGTGTACCAGTAGGTCGAAGCGTTGCCGTGAGGGTCCACGGCGTAGTCCAGGTTCCAACGCCAGGCCTGATTGCAGAACGAGTCGGCGAAGCCGGTGGACTTGTAGCAGGGCTCGCCGGAGTCATCACCGAAGACCGGAACGGTCCACACGGAGTTGGTGACCGCGTCGTCGGCGGCAGTGCCGTTGTCGCTCCAAGCAGGCATCCGGTGCTTGCCGAAGAAGTACTGGATACCGGAGGCATCCGTGACCTTCCAGTACTCGGTGTTGTCGTCGCCGTTGCCGGTGGCCCCGGTCAGGTGCTCGACGCGGGTGCCGTCCTCGTTCTTCACCTTCCACGAACCACCGGACGCCTGCGACAGGGCCGCAGTGTCACAGGCCGCCTTGTCGGTGCAAGCGTTGACCAGTTCCACCGCCTTCCCGTTGAGGACCAGGGTGGCGTTGGCGTACTTCCAGCACAGGTCGCCCTTGCCGGACTGGCCGTCCTCCTTGCAGGAGCCGTACTTGCGCTCGATGTAGGACT
>Ga0136846_1234563_pt1 | contig 11255 bp, 10 predicted proteins | sample HopSoiMetagenom2_FD_96841 | JGI IMG/M metagenome (GOLD analysis project Ga0136846, IMG submission 96841) | Grasslands soil microbial communities from Hopland, California, USA - 2 Assembly 2016 (version 4) | ecosystem: Environmental > Terrestrial > Soil > Grasslands | place: USA: Hopland... | reverse complement strand
GACCGGTTTGAGGCGCGCAAGCGGGTGCTGGATGATTTGCGCGCGCAGAATCTTCTGGCCGGGGAAAAGGATTATACGATTTCACTGGGCAAGTGCGATCGCTGTGGAACGATTGCCGAGCCCAGGCTTTCGATGCAGTGGTTTATCAGCATCAAGCCGCTGGCGGAGCGCGCGATTGAAGTGGTTGAGAACGGCGAGATCACGATTGTTCCGGACAATTACAGGCAGATTTATTTGAACTGGATGCGGAACATCCACGACTGGTGCATTTCGCGGCAGCTGTGGTGGGGGCACCAGATTCCGGCGTGGTATTGCGAGTGCGGCGAAATCATGGTCGCGCGGGAAGCGCCGGAGAAATGTACCAAGTGCGGAAAATCTCCGCTACGGCAGGAACTGGATGTGCTGGACACGTGGTTTTCGTCGGGGCTGCTGCCGTTTACAAGTTTGGGCTGGCCGGAGAAGACGCGCGATGAAGAGGTGTTCTATCCGAACGCGTTAATGATTACAGGATTCGACATCATCTTTTTCTGGCTGGCGCGCATGATCATGTTCGGCTGCCACTTCATGCAGGGGCATGGACAGGATGCGGCGATCAGGCAGGCGAGCGGTTTTGGTCAGCGCAAAGATGACAGCGTGCCGTTTCGCAACGTTTATATCCATGCCCTGGTGCGCGATGCCGATCGGCAAAAAATGTCGAAGACCAAGGGAAACGTGATCGATCCCATGGACATTATTGAGCGCTTTGGGACCGATGCCACCCGTTTTACGCTGGCCGCCATGGCCGCCCCCGGCACCGACATTGCGTTCAATGAGAGCCGGACGGAAGGGTACCGAGCGTTTGCCAACAAGATATGGAATGCGGCGCGGTTCATGTTCATGAATGCGGACAGGATTCAGACGGGACTTCGTCCTGACGCGGAAATTGCTGCCTTTAAAGCGGTTACCCTGGAAGATAGATGGATACTTTCGCGCTTCAATCGTGTGACTAAGGATATCAATGAAGCGTTTCAGGATTTCCGCTTCCACGAGGCGGCAAACAGAATTTATGATTTTTTCTGGGGAGACTTCTGCGACTGCTATATCGAGTTGATTAAGTCAAGGCTCGCGGGAGAAGAAGCGCAGCTTGCTTGCGCGAATCTGGTTGCGCTGTTTGAGGCTTCGCTTCGCTTGCTTCATCCGGTGATGCCGTTCATTTCCGAAGAAATCTGGCAGGCTGTATACGATGGCGGCGCACCGCTGAAGTCGATTGCGCTGGCGGAGTATCCGCAGGGGGACGAGTCGCAGATCGATCTGGCTGCTGAGACCGACATGGCGATTCTGCAGGACCTGATCGTCTCGGTGCGCAACCTGCGAGCGGAGCTGAAAATCGAGCAAAAGCAGAGAATTGCGGTTGAGATCTATGCGGACGCGGCGATTCGGAAGCTGATGGAAGAAAATCGGGGCGCGGTGGAGAAATTGGCGAGCGTTGATACGCTTAGGTTTGCGCCGGAGCCGCTGGCGAAGCTGCCGGGGTCGCGCAGCACCGCCCGATTCGACGTGCATGTTGTTTATGAACAGAAGGTCGATTTGGCAGTGGAGTGCGAGCGCCTGAAAAAAGATCTTGAGAAGATAGAGAAAGAAATGAGCGGTGCGCGGCAGCAACTTGGGAATGAGTCGTTTGTGGCAAAGGCGCCGGCGGAGGTGGTCGAGGGGCGGCGGAAGCGGCTGGCGGAGCTTGAAGTTCTGCAGCAGAAGGCGAAAAACAAGCTGGTGGAGTTGAAGTGTTAAGCCTTAAATGGCAGGTCAGCACGAGCGGAAAAAATGGACTGGAATAGCCGGCGCATTACGGCGGTGATTGAGAACGCGTTGCTGGAAGACCGGGCAACGCGCGATGCGACCAGCTATGCCTGCATCGATCCTAATCAGCGCGCGACGGCGACCATTTTGGCCAAGCAGGATTGCATTCTTGCGGGGATCGGTTGCGTGGCTCGGATACTTGACGTGTATGCAACGCTCGATGGGGCGGTGACCTCGCATTATGAGGTCACCACGCATCCGGAGATCTTCGACGGGGTGCGTCTGCACAGAGGGCAATCGATTGCCGTGATTCGGCATAATGCGCGCGTGCTGCTATCTTGCGAGCGCGTCATATTGAACCTTATGCAGCGCATGAGCGGTATCGCCACCCTTACGCGCCAGTTCGTGGAGGCGGTCTCTGGCACGAAAACGAAGATTCTGGACACCCGCAAGACCATTCCTGGCCTGCGTGCTATCGATAAATATGCGGTCCGTTGTGGCGGCGGGCAGAACCACAGGCTTGATCTTTCGGACGGCATTCTGATCAAGAACAACCATATCGCGCTGGCGGCCGGAATCATTCCCGCGCTGGAGCGTGCGCTGCGCAATCGTCGCGGCGAGCAGCCGATCGAGATCGAGGTCCGCAATCTGGCAGAACTGGACCAGGCTATGGGACACGGAGCCGAGTCCATTTTGCTGGATCATATGAGCGTAGACGATGTGAAACAGGCGGTTGCGCGCTGCGCCGCCAGCAGCCGCAAGATTCCTCTGGAGTGTTCGGGCGGCGTCAATCTGGAAAATGTACGCGCATATGCCGAGACCGGAGTGGACTTTATCTCGGTGGGCGCGCTTACGCACTCGGCTGCCGCGGTGGATATGAGTATGAGGGTTCTACCCGCCTGATGTTGAATTCCTCTTTATAATTCCGGCATCGCTCAACTCGCACATAAACGAAGACCAGCGCAGCCCGAGCCGGCTGATGCGCGTCTTTCCCGCATCGTTCGGCTGCTGATGAACAACGCAACCGTCATTGTGAGCGGCACCAAGCTTGCTCAGGAGATCAAAAGTAATCGGGCGGAAGTCTGGCGACTGGTGCAGAAACTTCGCGCTTACGGGGTGGATATCGCGGGGCGACCTGCGACCGGATATCGGTTGCGATCGATGCCTGATCTGGTGTTGCCAGATCTGATCGATCCAATGATCAAAGGGACGATTTTCAGCAAGCAGGTTCATCACTTCTTTTCGATCGGCTCGACCAACACGGCGGCCATGGAAGCCGGCGCTGCTGGTGCGCCCGAGGGTAGCGTGTTTCTGGCCGAAGAACAGACTGCCGGCCGCGGGCGCGCTGCCCACTCGTGGCACTCGGCGCAGGGTAGCGGGATCTATTGCTCGGTCCTGCTTCGGCCGTCGCTGCCGCCCTCAGAAGTTCTGCTTCTCTCGCTGGCTGCCGCCCTGGCGGTACGGTCGGCGATCGCGGAAATCCAATCCGCATTCGCGCCGGATCTGAAGTGGCCCAATGACCTGATGCTTGGGGAAAAGAAAGTTTGCGGGATTCTCACGGAAATGAATGCCGAGTCCACCAGAGTGCGATACCTGGTGATTGGGATCGGCATCAATGTGAACCAGGCGAGTTTTCCGCCCGCCTTGCAGGGGCAAGCAACTTCATTGCGGATGGCGACCGGAAGCGAGTGGTCACGGGTTGAGCTGTGCGCGGCTTTGCTAAAATCGCTGCACCGCGAGTATGCAGAGTTCGTGCGGAGTCCTGCGTCCCGAAGTGCGATTGTGCAGCGCTTTTCTGCCAATTCTCCCATGGTCCGCGGCCGGGCTGTGCGGGTAGAAGAGAACGGCGAATTCGAAGGCACGACCGACGGACTTGATGAGCGCGGTTTTCTAAGGGTGCGAACCGCAAACGTCCTATTAACAGTGATGAGCGGAACAGTGAGATTGCGATAGCTATGCTGCTGGTGATTGATGTCGGGAACAGCAACACGGTGCTGGGAGTGTTCGAGCGAGCGCCCAGCGATCCCGCGCGCTATGAGGGGCTGGCCGCTAACTGGCGAGTCACAACCATCGTGACCCAGACCGTGGATGAATATGGCGTGCTCTTCCGCAACTTGTTTTCGATGGACAAGATCGATGTGAAAGGCATCAGCGGGATTGTGATTTCCTCGGTCGTACCGCCGCTCGATTCCACGCTGCGGAAGGTTTGCGAACGCTACTTCAATACCAAGCCGCTGTTCATTGAGCCTGGAATAAAGACAGGCATGCCCGTGCTGTATGACAATCCCGCTGAAGTGGGCGCAGATCGGATCGTGAACTCGGTGGCAGCATTTGAAAAACACGGCGGGCCCTGCATCGTGGTGGATTTCGGCACGGCTACGACCTTTGACTGCGTTTCCGCTAAAGGCGAGTACATGGGCGGAGTGATCTGTCCGGGGCTTGGGATTTCCGCCGATGCTCTATTTGAAAAAACAGCCCGCCTGCCGCGAGTGGATATCCGAAAGCCTCCGCGAGTGGTGGGGACGACCACGGTGGGCAGCCTGCAGTCTGGACTTTATTACGGGTATATCGGCCTGGTGGACGGAATTATCGAACGATTGCTGGAAGAACTCGGCCCGGAAACTAAGGTGCTTGCAACCGGAGGGCTGGGCTCGATGATCGGCACCGGGTCACGCTTTATTCGCGAAGTCGATGACCTGCTTACATTGGAAGGCCTGCGGATCGTATGGGAGCGTAATGCGGAGCGCTCGGGCTCGCCCTCAAAAACACAGCGCGCGAGCGCGGGAGCAACCGATAAGAGTTCGCGTCCATGGCCTTCCAATAAATCCAAAGCTCGTTGAGCGGCCGTGGAAAACTACTTCAATTACTTCACCGAAATCGAACAGCATTTCCAGAAGCGCCGGGGCAGCATTCTGCTGCTTTCTACTCTGGACTGGGCGCTGATCGAGACATGGAAGGATTCGGGCATTCCACTGGAAGCGGCGCTGCGCGGGATTGACAGTGCCTTTGAACACTATGAGAGCCGCCGGTCGAAGAGCCGGAAAGTGAACAGTCTGGCTTATTGTTCTCAGGAAGTTCTGGCTGCGGCGGAGGACATCAAAGAAGCCGCAGTGGGCGCTGCGGTCAATGGCGCGAAGCCGGCGCCGTTCGAAAATGCGGAGATCTCGGCTTTTCTTCGTCGGTGTTCGGGCGAACTGCTGCAGGCGAAGCTTCCGGAGAAAGTCGGTATTTCGGGGAATGCAGTGGCCAAAGATGCTGCCGCGTCACTGAACGAGCTGGCCTCAGAGCTGGAAGGCAAGGCAGGAGCTCTCCGACTCGAGGATCTCGAGCGGCATCTGAACGTGCTCGAACAAAAGCTTTTTGCTGTGCTTCTGACTGCAACTCCCGATCTCGATTTGATTGCCGTGCGCGCGGAAGCCGATCGTGAGATTGCGCCTTACCGGCGCAAGATGTCGGGCGCGCAGCTCGAACAATTGCACAAACAATATCTTCACAAGCGGCTGCTGGAGAGATACAAACTGCCACGGCTGAGCCTGTTTTACATGTAAATCTTCTGTTATCCGTTACTATCCGTATCGTGCAATTCAAGATTGAAAAAATGATCTACGGTGGCGACGGCCTGGCTCGCCTTCCAGCCGATGAACACGGAAGCGGCAAAGCTGCGTTCATACCTTTCGTGCTCGAAGGCGAGCGAGTGGAAGCGGAGATCACCGAGCAAGCGCGCAGTTTCGTACGCGCGAAGCTGAGCCACGTCATCGAACCGTCCCCGCACCGGGCCGATCCTCGCTGCCCGTACTTTGCACGATGCGGAGGATGCCAGTATCAGCACTAAGATTATGAACACCAGCTGGAAGTGAAAGCCGCGGTGCTGAAGGAGAACCTGCGAAGGATCGCGAAGCTGGAACTGAAGGCGGAACTTGAGCTCCATGGCTCACCGGCGTGGAACTATCGCAATCGGACCCGTCTCAAGGTGCAGACCTCGCCCGAGTTCGCAATCGGATATTACAGATTTAATTCGCACGAATTGCTCGCGGTTGAGCAATGCCCTATCAGCTCGCCGCTGATCAATGAAACCATTCGGCTGCTTTGGACTCTGCGCGACAGCGCAGAACCATTGCAGGGGCTTCAAGAAATAGAACTGTTTGCGGACGATCAGGATAAATCGCTTCTGGTTGAAGCGCATTGTTCGCCCGAAACGGATTCGCGGTCTGCCACGCAAATCCTGAAGGCGGTCAAAGCTCTTTCGCCTGCGATTGCGGGAGTTGTTGCATTTGCCGGGAGCGAGCGCGCTGTACCTCGGCGGATAGCCAGTGAGGGCGCGACTGAGCTCACGTATCGGGTAGACGATCTCTCGTTCCGAGTCAGCGCAGGATCTTTCTTTCAGGTGAACCGGTTTCTTACGGGCGAGCTTGTCCGACTGGTCACCGCTGGCCAGTCGGGAAAGGCGGCCCTCGACCTGTATGCCGGGGTCGGCCTCTTCGCGTCAGTTCTAAAACGGGAATTTGAGCACGTGATTGCGGTCGAGTCGTCACCGACTTCTTATGCCGACCTGCTATACAATTCGCCGCCTAACGGGAAAGCGGTGAAGTCAATGACCGAACAATTTTTGGTGAAGGCAGCATCGAAGGTGAAACCTGATCTGGTGGTGGTTGATCCGCCGCGAAGCGGGCTGGGCGAAAAAGTAGTCAGCGCAATTCTGGACCTGGGCCCTGCGCGCATAGTTTACGTTTCGTGCGATCCGGCGACGCTGGCGCGCGATTTGCAAGGGCTGCTGGGCGCCGGATATCAGATCAAGCGGGCGCACCTGGTCGATTTGTTTCCTCAGACCTACCATCTGGAAAGCATTTTTCACCTGCAGCGTTAAGGAGCCTGGCATGCCGCTGGCAACCATGCCCAGGGCGCCGCGCTCGCCCATGCTCTGGGCGGCAGCCGCGTTTGCTGGCGGGATCGCAATCGGGGCGCACGCCTGGCGTCCGCCGATGTGGTGGATGGTTGCGTGGATGGCGTGCCTGCTCAGCTGCATCTTCTATTTACGGCGGCGGGTGCTGCCTGCGTTTGTGCTCGCATTGGGGGCGGTTGCGGTGCTCGGCGCTGTGATGATGCAGGCGGCAGTGCCCGCAACCTCTTCCTGTTCCAACGCGACTCTTCCTGATAGTGAGGCGCAGATCACCGCGCACATAATGGCCGAGCAGTCGCCCATTCCAGAACCATCAGGTGAGTTTCGCCAGAGACTGGATCTTCAACAGGATTCGATCTCGGCTGGCGGAATTGAGTCACCGATCTGTGCCGGGGTGCGGCTCAGCGTTTACGCAATCAAACAGCACGAAGCCTTGTTCTACGGGCAGCGGATTATCTTTCGCGCGAGACTCAATGCGCCACGTAATTTCCGGAACCCGGGAGCATTCGACTACAAGGCTTATCTTTCCGAGCACGGAATCACGGCTCTGGCGTCTGTTCCTCGAAGCGGAATTACGGTGATCTCCGGCTTTGCCGGAAGCTGGTTGGAACTGGTGCGGGTTCGGGCTCGACGCAGCGTACTTCAAAAGGTGGATGAGCTGTGGCCGCCCGGCGATGCCTCGCTGATGGACGCTATGGTCGCCGGCGAGGATGCTTTCATCTCACGCTCCACCCGTACCGATTTTCAGCGCTCGGGCACCTATCACGTTCTTGTGGTCTCGGGAATGAATGTGACCATCCTGGCGTTCGTGATTTTTTGGGCGCTACGCTGGCTTTTGAAAAGCGATGCCTGGGCCGGGATCATCAGCTTCGCCATTATCGTCTTTTATGCCTTGCTCACTGAGGTGGGGGCGCCGGTCTGGCGCGCCACGCTCATGCTCGGAGTGTATCTGGTAACGCGCTTCTTCTACCGCGACAAATCCATGCTCAACGCGCTCGGCATTGCAGCGCTCTGGGTGCTGTTATTCGATCCAAAACTGCTCTTCGGAGCCAGCTTTCAGCTTACGTTTCTGTGTGTCTGGCTTGTGGCCGGGATTGGCATTCCAATATTGGAGCGCACTCTGCAGCCATATGTGCGGGGCACATATCTGCCCCATTCACTCCGTTACGATCTCAGCCTCGCGCCGCGGGTAGTGCAGTTCCGTCTTGACATGCGGATGATCGCTGACCGCGCTGGTTTGCTCTTCGGTAAAGCTGGAACCAGAATTTCTCTGCGCGGGCTCACGACTGGCCTGCGCTTTTTGCTGCGAGGCGGTGAGTTGCTGATCGTCTCATTGATCCTGCAAGCCGGCCTTGCGCTACCCATGGCCTACTACTTTCATCGCGTGACCACGATAGGGTTGCCCGCCAACCTGCTGGTCATACCGCTGACAGAACTGCTGATGCCCTCGACCCTGTTGGCGGTCGGCATAAGCTATATCTCGCTCTTTTGGGCAAGAATTCCGGCGGCGGTTGCTGCATTCGCTCTGCACGGGATCAGCGGAAGCGTGCACTGGCTGGGCGGGCTGCGGGCCGCTGAACTGCGCGTGCCCACTCCGACGCCTGCTGTCATCCTGGCGAGCGCACTGTGCCTTGCATTCACCATGTTCGCCGTCAGCAAACGCCGATTGACGGTCGCAGCCGCATTTCTGTTACTTATTGGCTGCGCTGCCTGGATCGCGCTGGCGCCTGTCGCTCCTGACATCAAGCCACATGTTCTGGAGATGACCGCGATCGACGTAGGGCAAGGCGACTCGGTCCTGTTGGTTACGCCGCAGGGCAAAACTATTCTGGTCGATGCCGGCGGGCTTCCCTACTGGGCGCACTCGGAATTGAATATAGGCGAGGACGTGGTTTCGCCCTATTTGTGGTCTCGAGCATTTCGACGACTGGACGTGGTTGCCGTCTCGCACGCGCATGCCGATCACATCGCAGGTATGCCAGCGGTGATTTCCAATTTCCATCCCAGCGAAGTTTGGGTGAATGGGACGGCAGCCGACGAACTGCATCAGGTACTGCAGGCTGCGGACCATGTGGGTGCGCGCGTCATCGAGCGCCACAAAGGAGAGCGTTTTGAATACGGTGGAGCGGAGATCCAGGTTCTCGCCCCCGCTCCGGGTGAACTTGCGGTTCGGCAGAACAATTTGTCGCTGGTTTTCAAAATCAGCTTCGGGCAGAGTTCAGCTTTGCTGGAAGGCGATGCTGAGAAACGTGAAGAGGAGCAGATCACTCCTGAACTCAGTGCTGTTGATCTGCTGAAGGTAGCGCATCATGGAAGCGCCACCTCAACCGTTCCGGAATTACTGGCTGCGGCCCATCCCAGGCTGGCAGTGATTTCAGTTGGCGCACGTAACAGTTATGGTCATCCGCGCATGGAAATTTTACAGCGGCTACAGGCCGCGGGCGTTCACACTTTCAGGACCGATATGGACGGAGCGGTCAGTTTTTATCTGGATGGAACAAGCGTTACGGCTCATCTGCCGAATCTTCACTGATCTCGATCTCGGCGGTTTCATCGCTCCCTGGGGCCCTTCGATAGCTCTCAATCACGTTGCGGGCCTTCTCGGCATCTTCCTCTCGCACCAGGATAATGGTGCCGCCTACACCGGGGAGAATTTCCTGCTGCGCGTCGAGCGACGTAATGTCCGATTCAATACCCTGAGATTCGAGCAGGCCACGTACAACCAGAGCTTCCGATTCCTGCTCAGTATCAAACACTCTAACCAGCTTTTCATCCGGATTTGGGGAGGCTGCATTTGCCATGGAAGTTCTCCATCGTGGTCGAGTGCTTTGGGTGACCTGGCCATTTTAAACGCAACTGAACCCGGGTAACTAAAGTATTACCTTCCAGGAACTTGCACTCACGCCATCCTGGGGGAGAATGGGTGCCTGGCGCGCAACGCTGCGACCCAGCGAATCATCTAATCAGCCGAGGTCCGAATGTCAGGGAACTGTGGGGAGCGACCGGAGCACTCAAGCGAGGGCGATCAGGAAGCGAGGAACATACGCCGCCTCCAGATCATGATCAGCATGGTGATGTCGGTGATCGGGCAGGACCCCAATCTGACGATCGAAGAAGCTTCCGAACTGGCCGCGGGAGCGAAACGTGCAGCACTGGCGATGTTTCCTGATAAAGAACTCGCCTACGATCTTCTCTATAAGCCTCGCCTACAACGGCTCATGAACGAACGGTTCCGCCTGCAGTAATTTTCCATCAGAAATTGCCGGGCTTCTTCGTGATAAGTTTGACCGCCGCCCGTGTGCGCGGATCTACCATCATGAAGAAATTTCTTATCGCCGGCTTTGTTCTTTTTGCATTGGCTTACAACTCGGCGCATGCGCAAACTGCTGAGGAAATCGGAACCGTGCGACAGATCTATGATGGCGCACTTTATCCGGACATTGCGGTACGCACGTTCCGAAACATTGACCGCCTTTTTCCGACCCGTACGGTGAAGCATGGAAACCACGTGTATCCGTTGCCCAGAGCGGAACGGCCACTGCAGAAGCTGGAGTTCCAATCGGGCGGAAAACGATATGACTTATACGACTATCTCGCGTTGAATCGGGTGAGCGGATTGCTGGTGCTGAAAAACGGCAGGATCGCCTGCGAGCATTATGAACTGGGCAACGATGAGCACACCCGCTGGATGTCAATGTCAGTGGTGAAGTCCATCACTTCAACCCTGGTGGGAGTGGCGCTTAAGGATGGATACATTCATTCGCTGGATGATCCGGTTACGCTTTACCTGCCCAGCCTCAAACGCAGCGGCTATGACGGGGTGACAGTGCGCAATGTGCTGCAAATGGCCTCCGGCGTGAAATGGGATGAGACCTATACCAATCCGGCATCGGACCGGCGGCACATGTTGGAGCTTCAGCTCGCGGGCAAACCGGAATCGATTCTGCAATTCATGAGCACGCTGCCGCGCGCCGGTGAGCCGGGCTCTATCTGGAACTACAACACGGGTGAGACGTTTCTGGCGGGGGAACTGGTTCATGCGGCGGTGAAGCGGCCGCTTGCGAAATATCTTTCCGAGCGCATCTGGGGCAACTACGGCATGGAGTCGGATGCAACCTGGTGGCTTGAGTCAGCTGATGGGCAAGAGATCGGCGGGAGTGGGCTGAGCGCGACGCTGCGGGACTACGGCCGCTTCGGCTTGTTCTTTCTGAATGCTGGGGCGGTCGGAATCAATACCATACTTCCTGCGGGTTGGATGGGTGAGGCGGGTAGCAGTAAGGTGATTGGCGGGAAGAAAATCAATTACGGATACATGTGGTGGATACCCGACGCGGCCGCGAATCCGGTGCACCTGGGCGCGTTTTACGCCAGCGGCATTTTCGGCCAATCAATTTACATTCACCCCGCGGAAAAAGTTGTGATTGTGGTATGGAGCGCGCGTCCCAAGCCGACAGGAACGGATACCATCAATGACGAAGATTTCTTTGCTGCTGTGGTCGGGGCGTTGCACTAGCTTTAAGCAGCCAGCCCGAACCCGTCCTGCAGCACGCAGGCGCTGAGCAGGATCATGAGGATCTGATCG
>Ga0136846_1222782_pt1 | contig 11255 bp, 3 predicted proteins | sample HopSoiMetagenom2_FD_96841 | JGI IMG/M metagenome (GOLD analysis project Ga0136846, IMG submission 96841) | Grasslands soil microbial communities from Hopland, California, USA - 2 Assembly 2016 (version 4) | ecosystem: Environmental > Terrestrial > Soil > Grasslands | place: USA: Hopland... | reverse complement strand
GTCTACTACCGGGGCGCCTTCGACCCGGCCGATCTGCGTGCCGTCGGCTGGGAGGGCGAGGTGTCCGAGATCGGCGGCTGGGGTGGCGGGGTGTTCAACGGAGGTGCCTGGCTGACGGTCGACGGGCGGCGGGTCGACGTCCACTACCGGGACCTCGACGTGGTGGAACGGGAGCTGGCGGAGGCGGAGGAGGGGCGGTTCCGGGTGGAGCCGTTGATGTTCCATCTCGCGGGGATCCCGAGCTACTTGATCGTCGGGGAGCTGGCGATCAATCGGGTGCTGCGGGGCGAGGTGCCGTGTCCGGACGGATATCCGGAGAAACTGCGCGCTTCCGCGGCCGAGCGCTGGCATGGAACCGCCCAGGCAACCGTTGCCTACGCACGGGCTCATCACGCCCCGGCGGGCCGCGTCACGGCGGTCGCGGGCGCTCTCGCCACCGCTGCGGTACAGGCCGGACATGGGATTCTGGCGGCTCGGGGGGAGTGGGTGACGAACGAGAAGCGGTTGTTGGAACGGGCGGGGTTGCGTGAAGTGGACGACCTCCTGACCGGGATGAGGCGGCAGCCGGAGGCACTGGCCACCGCCCTCTCCGAGGCTGAGGTGCTCTTTGCCCGCGCGAAAGCCCGCGACTAGCTCGCGAGCAGTGGCTGCAGGAAGCGGCTGGGCGTTCCGTGCCAGAAGATCGCCAGGGAATCGCGTGAACGGGTGGTCGCGACGAAGAGGAGGGAGCGTGCCCGCTGCAGTTCACGCCGGTAACGCAGCGCGTCTGTGCGCCGCATACCGATCACCTCCGTGCGCGGTACGAGACCTTCGCTCACCCCGGCGATGATCATGCGCTGGTACTCAAGACCCTTGAACCGGAACATCGTGCCGATGTGTACGCCCTCGTCACCGCGCGGGCCGTCCGGGCCGATCTCCACGGCGTGGATGCCGGACCGGGCGAGCGACACCGCGACTTGTTGTGCCATGGCATTGGTGGGCACACAGATGGCGATCTGCTCCGGCGGGATGTCGTCCCACTGGGAAACCAGCTCGGTGATCGCCGCCCGTTCGGCTTCCCAGTCGGCATTCGGATGGAGTTCGGGCTGCGCGCCGCTCAGCACGGATCGGTAGCCGGCCAGCGTCTCCGCGTTGCCGTCAAGATCGTCGAACGACTCGCCGCTCAGCACCCCGAGTGCCGAGCCGAGGATCTGCCGCGTGGTCCGGTAACTGAGGGTGAGCTTGGCGGATCGGCCGCGGATGTTGATACCAAGACTGCCCAGGGTCACCTGGTTGTTGTAGATGCGCTGGTGGGTGTCGCCGACGAGGAAGATGTCGTTACGGTCTCTGGCGACCATGGCGCGCAGCATCTTCCAGTGCCCGGGCCGAAGGTCCTGGGCCTCGTCCACGACGATGTGCCGGTAGCGGTGGCGCAGCCATCCGGCGGAACCGTCCTGGAGGTGGATGTTGTCCAGGCCGCCGTGCTCCGCGCGTTGCTGCTCGACGATCTGCATGCGCCGCTCGCGCTCCATTTCCAGCCGCGCGGCGCGTTCGGCGACCTGCGCCCACGTCTGGCGGCCGAGACTGTCCAGCCGCTGGGTGAACTTCTCGGCCAGCTGCCAGATTTCGGCCCGCTCGGGCCGTGTGATGTTCCGTCCCCGGCCTGCCCGACGCGCCCGGAAGTAGTCGGTGCGGGAAGCGACAGCCTGGCCGAGGATCACCTGTGTCCACTCGTCGTGGAGGAACTCCGCGTCCCAGGTCGTCTCTCCGAACTCGTCGAGCATGGCGCGCCACTCGCGAAGCACCTGGTTGTCGTCGATGGTCTGCTTGGTGCTGCCGGGCTCCGCCTCCCGGACCACGCGCAGTGCCAGTTGGTCGACATGGCTGATCTCCACGCGGGACAGCAGCTGTTCGCCACCGAGTTCCAGCAGCCGCGCACGGAGGTCCGCCGCGAGGTTCTTGTTGTACGTGGTCAGCAGCACCGGCTTGTTCCGCCCCTGGGGGAGTCGCTCGACCAGATGCTTCACACGGTGCAGGGCGACAATGGTCTTGCCTGTTCCCGGGCCGCCGCCGACCCGAGCTGGACCGGAGTAGTCCCGCTCGACCAGCTTCGACTGAGTGGGGTGCAGGAACACCTTCCAGCGCCCGAAGTCCTCTCCTTCCAGCGCCTCCCGCAGTGCCTCGTCCGTGGTGGTGACCATCGTCGCCGGGCGTTCGGCGGCGGTCTGGAAGTCCTCCGTATCGACCGGTTCGGGTGCGGCGACCGGGGCCGTCACCTGCTCCAGTACGTCGTCGTACGACTTGCCGTCGAAGAGCGACAGCAGGATCTCGCCGGTCAGCTGCGGTGCGTACTCGATGAGTCCGAGCAGCTGTTCCTCGGTGGTGAGCGTGCGGATCACCGGTACGAGCGGCTCGGCCACGCCGAGATCGGTGAGCTGCTGCTCCGGGAAGCGCGCGAACAGCGGTTCCGGTCGGGCGGGTTCAGGCCGCGCACGGGGAGCCGGTGCGGCTGCCGGCGGGGCGGGTGCCGTCCGCCTGAGGACGCTCTCCTCGACGACCTGGAGGTCGACGTACTCGATGCCGCCGGTGACCTGGTTGATCCCGTAGGAGAGGCGATCGAGGTTCTCGTAGACCTCTTTGCGGTGCTTGACGGAGACGATCAGCCAGTCGCTGTCGGCGAGGCGCAACAGCAGGGCACGGTAATCGTCGTTGACGCGAGCGGACCAGAGTCTGCTGTCGCCCTTCAGTTGCTTCAACTGAAGTCCGGTGGCCTGCGGGTTGGCCTTGAACTTGTGCTGGAAGTCGTACAGCGCGCCCTTGACCGTGCGGGGGAGCTTGAGGATCTCCTTGTCGGCCTTGTCGAGCAGACGCAGGGTCACACTCACGGTGTTCATCTGTTGGGCTCCCCGTGATTCGTCGCGGTCGTTGCGTCTTCTTGCTGATCACGATGGCTGACGGGCACGGATGGTTGCGGTCGCGCGGTCAGCCGTTCCGCCAGTTCCCTGGCCGTCCAGTCACTCGCGGGACGTACGTCCCACCCCGCGGCGGCGAACGCGGCGTCCCGGTCCTGGGCTTCGTAGTCCGGATCGGAGCCGACGGGACGGGGCGCCAGGACGACACCGATCCTGCGGTCCGGCCAGGCGAGTTCGGCCATCCAGCCGCGGTCGTCGAGCTCGAAGCCGTCGACGGGTGCGGGTGCCGCCATCGAGGCGAGTGCCACCGCCAGCAACTGGAGTCCGGGTTCGTCCGGATCCAGATACTCCAGCACCGAGTCCCAGCCGGTGCTCCCGGACGTGCCTCCGCTCGGCTCCGCCGCGGTCGGTGCCGCCCGGGAAGCGTCCTGGATGTCCTGTTCGGCGGTCGGCTCGCCGGCATCGATCCCGAGCTCGATCCGGGTGGAGGCCAGCCAGCCGGAGCCACCGGTCACCGCGAAAGTGTCGGCCGAGAAGCCCTCCAGCAGGCTCGTGGTCAGCTGGGCGCTGTCGCCTCCGCCGTGCTCCAGGAACTGCAGCAGGTTGCTCCAGTACAGCCAGGCCCGCCAGCGTTTCCGGTGAGCGTCCATGTCCGCGATGGCCGCCGGGCTGTCGTCCAGCACGGTGGCCGCCGTCCACGCGGCCGGCTTGTGCCGGGCGTCCGCGACAGCCGTGACGCGGCAGCCGGACCGGTCCACCGCGGCGAGGATGCGCAGCGGCCCGCCGCGGCCCTGCGGCGGGGTGCCGTGCAGGGCCGCCGAGAGCTGTGCTCCCACGGCTTCCTCGGATACGGCCGCCATGTGCGGGCGCGTCCCGGTGAGGCCGGCCACGACCGATTCCGTGCGCGCCAGCCAAGCGTCGGCGTCCGGAGAGCGCAGGTAGGAGAGCAGCAGGTCCGCCGGGTTGATCCAGACGGTGTGGGCGAGCTCGCCCTGAAGGCCACCCCGAACCTCGTCGTAGTACTTCCGGGCCTGCCGCGTGCCGAGGTCCCCGTAGGGCTGCCACACCGGATCCGTGGACCTGGCAGCGGCATAACCGGTGTCGCGCACCCGGGTACGCCACTCCTTGACGTCGAAGTAGGTGAGCTGGAAGACCCGCAGGCCCTCCGCGCGCAGCCGAGTGCGCTTGGTGGCGTCGTCGGCCAGCCGGTTGTGTTTCGCGGTGGCGTGGAACTCGTAGCCGTCGAGGTAGAGCGCGAGGCGCGGGCCGGGGGCGTCGAGGCGCTCGAAGAGGACGTCCGGCCGTGTCCCGTCCAGGGCTCGCTGCTGCGAGACCCGCCAGCTGAGTGTGGCCCCGTCCACGCCGGTCAGCCTGAGGTCCAGCGAGTAGGTGCCGGCCGTGGTCGTGTACGCGTCGGCGCTGGCGCGCGCGTCGGGATGTCCCGCCCATTCCTTGAGCGTCTCGATGAACATGACCTCCAGGTCGCTCTCCGCCTGGCGCTCCAGTGGGATGTGGTGCGTGGCGGCGACGGGTGAGGTCTTCCAGCTCTCGCCCGTCTTGCCGAGCAACTCGTCGAGCATCTGCCGTACTTCGTTCCTGCTCACCCGGTCGTAGTCGCCGGCCGGAACGCGGCGCAGCAGACACCGGTGGCAGCCGTCCATGCCCTTCTCGATGCACGGGCAGCTCTCGATGACCTCGCGTGCCCTGAGCAGCACCTCACGGAAGCCGTCGGCCGACGCCAGCCGGTGAAGGTAGCCGGTGCCGCCCGGCAGCCGGTCGTACACCACGAGGAAACGCCGTGGCCAGTCGGCGTCGCCCCCGTCGGGCATCGAGGCGGAGGCGATGTCGATGTGGTCGGGGTCGCCGCCGTACCGTGCGGCTATGCCCACGAACAGGGCCGCGGTGAACGATGCGAGCCGCTCCTTGGCGCGGGCCACGGATGCCGGCAGCAGGATGCGTACGGCCTCGGTGACCAGTTCGTGGGCGAGCAGCAAAGGCACGTCCTCGCCCTTGCCCTGCCGGTCTCCGGCGTCCCGTGTCTTGCGGCGCGGGCACCACAGCAGATGATGGGCGCTCGCCCTGTTGCTCGTGGCCAGGGACTCCGTGAGCGCACCGGACGCCTGATCGACGACGGGACGTCCGTCGGCGGTGGCACCCCCGCAACTGGTGCACACGTAGAAGGGGTTGAGCCGGATGTCGTCCCCCGCGATCGGCACGGTACTGCTGCCGTCCTGCCGGTCGAGCCCGAGGTTGAGTGTTCTGATGACGGCGCGTCGGGTGAAGTCGACACCGAAGACGGCCGTTTCGTGTCGCCAGGAGCCGGGTGCCAGATGCACCGGATCGATGTCGACGGTCGTGAGCATCGCGTAGCGACGGCGGTCCCGCTCGTCCTTGTCGTCCCGGACTCTGGCGTCGTCGCGTTTGTCGCGGGCGATGACCCGCTTGGGCTCCATGACGTACTGGACGCATCCGGCGTCGGCGATCTCCCGCCCACCGCAGCGCGGGCACGGCGCGGTGTCCGTTCTGGCGTTCTCGGTGCGGGCGTAGCCGCACGCCGGGCACAGCCGCCACACGGACCAGGCGCGCCGCTCCGGGCTGCCGATGTCCAGGGCGCGTACGACGTGCTTGTAGCCGTTGACGTAGAAGCTGTTGCCCGGGGCGAGTTCGGAGAGCGCGAGCCTGCGGGAGCGCTCGTAGTCCCGCACCTCGCTGCGGTACGTCTTCTTCGAACCCCCGGCTTCGCCCTCGCCGTCTTCGCCGTCCGCGCCTCGCTCCTCCGTCCAGTAGAGGGTGGCCTCCAGCCGGGTCGTCGTGTCGGCGAGACTGTAGTTGGGCAGCAGACCCAGATCGACGAGCGCGCCGTGGGCGCTGCTCTGGCTCAGTTCTCGCAGCAGGTCGCCGGTGGCGCGGCGCTCGGCGACCAACTCGCGGTACTCACGGTCCTGTTCAGGGTCGGAGCGAACGAGTCCGCCCATCGCGGTGTCGATGGCCGCGATGCGCCGACGCAGTTCCTCACGCCGTCCCGTCCAGTTCTCCTCGGCCTCCTGCAACGCCCGGACGATGCCACCCGTCGCGTACGCGCGCAGTGCGTCGGCGGCGTGCTCGGAGACGCCCCAGCCGTCCGCCCCGCCGACGGGAAACAGGGCCAGGAAGTCCTCGACCAGACGCGCGCCATGGGTGAGCGCGGCGTCCGCGAGGTCCTGGGACCAGCCGGTGATGCCGAAGAGCGCCGACACCAGTCGTGGCGCGGGCTGGAGCCGCTCCCCGTCGGCAGTGGTGAGCGAACCGAGGGCCGCCAGGTCCAGGAGATGCGCCGTGTACTGGCGGCGCAGGATCTCCACGGCGGACAGATAGCAACCGGGCGGCACGATGTCGCCCGCGATCATCTCCCGGGGCTCGTCCAGGTAGTAGAGGTCACGGGCACGTCTGCCACCGAAGGCGACGACCAGCGCATTGCCGGTCTTCCGCCCGGCCCGCCCCGCCCGCTGCACGTAGTTCGCCGGGCCCTTCGGCAGAGAGCCGAGCAGCACGGCCGACAAGTCGCCGATGTCGATGCCGAGTTCGAGAGTGGGCGTGCAGGAGAGCACGTTCGGGTCCGTGTAGTGCGTGCCCTCCCGGAAGGTCCGCTCGACGCGTTCGCGCTGCGGACGGGTCAGCATGCCCGTGTGCTCCGCGGTGACCACGCGGAACGTACCGCCCGTCAGGTACAGGCGCCGGTAGTAGTCGTTCTGGTAGTCCCGCTCCCGGGAGCCGCCGAAGCCGCCGGACGTGCTGGTGACGCCGGCCAAGGTGTCGGACTGCGGCGGCCGGAGCACGCCCGGGCAGCGGTAGCGCGGACACGGATGCCCGTACCAGCGGGTCCTGCGCTCGGGCAGGACGACCTGTTCCCAGCCGCAGTCCCCGCAGCTGACGAAGGCCTTGTTGACCACGGCGTCGTCGAGCAGCCGCACGTCGACATGGCCGGGCTGGAGGCCGTACACCTTGGTGGTGCGGTCCTGTGCCGTGCGCATGGCGAGGACGTTCTCCTCCGCCAGCGCGGGCAGCAGCCGGCGCAGATACTCGCTCGCGCCGGCCGAGTCCAGGCCGAGGCAGCGGCGGGTCCAGTCCTGGTACCAGCCGAGCCTGCCGGTGGCCGCGTCGAACGTCGACCTCTCCTTCGGCCCGTCCAGGAGGAACCGCGGGGCCGCCACCCCGTCCGGAAACGCCGGCATGCCGTCGGGCCGCCCGCCCCACACCTTGAACCGGGTGACGCCCGCGTCCCGCATCCACGGCTCCAGCCACCGGTGCCGGACGCCACCGCGCTGCCGCACCCGCTCCAACAGCCCGCGGACGAACGCCAGATAGCGCTCGGGCGTGGGCAGCCCGCCCACCGCGACGAGCTGACCGGGCAGTGACAGATGCAGATCGCGCGCGAGCGTGGTGACGCGCTCAGGGTCCTCGATGACGACCTCGGCGGCGGCGGTGCGGGTGAGCTCCAGCGTGCGCCCTTGCCGGGAACGTAGACCGAACTCCATGACCGTTGCGAAGGCCAGCCGCTCACCGATGAGCTTCCAGGTACGGGCATCCCCCGTGCCCCGCCCGGACAGCAGCCGGTCCACGCCCGGCTCGTCGTGCAGGTCGGGCGGCACCACGGCCGCCAGCACCTGCGGGTCGTCCACGGAGTCGAGCACGTTCCCGATCAGGTCGTTGAGCGCTACGGGCTCCGGCGACTCGTCGAGCGCGCGCGCGAGCAGCGACCGCAGGGAGAACTTGTACGACGCGTTGGCGACGTACCCGGCCCGGTGCGCCGCGTCCTGTGTGGAGTCGTTGAAGAGCAGCGTCTTGCGCTCCTCCGGGACGAGCGCGATGTCCCCGCCCGTGAACAGCTGGGTGATCGTGGCGGAGGCCAGCGCGGCGAGCGACGTACCGAGGAAACGGATGCCGTTGTCCGCGTTGCAGGCGGGGCAGCGGTCCTCGACGGCCGCCCGGTCCGCGGACTTCTTGTCCGTGATGGCCAGCGCGAACCAGCCGTCCTGCAGTTCGTCCCCGTCCGCGGCAGTGGGCAGTCGGTACGTCCCCTGCGCACCGTCGAGTACGACGACGGAGAGCGGGTCGACGCCGCTTCCCGACGACGCCTTGGCGCCGGTGAGGGCGCCCAGCGTTTCGTCCCGCTCGGCGGGCGTGGCGGCGATGAAGTACCGGATACGCCGCTTGTCCCGGCCGATTCCGGCGCGCCACACCTTGTCCTGAGCCATCACGAGCTGCTGCGGGTCGGCCTCCGGGGACAGCGCGGCCCACCCCGACCGCCCGCAGTTGCGGCAGTAGACGGCCGGCAGATGTACGGCCGCGGGCCGCACCGCCGTGTCCGACCCGGGCTGCGCCTGAGCCCGCCTCGCGTCTCCGGACGGCCACGATCCGGACGACCGTTCGTCCTCGCCACTCCCCGCGGGCGGTGCGGCGAGGGCCGCCCTGCGCGCCGCTGTGCGGTCGTCCTCGTACCAGCGGAATTCCGGTGTCGGCCCCACGCCGCGCAGCACACGCGTGACGGGCCGCACCCACAGATGTGCCTCGACGTGCAGCAGCGGCCGGGGCCGCTTGTCGTCCGACTCGGGATCCCGGGCGGCGGACAGCAGCGCCACGAAGCGTGACAGGGCTTGCAGCACGAGCCGCGGATTCTCCCGGGCGGTCCGCCCCCACGCATATCCGAAGCGGCTCATCCGGTCCCGCAGTTCCCACTCGCCGAGCGGCTCGCCGTCCAGGAGCGACAGCACTCCGTGGGTGAAGTCATGCCGCTTGAGGAGCCTGCCGAGCGCGAACGCGTCGAGCCCGCGCCGCCCGAGGAGTTTCTCCGCGAGCCCGTCGAGGTCCAGCAGGTCGGGGCGTGCTTCCACGCCGGGTCCGCCGGAGCAGTCGATGACCTCCTTCGGAGTCGGCGGTTCGGGCAGTTCGTAGTCCACCTCGCCGGTGAACTGTCCGGCGGACATACGCTCTTCACCGATCACGGCGTCCGCCGCGAACGGCATCCCGAAGACCTGTGCCGCGACGTCGAGGAGGCCGCCCTCCTGGCCGCCGGAACCGCCCTCGCCCAGGGTCGCGGACGTCGCCACCGGACAGATCGCCCCGAGCGGCCGCCCCGGCCTGCTCTGCCCGGTCGCCGAGGCGAGCCGGCGCAGCAGCATCGCGACATCGGTGCCCTGCGCCCCGTCGTACGTGTGGAACTCGTCGAGCACCACGAACGCGATGTCGGCGCCCTCCCACAGCGGTCGGTCCTCGCCGCGCTGCAACAGCAGGTCGAGCATCTTGTAGTTGGTGATCAGCACATCGGGCGGCGTGAGCCGCATCTCCTCACGCCGGGTCAGCACCCGCCGGAAGTCGGTGTCCGGCCGGTCACCGATGTAGAGGCCCGCGGTGACCTGGGCGAGCTCCGGCTGCGCGAGGTACTCGCCGATGCGCCCCGCCTGGTCGGTGGCGAGCGCGTTCATCGGATACAGCAGGACGGCCTTGACCCCACTCCTGCCGCGCGCCTTCTCCCGCCTGCAGTGGTCCAGCACGGGCACGAGAAAGGACTCCGTCTTGCCCGAGCCGGTCCCCGTGGTGACCAACGTGGGCCGCGCCGGCCCGTGCAGCGTGCTCAGCCGCTCCCACGCCTTCGCCTGATGCCGGTACGGCGGAAACCCGGGAACCCATTCGAGATGCCGCTGCCAGCCGTCGTCGGCTTTGTGGAACGGCGTCCTGATCCGCAGATACGGACCGCGGAAAATGCCCGTCTCGGGGTGCCCGAGGAAGCGCTCCAGAGCGAGACGGGTGTCTCCGTCGGTGAGGGCGTACGTCGTGGTGAGGTACTGGATCAAGCTGCCGCGGACCTGCGCGGCGGCCAGGGTCGGCCTCACGACGTACTCCTTCTCACCAGGATGTTGTACGGCTCAACCGTATAGCGGGCATCTGACAGCGTCCCCCGATTCACGGCTCACCTGAGCGGCCCATGGCCGGAATCGCCTTCTTTCGTCACGGAGAGTCTCGCTTCACCCTTCAACCAGGGGCGATACGGCGATGCAGCGGGGTCTGGGGGAGCCGCGATGGTCGAGCCGATCTACGTACCGGTCCTGCCGGCACGGCGGGACGCCTGGAACGCCTACGCGGAACTGGACGTGCGCGTTCGACGGCGGATCGCTCCGCTGTGGACGCTCGTCCCGCACACCGGACGGGAGCGCCCGCGTGGCGGGAGGGCAGCACCGGCCCATGACCCGGACATCGCCCAGATCGCACTCGACCGTTGGCTCACTCCGCGCACGGACCAACTGATCGAGGCGATGGACGGAATGCCCGGCTGGGTGGACCCCGTCCATGTCGAAGGCAGCATCCACGCGGCGGCGGTGAGCTTGTGGCGACTGACGACCCGCAGCGCCTTGAGGCTGGTCACCGGGCCCGAGCGGGACCCTGCCCTTCAGCGCTGCGCCGCCGACCTCGCCTTCCTCAGCGGGCGCGGGATCGGCATACGCGTGCTGGTCGACACCCCGCCGGACGAGCCGCAGCGGACGGAGCTGCTGACCCTGGTCGACCGCCTCTGCCTGCCGCCTTCGCGGATGGACCTGATCCTGGACATCGGAGCGGTCGCGGACGCGGCGGAGGCGAGCAAGAGGGCCATCGCGGCCCTGGACCTACTGGGTGCGCTGGTCCCGTGGCGGACGCTCGTGCTGACGTCCGGCGCCTTTCCCCGTCTGTACGACAGCCCTGGCGCGGAGTCCTTCTCCTATGTTGCTCCGCGCCACGACCGACAGCTGTACGGGGCGGTGCGGGCGGCCCGCCCGGCGTTCCCGAGAACCCTCGTCTACGGGGACTACTCGACGGAGCACGCCTTCAGCGCGAACATCCCCCATGTGCGGGCGCCGGGCCCGCCGTGGGGACTGATGCGGTACACCGCACCGGACGGCTTCCTCATCGGGCGGGTCCCCACCCGGGGCAACGACCGAGTGGACCGGGTCCGTGCCACGGCCCGATGGATCACGGAGTCCGAGGCGTTCCGGGGTCCCGAATACAGCGACGGAGAGCGCTGGTTGTCCGAGTGCGCGCGGGGAGCGGGCTCCAAGGGGTCGGGGAACGCGGAGACCTGGATCAAGGTGGGGCATGTCCAGCACATGAGCTTTGTCGTGCGCCGACTTGTCATGGGCGATCGCCCATGAGCCGGCCAGAAGGTGAGTGTGCGTGGAGTGGGACGGAGACTGACCGCGAGGGGTGTGATGACCGCTCGCAGCCGAGACGCGGCTGGTGTTCCCCAAACTAAGCGGTCTAGCATCGTCGTTCACTTGTGCGACGTTCGATGAGGGCTACGACGGGGGCGGCTGGCGTGAGTGCCGAGGCGTTGCGGGGACGGCTGACGGACCTGGG
>Ga0136846_1226428_pt1 | contig 11257 bp, 12 predicted proteins | sample HopSoiMetagenom2_FD_96841 | JGI IMG/M metagenome (GOLD analysis project Ga0136846, IMG submission 96841) | Grasslands soil microbial communities from Hopland, California, USA - 2 Assembly 2016 (version 4) | ecosystem: Environmental > Terrestrial > Soil > Grasslands | place: USA: Hopland... | reverse complement strand
TGATTTGGAACTCGCGTCAATCGTGTCTGTGATGATACCCCAAGAACGGACGGCAGCGATGGAACCCGACGAGCGGCCGGTGGCCGCGGCCCCGGTGTCCCTGTACCAGGAGGTCAACGAGCGCATTCGTGAGCTGGCAGCCCGTGCCGGCGGCGCCGGGCTGTCGCAGTACTTGTGCGAGTGCGACGACAGACGTTGCGAGAAGCAGGTCGGCCTGAGTCTCGCCGAGTACGACGCCATCCGCGCGTCCGGGAACGGCGCCCGCGTCCTCGCGCACGGCTAGGCCGGGCGGGTCTTGGAAACGGGCCCGGCCCGTCCTAGGATCGGCGGATGCCCCGGCTGACGATCCAGGCGCTGCTGCTCATGGTGCTCCTGGGCGCCGGCGCGGCGCGCATCGCGACCGCGCATGCCGCGCCCACCGAGTGCCGCGGCTCGCGGGCCGGCTACTCCTGGGAGGGACCGCACGCCATGAGCATCCGCCTGCAGGTGTCGCGCACCTGCCTGACGCCCACCTCCGTTCCTCGGCCCGAGGTCGTGACGAGCATGACCTGCCGCAACGGAGACCGCACCGGGCCGCGCACGATCGGCGCCTACCCGACGGCCGTGCTCTCGCCGGCCGCCCACACATTCACGCTCCGCGGCACCGGCGTGTACCAGGTCGGCGGGATCGCCTACGGGGGCACGCCCGTGACGCTGACGGGACGCTTCGTCGCACACGGGATCCGCGCGACACTCGCCGCCCCGCGTTGCCTCGACGCGGGACCGCTGCGGATCTTCCTGCGCCGGGTTCGCTAGGCGGGGTCCGGGACCGGCGTCTCGGCCGGCGGCGGGCCTTCTGTGCGGATCCGCGGGATCCACTCGAGCCACGCGGGGAAGTACCAGTTCCAGTCGCCGAGCAGCTTCATCGTCGCCGGCAGCAACACCGCGCGGATGATCGTGGCGTCGATCAGGATCGCCGCGGCGAGCCCGACTCCCATCTGCTTCATCTCGAGCACGTTGAGCATCGCGAAGATCGCGAACACGCCGACCATCACCGACGCTGCGCTCGTGACGACGGATGCCGACTTCTTGATCCCCTCGGCGACCGCGACCTCCGTGTCCATGCCGCGGTCGACGAGCTCCTTGATCCGCGTGAGGATGAACACGTGGTAGTCCATCGAGATCCCGAACAGGATCACGAACAGGAACATCGGCAGCCACGACACGATCGCCCCGTTTGAGCGGAAGCCGATGATGCCCTCCGCCCACGTGTGCTGGAAGACGAGCACGAGCACGCCGTACGCGGCGCTCACGGAGAGCAGGTTGAGGATCACCGCCTTGATCGGGACCACGATCGACCTGAAAGTCACGAGCAGGAGGAGGAAGACGAGTACGAGCGCGAAGCCGAAGACCATCGGCATGTGACGCGTCATCGTCTGGTTGAAGTCGACGGTCGCCGCGGTGGAACCGGTGACATCCGCGGTCACGCCGGGCACCTTGCCGACCGTCGCCGGGATCACCTCGTCGCGCAGCAGCGCGAGCGCGCGCTTCGACTGCGAGTCGTTGCCGTTCCCCTTGAGCATCAGGGACACCGACGCGGTCGTCTTCTTGCTGTCGAGGCGCACGTTGCTCGGCGGCGCCATCTGGCCGCTCGCGAGCGCGAGGCGCTGCATCGCGGCGATCGCGTCGTGCACGCGCTGCGCCTTGATGTGCTTCGCGTGCACCGCGACGACCGCAGGCGTCTGCGCGCCGACGTAGTCGGCCGTGCCGAACGCGGTCTGGATGCGGTCATGCGTCTGCTGGAAGCCGAGGCTCGACGGCAGGTCGCTGAAGCCCGGGAACTGCGTGTGCAACTGCAGCGCCGGCAGCGAGAGCGCGACGAGGAATGCGGCCGCCAGCGACGCCGAGAGCGCGGGGCGCCGTAGCACGCGCTCGAGCACGTAGCCCCACACCTTTGCCTCGCCGATCGCGGCGTCCCCGCGGTGCAGGAAACGGATGCGCCCCTTGTTCACGCGATCGCCGAGCATCGACAACATCGCAGGGAGAACGGTGATCGACCCGAGGATCGCGACGGCGACCATGATCATCGTCCCGACGGCGAACGAGGTGAAGATCTCAGAGCCGCTGAAGAACATGCCCGACATCGCGATCAACACGGTCAGCCCGGAGATGAGCACGGTGTGACCCGACGTCGCGGAGGTCCGCAGCAAAGCCTCCCTGCGTGATCGCCCGAGCGCACGTTCCTCGCGCTCGCGTCGGATGTAGAAGAGCGAGTAGTCGATGCCGACGGCCATGCCGACGAGCAGGATCACGGACTTCGCATCACCCGCCATCGGGAAGAGGTGACTCGCGAGCCCCGCGAGGCCGAGCGTCGCCAGGACGCCTGTGAACGCGAGGAGCACCGGCAACCCAGCCGCGACGGCCGCGCCGAACGCGATCAGCAGGATCGCGATCGTCATCGGCACGGTGCTGATCTCGGCCCGCTTGAAGTCCTTGCCGATCGACTTCTCGAGTGCGTGGTCGGAGCTCGCCTTGCCGAACTCGGCGACGTAGACGAGCCGGTGTCGCTTCTGCACCTTCTCGACCGCGGCGAGGACCGGGCCCATCCGCTTCGCCGCCTTGTCCGGATTGCCCCGGACGCGGAACGTGATCAATGCGGAGCGGAGATCCCATGCGATCAGGTCGGGGTTCTTGTTGTCGAGCGGCGAGCGCAGCTTGCGCACATCGTCGATCCCCTGCAGGCGATTGGTCGCATCGCGAACCGCCTTGTACAGCTCGTCGGTCGACGTGTTCAGCCGCGTGATCTGCACGAGCACGGCCTCCTCCGCCGGCGTGCGCAGCCCGACGCGCGACAGGATCTTGTCCGCGCGCGCCGACTCGCCTATCGTCGACTCGCGCTGAGGCATCGCCTTCGTGCCGAAGTGGGCGCCCAGCGCGACGGCGATCGCGACGAACGCGATCCAGCCGAAGATTGCATCCTTCGGATTCGCCGCGGCCCACGCGCCGATCCGGCCTGCGAGATTGTTGAGCTTCATACGGCTCCCAAGGCTTCCCCTCGCTCGAATCTAGAACGGCGGCGTGCGCCGGGGGCACCGCCGTTCGGGGGGTCCTGGGCGAGGCTGGCTCACTAGTCTGGGGCCCGCAGGGCCAAAACCCACGGCTGGAGGGAGTCACCGAATGGAGACACGCGAGCTCGGTCGCACCGGCGTCTACGTCTCGCCGCTGTGCCTCGGCGCGATGATGTTCGGCGCGTGGGGCAACACGGACCACGACGAGTCGATCCGCGTGATCCACCGCGCCCTCGACGCCGGCATCAACTTCGTCGACACGGCCGACGTGTACGCACGCGGCGAGTCGGAGGAGATCGTCGGCAAGGCGCTGAAGGGCCGCCGCGACTCTGTCGTGCTCGCGACCAAGGTGCACGGCACCATGGACGACCACGATCCCAACATGAGCGGCAACTCGCGCCGTTGGGTCGTACGCGAGGTCGAGGCCAGCCTGCGGCGGCTGCAGACCGACTGGATCGACCTCTACCAGATCCACCGCTGGGACCCGGGGACGGATCACGAGGAGACGCTCGGGGCGCTCACGGACCTGCAACGCGCCGGGAAGATCCGCTACCTCGGCTCGTCCACCTACCCGCCGTCGGCGATCGTGGAAGCGCAGTGGACTGCGGAGAGGCACGGACTGTCGCGCTACGTGTGCGAGCAGCCGCCGTACTCGATCCTCGTCCGCGGCGTCGAGGCGGAGGTCCTGCCGACGTGTCAGCGCTACGGGATGGGCGTCATCCCGTGGAGCCCGCTGGCCGGCGGCTGGCTCTCCGGCCGCTATCGCAAAGGGACGGAGCACACGAGCCATCGCGCCGAGCGCATTCCCGCGCGCTACGACCTCTCGGTGCCAGAGAACCAGCGCAAGCTCGACGCCGTCGAGCAGCTCGCCGAGCTCGCGGCGCAGGCGGGGATCAGCCTGATCCACCTCGCGCTCGCGTTCGTGGTCCGGCATCCGGCCGTCACCGCGGCGATCGTCGGCCCGCGCACGCTGGAGCAGCTCGAAGGGCAACTCGGTGCGGTCGACGTGACGCTGTCCGGCGAGCTGCTCGACGCGATCGACCAGATCGTGCCACCGGGGACGAACCTCAACCCGGTCGACGCGGGCTGGCGCCCGCCGCACCTCGACGATCCGGCCGCGCGCCGGCGGTGAGCCCGCTTGCAACCGATAGCGTGAGTCGTTGCAACGATCAAAAGGGGGTCGATGGCATGTCCATTCGCATCGCCCTCGGCGGGCTGATCGCTGCCGGCGCCCTCGCCGCTCCTGCCACCGCCGCGGCTCGGCCCGCTGCCGCCCGGTCCGACCACACAGGTCACGACGGTGCGCGGCGAGCTCGTCGCGGTCGCGCTGCCACACGGAGCATCCGGCCGCGTCTGGCGGCTCGCACGTCAGGTGAACACGAAGGTCCTGCCGTCGTCGTCTACCGCGCCTTCGGCCGCGGCACGGCAATCGTCGCGTACGGGTTGACGCGCGGCGAGACGAAGAAGGCCTACGCGTCGCGTCGGTTCATCCTGACCGTGAAGTGAGTTGTCGGAGGTTCTAAGCTGCCCGCGTGACGACGACGGTCGCGACGCGCGGCGGACGCACGCTCGAGGTGCACGAGGAGGGCGACCCGAACGGGCTCCCGACGATCGTGCACCACGGGACGCCGATGGCAGGCATCCATTACGCGCCGCATGTCGAGCTCGCGCGCGAGCAGGGCTTGCGGCTGATCGGCTACGACCGGCCCGGGTACGGACGCTCGACGCGCGACCCGGGCCGGCGCGTCGCCGACGGCGTCGCGGACGTGCACGCGATCGCCGATGCGCTCGGCCTCGAGCGCTTCGCGACCTGGGGTATCTCCGGCGGCGGCCCACACGCGCTCGCGTGCGCGGCGCTCTGCGACGAACGCCTCGTCGCGACGGCGTCGCTCGCCGCGGTCGCGCCGTACGAGTCCGACGGCCTGGACTGGCTCGACGGGATGGGCGAGGGGAACCACATCGAGTTCGGGAAGCTGACCGAGGGTGAGGATGCGCTGCGCGCGTTCTGCGAGGAGCAATCCGCCGACCGGCACGGCCCTGAGGAACTGCTCGAAGGCCTCGCGACCCTGCTCGGGCCTGAAGACCGCGCGGTCCTCAACGGAGCGCTCGCCGACTACATGATCGAGTGCGAGCAGCACGGCCTGGCCCCGGGCGTCGACGGCTGGGTCGACGACGACATTGCGTTCTACGCGCCGTGGGGCTTCGACGTCGTCGACATCTCGACGCCGGTCCTGCTCCTTCACGGCGACGACGACCGCTTCGTTCCCGTGTCGCACGGACGCTGGCTCGCAGCGCGCATCCCCGGCGCCGAGGCGCGGATCGACCCGGCCGACGGTCACCTGACTCTGCTCGAACGGCGCATGCGCGAGGTAAACGAGTGGCTGCTGTCGCACAGCTGAACGTCGCGGTCAACGCCGGGCTGCGCAAGGGAATCCTCGTCGCGGCCGACAGCCGACGGGTGCAGCGCTTCGTGCGCAGCCACGGCATGCGCCTCGGCGCCGCACGCTTCGTCGCGGGCGAGACCCTCGAAGACTGCATCCCCGTCCTGCGCCGCCTGAACGAGCAGGGGTTGTGGGCGAACACGACGCTCCTCGGCGAGGGTGTGCTCGAGCCCGAGCACACCGACACCGTCGTCGCCGCGTATCGCGAGCTGATCGAGCGCATCGGGGCCGAGGAGCTGCGCGCGAACGTCGCGCTCAAGCTCACGCATCTCGGGCTCGAGATCGACGAGGAGCTCGCGTACCGCAATCTCCACCGCCTCGTCGAGCTCGGGAGCTTCATCCGCATCGACATGGAGCAGTCGCAGTTCGTCGACGCAACGCTGCGCATCTACCGCCGGCTGCGCGAGGACGGCTTCGACAACCTCGGAACGGTGCTCCAGTCGTACCTGTACCGCACACCGGACGACCTGGAAGCACTGCTGCCACTGGAGCCGAACCTGCGCCTCGTCAAGGGCGCGTACCTGGAGCCGGCGTCGGTCGCCCACCCGAACAAGAGCGACGTCGACGATGCCTACACGCGACTGTTGGAGCGCATGCTCGACGCGGCCGGGCACACTGCGGTCGCGACACACGACGAGCGCCTGATCGAGCACACGATCGGGTACGCCGATGAGCGGGGCATCGACCGCAGCCGCTTCGAGTTCCAGATGCTCTACGGCGTGCGGCCGCAGCTGCAGCTCGACCTGGTCGGCCGCGGCTACAAGGTGCTCGTCGCGACCCCGTACGGACCGGAGTGGTACCCGTACCTGATGCGCCGGCTCGATGAGCGCCCGGCGAACCTCGCGTTCTTTTTGAAGAACACGATCCGCGGGTAGGCCGCGCCGCGTGACGCTCATCGACCGAGTGACGATCCACGGCTACCGCGGCGCCCGCGACGTGGCGCTCGAGCCCGGGGCTACATGCGTGCTCGTGGGCGAGGCATCCTCGGGCAAGTCGACCGTGCTCTCAGCGATCTGGACGCTGCTCGAGGCGGCGGCGCCGATGCCGACCGGCCAGAACGTCTCGCGCGGCCACACACGCGTGCACATCGAGGCGGTGGTCGGCGACCGGACGCTGTTTCTCGACGCACGCCCGCCGGCGACGATCAACCTCAACCGCGAGGGCGCGCCGCCTGCACTCTTCTTCCCGGCGAACCTACGACCGACGACGCTGCTCGCCCCGACCGACCACCCCGCGAAGCGTGCCGTCGGCCTCGTCCACGGCGTCGAGACTGCGGGCGACGGTGGGTTGTCGCTCGTGCGCTCCATCGCTGCGCTCGTCGAGGCGCGCGTGCGCGGGATCGTCTTCCTGATCGAGGAGCCCGAGCTCTACCTCAGCCCGCCGGCGCAGCGCCACTTGCACCGGCTGCTGCGGCGACTCGCGGCGCGCGGGCGAAACCAGGTGCTGTACTCGACGCACTCGCCGACGTTCCTCGGCGTCGACCGACTCGACGAGCTGGTGCTCGTGCGGCACAACGAACGCACGGGAACGGCACTGCTGCAGCCGGAGCCGCCGCCGCGCAAACAAGCGTTCCGGATGAACGCCGAGATGGACGCCGAACGGGCGGAGATCTTCCTCTCGCGCGCGGTGCTGTTCGTCGAAGGGCGGACGGAGAAGCTCGCGTTCCCGTTCGTGTTCGAGGCGCTCGGGTACGACGCAGATCAGGAGGCGATCACGATCGTCGACTGCGCGGGCAAGGGCAACATGCCGCTCTTCGCGGAGATCTGCAACGCGTGCGGGATCCCGTACGTCGTCGTGCACGACCGCGACGCGTCGCGCGGCGAGGAACCGGCCGAGGCGGAGCGGATCGCGAACGAGGCGATCCAGCGCGTTGCCGGACGCCGCCGCGCCGTGATGCTCGTGCCGGACTTCGAGGGCGTGACCGGGCTGAAGGCGCGGCGCGGCAAACCCGCGGCGGCCTACCGGCGCTTCCACGCGGGGAACGGCGACGTGCCGGGCCCGCTGCGGAACGCCGTCGAACGCGTGGTCGCGGCCGCGCGGCGTGCGCCGCGAACCTCGCGGGGCGCCTAGGACGCGTCGACCGCTGAGCCTCCGGTTCGAGCCGCCCCCCTTTGCGATTGCGACCGTCTGCGTGGAAGCCCGCGAGCGCGGCGTCCCTCACGCGAAGAGCAAGCCGAGCGTCTTCATCGCCACCGACTCGTCCGGGGCTCGACACGCAGATCCTCGAGGTCCAGCGGTCCAGGCGCCTAGGCTGCGCCGCCGACCGGCAGCCGGACGCGGAAGGTCGAGCCGCGGCTCTTCTGGGACTCGAGGTCGATCTTGCCGCCATGCGAGGTGACGATCTCGCGCGCCACGGACAGCCCCAGGCCGGTGCCGCCGATCCCGGCCGCGGCGTCGGGCACGCGGTAGAACTTCTCGAAGACGCGGACCTGGTCGTCCTCAGGGATGCCGATCCCCTCGTCGGCGACCGCCAGCTCGACGCCACCGTTCTCGGCGTGCAGCGAGACGTGCACCTCGGCCGAGGCCGGCGAGTACTTGATCGCGTTCGAGAGAAGGTTCCCGATCACCTGCGCGATACGGTCGCGGTCGCCGTTGACGACCAGCGGCGCGTCCGGCAGGTCGAGATCGAGCGAGTGGCTCGAGTGCGCGAAGAAGAGGTCGGCCTGCTCGCGCGTCAGCTCGACGAGGTCGAAGGGTGCGCGGTCGAGCGTGAGGCCGCGCCCCTCGAGCAGCTGCACGTCGAGGAAGTCGCCGGCGATACCACCGAGCCGCCGGGCCTGCTGGTCGATGATCTCGAGGTAGCGGCGCTCCTCCTCGCGCGGGAACTCGCGCTCGAGCAGCAGCGACGTGAAGCCGATCACCGACGCGAGCGGGGTGCGGATCTCGTGCGAGACCATCGTGATCAGGTCGCGCTTGTGCTCCTCGCTCTCGCGCAGCAGCGCGTTCTGCGCGAGCAGCTCCTCGCGGCCGTGCGCGAGCGAACGCGTCATCGAGTTGAACGCGGCGACCAGCCCGCCCACCTCGCCGGCGCCGCTCTCCTCCACCCGAACGTCGAAGTCGCCGGCGGCGACACGAGAGGCGGCGGCCGATGTCCGCCGCACCGGCGCCGCGACCCCACGGGCGACCCAGGCGCCGAACAGGAGCACGAGCGCGACGCAGAGCACGATCCCGACACTGCCGACGATGATCGCGTTGCGGGCAACCGACTCGGCATGCGCGCGGCGGTCGGTCGACCGCTGCTGCTCGACGTTCAAGATGTTCGCGAGCGACGTGCGCACCGGCGCCATCAGCCGCCGCTCCTCGGTGCCCGCGACCTGACTCCGCGCCGACTGGGGGTCGATCCCCCGGATCACGATCACCGGCTCCGCGTAGTCGGTGACGTACTGGTTCAGGAAGGTGCGCGCTCGCCGCGCCTGCTGTAGCTGTGCCGGATCGTCGGGCAGCAGCCTCTCGAGCTGATTGAACGACCTGGGCGCTGCGTCCTTCGCCTGGTTGAAGAGGCCGATGAAGCGCTGGTTGCCGGTCAGCGTGTAGCCGTGAAGGGCGGATTCGAGGTTGACCGCCGCGTTCTCGACGCGCAGCGTCGCCGTCGTCACCTCCTGCGTCTGCGACTCGCGCTCCTCCGCATGGCGGAGGGAGAGGATGGCGATCAGCGACGAGGCGACCACGATGCCGACGACGATCGCGACGGCCGTCGCGAGCACTACGACGCGCGCGACGAGCGACAGCCGGCTCATTCGGAGCGGCCCACCAGCCCTCGCACCATCGAGCCGAGCTCGTCGATCCGGAACGGCTTCGCGAGGAAGCGGTCCGCGCCGGCCTCCAGCGCGCGCGCGACGTCCTGCGGCGACTGCCAGGCCGACATCACGACCACCGGCACTTCCCGGAGCTCGTCGTCCTCGCGCATCTTGCGCAGCACGTCCGTCCCGCTCGTCCCCGGCATCATCACGTCGAGCATCACGAGGTCGTAGCTCTCCGAGCTGAGACGCTCGAGCGCCGCTTCGCCGTCTCCGACTTCGTCGCAGACGAACGCCTCGCCGAGCGTGACCACGACGAGCTCGCGCAGCGGCTGCTCATCGTCGACGACGAGGATCCTCGGTCGCTTCATCGTCATCCAGAGAGGCGGAAGACCAGGAGCTCACGCCGCTTCGGTCGCAGGCCGGTGGACGTCACGGTGAGAGAGCCGCGCGCATTCTCGTACAGCCCGGTGCCGCCCACCACGGCGATCTCGTAGAGCAGGCGCGACTGGATCGTGCCGCTGACGACGAGCGCGCCGCGGGGCAGGAAGTACGTGCCGCTACAATTGCGCTCGCGCCGGTCGAAGAACGTGCACGACATCGTCGCGCGCCCGATCGCCCTCTGGGAGAGGCTCGGGTTGTACAACCGCTGCTTCACCAGCTCGACCGACCCGGCGGCGGTGCCGTTGCGCGCCTTCACCATCGTGTACGAGGTCTGGACGTCGGTGATCCGGATGTCGCCCGGGCCGATCGCGCCCGCCGGTGCCGCAGCGGCGACCACGACGATCGAGCCGATCGCCGCAATCAAAATCCGTTTCCGCACGGACACCCCCTTGTCGTCGCTTACGCTCGGCGACGCGCCCTAGTCGCTGCGTACCCTACCTTGCGTAGCGCGGAAATCCTCTGTCGCTACCTTTGGTCATCGCGGTTGCTCGACGCCGCGCGATGCCATCACAGAGTCGATCAGCCCGTACTCGACCGCCTCTTCGGGAGTCATGAAGCGGTCACGGTCGATGTCGCGCAGCACCTTGTCGACGTCCTGGCCGGAGTGGCGCGAGATGATCTCGGCCATCCGCTTCGTCATGTCGAGGATCTCGCGCGCGGCGATCTGGATGTCCGCCGGCGTGCCGCGGAAGCCACCCGAGCCCTGGTGGATCATGATCTTTGCGTTCGGCAGCGCGTAGCGCTTGCCCGGCGCGCCTCCGCAGAGGATCATCGCGCCGGCGCTCATCCCCATCCCCAGGCAGACGGTGGCGACGTCCGACTTCACGTACTGCATCGCGTCGTAGATCGCCATCCCGGCGTACGCCGACCCGCCGGGCGAGTTGACGTAGAGGTAGATGTCGCGGTCGGGATCCTGCGCATCCAGGTGGAGCAGCTGGGCCGCGATCAGGTTGGCGATCTGGTCGTCCACCTCCTGGCCGAGGAACACGATTCGCTCGCGCAGCAGGCGCGAGTAGATGTCGAACGAGCGCTCCCAGCGCCCATCCTGCTCGACGACCATCGGAACGACGGAGCCCACGATCACGGCGACTACCTCCTGTAACGTGCAACTGTTGGGTTGCATACTCTAGCGCAACCAGGAGGTTGCACATGATCAGGAAAGAGATCGTCCTGCCCGCCCCGCGCGAAGACGTGTGGGAAGCCCTGACCGAGCCCGAGCGCCTCGCCGACTGGTTCGCGAACGACGTCGACATCGACCTGCGGCCGGGCGGAGGCGCGAGCTTCCGCTGGTCGAACGGCGAAGAACGGCACGCGACCGTCACCGAGGTCGAGCCGGAGCACCGCCTCGCCTTCGAGTGGGAGGACGAGGGCGTGGTCGAGTTCACGCTCGATGACGACGCGGACGGGACGCGGCTCGTCGTCGTCGAGTCGTCGCCATCGTGGAGCACAGCGCTCGAACTGCAGGCCAGCGCGCTGGCGCACGCTCGTTGACGAATCCTGTCGACGTGCTCGGACAGGTCTTCGGCGCGCTCGCCGACCCGAACCGGCGCCAGGTGATCGGCTACCTGTCGGAGTACGGGACCGCGAC
>Ga0136846_1227040_pt1 | contig 11258 bp, 10 predicted proteins | sample HopSoiMetagenom2_FD_96841 | JGI IMG/M metagenome (GOLD analysis project Ga0136846, IMG submission 96841) | Grasslands soil microbial communities from Hopland, California, USA - 2 Assembly 2016 (version 4) | ecosystem: Environmental > Terrestrial > Soil > Grasslands | place: USA: Hopland... | reverse complement strand
ATTGGAGCAGGGCAAAGGACAGAAGGAAGAAAGCAAAAGGCAGAAGGCAGAAGGCAGAAGCCAGAGAATATTCCGCGGTGCAAGATCGTTTATTAGTTGCAAAGAATCGCGAGCCATGTTTGCCGTTTGCCGTCTGCCGTTTGCCTATTCACGAAAATGCGAATCCCCCACCAATTGGCAGGGGATTGTACAGATTTTAAAAACGGGACTTATTGGTGTTAAGAGATTCTCTTAATACTACAACCAACCGATCTCGATTGTTTTACCGATACTTCCTTTCCGGACAGCACCTCATTCATCGCTTCTTTTAAATGATGGCGGGTTACACTGGCGGCATCGGATGATGGACTATCGTCAATGGCGCCATGATAAACCAGTTTTCTATTTTTATCGAACAGAAAACATTCCGGTGTACGGGAGGCTCCAAATGCATCGGCCAGCTCATTATTCTTATCTTCGGCATAATACCAGTTATACGCCTGCGCTTTCGCATACGCCTGCATGGCGGTCAATGATTCAGAACTTTTTCGGTTAGCTTCATTAGCATTCAACAAAACCACACCAATACTTTTGCTTGTCGCATACTGACAGATTTCTTTAGTACGGGCCTGATTATTAATAACCACAGGGCAGGTGTTACAACTAAACATTACCAGCAGGCCGTTCTCCTTTATAGCGTTCTTTAATGTCACTTCTTTGCCGGAAATGTCTTTTAACTTATTGTCTGCTTTCGGAATACCTGATCCCAATGGCAATGGGTCTTTCATAGCAAATGCAAACAAAACCATTGCAGGCAACAGCAACAAGCCGGGTATTGCTTTTTTCATTTGACATTTAATTAAAAAGTGTATTAACAGGGCGGGGTAAAACCTGAATAAGATTTTCATTGTATTCTGTCCCTTCATGAAAATTTTATTGCGGAGCTTTCATTGTAGCAGATCTCTATGACAAACAGCTATGCAAAGTTTACTAAAAAATGCTGGTTTTACCTAGTTTATTTCCGGGGCGCAGCTTTAAAATTTTATTAAAAAATAGGGAATAATTGTAATGTGAGCCGTTTAACAAATGTTATACGCGATCGCGCAAAATGAGGTCTTCATTGATAGTTTCATGCTGTTTCTGGCGTTCATCGGCCATGGCTTTAATAGAGTGGATACTTACATTTAATTCATATCCAATGAGCAACACAAGCGAATTAATATAAATGATAATCATCAAAACAATGATGGTACCTATTGACCCATACAGGGCATTGTATTTTCCAAAGTTGTTTACAAAAATAGAAAAGCTTAACGTAGTAAGGATGCTTAAGAAAGTGGCCAGGATGGCGCCTGGGGAGAACAGTCTGAACCGTTTTTTTATAGCCGGGGCATATTTATAAATAAACCCAATGGCATAAAAGATCAGGGCGACTATAAACAGCCATCTTGCTATACCAATGAATTGCAATACCGTGGTATTTTGAATACCTAACCATTTCAGCACCGCGTTTTGTGCAATCAGTAATATTAAGCAGGCTAAGATTAAGCCCATAATGATGACTGTAAGCTTGATGGCTACTATGCGGGTATTTAACCCGGTGCGTTTTTCAAAACCAATATAGTTTTTATTGAAAGAACGCATTAAACCCATCATGCCATTGGAAGCGAAAAAGATCAACAACACAAAACCGAACGACAACAACGCTATGTGGTCTTCTTTAAAAAAGCTGTCTACAAACGTGATGATACCTTTGTTATACGTATCAGCCGGAATGATGTCGCGGATTATAGAATGCAATTGCCGTTTTATTTGGCCCTTGCGAATAAATGGCAATTGTGGTATCAGCGTAAATAAGAACAGGCACGAGGGCGGAATGGACATGATAAAGTTATAGGAAACGGCCGATGCCCGTTCTGTTAAACCCACCCGGCGGATCTGTTCTTTAAAAAACTTTACTACATCGAACAGAGGTACACCGTCGAAACCGGGTAATACCACTTTTTTACTTTTTTCAGCAAAAAAGCGAATAGGGGGTGAGTTCAATATGACGCGTTCTACATTCATTTATGTTTTTCTAAACTGTCTTTTGCTGCTCTTTTCTGTTGTTCTACGTCCTGTGCTTTGCGGAAATCATTAGCCACTTTTACGTGCTGCTCAAATGTTGAGGTGAACAAATGATGGCCCGAAAAATCACTTGCGGCTACAAAATAAAGATAATTTGTTTGTGCCGGTTGTAAAACTGCATCGAGTGTTTGTACCGAAGGGGTACAAATAGGTCCGGGTGGCAACCCGGTATTTCTGTAGGTATTATAAGGCGATTCTACCTGGGTATGTTTTTCGTAAATACGTCTTAAGGTAAAGTCTTTCAGGGCAAATTTTACCGTAGGATCGGCCTGTAACCGCATTCCTTTATTTAACCGGTTCAGGTATACGCTGGCAATAGTATCTTTCTCTGATAATTTATTGGTTTCTTCTTCTACAATAGAGGCCAGCGTGTACGCCTGGGCGGGTGTAAGCCCCAGTTTACGCGCTTCGTCACGGCGGGTGTCTGTCCATACCTTTTTATACTCGCCGTAGAATTTTTCGAATACGGTGTGTAAGGGAGCATTCCAGAAATAGGTATAGGTATTGGGATAGATCATGGCCATAACCGTATTGCTATCGAACCCGTACTGTTTCAGGGTGTCGGGATTGGTTAGGTAATTGAGCACATCCATGGAATCTATTTCCATTTTGCGGCCCAGGAAGCCAGCCAGGTTTTCTTTGGTGCGCAGCTTGGTAATAATGAGTTTTACCGGGGCCTGGGTGCCATTGCAGAGGAGCCGGGTGATGTCCATCAGGCTCATGCCATTCATTATTTCATAGCGGCCGGCCTTCAATTTTTCCGGTACGTCGAGTTTGGTGGCTAACAGATCGAGCATGCCCGGGCTTTTTACCAGGTTGCTGTCGCGAACTGATTTCAGCACTTCCGGCCAGGTGGCGTGACCGGTATATATGTAGAGGTATTTCGATTTTTGAGGGAATGCGGTATTGGCTGTAAAGAATTGCCAGCCGGCAAAGGCGCCTGCCAGCACTACAATAATCAGAACGCTTGTTACCAGTTTTCTGAACATGGGATATAGATTAATTTTTTATCATCTATTGATATTGATCCTTCTCCATTCTGCGAGTGCAAGAACTATGCTAATCGTGAATGGTGAATGGGCAATGGTGAATAGAACCCTATTTTCGAGGTTAATAACGAATAGGGAATGCAGAAATTTTGTGAATTATTGACCATTGACGATTGACCATTCACCAAAATAAAAAAACCCTGCCCAAATTAAAGACAGGGTTCCGTTATTTTTTTACAATATCTTATTTCCCTGGTGCGGGTGCAGTATTTTGTAAAGGTGATCCGCTGTTAGGGGCGGTGGCTCCGGATGAAGGACGGGCATTTATTGACTCGGCTCTGGTTGCTTTACCCTCGGGGATAAAGAAAGCTGAGAACAAACACAACAGGGCAATAGCAATTGCCATAACCCAGGTACCTTTTTCCAGTACATCGGTTGTTTGTTTTACGCCCATGAACTGGGAATTAAAACCGGCAATGCTTCCGGCCAATCCGCCGCCTTTAGGGTTTTGGATCAGGATAAGTAACCCCATGGCCACACTAGCTATAATTATGAATACCAGAAACAAAATGATCATGTCACTGTGCTTTTAATTGTTCAATTCGACCCGCAAAATAAGGGCTTTTGGCGGGATTAAGCAAACTTAATTTCTCGTATACACGTATTGCCTTATTGGTATTTCCCTGTTTGGCCCAAACTTCGGCCATGGCCTCGGTCAATACCTCTTTTTCCTCTACCGAATGTTCGGCAATACGCTGAATGCTTTGGTTGGTAATTTCGTCTAATGATGTAGATTCAACAGGACCAACGCGTTTCATGCTCCGCAACCAGTCGGTAAAGCTTTTCAGCTGTTTACCCAGTTTGTCTTTCAGTTCTTCCTGTAACAGTTTTATACCCTGGGATGCAAAATAATCGATGGTGTGGTACGATTCAAAGACCGGTTCACCCAGATCAACCGACATTCTCCCTTCCTGCGTGGCGGCGGTAAAGCCTGCCGGCTGGGTGGGGGCTTGCGCCTCAATGGCTACAGGTTCTGCTGCAGGAATTATTTCATTGATCTCTTCAACTGATTGTTCTTCAATAGCAATTTCAGCCGGAGCCTGAACTGTTTCCCCGATCGTTTGAGGGGCTATGGCGGCCAGTTCCTCAGGAGCTATTTCTACTGCGGGCACAATGTCATCGGCCTGGGCGGTAACCTCCATCTCCACTTTCGTAACCTCAACGGCCGGTACTATGTCGTCTTCCATCGGCACGGTTTCCAGCTCGGCACGGGTCACTTCTACGGCCGGCACAATTTCATCTGCTTCCTTATCAATTTCTCCCGAAACGGTAGTGGGCGGGATCAATACTTCTTCAGTAATACTCACCGCATTGGCGGCGGTTTCTGCAGGATTGTTTTCTTCAGCCAACTGGCTGGTTTCGGCAATGGCTACTGCCGAGGCTGTTTCATCCTGTTGGGGCGCCTCTTCCTGTTCAACCAGGGAGCCGTCTTCATTTACCTGCAGGCTTATTTCCTGTTCTTCCTTAACTGGTTCTTCAGTAGCCGGAGCCGTTGTTTCCTGTACCGGTTCTGCAGGCACATCAGCCGCTGCAGCTGGTAAGGCAGTTTCTTCTTCGCCGGGCGTTTCCGGTTGAACCGCTAATGGCGGGTTACTAAACGGAGTGTCCGTTTTGGGCATTTGCACCACAATTCTAAACCCTGGTTGCTGGGCCGGTTCTTCCGCTTTTACCGGTATAACAGGCGCATCTTCCTTTTGGTCGAGTTGAAAGCGTAACCACAATGCATTATGAAAGTAAAGAGAAGCCTGTTCCCCCTGTTCATAATGATTATAGGAGCCAATGTCCTTCAGCTTTTTGGCATACAGGAATTGTCCAACCGCAGCATATGGATAATCGTCAGTGAACTGTTTCAGTTCCTGTTCAGTCACCTGTTCAAAGGAGTCTTTGTCGAAAAGGTGTTTGACCAGTGTTTGAATGTGATATTGCATGTAACCAGCTTACCAGTTTGAAAAAATTCGGTTGAAAATTTCATCCACCATGTTTTTGATGATGGTCTCGTTTAATTGGGCTTCAGCCTGTGTTAGCGACTGGGTAGCTCCGAAGTCGAAGTTACGGGAAACATCGGCTTCAAAATTCTTTGTAGGGTCCAGGTTGTTCCTGAAATTGAGGTGCACAATAACAGTAAGCCGCTGAATAGATGCCTGCTGCTGGGTTGTACCATTATTGTTGGTACCGGTTGAAACACCCGAAGTGGTAACATTATACCCGGTAACCGCACCACTGATGTCGTAATGAGCATCATCACCCTGCACCCCGCTTAACCTGGTTTGGCTCATGATCTTCTGGCGCAATTTATCAGTTAACTGCGGGCTCAGCTGCGGATTTACATACCGCGCCTTGTTCTCAATATAGTTTACTCTGAAGGTTTTTACTTCAGGCGGAATGGAACCAATGTCCTTAAAACTGTAGCAACCTGCGAAAAGCAAGGCAACCGGCAAAAGACAAAGGGCAAAAAGTATAGTTATTCTTTGCCTTCTGCCTTCTGCCTTCTGCCGATGTCCTTTATCATTCTTTAATATCATATTCTTTAAGTTTACGGTAGAGCGTTCTCTCACTAATGCCTAAATCCAACGCCGCGTCTTTCCGTTTGCCTTTATGTTTTTTAAGTGCTTTCTCTATCAGTTCTTTTTCCTTGTCCATTATATTCAGCGACTCATCCACTTCTTCATGATGATGAATATCGTCGTTATCATGATGGATCATTACCTGCTGGGCGGGGCCCTGAACAACAGGCTGCGAATAGGCCGCAGGCAACAGCTCTTTTGACTTCAGCTCATTTAATAACGACTGATTTTGCACGCTGGTACCCGGGTTCTGCAGAATATCTACAAACATCTTCTTTAACTCGGTTACATCCTTCTTCATATCGAAAAAGAGCTTGTACAAAATTTCGCGCTCGTTGGCAAATTCGTGCCCATTGGCTACGGGATTGGTGCTTGGATTGGCGAGCACCGGCAGCCGGTTCATGTCCCGGTTGGGGAGGAAGCGTTTTAACTCATTGGATGAAACCAGTTTATCGGTAGCCAGCACGGAAATTTGTTCTGCAATATTCTTTAATTCACGCACATTACCGGGCCACGGATAGTTTATTAACACATCTTTGGCCTCATCATCCAGCTGCACCGGTGTGGTTTTATAGCGCTCTGCAAAATCAACGCTGAATCGTCTGAACAGGAGGGGAATGTCCTCTGGCCGGTCGCGCAGGGAGGGCACCCTGATGGGAACCGTGCTTAACCGGTAATACAGATCTTCCCTGAACTTACCATTTTGCGTGAAGGTGAGCAGATCTTTGTTGGTGGCGGCAATAACCCGCACATCGGTCTTTTGCACTTTTGAAGAACCTACGCGAATGAACTCCCCTGTTTCCAGCACGCGCAGCAGGCGGGCCTGCGTACCCAATGGCATTTCACCAATTTCATCGAGAAAAATGGTACCGCCGTTCACTGTTTCAAAATAACCTTTACGGGCATCAACGGCGCCGGTGAAGGAGCCTTTTTCGTGGCCGAACAATTCCGAGTCGATAGTGCCTTCGGGAATGGCGCCACAGTTTACTGCAATGAACGGGTTGTGTTTGCGAGCTGATAAGGAATGAATGATCACTGAAAATGCTTCTTTACCTACACCGCTTTCTCCGGCTATCAGCACGGTCAGGTCGGTATTGCTTACCTGTGCAGCTACCTGCAGGGCAAAGTTCAATGCCGGCGAGTTGCCTATAATGCTGAACCTGTTTTTAATACTTTGAATATCCACTTTCTACTAATTTATTTCAGATACCCTCAGCGGTTATCAGTGATAATTTTGCATGAAGGTGATCCGGATTATTTTAATCAGGGCATGCCCTGTATGAGTTATGTTATAAAAACGCCCTTGTGTAGTAAAGGGCTGGTTTGGCACTTTTGCCAAACTGATAGTTTCATATGGTTACAATCAGGCGATCATTGCAGGGCGCCAGTTACCCGATCAAGGTAACCGGTTACCATTATTCAGGGTTCAATTTTTCCAATTAATGTAGCGCCGGTACAATCATGTACTTTAACCATTACGTATTGGCCTTTGTTCAGTTGGTATTGTTCTTTCGGGAACACTATTACTTTGTTCTGGCTGCTACGTCCCATCCAGTCCTGGTCGCTGCGCTTGCTGTTTCCTTCAATCAGCACTTTAAAAGTTTTGCCTAGGTCTTTCAGGTTACTTTCACGGCTCAGCGCATTTTGCAGTTTTACGATCTCATCTAACCGCCGTTTTTTTATAGCTTCAGGTATATCGTCCTGATAGCGGCGGGCAGCCAGGGTTCCGGGGCGCTCGCTGTAAAAGAACATATAGCTCATATCGTATTTGCTGTGCTGCATTATGCTCAGCGTATCCTGGTGGTCTTCTTCAGTTTCGGTACAAAAACCGGCAATGATATCAGAGCTGATGCCGCAGTCGGGCATTATTTCCATAATGCGATCTACCTTGGCCATATACCATTCGCGGGTATAGGTACGGTTCATCAATTGCAAAACCCGGGTTGAACCGCTTTGTACCGGCAGGTGAATATATTTACAAATGTTCTCGTACTTCGCCATGGTGAACAATACATCGTCGGTAATGTCTTTGGGGTGCGAGGTAGAAAAACGAACACGTAATAAAGGATCGATCATTGCCACCATTTCCAGCAGGTTGGCGAAGGTTACAGCCTCCCCCCGGCCCCCTCCGGTGGAGGGGGAGTTGGCGGACACTCCGTTTATTTGCGTACTGTTTAAATTTTCAGATACCCAATAATAGCTGTCTACATTTTGGCCTAATAAGGTTACTTCTCTATATCCTGAATTAAACAGGTCAGTGCATTCCCTAATAATAGAATGAGGATCGCGGCTGCGTTCGCGGCCCCGGGTGAAGGGTACCACGCAGAACGAGCACATATTATTACAACCCCGCATAATGCTCACAAAACCCGCCACACCATTGCTATCCAGCCGAACGGGGGAGATGTCGGCGTAGGTTTCATCCCGGCTCAACAGCACATTCACGGCTTTTTGGCCGGTTCCCGCTTCTGTGATAAGGTCGGGCAGACTGCGGTAGGCATCGGGCCCCACCACCATATCAACCAGCTTTTCTTCTTCCAGGAGTTTCCCTTTCAGGCGTTCGGCCATACAACCCAGTACACCAATGAGGGCGCCGGAATTGTGTTTTTTAACTTTGCGAAGTTCGGTCAAACGTTTACGCACGGTTTGTTCCGCCTTCTCACGAATAGAACACGTATTTATCAGGATCAGGTCGGCTTCCTCGAAATTGCGGGTAGCGCCAAATCCGTTTTCGTTCAGGATGGAGGCTACGATCTCACTATCGGCAAAATTCATTGCGCAACCATAGCTTTCAATATAGAATTTTTTATTATATGCAGAAGGGTCATTTACAAAGGGAGCATAGGCTTCTCCCTGCCTGGTTTCTTCGTGCATGGTATGATTCATCCGCTCTAACATCAACAATTCAGTTTTTGGGATGGCAAAGATAACCAAAAAAGGGTTTCAATGACAGGTTGGCAGGGAGAACAGTCTGAACTGGGATGGGTGGGATGTTTGGGATGGTTGGGAAATGGTTAAGTAGTTGGCTGAAATGGTTGCAGACAGGCTGTAGCGGAATGCTCAGGGAGTTGTCTAAGAGTGGTCAGAGAGTTGCCTGATAGTTGCCTGATAGTCGCCTAATAGTTGCCTGAGAGTTGCCTGGGGATGGCCTATAGCACTAGTGTCTCCAGGCAATACGTAGGCCATTCCCAGGCAATACTTAGGCCATTCCGCTACCAGTTTACTACCCTTCCGGCACTATTACACTACCATCCTTATCCCATTCATCCCAACCATCCAATAAATCCCAGTTAAGACTATTTTCCATATAGCACATATCCATACGTTTTGTTACCTATTTCGCGGGCTTTTTTGGGGAAGAGTGTGATAATGAGATTATAAGGAAATTTTAATGTGGGCATTTTACGGCCTATGCGGTCCCCTTCGTCGAGGAGGTAGATGTTGTCGTATACCTTCCACCCATGGCTGGTGAAAAAAGCGATGGGATCATCTACATCAAATTGCAGGGGCGCCCTGGTGAGCATTTTCTTTAGCACACCGGTGCGCCGGTGGCGGCGCAAACCGCCATTATAATCCATGATCCAGTAGTGGAAGGAGGGGATCGCAAAAAGATCTTTTGACAAGCGGGCGCCCTGTTCATTGGTCAAATAACCTACTACGCCTTCGGTAATAATAAGGGCCCGTTTGGTTTCGGCGCCTAACCGGGCAAACAGGGCTTTGCGCCCGGCATCGTCACTGAGGTCGACGGCTATTCGTTGCAGGTGGCAGGCGGGTATATCGTTGGCAAGCAGCTGGTTTTTGTATTCGATCATATGAGGAAAATCAACTTCGATCCAATGCAGGTTTACCGGCAGCGGCATACGGTAAGGCCGCGTGTCGAGCCCGGCGCCTAAATTAATAACGGTATCGATACCCCGTTCAATGGCTTCATTGATGAGCTTGTCGATACCGGTGGTGCGGGTGGTCATGGCAAAGGCCATGTGTTGTTTAATGGGAGTGGCTTCCACCATTTGAAACCCTTTTTCCCCGGCCAGTTTGCGCGCCAGTGGATCTTTAAAAGCGGCATCAGGACGTTCCGATTCCAATGCCCTGAATGCAGCGATCCAAAGCGCTGTGTCTGATACGTTATTGATAAGTTGATCTTGTTCCATACAAACTACCCTTTTACTTTACAAAAACGGTTGTACTTTACTGTAACCATTGCCTGTATAAATTTAATCAATTTTTGGGAGAGTGGGAGAGGTCGCTACCAAATGGATTTTGCATTCAGTGCCGGAAAAACAGTGCTGATATTATTAATAAAATGTATCTTCATAAACCTCCTGCCTTATTTAATCTTCTTGCATACTACCACTTTGAAGACCAACTCATTCTTAACTTCAAAAACGAAACTCATGAGTGAATCAACAACCGTGCAACCTACCACGAACCCTAACAAGGCTTTATGGGAAAAGGGCGATTTTACTAAAATAGCCGACACCATGCGTGAAAGCGGTACCGCACTTGTTGCCAAACTGGGCATAAAGCCTGGTATGAATGTGCTGGACCTTGGTTGCGGTGATGGTACTACCGCCATCCCGGCCGCCCGGCTGGGCGCCCATGTATTAGGTGTGGATATTGCCAGCAACCTGGTGGCTGCCGCCAATAAACGCATTCAGGAAGCAGGGCTGAAAAATATTACCGTGAAGGAAGGCGATGCCACCAACCTGCAGGAGATAGCTGATGAAAGTTTTGACCAGGTGCAAAGCATCTTCGGTGCCATGTTTGCCCCAAAACCTTTTGATGTAGCAAAAGAAATGGTAAGAGTGGTGCGCAAAGGGGGAAGGGTAGTAATGGGCAACTGGATCCCTAACGATCCTACATTGGTTGCGCAGATCCTGAAGGTATGTTCTGCCTATACTCCGCCGCCGCCTGAAGGATTTGTAAGCCCGATGTTGTGGGGCGTGGAAGACCAGGTGAAAGAACGGTTTGCACAGGCAGGCATTCCGCCTGAAAATATTTCTTTTGAAAGGGATACCTTTATTTTCTATGCACTGTATTCACCAACCACTTTTCTTGAAAAATTCAGGATGTTTTATGGCCCTACCATGAATGCCTTTGAGGCTGCAGAAAAGAATGGTAAGGCTGCCGATCTGCAACGGGAGTTGGAGGAATTATTTAATAAAGAGAATAGAAGCGGTAATGCAAATACAACATCTATACCGGCTACGTTTTTACTGGTAAAGGCGGTGAAGTAAGTTTATACTATATAATCATAAATAAAAAAGAGGACGTCTCAAATTTGAGACGCCCTCTTTTTTTGAGCGGAAGACGAGATTCGAACTCGCGACCTGAGGCTTGGGAAGCCGTTTCCCGCGCTTACTCATTTTTGTAATGTATTGCCTGACAGCAGGTTTAGATATTATTCTTAAGATATATTTTACTCCATTTTTCGCCAAGTGTGACCGGTAGTGTGACCAGGTGGAATTAACGAATCTTATTCAAAGATTGGCCAACTTGCAGCAGATGGCTAATGCGTTTAAGAAAGGGGTTGATATGT
>Ga0136846_1226065_pt1 | contig 11258 bp, 14 predicted proteins | sample HopSoiMetagenom2_FD_96841 | JGI IMG/M metagenome (GOLD analysis project Ga0136846, IMG submission 96841) | Grasslands soil microbial communities from Hopland, California, USA - 2 Assembly 2016 (version 4) | ecosystem: Environmental > Terrestrial > Soil > Grasslands | place: USA: Hopland... | reverse complement strand
TGCTGATCCGAGTCGACCGCCTCGTTCGTCGCACGAGCCCGATCGCGACGAACGTCGCGGTGCGGCTCACGCCGCGCGAGCGCGAGGTGCTCGCGTTCCTCGCGGACGGTCTGGAGGCACGCGACATCGCCGAGCGGCTCTTTCTCAGCCCGAAGACCGTGAACACCCACTGTGAGAATGTGTTGCGGAAGCTCGGCGTCCACACTCGGGCACAAGCCGTGGCGGTCGCGTTCCGCGAGGCGCTCGTGCCGCATTGAGAGACTGCGTGCTGTCGTAGGCTTGGCGCGTGGCGCTGAGGTTGGTCACTGCGGGCGAGTCCCACGGCCCGGCGCTCGTCGCGATCGTGAGCGGTCTGCCCGCCGGTCTCCTGCTCGACCGCGATGCGGTCGACGCCGACCTGCGACGCCGGCAGGAAGGCTACGGGCGGAGTCCGCGCCAGCGCATCGAGTCGGACGCCGTCGAGGTGCTCGCCGGCCTCCGCCACGGCCGCACGCTCGGGACACCGCTCGCGCTCGTCGTGGGCAACCGCGACCACGAGAACTGGAAGTGGGGGATGAGCCCCTGGCCGCCGGAAGGCGAGCCCGCGGGAAAGGGCTCGAGGCCGGTCACGCTGCCGCGCCCGGGCCACGCCGATCTCGCGGGGGCGTTGAAGTACGGGCTCGCCGACGTGCGCGACGCGCTCGAGCGCGCGAGCGCGCGTCACACGGCGGCGATCGTCGCCGCAGGCGCCGTCGCGAAGGCCCTGCTGCGTGAGCTCGGCGTGAGCGTGGAGGGCCGCGTGCTCGGCGACGATCTCGAGCAGCGCGTCGACGACGCACGCGCGAACCGCGACACCGTGGGCGGCGTCGTCGAGGTTCGCGCTCGCGGCGTGCCGCCGGGCCTCGGCTCGTACGCGACGAAGGACGATCGGCTCGATGCGCGTCTGGCCGCGACCCTGATGGGGACGCAGGCGGTGAAGGGCGTGGAGATCGGCGACGGCTTCGCGCTGGCGGAGCAGCGCGGGTCGGAGGCGCACGACGAGATCCATCGCGACGAGCGAGGGCTGTACCGAGAGACGAACCATGCAGGCGGCATCGAGGGCGGCGTCTCGAACGGCGAGGAGATCGTCGTGCGCGCCGCGATGAAGCCGCTGCCCACGCTGATGCGCCCGCTCGCCTCCGTCGACCTGCACACCGGCGAGACCGGCGAGGCGCTCGTCGAGCGCAGCGACACGGCCGCGGTCGAGGCGCTCGCGGTCGTCGCGGAGGCATGTGTTGCGTGGGAGCTCGCCGCTGCGGCGCGCGACAAGTTCGGGGGCGACGCGCTCGTCGACTTCGTCGCCGCCCATCACGCATACCTGGAGCGGATCGACTGGCAGCCCAGAACGCGTTAGACAGGCATCTCGCGCTCGTCGGCTTCATGGGCGCCGGCAAGTCCACACTAGGGCCCCGGGTTGCGGAGCTGCTCGGCCGTCCGTTCATCGACCTCGACCGCGACCTCGAGCAGGACCTCGGCACGACGATCCCGGAGTTCTTCGAGCGGCGCGGGGAGACGGCATTCCGGATGCAGGAGGAGGGTCATGCGATCGCTGCGCTGCGGCTACCCGACCCCGCCGTGATCGCGCTCGGCTGCGGCGCGGTGCAGACCCCCTCGATCCGGCACGAGCTCCGCGATCGCGCGTTCACCGTGCTGCTCGAGGTCGACGCGGAGACGGCATGGAGGCGCAGCGCCGGCAGCGGCCGTCCGCTCGCGCAGGACGAATCGGAGTTCCATGCGCTCTACGAGCGGCGGCGCCGGCTGTACGACGAGATCGCGGATGCGCATGTCCACGACCTGGGCGACGTCCTGCTGGCGGCGGCGGGCGTGCACGTCCACGTGGGCGCGCTCGAGTCGCTCGGCTCGCTCGTCCCCGGCGACGGCCCCGTGGCGCTCGTCTCGGATCCACACGTCGGCGGCATCTACGGCGCCGCGGCACAGGTCGCGCTCGGTTCGCGACTGGCGTCGGTGCACGAGGTGCCGCAGGGCGAGGACGCGAAGACCGCAGCGGTGGCCGAGCGCCTGTGGAGCGAGCTCCGCCTCGACCGCGACGGCGTCGTCGTTGCGCTCGGCGGAGGGAGCACGACTGACGTCGCGGGCTTCGTCGCGGCGACGTACCTCCGCAGCGTCGCGTGGGTTGCAGCGCCGACCACCCTCGTCGGACAAGTCGACGCCGCGATCGGCGGCAAGACCGCGATCGACCTTCCACAGGGCAAGAACCTCGTCGGCGCGTTTCACTGGCCGGTGCGCGCCGTGATCGACCCCTCAACGCTCGAGACGCTGCCCGAGGACCAGCGGCTCGAGGGGATGGCGGAGGTCGTGAAGACCGGATTGCTTGCGGGCGAGCCGCTGTGGGACCTGCCGGCGCCGCAGCTGGTCCAGCGCTGCGCGGCCTACAAGGCGGCCGTCTGCCTGCGCGACCCGGCCGACCGGGGCGACCGCGCCGTCTTGAACCTCGGCCACACCTTTGCGCACGCGCTCGAAGCCGCGGCCGGTTACGAAGGCTTGACGCACGGCCGAGCCGTCGCACTCGGCCTGCTCGCCGCCCTGCGCCTGTCGGGCCGGCCGGTCGACGTCGTCGAGCAGCTGCTCGAGCCGAAGCCCGTCCGCGTCGACCGCGAGCGAGCATGGGAGGCGCTGCGGCGCGACAAGAAGGCCCGCCGGGGGGAGGTCCGCCTCGTCTTGCTGAGCGAGCACGGGCCGGTTGTCGAGGGGCGGCCCGACGCCGAGATTCGCTCAGCGCTCGACGAGCTGATCGCCGAGTAGAGTCCCGCGCCATGCAGGTGCTCGTCCTGAACGGCGTCAATCTCGACGTGCTCGCACGGCGCGACCCGGCCGTTTACGGCGGCCTGTCCCTGTCCGAGCTCGAGACGCGCATCTATGAGTGGGCATCCGAGCTGGGCTGCCACGTGCGCTGCCGGCAGACCAATCACGAGGGCGAGTACGTCGGCTGGTGCCACGACGCGATGGAGGCCGACGGCATCATCGTCAACCCCGGCGCGTGGTCGCACTACTCCTATGCGATCCGCGACGCCCTGGAGCTCGTGCCGGCGCCGATCGTCGAGGTTCACCTCTCCGACATCGAAGCTCGCGAGGACTGGCGTAGGCAGTCCGTGCTCGCGGATCTCGCGGCGAAGCGCGTGATCGGGAAAGGGCCCGACGGATATCGCGAAGCGCTCGAGTTCCTCGTCGCGCAGACAGGGAAGAAGCCGTGACCGCGCGCATCGACCGGCTGCGTGTCTCGCTCGAGGAGCCGCTGCTCGTCACGAACCCGACGAACGTCTACTACCTGTTCGGATTCAAGAGCTCGAACGCCGCGTTGCTCGTGGAGCCCGACGGCGTGCGGTTGTTCGCCGACTTCAGGTACGCCGAGGCCGCGCGTGCCGTCGACGGGGTCCGCTTCGAGGAGACGAGGCGCGCCCTGCTCTGGGATCTCGCCGAGCGGCTGTCCGGGCGTATCGGTTTCGAGGCGGACTACATGTCGTACTCGGCCTGGGAGACGCTCGGCTCGGGGTCGGTGGAGCCGGTGCCGAGGCGCGGTCTCGTCGAGCGTCTGCGCGCCGTCAAGGAAGAGCACGAGCTGGCGGCGATCAGGCGGGCGTGCGAGATCACCGACCGCATGTTCGAGCGCCTGACGGAGGAGCGCTTCGTCGGGCGCAGCGAGCGGGAGGTTGCGTGGACGATCGAGCAGCTCTTCCGCGAGGAAGGCGCCGACCGGGTCGCCTTCGAGAGCATCGTCGCGTCCGGCCCCAACTCCGCCCGGCCGCATGCCCGCGCGACCGCCCGCGAGATCCGCGCGGGCGAGACGCTGGTGATCGACACGGGCTGCACTGTCGACGCGTACAGCTCCGACTACACGCGAACCTTCATGACCGGATCGACAGACGGGGTGGTCAAGGAGGCCTACGCGGTCGTGCTGGCGGCGCAGGAGGCGGGGTTGGAGGCAATCCGCGCGGGCATCGCGGGAGTCGACGCGGACGCCGCGGCGCGGGGCGTCATCGATGCCACGCCGTTTGCCGGGATGTTCGGCCACGGGCTGGGGCACGGTCTCGGGCTCGAGATCCACGAGGCGCCGCGGATGTCGACCGAGTCGACGGACACGCTCGCACGCGGGAACGTCGTCACCGTCGAGCCGGGCGTCTATCTGGAGGGCCGCGCCGGGATCCGCATCGAGGACAACGTCGTCGTCACCGACGCCGGCGTCGAGAACTTCACCGGCTTCCGCAAGGACCTGATCACCGTCGGCTAGCCTCCTGCCAGATGGCGGAGACCGTCAACACGAACCAGTTCAAGAACGGGATGCACATCGAGCTCGAGGGCGGCGTCTGGCGCATTGTCGAGTTCCAGCACGTCAAGCCGGGTAAAGGCGGCGCCTTCGTCAGGACGAAGCTGAAGTCGCTCGGCAGCGGCGCGGTCGTCGACCGCACCTTCCGCGCCGGCGAGAAGTTCTCGCGCGTCCGCACGGAGACGAAGGACATGCAGTACCTCTACGACGCCGGGGATGAGGTCGTCTTCATGGACCAGGACACGTACGAGCAGACGTCGCTGCCGCACAGCGTCGTCGAGGACGCGCTCGAGTTCATGCTCCCGTCGGGATCGATCCAGATGCTCCTCGTGAACGGCGAGCCGTCCGGCGTGCAGCTGCCGGCCTCCGTCGAGCTGGCCGTGTCGGAGACGGAGCCGGGCGTGAAGGGCGACACCGTCTCGAACGTCACGAAGGCGGCGACGCTCGAGACCGGCGCCGTCGTGCAGGTCCCGCTCTTCGTGAATACGGGCGACCGCATCAAGGTCGACCCGCGCGAGAAGCGGTATATCTCGCGGGCATAGGCCGCTTCTTCAACAGCTTCGAGGAGGCGTGGGCGCACTTCCTCGGGCGCCGGGAACCGCTCGAGTCGTTCTGGGACTCCCTGTCGAACGTCCCGGACGAGACCGCACGGTGCTGGCTCGTCGTGCCGCCGCCTCAGGTGAAGGAGGCCGTGCGCAGCGTGCAGCAGTCCCTCGCTGGTCTCGAATGGGTCGCGGCGGTGCCCGGGCACTTCCTGCACGTCAGCGCGCCACCGAGCGCGGAGGAGTGGCGCGACGTCGCACCGTTCACGATCATCTACCGCGGCGTGAATTGCTTCCACGACGCTGCGATCGTGGAGGCGCATCCGGAGCCTGACGCGCCGTTCCCGCCCTCGCCGTTCCTGCCGCACCTGAGCATCGGTTACTTCCGCCGGGCGGAACGGCCCGATGCGTTGCGCGATGCGCTCCTTCCGCACCGTGACGTCGAGCTCGGCAGCGGGCTGGTCGAAGAGGTGGTCGTCTGCGACGTCCCGGTCGCGAAGTCACGGTTCTTCGAACCGTGGCTGGTCGTCGATCGGATACGGCTCTTCGGCTGAGGCCGAGATCGCGTCGCGAATCTTTGACGCGAGCTCGTTGAGCTCCGCATCGGACAGATCGAGGCAGACGTTCGTGTCGAGCGCCGCGAGCTGCTGCCGGTCGAACGGGATGCCGGGCGGCAACGGAGCGAGGTGCCAATGGACGTGCCGGTTTCCCTGCCGGCTGCCGAGGCTCAGGACGTACAGCCGTTCCGTCGGAACGACCCGGCGGATCGCCTCGCCGACGCGATGAACGAGTGCCTGCAAGCGCAGGTACTCGGCGCGCGTGAAGTCGCCCGTCACCTCCTCCCGGTGCTCCCGTGGCGCGACGAGGACGTAGCCGTAGAGCGCCGGGTAGCGGTTGAGGAACGCGATCGCATGGTCGTCCTCGTAGACGACGTGGTGCGGGAACTCGGGGTTGCCGGCGAGCAGCTCACAGATGAAGCAGCCACCCGCGAGCTGCTCGCGCACGGTGTCGAAGTCGACGGTGCGCGTCCTCATGACAGCGCCGCGCGGACGGCCTCGGCGCCGTCCGAGAGCACGGGATCGCCATGGGAGACGAGCACGAGCTCGATCGGCAGCGCGCCGAGCCGCTCCCGTAGCTCGGGCTTCAGCTCGTTCTCGGCCCAGACGCGCTCGTCCTTCGGGAACCAGTCGAGCGGCAGCTCGACGCCGCCGGCGGTCCCGATCAGCAGGTCGCCGGCGACGAGCGCGCGGTGCGGCTCGAGGAAGAAGAGCGCCTCGACCCAATCGCTGCCCGTCACCGTTTCTGCGCGCACCCCGATCGGGAGCTCGCCTTTGTCCTCGGGTCGCCATAGCCGGGCGTGATAGCGATCGAGCACCGCCGCGACGCTCCGCTCATGCCAGTGCACCGTGAGCAGCACGTGGAGCGGCCGGGCGCTCCGCTCGACGTCGCGGTAGAGCGCGGCCTAGAAGCGGTCCTCCTCGTCTTCCGGCACGAGCGGATCGACGACGACGACGGCGTCGTCGAGCTCGGCGTAGACCGAGGCGACCTCCGGCCCCCAGTGCTCGGCGTGGTCCCACTGCGGATGCATTCCCGTCCAGCGCCAGAGCCCCGGCCGCAGCTCCTGCACGTCCATCCGTAAAACCTAACGTCCTCTGTCGGCGCCTCGGCGTTAGGCTCCCCGCATGCCCGGCCTGGCGGACACGACCGTCCGGCTGCTCGGGCAGGAGCCCCTCGCCGGACGCCTGCCCACCGCCGAGCAGCTGCGCATCGCGGAGATCCTCGACAGAGCCGGCTTCGCCTACCTCGAGGTCTCCGGCGGCGGCTGTTTCGAGAGTGCCGTCCGGCGTGGGGTCGAGAGCCCGTGGGAACGGATCCGTGCATTGAAGTCGCGCGTCGAGACGCCGCTCGGCCTCGCGCTGCGCGGTCGTTTCCTCGTGGGCTCCCGTCCGGTCGACGACGACTTCATCCGCCGCTTCATCGCGTCCGCCGCCGCGAACGGCATCGACGTCTTCCGCCTTCACGATCCGCTCAACGACGTGTCGAACCTGCGGGAGGCGGCCGACGCGGTCGCGAAGGCGGGCGGCGAGTTCGAGGCCGGCCTCGTCTACAGCCCGGGGCGCACGGGCGAGACCGATCCGCTCATGGAGCAGGCACGCGAGCTGCCGAACCTCGGCGCGGCGCGCATCCTCCTGCACGACCCGACCGGATCGCTGCAGCCGCATCGAGCCCGCGAGCTCGTGACCGGCCTGCGCGAGACGACGAAGCTCCCGATCGGGATCTACTGCCAGGGCTCCGCGGGGAATGCGCTCGCGGCCGCGCTCGAGGCTGCGCGCGCGGGCGCCGAGCTGATCGCCTGTGCCGTCTATCCGATCGCCCTGACGCTGCACCGGGTGTCCGGTGAGGCGATCGCCGAAGCGCTCATCGGTCTCGGCCTCGAGTGCGACGTCGACGTGTCCGCTCTCTGGGAGGCATCCGACGTCGTCGACGAGTACATCGGCGACGAGCCGGTCACGCCGCTCGCTCCGCGCATCGCGGTCCGAGCCGCGCAGCACGACCTGCCGGCCAGCCTCGTCACGACGCTCGAGTCGAGCCTCCGCACGCAGGGCGCTGCGGACCGCCTCGACGAGGCGATCGAAGAGCTCGTGCGCATCCGGGCCGAGGTGGGCTACCCGCCCCTCGCGTCGCCGATCGGCCACGTCCTGGGATCGCAGGCGCTGCTCAACGTGCTCTCGGCAAACCGTTACTCGGTGGTGGTCGACGACGTGCGGCGCCTCGTCGAGGGCAGGCTCGGCACGCCGCCGGCGCCGATCGACAAGAACGTGCGCCGCGCCGTCGCGCTGACGGCCGACCCCGAGTCGGCCGAGAACGCAGCACCGCTCGGCCTCCAGGAAGTTCGCGCACAGGCCGAAGGCCTCGCGTCGAGCGAGGAAGAGCTGCTGTTGCTCGGGCTCTTCGGCGACGACGCCGAGCCGCTGCTGCACACGATCCGCGGCCGCTCGGCCGGCGACGAGACGCTCGCCACGGGCGGCGTCGATCAGGCGCGTGCGGAGCGGATCCGCGAGCTCGTTCGCATCGTCCAGGAGACCGGCATCGGCGAGGTCACGATCGAGGAGTCCGGGATGCGCGTGTCGGTGCGGCGTACCGACGACCGCGCCCCGGTTCAGCCGGCTCGGGAGGCCGCATCGCTCGCGCCGCCGGACGACACCGAGCTGCCGGCGACTGTGCCGTCATCGAATGGCCTCGTCCGTGTCGAGGCCCCGATGGTCGGGACGTTCTACCGCGCTGCCCAGCCGGGCGCGCCGCCGTTCGTCGAAGAGGGTCAGGCCGTCGGCACGGGCCAGACGCTTTGCATCCTCGAGGCGATGAAGCTGATGAACGAGGTGAAGGCCGACGTCGACGGAATCGTCCGGTCGATCCTCGTCGAGAACGCGCAGCCTGTCGAGTTCGGCCAGCTTCTGTTCGAGCTCGAGCCGGTAAGCGGCAGACCGATGGACGCCCTCTAGGTGGAAGGTCCGTATGTTCAGCTCTTGGCCAGCGTGATGAAATCGCGCCCACCGGCGAAGCCGGTGCGCGCTCTAGTGCGGACATCGCAAGCGATGTCCGGCGACGCGCTCTAGCGATGTTCTCGCGCGTGCTGGTCGCAAACCGCGGCGAGATTGCGGTCCGGGTCATCCGCGCCCTGCACGAGCTCGGCATCGAAGCGGTTGCCGTCTATTCGACGGCCGACTCGGGCGCGCTGCACACGCGGCTCGCCGACCGGGCCGTCTGCATCGGACCGCCGTCGGCGACGGAGAGCTACCTCAAGATCCCCTCGGTCGTCGCCGCAGCGGAGACGACAGGGTGCGAGGCCGTGCATCCGGGCTACGGCTTCCTCTCCGAGAACCCCGACTTCGTGCGCGCCTGCGAGGACAACGACCTCGTCTTCATCGGGCCGGATGCGGACGTGATGGCGCGCATGGGCGACAAGGTCGAGGCGAAGCGCGAGCTCGCCGCTGCCGGCGTCCCGCTGGTGCCCGGCACGGAGTCGGTCGACGCCGCCGGTGCGCGTAGCGCGACGGCCGAGATCGGCCTTCCCGTCCTGCTCAAGGCCGCTGCCGGCGGCGGCGGCAAGGGCATGCGTGTCGTCGAGACCATGGACGAGCTCGACGCATCGTTCGAACGGGCGAGCGCAGAGGCGCTCGCGGCCTTCGGCGACGGCAGCATCTACCTCGAGAAGCTCATGACGCCGGCGCGCCACGTCGAGGTGCAAGTCCTCTGCGACTCGGACGGCGGCGTCCTCACGCTCGGCGAGCGCGAGTGCTCGATCCAGCGCCGGCACCAGAAGCTGATCGAGGAGTCACCCTCGCCCGCGCTCGACGAGGAGACGCGAGAGGCCATGGAGATGGACGTTGTGCGGGCGTCTCGCGCGATCGGCTACCTCAACGCCGGCACCTTCGAGTTCCTGCTCGCCCCGGACGGCTCCTACTACTTCATCGAGCTGAATGCGCGCCTCCAGGTCGAGCATCCCGTGAGCGAGCTCGTCACGGGCATCGACATCGTGCGCGAGCAGCTGCGCATCGCGGCGGGCGAGAACCTGCACCTGAAGGGACGAGCGCCCCGCCGCGGCCACGCGATCGAGGTGCGCCTCAACGCGGAGGACCCCGCACGCGGCTTCGCACCGTCGCCCGGCGTGGTCGAGCGGTTCAAGCCGCCGCTCGGACCCGGAATCCGCCTCGACACGCACGTCGAGGAAGGCGCGGTCATTCCGCCGCACTACGACTCGCTCGTCGCGAAGCTCATCGCATGGGACGAGACTCGCCCGCTGGCGATCGAGCGGTCGCTACGCGCGCTGTCGGAGCTCGAGCTGCGTGGGATCGCCACGACGCGCGAGGTGGCGGCCGAGATCCTTGCGAGCGAGGAGTTCCGCAGCGGCACGTACTCGACGAGCTTCCTCGAGGAGAACCAGCTTGCCGCGGTGGGAGCGGCATGAGCTACGTCGTGTCCGGTGATCGCGGCTCCATCACCATCACCCCCTCGACGCTGACCGAGCTCGTCGTGCGTGCGGCCGAGAGCGTGGACGGCGCCGAAGTCCGGCGCGGACGCCGACGGCTCGAGATCGACGTCGCCGACGGGCGCGCGCACGTGCGGCTCGAGCTGTCCACGCGCTACGGCGTCGTGCTGCCGCGGCTCGCGCGGGAGGTGCAGGAGCGCGTCGCCGGCGCGCTCGCGACGATGTGCGGTGTCGAGGTAGAGGCGGTCGACGTGTCGGTCGAGGCGGTCGAGTGAGCAGCCGACGCGCGGGTCGCCGCACGGCGCTCTTCCTGCTCTACCAGTGGGACGTCACCGGGCAGCCGCTCGCCTCGCTCTACGAGGGCGAGGTCGACGAGTTCGCGCGCGAGACGGCCGAAGCCGTCGCCGCACAGGCGCCCGGGCTCGACGAGCGCATCACGGCTGCGTCGGAAGCGTGGACCGCCGACCGGCTGGGCGCGATCGAGCGGAACATCCTGCGAATCGCGCTGTACGAGCTCGACGGCGACGAGGTTCCCGACGAGGTGGCCATCGACGAGGCGGTCACCCTGGCCAAGCGGTACGCAACCGACGACGCCGCCAGGCTCGTAAACGGCATTCTTGGGCGGATCGTGAGAGAGCGCGTGACATGACCACGGACGATTCGCTCGCGCGTGCCGAGGAGCTGCTCGCGCGTCTCGAGAAGGCGCGGGCCGAGCTGGACCAGCTCTCGCAGGCAGACGACGCCGAGCGCGCCCTGGACGTCCTGACCGAGCTCGCGGAGCTCAGCAAGGCGATCGAAGAGGAGCTGCAGCGCGCGAAGCGCGAGGCGGAGGCCGATGCGGAGCCCTGACGAGCTCCGCGCGCTGGTGGAGGACTACGTGGCCGACCTGGCGCTGACGCCGGAGCTGCACGGCCAGGCGGAGTCGGTTCGCTACGCGCTGGTCGGTGGCAAGCGAGTTCGCGGCGTCATCTGTCTCGCCACCGCAGAAGCGGCCGGCGCCGACGCCGAACGTGCGCTGCCGGCCGGCGCGTCGCTCGAGCTCGTGCATGCGTTCTCGCTCGTCCACGACGACCTGCCGGCGCTCGACAACGACGCGGAGCGGCGCGGGCGCCCCGCCGCGTGGGCTGAGTTCGGCGAGGCGGTCGCCGTCCTCGCGGGCGACGCGCTGCTCGCCGAGGCCTTTCGGCTCGCGCTGTCGTATCCGTTTCCGGACGTCGGTCGCGAGCTCGCACGGGCAACGCTCGGCATGATCGGCGGGCAGTACCTCGACGTCACCGGCACGGCGCCGGACGAGGCGACGCTGCACAAGCTCAAGACGGGGTGCCTCTTCGCGGCGTCGGTCGGGGTCGCACTCTGGGTCGCGGAGATCCCCGAAGGCGCGCAGTCGCCCTGGCGTGCGTTCGGCGACGAGCTCGGCCTGCTCTTC
>Ga0136846_1218783_pt1 | contig 11258 bp, 11 predicted proteins | sample HopSoiMetagenom2_FD_96841 | JGI IMG/M metagenome (GOLD analysis project Ga0136846, IMG submission 96841) | Grasslands soil microbial communities from Hopland, California, USA - 2 Assembly 2016 (version 4) | ecosystem: Environmental > Terrestrial > Soil > Grasslands | place: USA: Hopland... | reverse complement strand
GCCGTGCTGGACGCCAACGGCATCGACTCGGGGCTCATTCGGGACGATGCCGGCGGCATGATGCCCTGGCTCCAACAGCTGCATCCGATCCGGCTGGTGGTCCGCGAAGCAGACAGCGCCGATGCCGTCGACCTCCTCGATTCACCCCCACCACAACCACCCGCCCAGTGAAACTCGGGATTCTGGCCTTAATCGCGATCGTCTCCACGCTCCCAGTCGCCGCACATGGGCAGACCAAGTCGAATGACATCTACCTAGAGCGGGCGAAGCGCATTCTCCGTCAGACACCGCTGATTGACGGCCACAACGACCTGCCGTGGCGGATTCGCGAAGACAGCATCGCGCGCGGTGACGTCAGCAAGTACGACATTCGACGCCGCACACCAGGCCATACCGATCTCGAGCGACTGAGACAAGGAATGGTCGGAGCGCAGTTCTGGTCCGTGTACACGCCGGGTGAGTACCGCGATTCCGGGTACGCGCGCGTTCAGCTCGAGCAGATCGATATTGCACGTCGCATGATCGCCAGGTATCCCGATAAGCTCGCTCTCGCACTCACCAGCGACGACATCAAGCGCGACTTCAAGCAGGCAAAGATCGGTTCACTGCTTGGACTCGAAGGCGGCCACGCCATCGAGAACTCGCTTGGAGCACTGCGCGGTTACTTTGACCTCGGCGTGCGCTACATGACGCTGACGCACAACGTGACCCTCGATTGGGCCGACGCCGCTCTCGATTCAGCGAGGCACGGAGGACTCACTCCATTCGGCGATAGCGTCGTGCGAGAGATGAACCGACTCGGCATGCTCGTCGATCTGTCGCACGTTTCGCCGGGAACCATGAGTGACGCATTGAACGTGACTCAGGCACCGGTGATTTTTTCACACTCAGGGGCGCGCGCTCTGGTGGATGTCGCGCGTAACGTGCCCGACTCCATCTTGCGCCGAGTCACGATGAATGGCGGAATCGTAATGGTGCCTTTCGTGACCAGCTTCGTTTCACCGGCCGTGCAACTGTATGATCAGTCGACTCGCCCGCTGATAACGGATCTACAGAAGAAGTACGGCAGCGATACCGCTGCGATCACACGCGAGGTCAACCAGTGGCGCGCTTCTCATCCCGAGCCAAGAGCGACTTTGTCGCAGGTTGCCGACCAAATCGATTACGTACGCAAGGTTGCCGGCATCGATCACGTCGGAATCGGAAGCGACTTCGACGGTATCACTGAAGTAGTGCAGGGCCTGGAAGATGTTTCGAAGTTTCCAAATCTGTTCGCCGAGCTGGCGCGACGCGGCTGGTCCGATGCCGATCTGAGAAAGCTTGCCGGAGAGAACCTGTTGCGTGTATTTGCGCAGGCGGAGGCAGTCGCCAGACGCCTGCAGCGCGCCAACCCGTAAGCCCGCTCGTCGCCAGCGAAGCTAGTTCGTGGGCTGCAATACCCTGCCGCCGGTGCGGATAACGTCCCCGAACTCGGCAGGCAATCCGCTTTTGGCTATCTCTCGCCCAACAAGCTCGACGTCATAGCTCACGCGGACGAATTCAGCGGGGAATCCAGGCGAGGCAGCGTCGACAACCACGTAACACGCGCGCGGATCTCCGTCCTTCGGCCTGCCCACGCTACCCGTGTTGATGAATCGAACGTCGTTCACCGCTCGTTGCCACGGTTTGTGGGTGTGACCGAAGCAAACGACGTCACCTGCAACAGCACCGATACCAGCCGCCATCTTCTCGAGAAAGGCGTCTGGTCTGTCTTCCGTGACGTAAACAGTGTTTAGCGTCTGGTTGCCATGCAAAAGAACGATCGATGGCCCACTCACATGACCACCGAGTGGGCGGATGTCGATTCGGAAAGGAAGTGAAGCGAGGTATGACTTTGTCTCGCCGCTGACGTGTTGCTTTGTCCACTCGTAAGAGAGATGCGACAGCTCTTCCTCGTGAGGACTCTCCGCACGACAACCACAGTGCTTGTAGTCCGTGGCAATGGTTGAATCGTAGTTACCGGAAATCCCCGGGATTTGGCGCTGGCGCAGAAGAGCGACGACTTCGTTGGGCCATGGCGCATACCCCGTCAGATCGCCGAGATGATAGGTCGCATCGACCTTCCTGCTGTCGATATCGCGGAGTACCGCCTCGAGCGCGGGGAGATTGGCGTGAATATCCGAAATGAGCGCGTATTTCATCACGCGCTGCCTCGAGATCCGCCAAGACGTCTCTTCATCACGACGGCGGTGTCCGGACATGCGCCATGAAACTCGGCAGACGCCTTCAATTCCTCGGGCACGGCGGCGCGCGTCGTCGCCTCGAATCCGAAGCGCGGAAAATATTTCTCGGCGGTGGTAGTCAACAGGTAAAGCTCGTCGATTCCATCTTCTTCTGCGCGCTCGAGTACCTGCTCCACCAATCGCTTGCCGACTCCACTGCCGCGATGCTCCGGCGCAACTACGGCTGAACGTAGCAAAGCGACCGAATCGTATTTCTCGAGGCCAACGGCGCCTTCGATGCCGTCGGTGCCTTCTGCCACGATGAAATCGGCAAAGTGATCACGTACGCCGTCCAGCGGGAGATTGCTGTTCAAAAGAAGTTCTTCGACGGCGGGCAGATCTGTTTTTCTTGCCTTCCTGATCTTCATGGTACCTCCACCTCGGAGCAAATCAGCCACAACACGTCAGCAGCATTCCGGGCCACAACAATCGGGACCGCAGCACGGCGACCCCGGATAACAGCAATCCAGTGGCTTCGTCGCTCGCACGAACGCGCCCATGAATTTGCCGTCGATCTGTGACGCGAGTTCCAGAGCGCCGAGATTGGTGCCACTTAGAAATGCAGCCGCGTCTTCCGCTTTGTAAATGCGAGTCGGCTCGATGGACGGCTCGACGAAGCCGACGTCTCTCAGAAGGCTGATGAATTCCTGCTCTTCCAGAGCGCCGGCGACACAACCGATCCACAGCTCCATGCTGGTTCGGACCGCTTCGGGAACGTATCCACGGACGACGACATCCGATACCGCGAACCTTCCGCCCGGCTTCAGGACGCGGAATGCCTCGCGCAACACATCGCGCTTGTCTGCGGAAAGATTGATGACGCAGTTGGAGATGATGACGTCGACCGATGCGTCCGGTAGTGGAATCTGCTCAATGTCGCCCTTGAGAAACTCAACGTTTTCAGCGCCGGCGCGAGCCTTGTTCTGATTGGCGAGAGCGAGCATCTCGTCGGTCATGTCCAGGCCGTACGCTTTGCCGGTCGGACCGACGCGCTTTGCCGAGAGCAGGACGTCGATCCCACCTCCTGAGCCAAGGTCGAGAACGACCTGACCTGGCTTGAGCTCCGCTAGCGCGGTTGGGTTTCCGCAGCCGAGGGATGCAAGCACGGCCTCAGCCGGCAAGCCAGCCTTCTGGCTCTCGTCATAAAGATTCGCGGTGATCGGATCCCACGCCGCTGTGGTCGAACCGCAGCATGCGCTCGAGCCGCAGCAACTTGCAACCGTCGTCCCTGCGACTGCACGTGACGCCGCTTCGCCGTACTTCTCCTTAATGCTCTGTTTCAGGTTTGCATCAGTCATTCGGGCTCCAACAAAATTTGTTGATATGTTGACCAAAAAAGATCAGGCGCTGCAGGCTTGACGGATCGGGAGACCACGCGGTTTGAGATGGGCAACCAGGCTTTCGACTTCCTCGAACGCATCAGCATTTAACTCGTAGTGCACCCATCGCCCGTCCTTACGGTCGCGGACAATTCCCGCATCGCGCAGAACTCGCAGATGAAACGACAACCGCGATTGTGCGGCGTCGAGCGTATCTGTCAGCTCACAGACGCACCGCTCACCTCTCTGCAGCAGCTCTATGATCTGCAGGCGAGTTTCATCAGACAGCGCGTGAAACAACTCCACGGCGCGCTCGGTTCGATGATGTGATGCGATGGGCATGGGGGTAATATATCAAGAAAAGTTGTTACGTCAAGAGGGCCGCTTCCCTCAGGCGTGGGGAGTCGTTTTAGGTGGACAGCAGCTCATCGACCTTGGCGTTAGAAATGGTAGAAAGCGGAGAGTGAAATGGCTTTCACGTCGTTTATTGCTCCCGTCCCTAACAGCAGGCTCGCGCCGAACATCAGTTGCGGATTCGGGAACGGATAGAGTTTCACGCCTGGCGCCAGGAAAGTCTGTGGAACACCTGCATCGGTTCCGACAAGCGATCGTGACGTTGTCAGTTCCATGAGTCCTTCGAGTTTCGGGTGAAGGTGATACAAAGTCGAAAAATCGAACGCCAGGGTCCGTTCAGCCTCCTCACCCGTGCGCCGATTGAAAGTCGATGAAAGGCGCGCAAATCCAACAAGCTCGAGCTTGTTGCGCTTGTACCCGGCGTCCACAAAGGGCTCCAGCTCAACGATGTGCGAGCTTCCGATCTGCTTTTGGTCACTCCCGGTCGGAACTCCAGCCGATAAACCACCGCCGAGCAACACCCCCTGCTCTCCATAACGCAGGCTCGCGAATTTGAGTGACAGCTCCAGATCGCCGAGCCCATTAGCGCGTTCGGAGCTCGGTTCAGTACGGAATTCATACGGTGCCACGATCGCCAGGCTCAGGGCATGTGTGAATGCGTATTCGCCTTCGATGCGCACCAGATGGTCACGAAACTCTGGAACTTCGTTCACCCAGAGAACGACATAATCGAGTCGGACTTTGGTGTCTGGGGTCGGCGATTCCGTGATCAGCGGATGCGAGAAGTGTAAATGGTCATGATCTTCGTCGTGCTCATGCTCTTGCGCGAAAAGTACTCCGGGGCTGATTAGCAAACCGAGGACGAGTTGGGCGTGACGCAAGAATCTGAACGACCACGATCTGCGTGGACTGGATTTCATTTTATGACAGTCTCCAATTCTGTTGGGCACTCTGCATTCACGGAGGGAGATCAGCGACGCTCTAGTGTCGAAGATCACGGGGCGACGCCGGTGAGAAATCCGGTGATGACGACAACCAGCGCGGCCGTTGTCAGCTCCACCGCGGCTGACCGACGCAGTCGTGCAGCGCCCGCTTCCCGCACGAGCTGTGGCTGAACGCGTCGGAAATTGTAGGCGCCAATCGAAAGGGTCACTAATACGACCGCGACCTTCAACAAAAGAACGCGCCCGTAAGTCGTCGACCACAGAGCAGACAACTTGTCTAGATGAACCGCGGCTGCGGTTACGCCGCTCAGAACGACGACGGTTGCCGACGCCAGAGCAATCGGCGAGAACGTATTAACCAGCGCCGATACTCGTTGCCATCGGTCTTCGCTGCCCCCTCTGACGATGATCGGTACACCGATCAGCATCACGCAGGCAAGATTCCCCAACCAGCTCGCTGCGCCAACGACGTGCAGGAAATCCGTGAGAATCATGCCCGCCGGGAAACGAGCGGATGCGGCAGCATGTCCGGCTAATGCGGGGGCGAATGCGAGCCCGAGCGCGGCAAAGCTCGCGATCGACCACGCAAAACGAACTCTGGGAATCGCGATGGAAAACGCGATAACAGCGAGAAAGGCAGCCACGATTTGCAGCTGCATTCCGAATCCCCACATCGTGTGCAGCAGCATTGTAGTCATGCCCATGGATTCCATGCCCGGCATGCCGCCCATCATTCTGGATTCGAGAAAGACTCTGGCGAATGCGGCGGCTATTACGAGGATCCCTGCACCAATGCCAACGGTTGCAGCGCGCGCCTCCATGTGCCACACGAGCTCACTTCCAAGTCGGTCCGAGCGTGCGAGCACCAGCAGATTGAACACGACAACGCCGATTACGAGCAGAATGCCCGCGAATGAGACCGCGCGCGCGAGCGAATTGGCGGGCGAAGCGGAGGCATTTTCGTCGGTTGCCGGCACCTTGCCGATAGCAGTCGATCCTGGAGTACCGCTCGCGACAGGCGTGGGCTGGACTTCCGCTCGAGTTGATACCTGCGGTTCGCCGAGAACTGTGAAGGAGAATTGTCCGTGCGATGGATGGCCGTCCGAAGCCATGGTGCGCCAGTCAACCGTGTAGTGACCCGCCGGCAACGCAACGACGGTTGAAACCAGGATTTGCGTTTGGTCATCGATCGCGGCTTGCGGCGTCGACAACGAGAAGCTCGCCCCGTTCTGATCGTGCAGCGTCAACGACGTCAGTCGTACCACCGGTCGTTCGGAAAACCAAAGCCGCAGGACCGAAATCGACGCGACGCGAGCGCCGGACGCAGGAAGACTCCGCAGCAAACGAGCGTGCGCGAAGGCTGGCGCTGGGATAGCCAACGCTGCAAAAAAAAAGATGAAAGGCGTAATACGCCTCAAATTTCCGAGCTTCGACATGCTTCCTCTGTAGGTGCGAACATCGCGCTCGATCGCGCGAAGAGTTGCGCCCGCTGTGAATCAGCTAGGCGAGAGAGGAAGTGCTCGGTGGTCCGTTGGAGAAGGGGAGAACGAAAGGAGTCGCGACGATCGGTGCTGATGCGTCCACCGACGAAGCGCGAACGGGATCGACAAGAGGTGCCGCAACGCCGAGGTGGGGCGCGGCGACGAACGCGGGTGCAGTTCCGGTTGTGCAATCGCCAAGGCAGCTGCACTGCTGTGACTTCTGGTGATCCTTTGTCGAATGATGTGCCGCGTGGCGGGTCGCATCGTGCGGCGCGTGCGTAGCAGAGTGCGGGGCCGAGTCGATCGACAATCCGCCGTGCATCACGCACAGATGGAGCTGCATCGGCTGGGCGAGGCAAATGCCTAACCAAACCGTCAGAACTCCGGCCAGCGCGCGGAAAGGACGAGTGCGAGTCACGCGTCGAATATATCCGTTAGCTGTTGCATCGGGAGTCAGCGCCTGTGAAGTGCCGCTTACAAGCGGCCAACGGCGCTACGGCGCAGTCGATGGTTTCGCACGCGCAATCCTGCCAAGTGCCGCGATCAAGGTCAGCTCCGTTTCCGGCACCCATTCGACCAGCCATCGCACCGTTTTCTGAAACCATTCCCTATCGACGGATCCGCGCTCAATGGCTCGGGTCTTCTCTTCGACGAGCTCTGCCTCAAGCCGTTCGAGGTTTGCTTCGGCTGAGCTGCCGTCGACGCACACTATTCCCGCAGCTCTACAGTTTCCTGCGGCGGTCACGGCGGCGTCAAAGGCTTCCTCCAGCTCTGGCTTGTCGATCATGAGTATCGATCCACGGAAAACGATTGTGTAAGCAAGTGACTACTTGCACGGTGGTGCCGACGGAATTAGAATCCGCGCCGTGAATACACGAACCGGAATTCTAAACGCGGCCTGCGGAGTTTTCGCCCAACACGGATTCCGCGGCTCGACTACACGCCGCATTGCCGATGCCGCCGGCGTCAACGAGATCACCATCTTCCGCCAGTTCGGGTCAAAGGAAGCGCTAATCCGTGAGGCAATGCAGCATCTCACCCAATCGGCGGACATTGCGACACTGCCCGAAACGCCCGTCGATCCTCAGCGGGAGCTGACGGTCTGGAGCGAGTCGCTGATGCAGCATTTGAGACTTCGCGGCTCGATCATCCGTAAGACGATGAGCGAGATCGAAGAGCGGCCGGAAATGTCCGAGTGTGCGAGCTATCTGCCGAGGATGGCGTCCGGCGACCTAAGCGACTACCTCGGTGCACTCAGGAAACAAGGGAAGATCCGCGCAGACTTCGAGCCGAAAACCGCTGCCGCAATGCTGATGGGAGCCTTGTTCGCTGACGCGATGGGCCGCGACATGATGCCCGACGTCTACCCGCAGTCAGTCACTGACGCGGCACATACCTACAGCGAGCTTTTGTTGCAGGCGCTTGGTGTCGAAAAGGAGTCCGCTCAATCGACGAATAATCGGAAGCACACAACGAAACACCTATCTCTCTGAAATCGTGATCTCTTCAGTCAGCCGAAGCCGTTCCGGACGGGTCGGCAGAATAATTCGAACCTCCCTCATAATGGCGATTGCGTCGCCCGCGCTTGCGCACGCCCAGGTGCCGCAGCTCGATACCGTTCGCACGGTCGGTAAGAGGACGCTCACTCTCGACGAAGCAGTTCGCATCGCAGAATCGCAGAGTGAAGCGGTGAAGATTGCGCGCGCGGGTGTCGACCGCGCGCACGGCCAGCAGTGGCAGGCGCGTAGTCAGTACTTCCCGCAACTGAACGGCTCGGCGAGCTACACACGCACGCTGGCGTCCCAGTTCCAGGATATCGGCGGTGAAGCTCCTGCCGTCGATACCACGAAGCCACCCGCTCCCGCGGCGCCGTGCGATCAGTACCTTCGTGACCCGACTGCAACGACCGACGAGCGCCTGGCTGGACTCGAGGACGCTTCACGCTGCGCGCTCGGCCAGAATCCGTTCTCGTCATTCGGCAATCTCGGATTCGGTGCGAAGAACCAGTACAACCTCGGCCTGACGTTCTCTCAAAATCTTTTTGCGGGCGGACGGATCGTGGCGCAGAATCGAGTAGCGAACGCGGGACGTCGGACAGCCGACATCGAGCTCACCGCGCAGCGCGCGCAGCTGCAGCTCGACGTAACGCAAGCGTACTTCGATGCGGCACTTGCCGATCGACTGGTCGCCCTCGCGGAATCGTCGTCGGTGCAAACCGAAAATGTTCTGAGGCAGACTCAGCTCGCGCGCAACGTCGGCAATGTCTCGGAATTCGAGTTGCTGCGGGCGCAGGTGTCGAGTGCGAACCAGCGCCCGATCGTGATTCAGAGGCAAAGCGATCGCGAAGTCGCATACCTCAGATTGAAGCAGCTGCTCAACATTCCACTCGACGAGCAGGTAACGCTGACGACAGCGGTGGATGATTCGGCCGCCGCCAATGCCGCACTCGCGCGCATGGGCGTTGGGGGTGATACATCAGCTATCAACCGGGCGACGGTAAGACAGGCCGCCGAAGCGATAAACGCGCAGCGTGGTCTGCTGAGTGTGGCGAAGGCCGAATATCTGCCATCTCTCTCGCTGACTTCGAGCTACGGGAAGGTTGCGTTCCCGCTTAATGGACTGCCGCAGTCAGGAGAGTTCCGCACGAACTGGACGATCGGCGTAGCCGCGCAAATGCCACTTTTCACCGGTGGACGATTGAGAGGCGACCGGATGGTTGCGCAGGCGAATCTGCGTGAGGCGCAGGCGCGCTTCGATCAGGTGCGGGAATTCGCCGCACTCGATGCGCGTGTAACGATCAATAATCTCCAGCAGGCGCGAGCGGCGTGGCAGGCGAGCCTTGGCACCGCCGAACAGGCGCAGAGAGCATATTCGATCGCGACGGTCCGTTACAAGGAAGGGATTTCGACGCAGATCGAGCTGAACGATGCGCGAATTCTGTTGGAGCAGGCGGTGGCTAACAGAGCGCTCGCCGCGCGCAATCTTCAGGTAGCGCGTGTGAAGCTCGCGTTATTGAGCGATCTGCCGCTGCAATCGACGAACACGGCAGCGCAAGCGCAGGCACAGCAATCATCGCAGCAGCAGTCGACGCAGCAACAGAGCAGTCAGACGCAGGCGGCAACGCAGCAGTCGCAGGCAGCGGGACAGCAGGGCACCGGAATACCACCACAGTAAATCAGATAAGACGAGACTTTATATGACAATCAGCAGCAGGACCTGGAAAATCGGTGGCGGCATTTTGGCGGTTCTTCTCATTCTCTTCGCGATGTTCTCGCGCAGCAAAGGCGACAATGCGTCGGCAGCGGAGATGACGAAGACAGACGCGATTACCGTCGGTCCCGAAAACATTGCTGTCGTCAACAATTCCATCATCATGAGCGGTCCATCGATCTCTGGAACACTCGAGCCCGAGCGTGAGGCAGTGCTGCGCGCTCAGGTGTCGGGCAGCGTGCTGCAGACTTATGCGGATCAGGGGCAGGCCGTGAACGCGGGTACAGTGCTGGCGCGCATCGACGCTACCGGCATTCAGGACGCGTACACCTCGGCGCGTGCTCAGGTAGTTGCTGCGCGCAACACCGCCGACATCGCAACCAAGGATCTGGCGCGCAACGAGAAGCTGCTGGCCGCGGGTGCAATCGCCGAGCGCGACATCGAGCAGTCGCGTCGTTCGTCGATCGCTGCACAGGCAGCGCTCGAGGATGCGAACTCGCGCCTGGCGAGCGCGGAGAGACAATATCGCAGCACGACGGTGACGTCACCGCTCGGCGGTATCGTCAGCGATCGACCGGTTTCGGCAGGCGACGTCGTGCAACCGGGCACCGCGCTTTACACGGTGGTAGATCCCTCGAGCATGAGGCTCGAAGCATCGGTGCCGGCGGAGCAGCTGTCGCTGATCCGCGTAGGGGTGCCGGTCGTATTTACGGTCAGCGGTTATCCCGGGCGTCAGTTCGTGGGACACATCACGCGTGTGAATCCAACCGCTGATCCGACGACGCGGCAGGTTCGCATCTACGTCTCGATCCCCAACGCTGGTCGCACACTTGTGGGAGGACTGTTCGCGTCGGGTCGGGTGTCGACAGCGACTAAGAACGGTCTCGTCGTCCCGGCGGCAGCGGTCGATGTTCGCGGCACTCAGCCGGTGGTTACGCGAGTGAAGGGCGGCAAGGCCGAGCACGTCAACGTGACGATCGGCCTCACCGACAAGAGCACGGAGACGACGGAGATCCTCGCCGGACTTATGGCCGGCGACACGCTGCTGCTTGGTGCGGCGCAGGGTATCACGCCAGGCACGCCGGTGAAGGTGACAGCGCCCGCAAACACGCCGGCCACGTCGCGCACTACGGCAGCAGGAGGGCAGTAACCCATGGTCATATCTGATTTTGCAATCAAGCGTCCGATGATCACCGTCGTCACCATGGTGGCGCTGGTGGTCTTTGGCTTGTTCTCGTGTTATCGATTGCAGACGGACGAGTTCCCCGACATTCAACAGCCGGTCGTTCTCACTTTCATTCCGTACCCCGGCGCGTCACCTGAGGGTGTCGAGCGAGAGGTACTCAAGCCGGTCGAGGATGCAATCAAGGGCATCTCCGGTGTCGATCAGATCTTCGGCACCGCCGGCGACGGCTACGCGCAGATCATCACGCTGTTCCTGTTTGAGAAGGACCCGCAGATCGGAACGCAGGACATTCGCGATGCGATCTCCGGCATCAGACAGGATCTTCCCGTCGAGATGAAAGAGCCGGTACTCCAGCGATTCGATCCGGCGGATATCCCGATCGTGTCGATCACGATGAACTCGCAAACAATTACGCCGGCACAGCTGACGCGACTGGCCGACCCCAACATCACCAGCAAGCTGAAAGGAATTCCGGGCGTCGCGCAGGTACAGCTTGTCGGCGG
>Ga0136846_1238382_pt1 | contig 11259 bp, 10 predicted proteins | sample HopSoiMetagenom2_FD_96841 | JGI IMG/M metagenome (GOLD analysis project Ga0136846, IMG submission 96841) | Grasslands soil microbial communities from Hopland, California, USA - 2 Assembly 2016 (version 4) | ecosystem: Environmental > Terrestrial > Soil > Grasslands | place: USA: Hopland... | reverse complement strand
CGCCATGTGGCTCGCCATGACAGAGTCGATCACTGCGACACAGGCGACTGTGTCCAGCGAGGGCGGCTCCGGGTAAAGGTCAGCCCAGAGGGAGAGGGAGCAATACATTCTGTAAGAAGGATTCTTTATGAGCGCTACCGGCACACCCGGTTTGGCACGCGAGACCTCGGTCCTAGTCTTTCTCCAGCCTTTCCAGGCGTGGATTGATGACCCGGAGGTGACGGAGATTGCCGTGAACACCACTGGCGTCGTCTGGGTGGAAGCGCGTTCGAGCTGGACCCAGCATCCGTGCCCCGAGGCCGGCAGCGCGCAGCTTCGAGCCTTGGGCACGGCGGTGGCAACCTATTCGAACCAGAAGTGGGACGAAACCGCGCCCATCCTGAGCGCGTCGATGCCGGATGGATCGCGTATCCAGCTTGTCATGCCGCCAGCGGTGGAGGAAGGGCGCTACTCCTTCACGATGCGCAAGCCCTCCAGGCTCGTGCGCCGGATCGACGACTTTGCGAATGAAGGACTGTTCCGCAAAGTAACGCCTCTGAAGAACCAGGTCAGCGCGCAGGACCAGGAACTGCTCGAGCTGATGCAAGCCGAGCAGTACGAACGGTTCATCAAGCTGGCGGTGAAGTACCGCAAGAACATCATCGTGTCGGGCGCAACCGGCTCGGGCAAAACGACCTTCATGAAAGGCCTCGTTCACGAAATACCGCTGACCGAACGCCTGATCACGATTGAAGACGTGCGCGAACTGTTCCTTCCCCACGAGAACTGCGTGCACTTGCTCTATAGCAAGGGTGGCCAGGACAAATCGAAGGTGCGGCCGAAGGATCTGCTCGAAAGCTGCCTTCGCATGAAGCCCGACCGCATTCTGCTGGCCGAAGTACGAGGCGATGAGTGCCTCTACTACGTCCGCAATGCCGCTTCAGGGCACCCCGGCAGCATCACCAGCTGTCACGCCGGTTCGCCAGCACTGGTGTTCGAACAACTGGCCATCATGATCCAGGACTCCCCCGGCGGCGCCAACCTGACCTTCGACGTCATCAAGCGCTTGCTGACGCTGACGATCGACATCATCGTGCAGTTCCAGAACCTCGACGGTGAACGCTTCATCAGCGAGATCTACTTCGACCCCCACAAGAAGCTGACGGCATTTTCATGAAGAACGCATTCAAGTCACCGATGAAGACCGCAGGAATCCTGCTGAGCGTGGTAGTGCTCTTGGCCATTGCGAACTATCTGGCTGGCGTGCTGCTGTTCGTCTCGTACCGGCAATCACCCTTGAATGCCGGCCTGTTCACCATTCAGCAAGCCTACTTCTCGTACACCGATCCCACCGTTTTGCTGCGAGTGAAAACATTCTTCCTCATGTCCTTGCTGCTGTGTTTCGGCGGGACCTTCGCGGCCTTCATGTCCAGGCGAGACCGCACTGTCGACAAGACTCTGTTCGGCAAGGCGCGCTTCGCGACCTTGAAGGACATCAGCAAGGAAAAGCTGGACGGCGAGAAGGGTGTGGTGCTCGGCAAGTTCAAGGATCGCATGCTGCGCCTGGGCGGGTACGAATTCGTGTTGCTCGCAGCACCGACCCGCACAGGCAAGGGCGTGGGGTTCTGCGTGCCCAACCTGCTGCAGTTTGCCGATTCGGCGGTGGTTCTCGACATCAAAGGCGAGAACTACAACCTGACGTCGGAATTCCGCCGACGCTACATGGGCAACGAGATCATCTACTTCAACCCGTTTTCCGAACACACCCATCGCTGGAACCCGCTGAGCTACGTTTCTGCCGACCCGAACTTCCGCGCCAACGACCTGATGGCGCTGGCCACCATCATCTATCCCGTCAACGAGAAGGACCCGTTCTGGTCGGACGCGGCAAAGAACCTGTTCATCGGGCTCGGTCTGCTGATCCTGGAGACGCCGGAGTTGCCGCCCACGATCGGTGAAATCCTGCGCCAGGGCTCCGGCAAGGGCATGGCGATCGACGAGTACCTGAAGAAGGTGATGCAACAGCGCGAGGACAGCGGCCGGCCGCTGTCGCACACCTGCCGCGACACGCTGAATCGCTTCCTGAACAGCGGCGAGCAGGCGCTCAAGGGCGTTCATGCGACGTTCTCAGCCTCGCTCACGCCGTGGGCCAATGCGGTGATCGACAAGGCAACGTCGGGTGACGACTTCAGCCTGCGCGACGTGCGGCGCAAGAAGATGACGATCTACCTGAACATCCCGGCGGGCGAGATCCTGCAGGCCGCGCCCATCATCAAGCTGTTCTTCTCTCAGCTGATCAACGAGAACGTCAAGGAGCTGCCTGAACACAACCCGGAACTCAAGCACCAGTGCCTGCTGCTGATGGACGAGTTCACCGCCATGGGCAAGGTGGACATCATCGCGAAGGGTGTGGGCTACATGGCCGGATACAACATGCGGCTGGCCATCGTCATACAGGACAAGCAGCAGCTCGAGGCGGTGTATGGCAGCGAAGACGCGCACAACATCATCAGCAACATGGGTGCCGTCATTTACTTCACGCCGTCGCAGATTGGGGAGGCGGAAGAGTATTCGAAGATGATCGGCAACGACACCGTGTCGACGTCGAGCCGTCAGACGCCCAAGGGCAGCCTTTTCGGCGTGAAGTCCGAAGGCGGCAGCCCGAGCACCACGGAGCAGTACCAGTCACGCGCGATCATGCTGCCTCAAGAACTGATGCAGATGAGCAAGGACCTGGAACTGGTCGTCCGCTCGGGCATGCCAGTGATCAAGGCTGACAAGATCCGGTACTACGAAGACCCGTACTTCAACGAGCGGTTCACCGCGGTGCCGATGCACGAAGTCGCCCTCGGCCAGGACAGGCGGAAAGTACCCATTCCGGCCGCCCTGCCCCACGGAGATTGGACGGACTACAAGGCCGCCGTAGAGACCAGCGACTTCTACGTGAAGGCCTTCGCGGCGATTCCTGCGCCGCAGTCATCGGAAGCATCGCCCGCCCCGGCCGAGTCGCGGCCTGCTGCCAAGCCCGCGCCTGCCGATGGTGGCGTGGCGTTTCCCCCGCTGCCACAAGGCGCCATGCCCTTCGACGAGCTTCACGCACTTCTAAGGGCGGACGCCAAGGACAAGGAAGCAGTGGCCCCGGTCGCTGTGGCCCGAGCCTATTGCGATGCCATCGTGACCTATTGGCAGCATGCCGAGCTGTCGCTCGACGAGCCACTGCTGGTGCTCGACCTGTGGCCAGGCGACGGCGCCTTCCTGTGGAAGCTGGTGCTGTCGCTGCAAGCCCGGCTGAACGAACCCGGCAAGGATTGGCCTTCATTTCGCTATGTCGTGTGTGTGGATGACGAAGCGCAAGCCGTCGCACTGGCCGGGCATCCCGCCCTCGCGGACGCGGCCGAGCACGGCATGTTCGCGACGCTGCAACGCAACGAATTCCTGGCCCGCACCGAGCCATTGTCACAAGTGAATCCGGTTGTGGTGCTGGCCGAGCGCTACTTCGCCACCCTGCCCCACGTGCTGATGGATTGCGGCGGCGGCACTGCCTCGGTCGCGCAGGTTCGCGCGCGGCCCGGCCAGGCTGGGAGCGGCTCGATCTCCCTCGAGGCTGATTGGCGTTCGTTCGACCCCGCGCAGGACGGCGCCGGGTTGTCCGACCTCGCACGGTCCGTGTTGGACGCCTACACCGCCGCGCCAGAGTCCATGCAGGTGCGGGTGCCGCTGGAGGGCCTCCGAATGCTTGATGCCATCCAGCGGGTGGCCGCCGGCGGCTTCCTGCTGCTGGCGGCCGACCGGGCAGTCTCCCAGGAACGGGCGATCCGCTCCGGCGCGTTCGCCCTGCCCGGCTCACTGACGCTGCCACCGCAGCAGCAGGCCGCGAACTTCCACGCACTCACACATGCCCTACGGCCTGGCGCCGAGTGGACCGTCGATGCGGGCAGCGATGGCGTGCCCGATCTGCTGCTGGTCATGTCGCCGCCGAAGGGGACATCCGGCGTCCTGGCGAAGCTGGCCGGTCGTGTTGCCGGCGTGCTCCAGGACACGCATGCGGCCGCGATCACCGCCAAATCTGCAGCATCCGCGTCGCAGTGCCTGTCGGCATTGCGGCAATCGGATCACGACCCGCAAGTCCTGCTGTCGATGTATGGCGCCCTCGCCTCACTCGACTGGGCGCGAGCCGACTTTCCGCTGGGGCCATGGCAGCGTGCACTGGAAGCCACATGGGGTCTGTGGCTGCCATCGAAGGACGCGTATCCGATGCATCAGGCGCTCAGCTATCTCGCGCTGCAGGCCCGGCACTACGGCCTGGCGCGCGAGGTCAGTCTGATCGGCATGGCAGTGTGCGGCGACAACCTCCAGGACCTGAGTACCCTGGCCGTGTGCGGCCTGCACACTGGCGATCATGAAGCCGCCGAGCAATACGCGTCGCAGGTGCTGGCTTCCGTGCCCGCCGATCCCACCTGTCTCGCGGTCCGCGCCGAACTCGCGCAGCGCGAGGCGCTGCTGCAGGCACACCATTGGTTCCTGCCCGCTGAGGCTTCGGAGGGATCGCTGCGGCTGCAGCCCCTGGCGCCTCACCATGCGCAGGCGCTGTGGCTCCAGTACCGCGACATTGACGTCTCGATGGCATTCCGGCTGCCGGCTCCGGCGTCGGCCGACGGCCTGGCGGCGTGGATCGACGGGGCCACCCGCGACCCACACCGGCTCGACTGCGTGGTGGTGCACGAGGACTGGGGGGTCATCGGCATCGTCGGTATCGGCATGACGGACAACGCTGGCCTTTTCAGCTTCTGGATCGGGGCAGACCGCCAGGGACAAGGCCACGGCGCGCAGTCCGCGCGCCTGCTGCAGCCCATGCTCGAAGCCGCCGGCATCCGGCAGCTGTTCGCTCTGGTGCGGCCGAACAACCGCCGCTCGCTCGCGGCTTTGGCAGCTCTTGGCTACGCACCGATGGCCATCGCGGCGCAGCAACCCGATAACGAACTGCGCTTCCTGCGCCTGGGCAATGCGGCAGAGGCAGACAGGCCTGATGCGAGGGCCGCGCTTGCGCGTGTGTGCGCCGGGCATGCCCCCGGCCTTCGCTTCGATTGAAGCTGCGGGGACGCCCCGCCATCAAGGCATTCACATTCATCATGGTGGCGTGAGACACGCCGAGCACTTGGAACTGGAGCAAACGTCATGCAACGAGAACCAGGGAAGCCCCGGGGGCTTAACCAACAACCTGCCCAGCAGCAGCAAGCCGCTGAGCCGGGGCCATCCTCTCACCTCACCCCTCCCAATCCGCTCTCGCAGTCAGGCTCATTGCCGCCAACTCAGTTGGCTGCTCCGGGAGGGTATCGCCCGCACGCGACGGATGTCGGCCAGCATCTTCAGTTCAACTTGCCGCAGTCGCAATCAGGCCCTTTCATCGGGAGGTACGTCGGCGCCGGAGCGGACGGCCAGCATGTGTTTGATACTCACTCACACGGAAGACTTTCAGTCCCCGAAAGCCACATACTCGGCTACCGGCCCTCTGTTGGCGGCATGCATCCCCCGGGTCAGGTCCGCTCACCTGAAGAGAACTTGAGTGGTCGTGATCAGGTCCAGTTGTCCGCGGCTGATCTTTCGGAGCCCATGGCCCGCCTGCGTCGAGATCCCAGTCTCGCTGATCACATGGCAGTGACCACGTTTGAAGAAACGCCCAACTACCCAAACTTTGAACAAAACCGGCATAACCTGGAAGTTCGAGGCGTTCCCGTTGTGCCCAGTGTGGACATCAGCCAGACCCAAGCGACGGCGGAGCGTCTATCAGGATTGCCTGCCGAGGCAAACTTGCATTTCCAGATGCCGAGGGTACCGCGGGGCACGAAGGGCTATTCGACCCAGAAATTGGTGCGTGACACCTGGAAGCTGCCAAGCGCGATGGGCCAAGACATGACCGTGAGCATCACCGCACCGCATCCAGATGGCTATAGCAAGTTGAGCACCCACAACGGCTTCTATGGTCTGGAATCCGGCAAGGCGGTCAAGAAGACAGCCATGGAATTGGATGAGGCTGGTACCGACTCTGACGCGTCCCTGGAAGGGTATGGTTACGAGCACAAGCAAAGCACGGTGGATCAGTCCACCGAAGTGGCTGCCAAACGCAAGAAGTACAAATTCGTTCCCAGTGACCCTGAGCATCAGGAATTCAAGGGCGCTCCGAAGGGGCCTGGCGATCGAGATGGCGATTCTGAGGGCGGCGGCTCCTTAGGTGCCGAGGTGTAGGAGCGGGGAACGGATGTCTATCTCGTCCTGCTCTGCAAACGGGACGCTTGTCTTCATCACGATGGCGTGACACACGCCGAACACTAAGCAAAGGTCATGGACAGATCACAAGGGCAGCAACCTGCACAACAGCAGCATGCGCAACAGCAACCTGCGCAACAGCAACCGGTTCAACAGCAACCTGCGCAACAGCAGCATGCACAACAGCTGGCCACTCAGACCGGGCCATCCTCCCCCCTTACTCCCCCCAATCCGCTCTCGGGGACCCCAGCCGAGTTGCATTCAAACCCATCGCACGCGATCGCCGCGCAGGAAAGGGCCATCACCCCAGCAGACGCCCACCAAAGGCTCATGTCGAATCCTGAGGACTTTCTGAGGAAGTTCCCGATCAAGATGTTCGGCACCGGCGCTAACAGGCCATCCGGGGTGAATGGCTTCGCGATAGTCAACCGGGACCCACGCCCGCAGGAAGTCTCAAAGCGACCGAGTTCCATATTCGGTAAGCATCTCTTACACGACACTGAATCTTTCGATATCAAGCCCGCATCTTCATTGGGGCCGAATGACATTCGACACCAATTCGAAGCTCACTCGATTCGCATGGATGTAGGTGCAGCCGCCATGAATTCCTATCGCCTCGACGCCAGCGGGCCATCGATCATGGTGACCGGCGAGTTATCGGGTTGCAGCATCGTGATGCGGCCGGTGGAAGGCGGAGGTGTGGACATCGCTCACGTCCAGCCCAGGCCGACACACATAGGTCAAAACGGCGCGCCATCCACGCCGGCACAGACGGGTCAAGAGCTCCACAACGAACTCACTCAAGCACACCCTGACGCAATAGTCTATGGAGCATCAGACACCCGCGGCCAATACGATTCATCCGATCGCCGCGTCTCGATCATCGGCGTGCGCACAGATGGGCAGTGGTCTTTGTTTGCCCAGAAGGTGAACGCAGACGACAGGCGAATTAGAACCACGTATCAGATCTTCCCGAGCGAGAAAAAGCTCTGATGGAAGGGCGCAGGGGTGTGCACAACCTCAAGGCATTCATCATCGGTGGCGTGACACACGCCGAACACTGGAGCAAATCATGTTCGAACGAAACCCAGGGTCGTCCCGGCAGCCTGCACAGCAGTCCGTGCAGCAGCAGCCCACTCCTCAGGTGGCCCCTCGCCCCACTCCTGCGAATCCGCGCTCGGTACAGCAAGACGCGTCGCATCTGAACGCGCCGCCACCGGACCTCAATCCGCGCGACCCTGCCGCTGACCCGTGCTGTGGCATGGGCCATGCCGTCAAGGCGGTAGCCACCAAGTTCGCATCCGCCCTGGGGATGAACGGAGCTGCCCAGACCAATCGTCAGGAGCACTCGCAAGCCGCGGAAGAGCGGACTCAAGAAGGCCAGGCCGATCCTGGGCGTGCGGGCGACGCGGCACAGCTGGCTCGAGCGGCGACCGATCCGAACCATCCGCAGTACATGCATTTGTCGGCCGACATGTGCTGGGACGCCGTGAAGCGATGCGGCGTCGAGGCCGGCGCCGTGGGACGCCACGTTGACGCCCAGCACGGACTCGTCTCGCATACCGATACCCTCGTTCCCGACCGCGCCGCAATCGAAAGGCTGCCGGCGGGCACGGCTGTGGGATTCTTCGAGGGAGAGCGTCCCGTTCACGTCATGCTGAGCGTCGGAGATGGCCATGCATGCGGAAACAAGAACAACTGTATCGGCAGAGGCAATCCGGTGGGATGGGAGTCTCTCGACCTCAAAGCGCTCAACTGGGACGGGAATGGGGGCATCACCGCGCCTGGTCTGCACAGCCCCCAACGAACGCTGCAGGTCCGCGCCCGCCCCTTGGGGACCTGATACTTCAGAGCCTGCGTGTCTTAAACGCTGGGAGCCAGCATGGTCACTGTCTGGGCTGTGGATGCCGGTTGCAGCAAGCACCCGCGGGGCGCTTGTCAAGCTTCATACAGTCGATCCATCGCCTGGACATACAGAAACGTGATGCCCGGGTGTGCCGCCGCGACGCGGTCGTGCCCAACCTTCAGCAACTCCGTGATCGCAAAGGCATCGTCGAACTCCTGATTGGCAATCAGCCCGGTCTGCTCACTGTCGTAGCGTGTGTGATGTGCCGGCCGGACGGCATCCGGGGGAAGGGCCATGGCAATCTCGTTCACCGTGTCGTGGATCCCCGAAGTTTCGAAGTCGGGAAACCTCCTGGCATCCTCGGCACCGTATCCGAGAGCGATGCCCAGCCGGACATCATTCTCACGCAGCCAGTCCAGGCCCTCTGGGGTACATAGGAAGTCGACGATTCGCCTGACTTCCCGACATCGCATGGAATGGCAAAGGCTTGGCGGTTGTTCGCAACTGTCTTTGCCAGATTGGTCTTGCGGATGAACGCGCACATGGGCTGGCCGTGCGCCTGCCTCGCCGGAATCTCTACCACGGCAAAGTCAGAGCCAAGCGGCCGACCGTGGCTCTCGCTCGCCACCATGGTAGCCATCGTCCCCGCTGTCTTGGCGCCGGCGACATACATCGGCTTTCTGCCGAACAAAACGGGCGCAAGGCCAAAGGACATGAATTCCCGCAGGAACACTCCCATGGTTGCAGGTTGGTCATTGATGGGTGGGAGCGTTTCGAAACGTAATTTTCCTCGTGGCGCGATGCTGCCCGATGACGATGTCCTCGCTATCAATGCGAGCGGCCCAGAAAGGCCGCGCTCTCGGGCAGGTTGTGATTCCGGTGTGGGGTCGCCTTGCTGTCCCGCCGCTTCGGTTGGTGAGTGCTGCGTGCCCGTGACTGGCTTGGAAAAGTTGCAACCCATGATGACTTCCGCTTGAACTAATCCGAATGAAATGACCCACCAATGTAGATTCTTTCCCCGAAACCATGGCGTTCAACCGAAGTGCTGTTCGAGTGGACGAAAACAGACCCAAAGGGTGATGCTCATGGCACGTCCTCCACCACGGCCGGATGAAGAATGGCTTCGCGATAGTCAACCGGGATCTGCGCCCCGCGCGCCGTATCACCAATCCGTTGGCGCTCATCCAGGCGCCGTCGAAGGCTGACAAGGATCGGGTAATGGGGCGCTTCCTGTCCGCGCTCGACTCGATCGCCAATGGCAGCCATCCAGGCGCCGAGGAATGGCGTGACCTGAGCGATTCAATCAACACCGTCGAAACGCTGGCGCTGCACTTCCGAAAGCTGGTTCCCGCCGAGGTGATGCCGCCGGTCAATCGCGCAATCGAGGGCATGGTCCAAGCGAGCCGTCGATTCAAGGCTGGGCAGGGCATGCGCTTCGACGCGGCCGGGCTGCATGCGTTGCGCGAGGTGGTCGACATCTACGGCCAGTGCCTCGACGGCTTCACCGCTCACGAGATGGCGCAAGCCCACGCCGAAACGCAACGCCGCGTGAACGTCCTCCTTCATGACAAGAACCGGCGCGCTGACGTCGTCGAGCTATGACCTCTCTTCCAATGTCCGCCTGCGGGCTGATGTCGATCTACCTATCCCAGGTGAGTCGGCACCCCCGCGCTGCGCGCTGGGCGCCACTCGTCGGGCTGTACGGGCAGCCGGCGTGGTTCTACTACGCGGGGAGCAAGGGCGACTACGAACTGTTCCCGCTGTGCATCGCGTTCACCGTGCTCTACGTCCGTGGCGTGTATCGGCAATGGAGCAGCGCATGAACGCACTCCGCAAGTTCAAGGCGCTTGGGGGTTCTGGACTGACGACGCCCGAGTGAAGATCAAAGTGGCCGCCGCCATGTTTCCTTTTTCGTTCTTCGCGGTGAAGAAGAACCTCGGCGACTGGGAAGTGGAGGCGTTCTGATGAATGTCGAATGTCGCCAGCAAGCTCATCGCGTCGCCAAGGGCATCGCTGTTTTCGGCAGCGACTGTACCGCACCTATATCGCACGCCCATCACGCGCAGCCAACGAATGCGATCCACCCCATCATAGCCACAGGGTCACATCTCCAGCGAGAGCCGAGGCGGTAAAGTGGGGTGCGCTTTTCGCGATTTTGTTAGTACTGCATGAAACAACAAACATTCACGAAAAAGCTAGGTGGCATGCGGCCTGCAGCAGGACGGAAGCCGCTGAGTTATGGCGCACACATCGGTGGTATCCATCGAAGATGCGCCCGATAACACGTTAGCCACTAAGGAGAAGATCATGCAGCGAGCTACTACAGAACAGATCGCGCGACTCATCGACGAGGGAGAGAAGCAAAAGAGTTCGCATGATATGGAAGTTTGGGCGGCTAAAGTTCTGGGATTCTTTCGACAGGCCCTCTTACCTGACCAGGCTGACAACTTTGCTTCCCTCAAGGCGACCAACACTTGGCAAACTCATGCTCTGCGTCTCGGTCATCTACAGGGGATGCTGGCAAACTTGCCGCGCGCTGCCGAGGCAGTGACAACGAGTCGAAAGAAGTCATGGGGAGGTTCTTGGAGAAGCTCGGACTGCAGCCAATCATCTTGCACGAACAGGCGAACTCCGGTCGAACAGTTATCGAAAAGTTTGAGCTATATTCAAACGACATTGCGTTTGCGGTTGTCCTTCTCACGCCAGATGACTACGATGAATCCATCACCAAGCCAGACGCCTCACGACCCCGAGCTAGACAGAATGTGATACTTGAACTCGGCTACTTCATGGGCCGTCTAGGAAGGACCCACGTGTGCGCGCTGCACAAAGGTGGAGTCGAACTTCCGTCTGACTACCAAGGTGTCCTGTATATCGAAATCGACTCAACCGGTGCATGGAAAGCTAAGCTCGCACAAGAGTTCGTTCAAGCAAAGCTCTCCATTGACCTTAGCGCACTGCTTGGTGGCTAACGATTAAGAATAGATCGCGCGAAGCCGCGATCTGATCCGTTTGTTGGACAAGCCCGGGGCAATCGGCTCGGCGGTGCTCCAGCCACCGCAAATAGACCCGAATAGTCCAGCCGCAAGAACTGCGCTGGGGAAGCCGGCAAGGGCGCTGATTGCGCTGGCCGGTGGCTGCCGAGCATCGATGCGTGGGATGTTCCGAGG
>Ga0136846_1207695_pt1 | contig 11259 bp, 12 predicted proteins | sample HopSoiMetagenom2_FD_96841 | JGI IMG/M metagenome (GOLD analysis project Ga0136846, IMG submission 96841) | Grasslands soil microbial communities from Hopland, California, USA - 2 Assembly 2016 (version 4) | ecosystem: Environmental > Terrestrial > Soil > Grasslands | place: USA: Hopland... | reverse complement strand
TCAGGTCCAGACATCCCTGGCATTGCGATGTCGAGTATCAGGCAATCGGTTTTCGACATCCATTCGGATTCCAGAAACTCGATGGCCGAAGAGAACGCTCGTACCTCAAAACCAAATATCCGTATCAAGTCAGGGAGCGCCTCCCTGACAGACTCGTCGTCGTCAACGACCGAAATGAGTGCCTTTTTCATGGGTGATCTGCCTCGGCAACCGCAGCGCGGTTATCGCTCGAGTCCTGAATCGGTATTGAAAATCCGAAGATCGCGCCACCCGCAGGATTCGCCTCGGCCCAGATTTCCCCGCCGTGCCCTTCGACGATTGAACGGCTGACGGAGAGGCCGATGCCGATGCCATCGAGTTTTGTCGTATGGAACTCGTCGAACAGCCGTGCAATGTCGCTGGCTCCGAGACCTGCGCCAGTATCCTCCACCGTCAGGCGCACCTCTTTAGTGCCCACGGGCGCTGTGCGCACGACAATGTTTCGTGATGCTTGATGGACGCCGGCCATAGCGTCGATCGAATTGCGTAGCAAGTTCATTATGACTTGCTGAAGTTGTACACGGTCTCCTGCGACAAGGGGCATCGCCGCCGAAAGTTCAACAACTAGAGAGATCCGTCCGCGTTGCATATCGTTCGAAAGAAGGCTGATGACCTCGCGAGCCGCGTCGTTGAGGTTTACCGGTTCAACGGCGGTAACGCCTCGTCTGAATAATCTCCTCAGCCGCGCAATCACCTCAGCGGCACGGTTGGCGTCGCGAATAGTTCGTCTCGCCGTCTCAATCGCTCCTTGGATATTGGGCGGAGTTACGGACAGCATGCGAAGAGATGTGTTGGCATTGGTAATAATTCCGGACAGTGGTTGGTTGACTTCGTGCGCAATGGACGCTGCCATCCTGCCCAGGCTCATGACCCTCGCGAGTTGCGCCAGTTCGGTGCGCAGCTTGTCCCGCGCAAGCTCGGCCACACGCTGTGCCGAAACGTCCTGGATGGCTCCTATGCATTCGGTGGTGTCGTCCAAAAGCCGAACAATTCGACCGACCACCCTGACATATTTGACTTGGCCGTCCACAAACAGCCTGATTTCGTAGTCCGGATTGTCTGCTCCCTGCCGAACGTCGGCTATCTTTTTGGCCAGTAGAGGAAGATCCTCTTCAAAAACCCTCTCCGTGATCTTGTTGAAGTCGACCACCGTATCGGGTTCGAATCCGAATATCCTATTGAGTTCCTCGGAGAAGCTGATTTCGTCAGTATCGACTTTCCAGGAAAACGTCCCCGTACGACTAATCCGCTGCCCTTCCGCCAACAGGACCTCGCTTCGCCGGAGCCGCTCCTCGGCGATCTTCCGGTCGGTTATGTCGGAAACGGCGCCGATGAACTCCGGATCCGCGGGATCCGATCCGATGTTCTGCAGGACGACGTGGACGTATTTCACTTTCCCCTCGGGCATGAGCAGCCGATGCTCAAGTTCCATGTCCTCGCCATCCTGCATGGCCCGCATGACTAGACTGCTTACCAGCGGCAGATCTTCTGGATGGCAACGGCCGAGCATCAAATCAACGGTGGGAGTTTGTGTGGCGGGATAGCCCGCGACACGATAGGCCTCGTCGGACCAGAGGATTTCTTCTGTTGCTGGCCTCCACCATACGCTGCCTGTTTCTGTCAGCCGTTGGCCCTGTGCCAGGAACGCCGCGCTGCGCCGCAAGTCCTCTTCGGCACGCTTGCGATCGTCGATGTCGGTATTGGTTCCGTACCACCGAACAATGGAGGCATCGTTCGTGAAAAGAGGTTTTGCGCGGAAGAGGAACCACCTGTATTCCCCGTCCCATCGGCGTAGGCGGGCTTCGGCTTCGCCTGCTCGTCCCGACGCCAACATTTCGATCCACACCATCTTCAGACTTTCCGCGTCATCTGGATGAAGGGCAGCGGCCCATCCCCATCCGGACGCTTGCTCGGTCGTAGCGCCGAGGTATGACAGGAAGTGCCCATTGAAGAAATCCGCGCTGCCATCTGGAAGAGTGGACCACGCCATCACCGGGATCGCGTCAACAATCCTGTTGTGCGCCTTTACATCCACTCCCGAAGCGTCATCACCAAGCCGAAGTACTTCGTTCAGAACGCCAGCGGCCTGATTCGCGGCTACGTGAAGAATGAGTCTGTCCTGCTCGCTCGGAAAGGAGGACTTGCGGGACCCCGCTACGAGTACGCCGATGCAATGATTGATGCCGAGGTGCTGCTGAACGGTGACGTAGTCGGCGTTGTCACACCGTAGCTTCGCAGTCTGCGGCCACTCGGAGTCCGCGTCGCCCAATAGCTGGGACAGAAAGCCGCTTAGTTCCGCCGTATGGCTGCGGTCTCCGTCGGGGCGGATTCGAGCGATTTCGACTTTCGGCTGGCCGTTCTGCGGTATTATTCTTAGGAAAAGAAAATCAACATCGACGATCTCGGTCAGAACGTTCAGGAGGGAATTGCAGATGTCAATCGCACTCTTTCCTTTCCAGGTTTCTGGAAGAGTTGTGATCGTCAGTAGATCGTCCATGCAGCGTCGGAGTGCGTCGTTCTCCGACGCCGCTTTAAGCAAGTCGGACATGTCAGCCGCTGCCCTTTGCAGTAGGCCTGTTGCTCAACCGCTCCACCAAGTGAGTCGGTCGAATGTGAAACGGGTTTTTCTGTATCGTGTCGCCGGTGGCGACGAGCGGCTGCGTCCGTGTGCCCCCGATGGTATCGCCGCCGAACGTGATCGCGGCCCTGAAGACGAGCCGACGGGTTTCGTAAATCGAGTCCGTGCCGATCCTCTCGCAGCCAAGGTGAGGCAGATGGGGTCGAGTTAAGTCGGGGCAGACGAGCGGAACCAAATTTTTGTAGCACCCGCTGACGTGTCTGGGCCGCCTCGGACCGAGACCCGCTAAGCGGATGTCTTCAAATCGCTCGTTCGTTAGGGAATACCATCTCGACAAGGACTGCCCGATTTTGCTGGAGTATCACTGCGATCATCGATCGCAATACGCTGGGCTCACTTGCCCGTCGCGCACGACAATGCCCCATGCACGGCGGTCGGCCTATTGTACTAAGGTGTTGGCAAGGATTAAGAAGCCCACGTCGGGGGCGCGAAACCGCCATCGAGGGCAGCTTCACTTTGGCGAGCGAGAGGCCATAACGCTTTATCCACGAACGAAACGCCCGTCGCAGAACACCTTCGCCTGTTCCTACGGCAAAGCGATCGTCCTTAGCGAGTTGTTGAAATCGATCAGCTTCGGATACCGTCCAACTTCTCGGCGCCGCGCAGATCTCATCTGGAAGGACGCTGATGGCGAGGGTATCTTGACGTTCTTGACCACGAAGAACGCGAGCTTGATCTGCCAGTGAAGAAGGGCCGATGAGACGGAAGTGTTCGCAACTCCGGATGGCGTGGTCGATCATCCATTTTGCCTTCAGGTCTGACCGTCGATACCATTGTACAATGGACTTCCAGGAAGTCCGGTGCATTCTCGCTCGGCGGCTCGCCGAAGGACTGGTTGTAAAAAGCGCTGTCGTCGACATTCCGTTCCGGTGGAGCTACGTTTTGGACGACGACTTTGGCGTCTTCTTCGCGGAGGAAGCACATGTATCGGATAATTTCAGCAATGATTGATGCTACCGCCACATCTCTCGAAGAAATCGGGTTACCGACCGTCTTTGTAGTCGACGACGATGTCTCGGTCAGAGAGTCTCTTGAGCTGTTGATCACCTCAGCAGGCTGGCAGCCGCTTTTGTTCGAGTCGGCGCAGTCCTTCCTTGACGCGCCTCCCACATCGGTGCCGAGTTGCCTCGTTCTCGACGTCAACATGCCCGGTTTGAATGGTCTCGACCTCCAGAGCATGATCAGTGTCAGCGGGAAGAAGATGCCAATAATATTCGTTTCGGGTTTCGGAGACGTTCCTATGACCGTCAGAGCTCTTAAAGGCGGCGCATTGGATTTTCTCACGAAACCGATCGACTCCGCCGCGCTTTTGGAAGCCATACGATCTGCGCTCTCACGAAGCGAGGCTCTTTTGCGCGAAGGCGAAGAGTTACGTCGACTGCAGCGTTGTTACGGTGCGCTCACGGGGCGCGAGCGCGATGTGATGGGGCGCGTCGTCAAGGGTCTTTTGAACAAACAAGTCGCCTTCGAACTCAAAATCAGCGAGATTACGGTCAAGGCGCATCGCGGCCAAGTCATGCGGAAGATGGCCGCTCGGTCACTTGCGGAGCTTGTGAACATGGCCGCAAGGCTTCGTATTGAGGACGACCCCGAAATCCGCTAGCGCACCTCATGTCGACGACGGCTTCGTTCCGCTCCGAACAGTATGATCATCAATAGGAATATTGCCGCGCCGACGACGAGGATGCTGGCAATGCCCAGTGCCAAAGCAACTTCGGCCTCAATGCTGGTCTCATGACTCAAAGATCGCTCCGACGGCCGGGGGCCCATGATCTGTCCGATTGCGAACACGGCCGTGAGGATCCCATCTACCGAGCGTGATGGGTGGATCGAATCCTCCTTACCGATCGCGTAGCCAAGCCCGTGCGGGTAGAAGTACGAGAGCTGTTCGTAGGCGTGGGACACGTCGGTGGACAGACGTTCCGGTTCGCAACGGAGGCGAGAAGCGTTCTGCGGACTGACTGGGTTTGCAAGGCGTGATCACCTGATTGGAAACCTGACGTGCCGGAACCTCCCATTCCAGAGGCGCGCTCTATTACACTAAGGTGTCGCCTACACCTTTGGACCCTATCCGGGATAGTCCTGGCGCATGCTGTGAACGTACTCGGCGACAAGTGGGATTAAGGGAGTGGATGATGGATCGTATCGACGCAATGAAGGTCTTTGTCACGGCCGTGGAGGAAGGAAGCCTTGCAGGCGCCGCGCGTAGGCTTAAACGATCCCCGACTGCGATAAGCCGGGCATTGGGCCTGCTCGAACAACATGTTGGCGTAGAACTCCTTCACCGCACGACGCGAAGTCTGAAGCTTAGCGAAGCAGGCCAGCGGTACGTCGAAGCCTGCCGGAGGGTATTGGTCGATCTCGATGAGGCCGATATGGTCGCGGGTTCAGAGAGATCCTCGCCTCGTGGGATGCTGACCATATCCGCACCGCCCATTTTGGGAGAAGAGGTGCTGCGGCCCATTGTCGACGCCTTCCTAAGGGATCATTCAAGCGTCTCGGTTCGGCTTCTGATGCTCGATCGCTTCGTGAACTTGGTCGACGAAGGCGTGGACGCTGCGCTTCGAATCGGCAACCTCGCGGACTCGTCGCACATCGCCACCCGCATCGGTGGCGATGTGCGACGCGTGGTGGTGGCCGCCCCGCAATACCTGGAAAGTCATCCCGCAATCGATGAGCTTTCCGATCTATCCAAACACGACCTCATCGCCTTCTCAAATTTCGGTCTCGAATCCTGGAGCTTTGCGCCAGCCGAGGGCTCTTCCGTCCCCAGAACCGTCCACTTCGCTCCCCGTTACCTTGTCAACAGTGTTCGGGCCGCCGCGGCATCGGCGGCGGAGGGGATGGGCGTGACGCGGCTCTATTCCTACCATGTCGCCGAATACGTCCGCGCCGGCCATCTGAAGATCATTCTTTCGCACGCCGAGCCACCCGCGCTGCCCGTTCATATCCTGACTCCTCAGGGCCGTGCAGCCGTTCCCAAGGTGCGAACGTTCATTGACTTTGCTGTACCGCGTCTGCGGGCAGAACTTGGACGCATCGCGGCGGAATCCGGCAGCCTTGCGTGACTATGCCGAATAGCGGTTGGGTGTCTCCAGGGAAGTGACAATTCTCCATAGCGACGAACGCGTCTAAATCTCTCAACCACGATGACCTTGTTGTTGGCCGGGTACTCGACGTCGACGGCGGACCAGACGAGTGTCGCCGGTAGCGAGCGTCAACGTCGGTCGGATCGGACCGGCGTTCTTGCGCAACTCATGGGCGGGGAGGCGCCTAGGCTTTCAGACCGGCCAAGCGGTCCGAACGCGTCCAGGGGAGCGTTGGGGAATCAGGTCGGTAGGGTTTGGCCCGCCTGCTCCTTGACGAGATAGTCGGCGTACCATTCCGGCCAATTGTCGTCATGCTTGCCGCCGTCGCGCTTCTCGTGCTCGCCGTGGGCGGCAGCGACCCTGCGCAGGGCGGCCGCAATATCGCTGGCCGACGTGAACGCAGCACCTTTTGCGTCGATACGGCCGGGAAGTCGCGACGTGACCTCCTGCAATAGCCAGCCGTTGCCATCGGGATCGGAAAAAGACGCGAACGATCCGTAGCTCGACCGGGATGGATGCGGTCCGGGCAGGTGCTGGTCGGCTCCCTTGTGATGGAAGACGCCGCCGGCATCGTGGAACACGCTGCTCATCTCGGCGCCGCGCGAGCCAAGCGCTGCATGCGCCCGCTCGATGTCCGAGACGACGAGGTGCAGTCCTTGTGCGGAACCAGGTACCGCGGCCGTCACGTTCGATCCGAAGATGACGGAGCAGGGGGAACCGGGCGGAGTGACTTGGACGACGCGGAAGCCGTCCTTCCCGGCTACGTCGGCGTCGAGCCGCCAGCCCAGGCCCGTGTAGAAGGACTTGGCCCGATCCACGTCAGACACGGGAATGACGACGACTTCGAGCTTCATGTCGATGTGCTCGACGTGCGCGGACGTCGGTGAGTTTGGTTCTTGGACAGCCATCTCGATCTTCCTGAAATTGGAATTCGCGCACGGCAGTTCGACCGCGCTTGGGAACGATGCGCCGTTTCCAAGGTCGGCGTCCATTGTTCGAAGGTGTCGATCCGTCGATCACCCCGCAACTAATCCATAGGTATCGCCGATACCTAAGCACAATATCATCGGCAGCGTTGCCGGGCGATCCCTATGACGAATTCAACCACGGAGGACGTCATGTCAGCAGAAGTCGAAACCAGGACCGCACTCTCGTCGACGAGGCGCGAACTGCTCGCCGCCACGGCCGCCACAGCGGCCCTAAGCATTCTCCCGAGGTCTGCCCGAGCGGCGACGGCAGGCGACGCGGTGCGTCCGTTCAAATGCGCGATCCCGCAGAGGGACGTCGACGAGCTCCGACGCCGAGTTCGCGCCACCCGCTGGCCCAGCAAGGAAACGGTTGCTGACCGTTCGCAAGGCGCCCAGCTTCTGAAATTGAAGCCGCTCGTCGACTACTGGGGCACCGAATACGATTGGCGACGGGGCGAGAAGAAACTGAACGAGCACGCTCAGTTCATGACCAAAATCGACGGTCTCGACATTCACTTCATCCACGTCAAGTCCAAACACGAAAACGCGCTGCCGCTGATCATGACGCACGGCTGGCCGGGCTCCGTGCTAGAACTCGTCAAGACGATCGGGCCACTTACCGATCCGACTGCGCATGGTGGCGCCGCCGAGGACGCCTTCCACGTCGTCATTCCTTCCATGCCGGGTTACGGTTTTTCCGAAGTCCCGACCGAGACCGGCTGGGGGCCGGACCGCATAGGCCGCGCTTGGCATGTGCTGATGAAGCGGCTTGGCTACAACCGCTACGTCTCGCAAGGCGGCGACTGGGGTGCCGTGGTATCCGACAAGATGGCGGCCCAAGCGCCGGAGGGCCTCGTCGGCATTCACACAAACATGCCCGCGACCGTCCCTCCTGATATCGCCAAGGCGCTGGCCGATGGCGAACCTGCCCCGGCCGGGCTCACCGCAGACGAGAAGGCTGCATATGAGCAGATGAACGCTCTCTACACGAAGGGGGCTGGCTACGCCCTGATGATGGTGACGCGGCCGCAGACGTTGGGCTATGCGTTGACGGATTCACCCGTCGGTCTTGCCGCCTGGTACTACGACAAGTTCGCGGACTGGACATATAGCGGCGGAGACCCTGAGAAGTCTTTGACGAAGGACGAGATGCTCGACGACATCTCGCTCTACTGGTTCACCGGAACAGCAACCTCTGGCGCGCGACTCTACTGGGAAAACAACGCCAACAACTTCAACGCGGTCGACATCAAGATTCCTGCGGCGATCACCGTGTTTCCCGGCGAGATCTACCAGGCGCCGAGGAGCTGGGCCGAGAAAGCCTACCACGACCTCATCTATTACAACAAAGTCGACAAGGGCGGCCATTTCGCCGCCTGGGAAGAGCCGGAACTCTTCACATCGGAGCTGCGTGCGGCGTTCAAGACGCTGCGCTGACGGGCACTCAATTTCCCTCATACAAGGAGCAACACCATGACGAACTTTACACGCGGCACCGCGCTGATCACAGGCGCGTCGTCGGGCATTGGGGCCCTCTATGCCGACAGGCTCGCGCGACGCGGATACGACCTCATACTCGTGGCGCGAAGCCAGGATTCGCTAACCCGTGTCGGCAAGGATATCGCGCAGGCGACGGGTCGAAACGTGAAGACTGTCCGAGCCGATCTCGGCCAGCGGGACGACCTTATGAAGATCGAAGGAATCCTTCGAAGTGACCCATCGATAACGATGTTGGTCAACAACGCTGGCGTCGGCGCAGTCGAGCCGCTGCTCATGTCTGACGTAGAGGCCATGGAGCGCATGATCAGGCTCAACGTCACTGCTTTGACCCGCTTGGTCTATGCCGTCGCGCCCTCCTTCGTCTCACGAGAGCGTGGAACGATCGTCAATATGGCCTCGGCATTGGGCATCGCGCCCGAAATCCTTAACGGCGTCTATGGCGCGACGAAGGCGTTTGTCATCGCCCTGACGTTCTCGCTGCAGAAAGAACTCGCCGAAAAGAACATTCGCATCCAGGCAGTCCTTCCCGGCGCCGTTGAAACCCCATTCTGGGAAGCCTCCGGAGGCTCGCTCGCGCATCTGCCGGACCAGATCGTCATGAAGGCTGAGGACGCGGTCGATGCAGCACTCGCAGGTCTCGACATGGGCGAGCTGATTACTCTTCCTTCGGTACCCGACATCGCAGACTGGAACGCCTACGAGGCGGCACGACAGAAGCTGATGCCAAATCTTTCGCGAAACATTCCGGCTCCCCGATATCGAACCCCGGCGCTGGTGTCGTAGTGACGAAGGCGAGTTGCCGAAGCCACCAACGGCTAAACAGGGATCTACGAAAATGCTCGACCTCGATCTACTGAGCCATTTCCCGCGCGTTCGGCTCATGCAAGGACCTACGCCAATTCAGCGCTTGAGCCGACTGACGCAGGTGCTTGGTGGTCCGCAAAAAGGCGTCTCCATCTGGGTGAAGCGAGACGACCTCATGGAGCTGGGTGACGGCGGCAACAAGCTCCGCAAGCTTGAGTTTCTGCTCGGGCAGGCGATGGCGGAAGGCTGCGATAGCGTGATCGTGACAGGCGGAGTGCAGTCGAACTTCGCCCGATTGGCTGCCGCCGCCTGCGCCAGGACAGGACTTGCATGCGAACTGGTGCTTGCGCAGATGGTTCCCCGCGACAGCGAGATCTATCAGGGCAACGGCAACGTGCTGCTAGGCCGGCTGTTCGGTGCAAACCTTCATGTTCTGACAGAGGGAGACGACGCCGGCAGCTTCGCACACCACCGAGCTTCCGAGATCGCGGCATCGGGCGGAAAAGCGTTCGTTGCCACCCTCGGCGGTTCGACGCCGGTCGGGGCTCTGGGATATGTCGACTGCGCGTTCGAGATTGCGGCGCAGTCCATCGAAATGGGTATCGCGTTCCAGCAGATTGTCATTCCCAACGGCAGCGGCGGGATGCACGCCGGCCTGGTGGCGGGAGCGACTGTGGCCGGGAAAGATCCCTCCCGAATAAGGGCGTACACCGTCCTATCGCCAGCGGACATATGCGTCGCCGCGACGGTCGACAAGGTCAATGCGGTCTTCGAGCTCCTCGGGAAGGAAGACCGCGTTCAAGCGGAAGACCTGACGATAAGCGGCACGCAGCTCGGTCGCGGCTACGGCATGCCGACCTCCAATATGGTCGAAGCGGTCAGGATCGTCGGCCGGTCGGAAGGCCTGCTCCTCGATCCCGTTTACGGAGGGAAGGCCTTTGCCGGTCTGCTGTCCGATATCGAAAACGAAGTCATCGCGCCAGGATCGAACGTCCTGTTCGTCATGACGGGAGGCTCCCCTGGGCTCTATGCATATGCAGACGCCCTGAGCAACTGATCCTCTCTTCCAGAGGGTAATCATTATCAACTTTGAGGAATATCATGGCTACGAAACCAAAGATCGCCATCATCATCGGCTCTACGCGGCCTACTCGTTTCGCAGACAAGCCGGCCAAGTGGATACTGAAGCAGGCGCAGGCCCGCAACGACATCGACGTCGAAGTGGTCGATCTGCGCGACCATCCCTTGCCGTTTTTCGACGAGGTCGCGTCGAACGCATATGCGCCCAGCCAGAATGCTGAAGCTGTCCGCTGGCAGCAGACCGTCGGCCGCTACGACGGCTACATCTTCGTCGTTGCGGAATACAACCGCTCTATCACCGGGGTGCTCAAGAACGCCCTCGACCAGTCCTACACGGAATGGGCCCGCAAGCCGTTCACCGCGATCGCATACGGTACTGCCGGCGGTTCGCGCGCACTCGAACACCTGCGCGGGATCGGAGTCGAGCTGCAGATGGTCTCTACCCATGCAGCCGTTCACATCGGCGGCAGCGATTTCTTCACGGTTTTCTCGATGGGCGGCAACAAGGCGATCGAGGAGATCGAAGCCAATATCTTGCCGTCGGCAAAGACTGCGCTCGACGAACTGGTCTGGTGGGCGAAGGCGACGTTGGCCGCCAAGGCTGCGGAGGTCTGACCTCGGCAATTTGATGTCGTGGGGGCGTGAAACGCCCCACGACATCGTTCTTTATTCAGGTGGTCACGGCCGCCTAGAAATTTTTGAGTGGTGCCGGAAGCAGGTCGACCGGGAAGTCCTGGTAGGTGACCGGCCGCAGGAACCGGTAGATCGCCAAGGTGCCGACTGAGGTCGATCTCCCATCCGACGTGGCCGGAAAAGGTCCGCCATGGACCATGGCCGGGGAAACCTCGACGCCGGTTCCGAAGCCGTTGACGAGAAGGCGGCCGGCAAGAAGCTCCAATTGCGGTAAAATCTGGGAAGCGGCGACGACGTCCTTGGCATCCACGTGCAGGGCGATGGTCAACTGCCCTTCAAGGGATTCGACGACCCTTCGCAGCTCCTCTTCGTCCTGGCAGCGGACGATCAGTCCCGCTGCGCCGAAGACCTCTTCCTGAAGTTCCGGGTTCGCGAGGAATGCAGCCGCGGTTGTCTCGAAGAGCGCCGCCGCGGCCTGATGGGGCGTCCCCTCCTTCCCCGCGGCCAC
>Ga0136846_1231384_pt1 | contig 11260 bp, 13 predicted proteins | sample HopSoiMetagenom2_FD_96841 | JGI IMG/M metagenome (GOLD analysis project Ga0136846, IMG submission 96841) | Grasslands soil microbial communities from Hopland, California, USA - 2 Assembly 2016 (version 4) | ecosystem: Environmental > Terrestrial > Soil > Grasslands | place: USA: Hopland... | reverse complement strand
TTGGGACGCCATCTCTCCGCAAACGGCAACTTCCAGCCCGGCCGCGCGGCCCACATCCACCGTGCGCTTCACCAGGCGCAGCACCGCCGGGTGGAGTGGCGTGAACCGCGAGGCCAGGTTCGCGTTGCCACGATCGACGGCCAGCGTGTACTGCACCAGGTCGTTCGTGCCGATGCTGAAGAACGACACTTCCTTGGCCAGCACGTCGGCGCTCATGGCCGCCGCGGGCGTTTCCACCATGATCCCGAGCGGGAGATCCCGCCGGAACGGAAGGCCTCTCTCCTCGAGCTCCGCCGCCGCTTCGTCGAGCAACCGGTGCGCTTGCCGAACCTCATCGATCGTCACGACGAGCGGCAACATGATCCGAGCATCGCCGTGCGCGGCCGCACGCAGGAGCGCGCGCAGCTGCACCTTGAACATCTCGGACTCATCGAGGCACATTCGAATGGCGCGCCAGCCGAGGAACGGATTCGGCTCGTGCGGGAATCCTCCGGCGGGCAGCTTGTCGCCGCCGATGTCGAACGTCCGGATCACGACCGGCTTGCCGCCGAACGCCTCGACGACTTTGCGATATGCACGGTACTGCTCCTCCTCGTCAGGCATCACCGTGCGCCCGACGATGAGGAACTCGGTGCGCATGAGCCCAACTCCCTCGGCGCCGCTCGTGGCGGCGAGCACCGACTCCTCGGGGAGATCCACGTTCGCTCGCAGGGTAATGCGCACGCCGTCGCTCGTCACCGAGTCAGCCGAGACGAGCAGCCGGAGCTCTGCCTCGTCGCGAGCTTCGCGCTCGGCGCGATGATGGAAGACCGCGACTTCGGCATCGGTCGGGTTGATGACGAGCGTGCCGGTCGAGCCATCGAGCACGACGTGTTCGCCACCCGTTAGGCGCTGAATCGCGTCGCGCAGGCCGACGACGGCCGGCAGCCCGAGTGATCGAGCGAGAATCGCGACGTGGGAGGTTCGCGTGCCGGCGTCGGTCGCGATGCCGGCGATCGCTTCGCGATCGAGCTGCACCGTCAGGCTCGGCGTCAGGTCGTGCGTGACGAGAATCGCCTTGGCGCCCTTCGCGACTTCCACCGGATCGTGGTCGGGAAGCCCGAGGAGAAGCGAGAGCAGCCGGATGTGGACGTCGGTGAGGTCGCCGACGCGCTCGCGCATCATCGGCGACGCGTGGTGGGCGAAGCGCGCCCGCCACTCGTGAAGCACGACGTCGAATGCTTTTTCAGCGGCGAGGTTCTGTCGGATGTACGACTCGACCTGATTGATCAGATCATGATCATCGAGAATTCCGATCTGCACGTCGAAGATCGCCGCTTCCTCGGGCCCAGCGTGCGCGGCCGCGCGATGCCGCACGTGCGCCAGTCGCTCCTTGGCGCGCTCGATCGCCTCGCGGAATCGGTCGATCTCCCCGGGAATCGTGTCGTCGGCGATGATGCGAGTCGGGACGTCTGGCACCTCCCATCGCAGGAGGTGGACGGGTCCGACGACGATACCGGGCGACGCGGGAACTCCCTGGAGGGCTCTGTCCACGTGGTTCAGGATTCGCCGAACTTGCTCTCGATGAGCTTCGCGATGGCGGACACCGCGTCCTGCTCGTCGCTGCCATCCGCCCGCAGCAGCAACTGTGAACCATACTCGGCGGCGAGCATCATCACACCCATGATGCTCTTGCCGTTCACCTCGAGATCATCACGGACGATCGTGATGTCGCTCCGGAATTTTGCTGCGGCCTTCACGATCTCTGCCGCGGGGCGAGCGTGGAGGCCGTTTCTGTTGATGACCTGGACGGAGCGTTCAACCATCAGCGCGCCACCGAGTAGAGGACGAACAGGACGAGCAGCACGACAGCGATCTTCCATCCTTCCGCACGACCGTGCAACCGGGCGAGCACGAACCCACCGAGCGCCACCGCGCCAAGGACGATGCCGAACAACGCGCGTCCCGGGCCGATCACCTGATCCAGCGCGAGTGGCAACGCGATTCCCCCAATGAGTGCCGCCGCCTGCGCAATGTGTGTCGGGCCACGACGCAGAATGGGACCGCCGAGTGCGGATGCCACCCGCATCCCGTGATCCAACCCCGCGCTCAGGCCCCATGCACGCAACGCGAGATGGCCCGCGTTGTAAATGCCAAGAAACACGAGCAGGACGCCAGCGGTGCCCACCCCGAAGCCGAAGGCCGCCAGCGCCACGATCGAGCAGGCCGGCAACCACGTCGCCCAGACGAGGCGGTCCCCGACGCTACCGAGCGGGCCACAGAGGGCCGTCCGGAACCGTTCGATCTTTGCCGCGTCTTCGCCCTGAAGCTCCGCTCTCGCGAGCGCGCCGACCGCTACGGCTGCCATGTATGGATGGGCATTGAAGTATTGGCTCTGCCGGGCCAGCGCGGCGCGATACGCCGGCCCGTCCTGCCCACCTGGCAACAGGCGCAGCGCGGGTTCGACGCAGAATCCCACGCCGTTCCCGAGCATCGTCTCATAGTTCCACGCGCCCTGGATCGCGAGCAGCCTAACGAACATCGCGAGACGCGTGCGCACGGGAATCTCGACCTGGGAGGTCATCGAAAGGCCAGCAACGCCAGACCCACGACGAGACCCGCCAACATCAGCCACCGCGCGCGGGGCGCCGCATGCACCGCCTTCCACACGGCGGCGCCGGCTACGCTCGCGGCCACCCCGACGACTACCGCCCGCGACACTCGTGCGTCGGAGTGCCAATTCCCGAGCACGTACCGGTGGAGCGGCATGAACACCGCGAGGATGACCGCGGTGAGTATCCCGCCGCGAAGCAGGTCAGCCGTCAGGCCGAATACCTGAAGGCCTTCGACGACGCGCTTGGAGCCGCTTGCCACCGCGTCGTGACGCCTGCGCGCCAGCGCGGCGTTGAGCTTGCGAAGCTGGACCATCGACCAGCTGCCAATCCAGGCGCACGCGAGGCCCGCGAGCACGGCGACCGTCAGGCCGCCCGGGTTTGTGTCACCATGAATCGCGTAGAGGCTCCCGCCAACGACCGCCGCCGAACCCCACTCCGGATATCGCGACGCGCCGAACGGCAACGTCTCCAGAGCGAACATCTCGAGCGTCGCGCCAACAAGTAGCCCGCGTCCGGGATCGCCAAGCAGGGTCGCGGCAGCTGTCGCCGCGACGATCGGGCGCGAGATCATCGCCTGCGGGAAGCTCACGACGTCGAGACCGAGCACGGCGCCGAGCATCGCGAGCGGGAGCAGCTGCGCAAAGTCGGTCACCGGTTCCCTTCTCCGGAGAGAACCTCGTTGAGCGCGAGAGGACGCGCGGCGGGCACGTCCTGGGCGCTCACGTCGACACCGCGCGATGCGAGCGCGCGAAGCGCCTGCTCCTCATCCGGCGCCAGGAACACGTAGCGAAGCCGCTGGGTGCGACCGATGCGGTGATGAATGCCGCCCAGGTTCACGCGGGTTATGCTGCCCGTGAGCTCGATCAGCCGCGTCATCGTCCCGATGTCACCGGTGAGGAGAGCGCCGCGCCGCTCGTCGCGTTGGTAGACGGCGAGCTTCGCTGCTGCATCGTCCACCGTGTGGAAGTGCACGTCCATCTCGGGCGGCACACCCATGCGATAGAGCTCCTGCTCCCATTCGCTGTTCGCGACCTCGTCGTCTACGAGCACGATGAACGCGAGGTCGAGCGGCTGCCCCCATCCGACGACGACCTGGCCGTGTATGAGCCGGTCATCGATGCGAAAGAGCTCAATGGCCACTCGGGGCGCCCCCTGTGACGACGAGCGCGGAGCGGCCCTTGTCCGCGGCATGGCGCGCCGCTTCGGTTGCCGGAACGTCGGTATGAAACACGAAGTCGAGTAAGGTCGCGAGATTGGTGCCCGTCACGAGCACGACGGCGGGGCGTTCGCGTTGCAGGCGCCGAGCCGCCATGGTGCAGCTGCCGGCCGGGAGGTCGGTGAAGATGACATCGATCGCGCCCGCGTCCACCTGTTCACGCATCGTGCGCTCGACGTCCGACGCGCTCATATCACGGTTCGAGAGCACGACGAACGCCTCGCCGCGACCAGTGATCTGATGCACGGCGGAGACGATCCCCGCCGCGAAATCGCCGTGGCCCGCCACGAGCGCCCGGACCGCGACGTCGGCCTCACTCATCGTCTTCCACCAGATACTGCCTAACGTCGGCCTGCTCGCGCATCCGGCCGATGAGGCGCTCGTTGAACGCCTCGGCCGGATTGACGCCGCTGTATCGGAGGAGATGGTTCATGGCGATGACTTCGGCGATCACGGTGATGTTCTTGCCGGGATTCAGGAACACTTTGATTTTCGGCAGCTCCACCCCGAGGATCGTCGTCGTCTCGGTATCGAGTCCCGTCCGATCGACGACCGCGTCCTGATCCCACTCCTCGAGATGGACGACGACTTCCATACGCTTCTGCTGGCGCACGGCGCGGATGCCGAAGATCGCGGGAATGTCGATGAGCCCGACGCCGCGGATCTCCATGAAATGTCGCTGCAGCTCGTGGCCGCGGCCGATCAGGACGTCGTTGCCCCGGCGCGTCATGATCACGAGGTCGTCCGCGACGAGACGGTGGCCGCGCTCGACGAGGTCCAGCACGCACTCCGACTTTCCGATGCCGCTCTTGCCGGTGAAAAAGAGACCCACGCCGAAGACGTCGGCGAGCGATCCGTGCAGCGTCGTGGTCGGGGCGAACAAGTCATCGAGAATCGGCTTGGTGCGCCGGTAAAACTCACCCGTCTTGAGTGGCGTGCGGAAGATGGGCACCCCGCGCTCCCCGGCGACCTCCGCGAAGCCCGGCGGCAGCTCCTGCCCCTTCGTGACGAAGACGCACGGAAACTCGAAGTCGAACAACATGCGCAGGGCGCGCGCCCGCGCATCGCTCGCGAGCGACCCGAGGTACGCGATCTCGGTCTCTCCGAACGCCTGGAGACGGTGTGACGCAAACCGCTCGAGGAACCCGGCCAGGGCAAGGCCAGGGCTCGACAGGTCGGCGTTGGTTACGAGTCGATCGAGGCCGCCGGTCCCGATCTGCTCCAGTGGAAGCCCGCGCTGGAGGCGCGCGATGAGGGCACCGACGGTGAGCGGTCGATTCACGCGCGAGTGATTTTCCTACCGCGGGTTTTTGGGGTGCGCTTCACCTGCCGCGTCTGCGCATCGAGCCGGTCGATCGCATACGTGAGGGCGGGCCCGAAAAAGCGGGCGCTTCCCTCGGCGACCATCGCCGGGCGTCGGGGCGCATGGAGGACAATTTCGACACGCCGTGTGGGGCCGTCCGATTCGAATCGGACCACGGCGTTCACGGCGCGCGCGAGGCGCGCGCTCAGTTTGGTGACGGCGGTGCGAGCACGTTCGCGGATGCGCTCCGACACTTCCGCATGGTGTGATTGAAACAGTATCTGCACCGAACCCCTCCTGCGTGCGGCGTTACGACGCGGTGGCCAGATGTGACTCGGTCTCGAGCGCGGCCCGCTCCCAGGTGAACGTCTCGGCGAACGTCCGCGCGTTCGCTCCAAGTGTTCGCACCAAGACCGGTGAGCCGGCAATCCGCCATAGGGCCACTGCCATTGCCGCCGTGTCCCCGTGCGGCACGAGGAAGCCCGTTTCTCCGTCGCGCACCGATTCCCTGATCCCCGGCGAGCTCGAGGCGACCACCGGCGTTCCGCACGCGGCTGCCTCGAGGTTTGTGATGCCCCACCCCTCCTTCGGCGACGCGAATGCGAGCGCCCACGATCGCCTGAGCAGCGAGACCTTGTCCTTCTCACTGATACGCCCAAGAAACCTTGCCCTCGCCCCGAGGTCAAGCGACGCCGCGAGCCGCTCGAGCGCCGGCCGATAGTCGCCGGCACCGGCGATCTCCAGGGTCGCATCCGGGATCGCGGCCTGGGCGAATGCACGGATCACGAAGTCGACCCCCTTGTACCGTTTGACGCGTCCGAGGTAGGCAAAGTGTGGCGTCGGGGACCGCATCGCGGGGTCGGGCGTGTAGTGCTGCGTGTCGATACCAGGATAGATCACACGGATGAGATCGCGTCGAATGCCGCGCGCGACCAGATCGTCGGCCGTGCTCTCGCTGATGGCGTGGAACGGGATGCCGCGATATTCCCGCGCCAAGGGACGCTCGGAAAGCCAAACGACGGCGGCGAGTGGCGCGGCAAGCTCCTGAAACACCGTTCCCCCGAACAGGTGCGGCACGAGCGCGACGACGCGCCGCGCGCCCCACCGCGGGGTAAAGAGCGGCATCTTGTTGATGTCTTCCACGAGGACGTCGTGGGGGTGGCCTCGAAAGAGCCGGCGGTACGCGCCCCGCGCGAGCGCGGGCCACGTGACCCTCGTGCCCACGCGAATCACATCGATCCCATCGAGCGTCGCGCGCGGCGGACACTCCGGCCAGCCGCCGCAGAGGAGCGTCACTTCGTGTCCGCGCGCGGCCAGTCGTCCGAAGATCTCGTGCAGATGAATCTCCGCCCCGCCCGCCTGCGGATTTTCCCGATCTTGCCAGTTGACGACAAGAATCCTCACGATCGGGAATAGGGAATCGGGAATCGGGAATCTGTCACAGACGTCCCATTCGGCGGGCAAGGGCGTCGAGGACTCCATTCACGAACCGCGCACTCTGCGCGCTGCCGTAGCGCTCGGCGAGCCGTATCGACTCCTGAAGCACGACGCGCGGAGGAGTCTCCGCGATTGCGAGCTCGGTGGCGGCGAGACGCAGCACCGAGCGTTCGATCGCGCCGAGACGCTCGAGTCGCCAGTTCTCCGTCACCGCCTTGAGCTCGCGATCGAGCTCCGCGCGGCGACTGGAGAACACGTGAATCAGCGTCGCGGCAACCTTCCGCTCCTCGGGGGCGACGGCGAGATCATGCCACACGCGATCCGCGACGCGCTCGAGGTCGCGCTCGCCGCGCATATCCCACGCGTACATCGCCTGCAGCGCGCGCGAGCGCGCACGCGTCTCAGTCCTCCGCCGAGCCATCGACCTGATCGAAGAGGTCGGCCATCTCGAGCGCGGCGAGCGCCGCGTCCCAACCCTTGTTCCCGTGCTCCCCCCCGGCGCGCGCTTCGGCCTGCGCCATCGTGTCGCACGTCAGGACGCCGAAGGCGATCGGGATGTCGAAGTCCGCGCTCGCGAGCGAGAGCCCGCGCGACGCTTCACCGGCCACGTAGTCGAAGTGCGGCGTATCACCACGGATCACCGCGCCTAACGCGACCAGGGCATCGTAGCGTTCCGTCGCGGAGACACGGCGCGCGGCGGCCGGGAGCTCCCAGGCACCCGGAACCCAGAACACGTCGACGTCGTCGAACGGCACGCCGTGCCGGACGAACGCATCGAGCGCCCCCTCCAGCAGCCGTTGCGTGATGGTCTCGTTGAACCGGCTCACCACGACGGCACACCGTCGGCCTTGCCCCCGAGGAGTCCCACTGAACTCAGGGCTCATCTACAGAGCGCGCAGGTGACCGAGCTTCTGCACCTTCGTGGCGAGATATCCGGCGTTCTCCTCCGTCGTCGGTGCCTCGATCCGAACGCGATCGACGACGCTCAAGCCGTAGCCCTCGAGGCCGACGAGCTTCTTCGGGTTGTTGGTCAGCACGCGAATGGACTTGAGTCCGAGGTCGAGCAGGATCTGTGCGCCGATCCCGTAGTTACGGAGATCGGGCTTGAATCCCAGCGCCTCGTTCGCCTCGACGGTGTCGTGCCCGGTGTCCTGCAGCTCGTACGCCTTCAGCTTGTTGAGGAGCCCGATGCCACGGCCTTCCTGATCGAGGTACACCACGACGCCGCGGCCCTCGTGCGCGATCATCTGCATGGCGGTGTGAAGCTGCCAGCCGCAATCGCAGCGCATCGAGTGAAAGACGTCACCCGTTAGGCACTTCGAGTGCATGCGAACGAGCACGCTCTCGCCGTCGGCGATCTCGCCGTACACGAGCGCCACGTGCTCGCGCGAATCGACGTCGTTGCGGTAGCCGATGATGCGCCAATCCTTGCCGGCGATGTCGGTCGGCAAGCGCGCCTCGGCGACGCGATGGACGAGCCGCTCGTTGCTGAGGCGATACGCGACGAGCTGCGCGACCGTGACGAAGGTAAGCCCGTGTTCGGCCGCGAAGCGCGCGAGGCCGTCGCGCTTCATGGTGCTGCCATCGTCGTTCAGGATCTCGCAGATCACGCCGGCGGGATACAATCCCGCCAGGCGGGCGAGGTCCACCGCCGCTTCCGTGTGCCCTACGCGCTGCAGCACGCCACCATCGCGGGCGCGCAGCGGGTGCACGTGACCGGGCCGCCGCAGATCGCCGCGAACGGTGGCCGGGTCGACTGCAACCCGGATCGTTTTGGCTCGGTCGGCCGCGCTGATGCCGGTCGTCACGCCGAAGCGCGGCGCGGCATCGATGCTGACCGTGAACGCCGTCCTGAAGGCATCGGTGTTCTCGTCGCCCTGCGGCGTCAGGCCAAGCTGATCGACGCGCTCACCGGTGAGCGCGAGACAGATCATGCCCTTGGCCTTGAGCATGAAGTTCACGAGCGCCGGCGTGATGAGCTGCGCCGCGCAGATCAGATCGCCCTCGTTCTCGCGATCCTCGTCGTCGGCCACGACGACCAGCTTGCCCGCCTTAATGTCCGCAATTGCCTGCGGAATCGTTCCGAAGTTCATGGGGAATCGGGAATAGGGAATCGGGAATCGGAAAACCCGGGAGCGTTCGATTCCCGATTCCCGATTCCCGATTCCCGACGATACGGAGTCATGAGTTGCCTAACATACTTGCCAATCACATCGCCCTCCACGTGCACCGCATCGCCCGGCTTCAGTTCGCCGAGCGTCGTGTGGCGAAGCGTGTAGTCGATCAGCGACAGCTGGACTACGGACGGCTGCGGAATCGCATTCACGGTGAGGCTCACGCCATCGACCGTGATCGACCCGTGTGGCACGAGCAACTCTGCAATCTCGCTCGCCACTGCCACGTCCACGAGGACCGCGTCTCCCGATCGCGCAACTGCACGCACGGTTCCAACGCCGTCGACGTGGCCCTGCACGATGTGACCGCCGAGTCGGTCCGACGCCTTGAGCGCGCGCTCGAGGTTGACCCGCTTGCCCGCCACCCAACCACCCATGGCCGTGCGGCCCAGCGTAGTAACGACCGCCGCGACCGCGAAGCGGCCATCGGTCCGATCGTAAACGGTTAGGCAGGCGCCGTTGACGGCCACGCTTTCGCCATCCTCCAGGTCGTCGTAGCGCGATCGAATCAGAAACTCGCGCCCCGCCGGCGTATCCGTGACGCGATCGATCGTGCCGACAGCGTCGACGAGCCCGGTGAACATCAGACGGAGTGGAGAGCGTACACGGTCATGAGATCATCGTCGAGCTCGACTCGGCGCACGATGGGGAACCGCCGCGCGCCCGACGCCGCCGTGCTTGGCGCGTTCTCGAACCCCGGCAGTGAGCCGGCCCCGAGCAGGACTGGTGCCTGAAAGATAATCAGCCGGTCCACGAGGTTGGCGCCGACCAGCGCACCCGTGATCCCCGCACCGCCCTCCACCAGCAGGGATCGGATTCCGCGCTGCTTCAGGGCTCGCACGCCTTCTTCGACGGATGTTCCCGCCAGGACCTCGACCCCCAGCGCCATGAGGCGGCGCGCGTACGCGAGATCGACGGATTCCGCGAGCACGATGGTGGGAATCTCGGTCGCGGTGCGCGCGAGCGCGCTCGTGAGCGGCAGCTGTCCGCGGCGCGTGAACACCACGCGGGCGGGCATTACCCTTGGCGGCGCCACATCGCGCACGGTGAGCTCCGGGTTGTCCGCGCGAACGGTGCCCAGGCCGACGCCGATTGCGTCGTTGTCGGCGCGGAGCCGGTGCACCTCACGCCGTGCTTTTTCCCCGGTGAGCCACGCCGGCGCCCGGCTCGCGTCGGCGATCGCGCCGTCGATCGAGACCGCGAGCTTGAGGGTCACCCACGGCCGGTCTGAGTGGACCGCGTGAAAGAACGGCGCGTTGAGCTCCCGCGCCGGAGTCGCCTCGATGTCGAACGCGACATCAATTCCGGCAGCTCGGAGTCGTTCGGCGCCACCGCCCGCTGTCGGCGAGGGATCGCGCGTCGCGGCCACCACGCGCGAGACTCCGGCCGCGATCAACGCGTCGACGCACGCCGGCGTCTTGCCGAAATGATTGCACGGCTCGAGCGACACGTAGACGGTCGCCCCACGGGCGCGTTCACCGGCGGCACGCAGCGCTTCTACCTCCGCGTGTGGTTCGCCGTATCGGGCGTGGTATCCCTCGCCCACGACCACGTTTTCCTTTACGACCACGGCGCCGACCATCGGGTTCGGCGCCGTCTGTCCCCACCCTTTCTTCGCGAGGGTGAGCGCGCGCCGCATGAACCCGGCGTCACGCGCGTCTGCGCGCTCGGAGGCGATGCTCATGTGGAGTTCAGCATAGGAACTCGGAACATAACGACTCCGTGGGAGACCACGAAGAACCGAGACGGCAGACGACAGAGTAACTGCCGTCGGTTTCTCTACAGCCGACTACGCCGAAACGAGAAGAACTCAGCGAGCGATTCGGAATCCAACCGACGCGTACGTCAACGCATCATCCGCCCGCTTCCCCGAGAACGTGTTGTACGTGTCGATCGTTCCGCCCGAGACCCGCCCGACCTCCGCAGCGAACTTGATGAACGGGAAGTTGAACGAGAAGTCCGCGAACATGTTCGCGCGCGTCACCTTCTGCGACAGTTCATAGGGGCCGCCGTCGACGACGGCGCCCGCATCGTTCACGCGGACGGCCGCGCTAGCCCGATTGTCGTACATGTCCTGCCCGGCGCCGAGCGCAATGCCGAAGAACCCGAGCGACTTGCCCGCGACCGCACGCCACGCCGACGTCTTCACGCCGATGTTCGACACCACGATGTCATCGTCGCCGGACGAGGCGCTGATGCTCGTCGTCGGGAGGTCGCGCTTCAGGTACGTGATCGATACCGCCGGTATCGCGAACGATTCCGTCAGCACACCGAGTCGCGCGCCGTAGCCGAGCTTGAGCGACCCATCGGGAAGCGAGACAGCCACGTTGGTGTTGTTGAACGCCGGCACGTAGCTCGCGCTCACGAGACCATCGAGCGCGAACGCGTGCGACAGGCCGAGTGGAAGACCTCCGAACAGCCCGATCGCGGCATCGACGGCCGGCAGGCCGACGACCTGGTCCTGGACGCCGAAGTCACTCTGCTGGGCGCCAGTAACCGAGTAGCTCACGTCCGAGACCTGCGGCACCCGCCCGCG
>Ga0136846_1227806_pt1 | contig 11260 bp, 7 predicted proteins | sample HopSoiMetagenom2_FD_96841 | JGI IMG/M metagenome (GOLD analysis project Ga0136846, IMG submission 96841) | Grasslands soil microbial communities from Hopland, California, USA - 2 Assembly 2016 (version 4) | ecosystem: Environmental > Terrestrial > Soil > Grasslands | place: USA: Hopland... | reverse complement strand
GCCAGCTTCGTCAGCGCAACGATCCCCCGGGTCTTGTCCCGCTCGTCCACATCGGTGATCACCCCGTCGAACTCGGCGCCGACCTGATCGGCGACCAGGCCGGCCTCGACCATGCTGACGATCGACCGCTCGTACGCGTGCGCCCGCCGGTCCGCGTCGTCCATGATCTTCGGGAGGTCCTCCATCGACTCGCGTACCCAGCCCGGCACCTCGACGCCTGCGGACAGTGCCACGCAGATCTCGCCGGTCCAGCGGTCCACCAGCCGTCGCAGCGGCGCGGTGACATGGGCGTACTCCGCCTTCATTGCGGCATGCTCCGGCTTCTCCGGCACGCTGCCCGCAAAGGCGGTGTAGCCCGCACCGCGGAACAGCACCGTGCACGCCGCCAGCATGGCCGCATGCGCCGGCACCTTCGGATCGAGACCGTGGATGAACTCGGCGTACGACATCTCCGCCGGCCACTCGAGCCCCAGTGCCTTGGCGGTGTTGCCGAGCTTGCGCCGCAGGTCCTCGTGCGACTCGGGCAGGGTGCGCAGAATGCCGATCTTGCCCTTGATCATCAGCTCTGCGGCGGCCATGCCGGTCAGCAGCGAGATCTGCGCATTCCACCCCTCGACCGGGAGCGGAGCGCGGAACTCCAGACCCCAGCCGTGGTTGGAGGTGACGACCTCCTGGTCCGGGATCGGCAGGTTCACGCCACCGCGCTCGAGCTCACGCTGCTCGCGCATTGTCCCGATCTCACGCAGCAGTTGCAGCGACTCCGACGCGTTGCCGGTGTCGAGATCCTTCTGCACACCGGCGTAGTTGAGCTTGGCCCTCGACTTCACCAGGGCGCGCTCACACGTGACGCCCGTACCCTCGCCGGTCGCGTCGACCGTGATCGTCCACAGCAGCGCCGGCCGGACCTGGTCCGGGAGCAGCGAGGCTGCGTCCTCGGACAGCTCCGGCGGGTGCAGCGGGGTCCGTTTGTCCGGCGCGTAGAGCGTCTCGCCGCGGCGCCGGGCCTCCTGGTCGATCGGGTCGCCGGCCTGGACGAACGCGGCGACGTCCGCGATCGCGTAGTGCACGGTATAGCCGTGGACGTTGCCGTTCCTGGTGCGCTCGATGTGCACCGCCTGGTCCAGGTCCATCGAGTCCGGTGGGTCGATCGTGACGAAGTCGATGTCGGTGCGGTCCAGCTCGGGCAGCCGGGGGTTCTTCGCCGCGGCCACCGCCGCTGCGACCACCTCGGGCGGGAAGTCGGCCGGGACCTCCTGCTCCCGCCGGATGTCCTGCAACGAGGCGCGGAAAACCTCCGGAACGTCGTCGGCGAAGTGAACCCTCTGCAGTGGCACGCGCGCTCTCCCGTCCTCTAGACCGTGAGGTCAGAGTAGCGAGGGCTGCACGTTGAACGAGCGCAACGACGCCAGGCCGTCGGCGTACCAATGGATCTCGGTCAGCGTCGCCGGCCGCAGTTCCATCCGGAACAGCGACCCCATCGGGGCCTGCAGCACCGATCGCACCATCAGCTTGATCGGGGTCACGTGCGTGACCACGACGACCGTCTTGCCCGGATAGCGAGCCAGGATGCCGTCCCGGGCGGACCTGGTCCGGCGCGCACAGGCGTCAAACGACTCGCCACCGGGCGGCGCCACCGCGGTCGAGTCCAGCCACGCGTTCATCGCGTCCGGCCACTTCTGCTGGATCTCGGCGAACGTATGCCCGTCCCAGTCGCCGAAGGACACCTCTCGCCAGCCGTCGTCCACAACCGGCTCCAGCCCGAGTTTCGCACCGACCAACTCCGCCGTCTCCCGGGTCCGTCGCATCGGCGAGGTCACCATCGCGTCGACCCCACCGATCCGTGTCAGGTACTCGGCGGCGGCCAGCGCCTGCGCGCGGCCGGTCTCGCTCAGCGCGGGATCGTCGCCGCCGGAGCCGGAGAATCGCTTCTCGACCGTGTGCGGCGTCTCGCCGTGCCGCAGGAAGATCAGCTGCGTCGGCGGCTCGGCCTGCGCTCCCCAGCCCTGCAACGCCTTCTGCAGGTCCGACGGCTCCTGAACCTCCGCCGGCCCCGGTCCTGCGGTCTCGGGCTTGAGCGGGATCGGTACGCCGTCCAACGCCATGTTCGCCAGCGCATCCGCGGCCGCGTTCTGGGCCCGCGGCACCCAGGTCCACTCGGTGCCGAACGGCGCGAGGCCCTGGGCCTTGATCGCCAGCGGCTGCAGGTCCGGATGCTTGATCCGCCACCGGCCCGCCATCTGCTCGATGACCAGCTTGGAGTCCATCCGCACCTCGATCGAGGCGCCCGGCGCGTACTCGGCGGCCAGCTCGAGTCCGGCGATCAATCCGGAGTACTCCGCGACGTTGTTGGTCGTCGTCCCGATCGCCACACCCTCGGCCATCAGGGTCTCGCCCGTCACCGGGTCGCGGACCAGGGCGCCGTACGCCGCCGGTCCGGGGTTCCCGCGCGAACCACCGTCGGCCTCGACGATGACGTGGGTGATGCTCATCCGTGTGCTCGCTTCGCCCGAGGCGGGGACGAGGCAGGAATCGCTCGCTCCCTCATACCGCGCTCTCCGGCGTCCGGACCAGGATCCGGCCGCACTCCTCACAGCGCAGCACGAGGTCCGGCGCGGCGGCCTTGATGTGGTTCAGGTCCGACGGCGCGAGCTCCATCCGGCAGCCCATGCAGCGCTTGCCGACCAGCGGCGCGGCGCCGATGCCGCCGTTGTGTTCGCGCAGCTTCTGGTACTGCGTGACGAGCGGCTCCGGCAGCTCGGCGGCGACTGCGGCGCGCTTGTCGCCGAGCTCTGCGCGCTGCTCGTCGAGCTCCTTGAGCGCGGCGTCGCGGGTGGTCTCCAGCTCGGACTGCCGGCCGGCGAACGCCTCGGCCCGGCTGCGCAGGTCGGCCTGCACGGCCTCGGCGGCCTCGAGCTTCTCCATCACCTCGAGCTCGGCGTCCTCCAGGTCGGAGATCCGCCGCTCCAGCGAGCCGATCTCGTGCTGCAGGTTCTCCAGGTCCTTCGGCGAGGTGACCTGCCCGGAGTCGATCCGCTGCTGGTTGCGGGCCCGGCGCTGCCGGACCTGCTCGACATCGGTGTCGGCCTTCTTCTGCTCACGCTGCAGGTCGCTGACCTCGGTGTCGGCGGTGACCAGCTCGCGGTCGACGACCGACTTCTCGGCGGCCAGCTCCTTGAGCGCCTGGTGCTCGGGCAGCGAGCGGCGCTTGTGCGCGACCTGATCCAGCTGCAGGTCCAGATCCTGCAGGTCCAGCAACCGGCGTTGGACGGCGGGCTCGGCGTTCAGGGTCGGCTCCTCAGCTCGTTCATTTGACAGGTACGGCGGACTTCAGAGCCGCAGGTTCCACGCGTCCGTGCGGAGCGTGGAAATGTGAGTGTCCACGGTACTGCCTTGCGCCGCCAATCCCTCGATCAGGAGGCGCTCGGCATCAGGCAGCCAGGGCCACTCACTGGCCCAGTGCGCGACATCCACCAGCGCCGGGTCGCCGTACGCGCGCGCCTCGGTCGCGGGATGGTGCCGCAGGTCCGCGGTGAGGTAGGCGTCCACACCGGCTGCGCGCACCCGCTCGAACTCCGAGTCGCCCGCGCCCCCGACCACCGCAACGGTCTCGATGATCCGATCCGGATCCCCCGACACCCGAACCCCCTGCTCAGTCCCCGGCAAACTCTCCGCAACCAACCGCGCAAAGTCAGTCAACGGCAACGGATACATCAACACCCCAACCCGCCCGCCACCCCGTTGCCTGGCCGGCTCGTCGGTGGGGTCGGCTGGGATGGGGTTTAGGGGGCGGGTGTTTTGTAGGCCGATGGTGGCGGCGAGGGCGTCGCTGACGCCTGGGTTGGCGTTGTCGGCGTTCGTGTGGCAGACGTGCAGGGCGACGTTGTTGCGGATCAGGTCGTGGACGATCCGGCCCTTCGGCGTGGTGGTCGCCACGCTGTTCACGCCGCGCAGCAGCAACGGGTGGTGCGTTACGAGCAGATCGAAGCCGCCCTCGATCGCCTCGTCCACGACGGCTCGCATCGGATCGACGGCGAAGAGAATCCGCCGTACCTCTTGCTCGGGATCGCCGGTGACGAGACCGACGGCGTCCCAGGACTCAGCCCACGCGGGGTTGTAGAGCCGGTCCAGTACAGCGATCACGTCCGCGAGCGTCGTCACGGCCCTATCCTGGCATTTGCTCGATCCCGACGGGGCAGCCGCCCGCTGCCCCGCCACAACCGTCGCGCCTGGTCGGTAACGCTAGATCAACCAGGCCGTCGTGTCGCTGGGAAGCTTGTCGCCTTCGAGCGGTCCGCTGGCCAGCACGACGGCGGCGTCGGGCAGCTCGACCGGAGCCGCGCCGAAGTTCGTCACGCACTGCCAGCCGCCCGGACGCATGAAGTGCAGGACCCACTCGGTGCCGTCGACCCAGGTCAGCGAGTTGCCGGTCCGCAGTCCACGCCGTACGGCGAGAGCCTTGCGGTACAGGCTGAGCGTCGACTCCGGATCGCCCTCCTGCGCCTCGACGGAGTACGCCCCGAACCACTTCGGCTGCAGCAGGTGCGACCCGCCTGAGCCGAAGCCGAACGACAGCCCGCCGACCGTCCACGGAATCGGCACCCGGCAGCCGTCACGGCCCTTCTCGGCACCCTTCGAGCGGAAGTACGCCGGGTCCTGCAGGTTGGCGGCCGGCAGCTCACCGACCTCCTGCAGACCGAGCTCCTCACCCTGATACAGGTACGCCGATCCGGGCAGCGCGAGCATCAGCAGCGTCGCGGCACGAGCCCGGCGCAGACCGAGCGCGACGTCGACCGTCGGCTCGGTGCCGTTGCTGAGCAGCCAGGCCTTGCCGTCCTGCCAGCCGCCCTGCGGGTTCTTCGGCAGGCCGTAGCGGGTGGCATGCCGGACGACGTCGTGGTTCGAGAACACCCACGTCGAGGAGGAACCGTTCTGCTCGGCGAACGCGAGGTTCTCCTCGATCACCTGACGGAACTTCTCGTACTCGAAGTCGGCCTGCAGCAGGTCGAAGTTGAACGCCTGCCCGAGCCCGTCGGCACTCGCGTACCGCGCGCGCCGGGCAGCCGGGACGAACGCCTCGGCGACGGCCGAGCGCGGCGGGTCGTACTGGTTCAGGACCTCGCGCCACTCGCGGTAGATCTCGTGGACGCCCTCCTGGTCCCACAGCGGGTGCTTGCCGTTGGACTCCGACTGCCGGGGCAGGGTGGTCTTCGACGGGAACGGCTCGGATAGGTCCTTCACCAGCGCGTGCGCGACGTCGACCCGGAAGCCATCGACACCACGGTCGGACCAAAACTTCAGCGTCTCCACGAAGTCCGCCCGAACCTCCGGGTGCGCCCAGTTGAGGTCGGGCTGCTCGGCCGCGAACAGGTGCAGGTACCACTGGCCGTCCGCGGTCTGCGCCCAGGCCGAACCGCCGAACACCGAGTCCCAGTCCGACGGCGGCTGGTCGGGGGCGCCGTCGGGGCCGTCGCGGAAGATGTACCGGTCCCGGGCCGGCTCTCCCTTGCCGGCCGCGACTGCCTCGACGAACCACTCGTGCCGGTTGGACGTGTGGTTCGGGACGATGTCGACGATCAGCTTGATGTTCGCGGCGTGCAGCGCCTCGATCAACTGGTCGAAGTCGTCGAGCGTGCCGAGCCGCGGGTCGACGTTGCGGTAGTCGTCCACGTCGTACCCGCCGTCGGCCAGCGCGGACGGGTAGAACGGGCTCAGCCAGACCGCGTCGATGCCCAGCGCCACCAGGTACGGGACTCGACTGATGATGCCGGGCAGATCACCGATGCCGTCGCCGTTGGAGTCGGCGAAGCTGCGCGGATAGATCTGGTAGACGACGGCCTGTCGCCACCAGTCGGCATCGGTCGTCTGCGGAGTCGTCACGATCGCCTCACTCGGAAGTCTGTTGCTACCTGGATGATTATATATAGGCTCTAAATTTAGAATCTGCAGTATTCTGCGTGCGGATCGACGACCAGGTCAAGGGGCTTTGATGGCGAAACCACCGGCTACCCCGCCCACGGCGACGCCGACGATGTTGCGCCGGGTGAACGCGGGCAAGGTGCTCGGCGTGCTGACCCACGCCCGGGTGATGACCGGGACCGGCCTGATCGAGGCCACCGGACTGACCCGGGCGACCGTGCACGCGGTGTGCAACGACCTGATCTCGATGGGCTGGGTGGTCGAGCTGGACCCCGGCCGGACGTCTGTGGGCAGGCCCTCGCGGCGGTTCGAGTTCAACAGCCGCGCGGGCTACGTGCTCGGTATCGACATCGGCGCCTCGAAGACGACCGTGCTGGTCTCCGACTTGCGCGGCGAGACCGTCGCCAAGGCCGGCCGGTCGGCGGCGGGTGTGAAGACGCCCGAGGAGCGGACCGACATCGTGCACAGGACCGTCGAGGAGGCCCTCGCCTCCGCAGGCGTGCCGGACGCTCAGGTGCTGGCCGCGGGCGCCGGCGTGGCCGCGCCGGTCGATCGGGACGGCAACATCCTGGTCGACGACGAGTTCTGGCGGCGGTTCGACGCCGGGCTGGCGACGCGGCTGACCGACCTCCACGGCTGGCCGGTCCTCCTCGAGAACGACGCCAACCTGGCCACGCTCGGCGAGCACTGGCGTGGCGAGGCGCGGAACGTCGACGACCTCGTCGTATTGCTGGCCGGTGAGCGGTTCGGGTCGGGCCTGTTGGACTCGGGCCGGCTCCTGCACGGCAGCCGGGGCGGCGCCGGCGAGATGGTCTTCCTGAAGCTGGTCGAGGGCGTCGGCGACACCCACGGCATCGCCCGGATGGCCCGTGACCTGGGGACGGCGGCGATCGCCGACCCGGGCGTCGACACCGCATTGCGCAAGGTCGCGGACGACGGCGCACTGACCGCGGAGCAGGTGTTCAGCGCCGCGGCGGACGGCGATGAAGTTGCCCTGGGCATCCTTCAGCACGTGGCCGGCAGGACCGCGCGTGTGGTCGCGATGCTCGGCATCCTGTTCAACCCCGAACTGGTGGTGCTGGGCGGCGCGGTGGCCGAAGCCGCCCGCGCGTTGCTGCCCGACATCGAGAAGCATCTGGCCGGATTCACCAGTACGCCGCCACGCGTCGCGGTCTCGTCACTCGGCGACGCGATCGTGTCGGTCGGCGCGGTCCGCCACGCGCTCAACTACGTCGAGCAGCACGCGCTGGATCTGGAGCTCGGTTGCCGTCCCGAGTCCGACAGCCGATCGGCCAGCCCGGCCGACTAGTAAGGTCGGCCAGCACCTCAGCGGGTCAGCTCCCGTGCGACAGCCTCCAGGACGATGACGTTCCGGCCGGAGGTGGTGGCGGTCGCGATGTCGGCCGGCACGAGGGCGCGGTCCTCGGGGATGCCGGTGCAGAGCACGAAGACGTCGTCCGGGTGACCTTGGAGCAGGTGCTCCAGCGCTGAGCGCATCCACGGCGTACGGACGGCGTCCTGGACCGCGATCACCAACGGTCGCCCTTGCGCGGCCTTGGCTGCCTCGGCGATCGCGTCGTTCTCCGGCTCGCCGGCGTCGCTCATCCGGTGCTCGCCGCGCAGTACGACGCCATCCGCACCCGGCGCGACCCGGCTGAAGATCTCCGGCAGACCGCTGAAGTAGGGGTTCCAGGCCGGGTGCAGACCTTGGGTCAGGTCGATGACGTACGGCGCTGCGCCGAGCGCGGGGAAGCTCTGGCCAGCAATCACCCGGGCGGCGACTTCGCGGATCGGAGCGCCGTCGAGACCCGGCAACCGGGAGCGCTGACCGAGCGACGCGGCGAGGGCGCGGACCCGGGCCGCGGCATCGGCGACCCGCTCGGCCGGCAGCGTGCCCGCGCCGACAGCCTCCACCACACGAGCGGTCAGGGCCTGCGGATCGGCGGTCCCGACCGCGATCATCGCGAGGTCGGCACCGGCCGCGATCGACGCGACCGCGGCATCCTCGATCGACCGGTGCCTGGTGATCGCCTGCATCTCGAGGGCGTCGGTGGTGATCACGCCCGAGAAGCCGAGTTCCTGGCGGAGCAGACCGGTCAGCACCCGGTGCGACAGCGTCGCCGGCTGGTCATCGTACGCCGAGAACACGATGTGCGCGCTCATCACGACGTCGGCGCCCGCGGCGATCGTCGCCTCGAACGGCGCCAGCTCGACGGCCTTGACCTGCTCGATCGTGCGGTCGACCCGCGGCAGATCCGTGTGCGAGTCGACGGCGACGTCGCCGTGGCCGGGGAAGTGCTTCGGACAGGCCGCGATGCCCGCGTCGTGGACGCCCTCGACGAACGCGACGCCGTGCCGGGAGACGACGTCCGCGGTGGTGCCGAACGAGCGCGTGGAGATGATCGGGTTCGCCGGATTGCTGTTCACGTCCACCGACGGGGCCAGCATCAGGTCGATGCCGAGGCCGGCCAGCGTCGCAGCCGCGTCCCGCGCCGAGGCGCGGGTGAGCTGCAGGTCGCCCAGGTCGCCCAGTACGCGCGGTGAGGCGAGCGGCCACGGGTTGGCCGGCGAGAGGTGGCTGAACTCGCCGCCCTCGTGGTCGATCGCGATGATCAGGTCCGGCCGCTCGGCCCGCAGCGCGGTGGTCAGCGCCGAGACCTGCTCGGCGTCGGCGACGTTGCGGGTGAACAGGATGACCGCCCCGAGTCCGTCGGCGACGGCCCGGCGGAGCTCGTCCGGTGCTGTGGTCCCGCTGAAACCGACGATCAGGGCGCCGGCGGCATCACGATCCAGTGGAGTCATTTCCCCACCCTCTCGCGGCCGGGGTCCCCGGCGCCAGCGCCGGCGCGGCCGTCACAGAGAGCTGACGATCAGCCGCGTCCGGGAGCCCCGAGGGGCATCGTTGTCAGGCGCTGCCATGACAGCTACCTGCCGTCTTCCTGCGGGTTTGCCCGATAACTTTGGTCAACCTCTGTCTGTTCGGCCCGACTACGGATAACGTTGTCTCTCGACCTTGACCGCCCTGACCGGGGGGACGATGACCGACGACACACATATGGCGCGGGGAACCGTACTGGGAATCGACATCGGCGGCACGAAGATGGCCGCCGCTCTGGTGTCTGCGGACGGCACGATTCTCGCCGGCGACCGGATCCTCACCCCGTCCGGCGACGCCGACCAGGTGTTCGCCGCGCTCGGTGAGCTGATCACCCGCGTCCGTGGCGACGCCACTCCGCTGGCAGTGGGCATCGGCTCGGCCGGCCCGCTCGACCAGAAGCACGGTCTGGTCTCGCCGGTCAACATCCCCGGCTGGCGCAACTTCCCTCTCGTCGATCGGGTCCGGGAGCTGACCGGCGACGTTCCGGTGACGCTCGGCGTCGACGGGCACTGCTTCGCGCTGGGTGAGTTCTGGACCGGCGCGGGGCGGGAAGTGAACACGCTGCTCGGAATCGTGGTCTCGACCGGCGTCGGCGGCGGCCTGGTCGTCGAGGGCAAGCCGCTGCTGGGCCAGTCCGGTAACGCGGCGCACATCGGGCACGTCGTGGTCGACCAGGACGGCGAGGCCTGCGCCTGCGGTTCGTTCGGTTGTGTCGAGGCGTACGCGAGCGGGCCGCGGATGGTGCTCCGGGCCAAACGCCGCGGCTGGCGGACCGACGAGGACGTGGATGCCGCCGTACTCGCCGCCGATGCCGCTGCCGGGGACGAGCTCGCGCTCACAGCCTTCGACGACGGAGCGCAGGCGCTGGCCGCCGGAATCGTGGCGACCGCGGTGACGGTCGACCTGACCACGGTGGTGATCGGCGGCGGGGTCGCGAAGGCCGGGGCGGTGCTGTTCGACCCGGTGCAGGCGTGGGTGAAGCGGCTGGCTCAGCTGCCGTTCGTCACGGACCTCACCGTCGAGCCCGCCCAGCTCGACAACGCCGGCCTGCTGGGCGCGGCCCACCAGGCATGGACCGCCGTCGCCTGATTGCACACTTTCCTTCAGCGGAAAGGGTATTCTCGCGCAACTTTGCGCAATTTTAAGCAATCTCGGAAAACTGTGTAACGACGGTCACGTTCTACCCGATGCAACGGGTGGATGGGGTGGGGGCACGTCATCCACGGTCGGTCGAGGGGGGCTCGGACCGGCCGGAAGCGGTTGACCGAGGGGGCCATGGGTCGGCCGGAACGCGTGAGCGGCGGCGGGGTAACTCCCCCGCCGCACACGCAGAACCGTCCGGAGGGTGAGGAGCGCAGCGTTCGCCAGCGTTGCTGCCCAGGCAACGCTCGATCCAGAGAGACACAGCTTTGATGGACCTTGCGGTTCTGCTGCCGTCGCTCTTCTGCAGCATCCCCCTCGCACCCAGGACTTGCCGGTACGTCGTGTACCGGCGGCCACTCGACCAGGCCACTGTCGGCATTGCGCGAGGGAACCACGGCGTCACGGCCGGCGTCGGACCAACGGCCGATGGTGCGGACACACCACCGGCGCTGAACTCGCTGCTCGGCTCTCTGATCAGTGCCTCATCACTGTTCCGCGGGCGCGCGCGGCAGGCGTTCGATCCTGTGGAGGGATGAGGATCGAACGCGGGTTCTGCACCGTGGACGGCGGACGGTGGATGCGGGGAGGGGCGGCCACCGAACCTGACCCCCGTCCACGGTGCAGAACAGACCTCGGGCGGCCCTTCGCTTTCTGTCAGCTCAGGGACGGAGCCATTCGGGCTCCGGCAGCCGGCTCCGGTCGAGCCGCCCGTTGTCGTCGAGCGGCAGCTCCTCGATCGGGATCAGGTCCGCCGGGACCAGGTAGATCGGCAGTTCCTTGCCCAGGTCGAGCATCAGCCGAGCCAGGACCGCCGGATCGCTGTCCTCTAGCACGACGTACCCGATTAGGCAGGTGTCACCGCCGTGGTCCGCGCACGCCACCACGACCGCGTCGATCACGCCGGGCTGGTCGGCCAGCACGTGTTCGGTTTCGCCGGGCTCGACGCGATGGCCGCGGATCTTCACCTGGTCGTCCGCCCGGCCCAGGTACTCGAGGGTTCCGTCGAGCCGCCAGCGGCCGAGATCCCTGCTGCGGTACAGCCGCGCGCCTGGATGACCCGGGTCCGGTACGAAGGCTCGCTCGGACTCCTCGGGCCGCCCGATGTAGCTGTGGGCAACGGCCGCGCCGCCGAGGTGGATCTCACCGACCGCGCCGACCGGCACCGGCCGGAGCGCCTCGTCCAGCAGCCGCACGACCACACCCTCGATCGGCCGCCCGATCGACGGCCGGTCCTCAGCCGGGTCGACCTCGTGGATCGTGGTCACGATCGACGCCTCGGTCGGACCGTACTCGTTGAACAGCCGGCACTGCGGATGCGCCTCG
>Ga0136846_1218966_pt1 | contig 11261 bp, 13 predicted proteins | sample HopSoiMetagenom2_FD_96841 | JGI IMG/M metagenome (GOLD analysis project Ga0136846, IMG submission 96841) | Grasslands soil microbial communities from Hopland, California, USA - 2 Assembly 2016 (version 4) | ecosystem: Environmental > Terrestrial > Soil > Grasslands | place: USA: Hopland... | reverse complement strand
GTCTCGCGGATTTTTGTTTGAGCCCGTCCCATGCCGCGGTGGCCTGGGTCGTTCAAGTCCGGGGCTGTGCCCCCTTTGTGCTGAGGTCTTAACGGTATGGCTAAGGGTAAGGTGAAGTGGTTCAACGACGCAAAGGGCTTTGGCTTTATCGCGCAGGAGTCGGGTCCAGACGTGTTCGTTCACTTCACAGCGATCCAGGCGGAAGGCTTCCGCAGCCTCGCCGAGGGTGACAATGTCGAGTTCGATGTCGCCCAGGGTCCGAAGGGTCTCCAAGCTCAGAACGTTCGGAAAGTCTGAGCAATCCGCTCGAGGCAAGCGGGCCCGGGTCATACCGGGCCCGTTTGCTTTTCATATATTGGCGCATGAGCTCGCTTCCGTTGCTGCTGCTCCTGGTCCAGGCGGTGCCACCGCCCCCCACCGCTCCGACGACCGCAAAAACCGCCACGTTTTTCGGCTATCGCGGCTTTAGCCCCGGAATGGCGTATCGTGACTTCGCCGCCAAGGCGCGCGCGATGGCACGACCGAAGGAAATCCTGGGTTGTCAAACGATGCACAGTACCGCTCAGGTAATGGACTGCGGCGTGCGCGTGCGCGACCCTGCGGACAGCGCCGCGTTCTATCTCAGCGCGAACGTCATCGAAGGCCGGACCTCCGTGATCTCGTTCATCGATTCCGGGAAGGTCTCCCTGCTGAAAACGCGGCAGAACGACCTACGCCTGCAACTCGGTAACCCGACGCGGCGCGAGCGCAGCATGTGGGAATGGACCAATGGGCGGCGTTTTGTCCGTCTCAACTGGCGCGGCGGTACGGATTGGCGTGTGGTGTCGATTACGCTCAATGACCGCGATGTCATGAATCGAATTGCGAGTTACGTACCGAAATCAAAACCCAAAAAGTGAGCTAACCGCTCACCAGATCCTCCGCGAGCTTTCCGATTCCCTGGGCTCCGACCAGTTGGTCCATCCACCGCGGCGGCAGCGCGGTCTCCCCATAGCGCGCGCCCAGCAATGCGCCGGCCACGGCGGCATTGGTGTCGGTGTCGCCCCCGGCCTGCGCGAGGTACACGAGCGATTCCTCGAGCGTGCGGTCGTGCGTGACGAACCAGAAGGCGATCTCGACGCAATGCACGACGAATCCCGCTTCGCCGGGACGCGCGATGGGGAGGTCTGCTTCTCCCTCGCGCAGTACGCGATTGATCGCTTCGCGCAACGCGCGCGGCGCGCGATCCCCGATGCGGTGCAGGACCTCTTCGATGAAATAGATGTTGCCGCGCAGGAGCTCGCGCGCGGCGAGGTTGACGGCCACGGCGCCCCAGGTGCAGCGCTCGTCGGCATGGGTGATCGCTGCCTGCTGCGTCGAGACGCGAATCAGCCGGTCGAGGTCGTCGTGGTAGCGGATGGCCACGGGAATGCACCGCATCACGCTGCCGTTTCCCGCGGATCGACCCGGGTTTTCCTGATAGGCCAGGCGTCCGGCCTCGAACGGCTCTTTCCCGCGATCGATCAGCGTGAGCGCGCGCCTGGTCGTCAGTCCGATGCCACGGCCGTCGACCTTCATCCATTTGACCCAGCGTCGCGCCACATCGCCGGCGTCAAATCCTTACGCGGCGAGCAGCGATTCGCCGAGCAGCAACGCCATCGCTGCGTCGTCATCGTACGGAGAGTTCTTGGGTGGCGCCGGCAGATCGCGCAGGCCATTGGGATACGCCTGGCGGATCGCATCCGGCGTTCCCAGATGCTCCGTTGGGACGCCCAGCTGATTGCCGGCGACCAGGCCCAGCAACGCGCCCCTGGCGCGAGAAACGAGCTGTGGGTCCATTGCGTCACAAATTAATGGGAATCGTCGCGGCCGTCGCCGGGATCTATCTCGTCATACTCGTTCTGCTCTGGGCGATGCAGGAGCGGATCATATTCCCGGCGCCCAAGGCGGCGCTGCCGGATCCCGTGCAAACCCTGGGATATGGTGAAAGAGTCGAGCTCACCATGAGGGACGGGACTCGGCTTGCAGGATGGTTTTTGGCGGCGCAGAGCGGCGAAGGGCGGCCAACACCCGCCCTTCTTTGGTTCTACGGCAATGGCGAAAACATTGCCGCCATCTGGCCAATCATCCGGGACTTCCGACCGCCGCATGCCGCACTACTCGTTCTCGATTATCCCGGGTACGGCGGGAGTGGCGGACGGGCCACCGAGGCGCACATGTACGAAGCCGCTGATCTCGCGTACGAGGCACTCGTCCAGCGACCCTGCGTCGATCCTCATCGCATTTACGTGTATGGGCGTTCTTTGGGCAGCGCCGCTGCGACTCATATCGCCGCGAGCCACGATGTCGCCGGAATGATCCTCGAGTCACCGTTCACGAGCGCCCGCGCGATGGCCGCGCGGCATTACCGAATCTTTCCGCAGGCGCTCGTGCGGGTGAGGCTGGACAACCTCGCCAGGATAAAGCAGATCCACAGCCCGACACTCATCGTCCACGGTAGCGCAGACGTTCTCGTCCCAATCGAGATGAGTAAAGAGCTGGCTGCTTCCGCGGCAGGGCCGGTCGAATTCGTGATGATCGAAGGATCAGACCACAACGAGACGTACGATCTGGGAGCGAACGCCTATCGCGAGAAGCTCGCCGCGTTCGTCAAATGACGACCACCGGCTGCAGCTGATCTTTGTCTTCCTCAAACAGCCGCTCCGCTTCATCGAGCGCCTGAATCACCCGCGGCTCTTCGGGATCAGGGAACTTGCTGCTCGCAGCGAGCCGGCCGGTGAGCTTGCGCACGCCCACCAGCGCGCGCGTGACTTCGCACCGCCCCAGGTCCGGATCGGTATGCCCGGCGACGAGCAGCTCCTCATATAGAGGAAGCGCGGCGGGGTCGCCCAGCACGTACAGCGACTGAAGGATTTTGGGCGCGAGAAATCGCCGCAGCATTTCGTCGCCGCGAATCCGCTGAAACAGAGCGATGACGTAGGGTGCCTGCCCCGGATAGTAGCGAGCGGCTTCAACCGCGGCCGCGACAAATGCGTGATGCGCGCCGGGAGTCTGCAAATAGCGCGCGAAGAGCGGCCACGCTTCCTTCGGATGACGCTCGGCAAGCGCGAGGAACGCGAAATAGCGGCGCCCCAGCGGAGCCTGAGTGTCGGCGATGACCGTGCGCAGACCGGCAACGCCCCAGCGCGCGCCGACCAGCGCCGCTGCCGCGGCGTGCTGCCACCGTTCCAGCTCCGGCACGCGGAAGGTGACGATGTGCGGATCGAGAAACGCGCGGCACCGCTCGAGTACGGCAAGGAGGCGGCGGTCGAGCTGTGCCAACGCGGGTTCGAGGGTTTCAGTATTGGCGCGGCGCGCGAGCGCGAGCGCCTCCCACCCCAGCTGCCCGAGGGACAGCTCGTCCCAGAGTGTTTCGAGCTCAGCGGCATCGCGTGTGGTGATCAGCCGTTCCAGCGCAGCCGTAAATCCACACAGCTGGTGAATCACATCCATGCTGAAATGTGGAAAGCGCGTGGATATTGCGCTATACCACAGGCAGGCTTAACCTTGCCCGCACTCTTCCTCTCAACATCCGGAGGGTGGTTTTGCGCAGGCTCCTCGCCGCGACCTTCATTCTCACAGCCTGCGGACGGCCCGACACAAGCCCTATCGTTCTCGGATTGGCCGGACCCTTTTCCCAGCCTCGTGGAATTTCGATGCTGCATGCAGCCGAGTTGGCGGTGAAGGAAATCAATGCCCGGGGCGGAGTTCGAGGCCGCGAGCTCGCGCTGCGGATCGTCGATGACAGCGCCCGACCTGATGTCGCCATTCGCATCGCGCAACAATTCGCCGAGGATCCCGCGGTCGTCGCCGTGATCGGCCATCTCACGTCGAGTGCCTCCCTCGCGGCCGGACGCGTGTACGGCGAAGCGCGGAGCCCCGTTGTCATGATTTCCCCATCAGCGTCGAGCCCGGACGTGTCGGGCGTCAACGCGTACGTCTTTCGGGTCTGTCCGAGCGACATCAGTCACGGCATCCAGCTCGCGCGCTTTGCCCGTCGGGGACTCAACGCGAGCCGCGTGGGCGTGATATACCTGGACGACGACTATGGGCGCGGATTGCGCCTCAGCTTCGCCGCGGAGTTCAGGAAACTCGGAGGCGAGATCCTGGGCGAAGATCCGATGTTATCCGGCACGCCGAGCGTCGAACCGTATCTCGCGCGTCTGCGACAACGGGGTGGTGTCGATGCGCTCATGCTGGCGACTGACCGGGTTGGCGCGGAGCTCGCCCTGCGCCAGATGAGCCAGAGCGGCGTCCGGTGGGCTTCCCTGGGCGGCGATGCGCTCAGCGGCATCGAAGCCACCGGCAGTCTGGCTGAAGGCCTCAGGATGTCGGTCGCCTACCTCGTGGATCAACCCGGTGACCGGAATGCTCAGTTCGTCGCTGCATACGCCCACGCATATCCGGGCGAGCGCCCCGATCACCGTGGCGCCGCGGCCTATGACATCGTCGAGTTGCTGGCGAGCGTGATTGCCAAGGCGGGACCAGATCGACGGGCCATTCGCGATCGGGTGGCGCGGGTCGGCTCGGGAGCGCCCGCATATGAGGGTGTGACCGGCACGATTGCGTTCGACAAACGCGGGGACGTACCCGCCAAGGCCGTCGTCATTGGCGCCGTCCGTAACGGCACACTCGTGCCTGAGGCCGTGCCGTGAACACGATTCGCTGGCGCATCATCCTCGGAATCTCGGGGTTGTTCGCGGGCCTGATCGTCGCGGCGCTGGTGGGCGTTACCTCACTTCGCACGTTGCGGCGCTCACTGGCGACGGAGATTGAAAGCCTCCGCGCATCGACCGAAGTCGGGAGCGGTCTCGTCACGGCGGTGTTCGACGAAATCCGCCTGGGTGAGCAGTATGCGAGCCAGCCGGGCAATGCCAAAGCCACCGGCGACGCATTCCAGAATGCCGCCGACCAGGCGTTCAATTATCAGAAACAGCTCGACGCGCTGCCGGGACTCGCGGAGGCCGACCGCATCACGATCAGCCGCATCAAGCAGCTGCAATCGACCATTCACGTCGATTACTCGCTGGCGCATGCTCTGCTCGACATCGGTCGGACCAATGACGCCCAGGCGCTCATCACGGCCGTCCATACGCCGGTCGCCGAGCTCAACCGGCTGGCGCGCGAGCTCTCGGCACGGCAAGCAGAGAAAGCGGCAACCGCCGGTCAGCGGTTGGCCGCTCTGGCGGGACAGCGCGAAATCGCGCTCTGGCTCGTCCTGATCGTCACCGCGATCGTGGGCGCGATCGTCGCCGCCTTCACGCTGCAGTGGGTCGAGGGGCCTCTGTCCCGCCTCGTGACCGCGGCCGAGCGGTTCGGCAGCGGGGACCTGCGCCCGGTGACGACGGGCGAGATGCCGCGGGAATTCCAGGTGCTCGCTGATGCGATGCGGCATATGGGAGAGCGGCTGCGAGGCATTGTCATGGACGTGGTGAGCTCGGCCGACAAGATCGCGGCGGCGGCGAGCGATCTATCGGCTGTCAGCGAAGAGCTCGCGGCATCATCGAGCCAGGTGTCGTCGGCGATGCTCGAGATCTCGAGCGGCGCCGAGCATCAGCGTAACGAGCTGAACCAGGCACAGACGGGTCTCGACCGGCTCCGCGCCGCAACGACGGAGATGACCGACGCCGCAGCGCGCGTCGCAGGATTGGGCGAGGAAATCCGCACCGTCGCCGACCGGCACCGCAATGATATCGCGGCCGCCGGCAACAGCCTGCTCGACGTCCGGGAAGTCGTGCGGACGACCGGCACCGAGGTCACGCAGCTCGCCGAACAGAGCGCCGCGATCGACGACTTCGTGGATCTGATCAAGCGGATCTCGTCGCAGACCAATTTGCTGGCGCTGAACGCGGCGATCGAGGCCGCGCGCGCGGGCGAGCACGGGCGCGGGTTCGCCGTGGTGGCCGAGGAAGTCCGCCAGCTCGCCGACGAATCGGCGCGCGCGGCGGAAGATGTCGCGCGAACCACAAAGGTTATCCGTGAGCAGGTCGAGGAAGTCACCGCGACGATGGCTGTCGGCCAGGCGAAGGTGCGCGGGATCGAATCGGTGGCGGAAGGCGCGACGCGTGGCCTGACAGAAATCGTGGCCGCCGTGGAACAGGTCGAGCAGGCGGCAAGCCGCGTGACTCGCGCCGCGCAGGAGAATCGCGGAGTCACCGAGCAGCTGGGTATGCAGGCGCAGCTGGTGGTGAGCCGCGCCGTCTCGCCCACGTCGAGCGCGGAACAGGTGACCGCAGCGACGGAACAACAGGGCGCGTCGACCCAGGAAATGGCAGCGGCCGCCGGAAACCTGCTCCAGGCGGCCGAGAAGCTACGCGGGCTGGTCCGGGGATTCCGAGTTTAGCGCCCCTTTTTTTTCTTGGCGGGCGTCTTCTTCACTGCAACCGGCTTTTTCTTCTTCAGTCCTTCCTGCACCTCGCCCAGGACGCGATCTCCCTCATCGGGACCGATCAGGCCACGACGGACGGCGTACCGAACGAGCTCCTCGGCGTCTTCGGGCGCAAAATTAGCGATCCCCGCCGCGGCGCGCATCGCCTTGATGAGCGCGTCCGCGACCGGACTGCGCAGCACGCTGGCGATGCCGGGAAGGGCTTCGAGTAACGACGAAATCTGAGAACCACCTAGCTCGGCTGGCATGTCACTTAAGGGTGGTTGGGGTCCGCCAAGCTATACGACCCGCCCGGGGTCGTCAAGAATCCAGGACAACCGCCTGTTGCCATGAGACATAGCCGGCGCACGCGTCAGGAGCCGGGCCAGTATAGATTTCCCGGCGGAGGGGAGTCGCCGTGGGGAGACGCGGAATCAAGGAATATCGGGCGCCGGAAGCACTGGCGCTCATTGCAGCCGACCGGGCGCATGAGCCATTGGTGTGCCCATCCTGCGGAACACGTACGATCCAGCGCTCGCCCCGCCGCCGCCCGGTCCGCCTGCTTCGGCCCGCTGAGTCATTGACTCCGGAGCGGATCAGCCTGACCTGTGGCGCGTGTAGCCGGCACGCGTTCTATATCACGCGCGCGATGGAGTCGCCGCGCGACGCGACCATGGATCCGAGGAGCCTATGAGGCGAACGAACACCGACTCTCGGGGGAATTAGTGGCTGGTGACGCGATACAGATGATGGGTACGGTAACTGAAGTCCTACCGAACACGACTTTCCGCGTAAAACTCGAAAACGGGCATGAAGTGCTGGCCTATGTCAGCGGTAAGATGCGCAAGAACTACATCCGCATCCTGCAGGGCGACCGTGTCGCCGTCGATCTCTCACCGTACGATTTGACGCGCGGCCGCATCACCTACCGGTATAAATAAGGGGCTTGGCTTATTGAGGGTGCCGAAACAACCGATTCCAGCGGATTCGGAACGGGCGCGAGGCCACACTCATATAGATGAAGAGTGGCCGGCCACGAATGTGAGCCCGCGGCAGAAAGCCCCAGTAGCGGCTGTCATAGGATTGGTCCCGGTTATCCCCCATCACCCAGTAGTGGTCCGGCGGCACCACGATCGGCCCCCAGTCGTGCGACGTGGGCTGGTAGTTGGCAGGATCCTTGCCGACATACTGCGGCAGCTGGATTCGTCGCATCTGGGGACGGTAGGGGTCGTCGGGCGCCGGCAGCAGGTCCGCGTGGAGCGCGTAGGGCTCGTCGAGCCGTTGCCCGTTACGGATCACCGTGTCGCGTACCATTTGCAGCGTGTCCCCCGGCGCTCCGATCACCCGCTTGACGATGTTCAGGTCGGGCGTCGAGTCTTCGACCGAACGAAAGACGATGACTTCCTGGCGCCGCGGCAGCGATCCCGTGGCCGGAACGCGACAGCAGTGGACTTTGACGAGCGGGATTTCAAGCTCGCCACCGAACGTCGCCTTGTTGACGAACAGGAAGTCGCCGATCAACAGCGTGTTCTCCATGCTCGCCGACGGAATCCGGAAGGCCTCGACGAGATACGAGCGCAGCACGATCCAGATCAGCAGCGCGAACGCGAGCGCCTTGACCCACGCGATCAGCTCTTCCCGGACAGTTTTCTTCTCCGGCTGGGGCGGCAGCGTCACGGTTGCTCGACCCACTCGGCAATGAAGAGGTTCGTCTCTCCCTGAACTGTGCCGCGGCGATTGGACGCCCACACGAGCTGCCGGCCGTCAGGGGAAAACATCGGAAAGGCGTCGAACTCCGAGCTCGTCGTGATCTGTTCCAGGCCCGTGCCGTCCAGGTTGATGAGATAAAGGTCGAAGTTGCGGGACCGGGGACTCTTGTGGTTCGAAGCGAAAATGATGCGGCGCCCATCGGGATGGAAATAGGGCGCAAAATTGGCCCCGCCCAGGTTGGTGACCTGGCGCTGCTGGGAGCCATCGGCGTCCATCACCCAGATTTCCATGCGCACCGGCCTCACCATGTTCTGGGCGATCAAGCCCTTGTAGTCCGATGAATCGCCCGCCGTCTGCGGATGCCACGCGCGATACACGATCTGCTTCCCGTCGGGGGAAAAGAACGGCCCGCCGTCATAGCCGAGCGTATGGGTCAGCCGTGTGACATGACTGCCGTCGACGCGCATCGTGTAGATGTCGAGATCGCCGTTCCGCAGAGATGTGAATACGATCGTCTTGCCGTCCGGCGACAATGTGCCTTCCGCATCGTAATGCGGATTCTCGGTCAATCGCCGAGCGTCGCGGCCGTCGGCCCGCGCCGCGTAGATATCGTAATCGTAGAGAGCCCAGACGTAGCCCTTCGAATAGTCGGGGCGCGGCGGACAGGCGGTGCCGGCGTGCTCGGTGGTGGCGTAAAAGATCCGGTGGTCGTCATCATAGAAGTAGCCGCACGTCGTGCGACCCTTGCCACTCGAGACACGATGAAGTCCCGTGCCATCGGTGTTGATCACATACTCCTGATCGCAACCGGTATCCGCCTCCTGCCGCTGAAAAATCAGCTGCCGGCCCGAGCGCGCGAAATATGCTTCCGCGTTCTGGCCACCAAACGTGAGCTGACGAATATTGCGCAAATGGGCTTCGCCGGAATCGGTGGGAACGACGGGAACGACGTTCGGCGCCTGCAGCAGCGCGAAAAACAGAGTCGCGAGCATAGGACTCGCAAGCTAGACGTGAACGGGGTGACTGGCAATCTGAGCCACTCTACGTGTTAGATTATCCGACTCCGATGAATGATCCGCAGTCACCGCAACCGCCCCGCCCGCCCCGCCCGCCCCGCCCACCCCGCGCAGCGCGCCAGCCATTGATGGACCACCTCGGCCAATTGTGCGCCGATGGGAAGCAGTCGGCTGAGTATCTGTGGCAAGTTCCGAAAGACGCCGCCGTGCGGCAAAAAATTCTCGAGATTCTGTCGCAGATCGGAACCGAGAGCACCAAGCAGGGCCGGAAGGAAATGCCGAAAATCGCCGAAGAGCTGAAGATCGCCGCCCAGGCGACGCCGTCTCCGCAGCAGGTGGAGCTGCTGGTCGACGGGTTCGATCGACTGATGAAGCTGTGGCAGGCCGCCAAATCGGGATTGCTATGACCGAGACCGTCGCGCGCGTAGAGCTCGATCAGTTGTGCATCAATACCGTCCGCACGCTCGCCATGGACGCGGTGCAACAGGCCGACTCCGGCCACCCGGGCACCCCCATGGCGCTAGCGCCGCTCGCGTACGTTCTTTGGCAACGCCATCTCAAGTACAATCCGGCGAATCCCGAGTGGCTCGATCGCGACCGCTTCGTGCTCTCCGCCGGGCATGCTTGCATGCTCCTGTACAGCGTGCTGTATCTGACCGGCTACGATCTCTCGCTCGACGACCTCAAGCATTTCCGCCAATGGGCGAGCCGGACGCCCGGTCATTCCGAGCACGGCATCACGCCCGGCGTCGAAGCCACGACGGGACCGCTGGGCCAGGGCGTGGGAAACGCGGTCGGCATGGCCATCGCAGAGGTCCAGCTGGCCGCGTCGTTTAATCGTCCCGGACACGAGATCATCGATCATCACACGTATTTCCTGGCGTCAGACGGCGACCTCATGGAAGGCATCTCGCACGAGGCCTGCTCGCTTGCCGGTCATCTGAAGCTCGGCAAGCTCGTCGGTTTCTACGACGACAATCGCATCACGATCGATGGATCGACCGATCTGGCATTCTCGGACGACACGGCAAAGCGGTTCGAGGCATATGGCTGGCACGTGCAGCGCGTCGCCGATGGCAACGATATCGTGGCGATCGACGGCGCCGTTACGGCGGCGAAGCGCGTGACTGATCGGCCGTCGCTCATCATCGTCCGGACGCATATCGCGTGGGGCAGCCCCAACAAACAAGACACCGCCGAGGCACACGGCGCACCACTGGGCGCCGACGAGATCCGGGCGACCAAGCAGGCGCTCGGCTGGCCGTCGCTCGAACCGTTCTACGTGCCCGAGGAAGCGCTGGAGCAGTGGCGGACCGCCAAGGAACGCGGTGCGCAGCTCGAGGGGGACTGGAATCGCAGATGGGACGCATATCGTGCAGCTCACCCGGACCTCGCTGGCGAGTTGCAGCGCCGCCTTGCAGGCCGGCTGCCTGACGGCTGGGATGCAGCGTTGCCCGTCTTTGGGCCCAAGGACGCACAAGCCACGCGCGCCGCGTCCGGCAAGGTGTTGAATGCGATCGCCGCCAGGCTCCCAGAACTAACGGGCGGGTCCGCCGATCTCACCGGATCGAACAACACCGAGATCAAGGATGTCGGACCCAGCCGCAACTTCCATTATGGAGTGCGTGAGCACGCCATGGGCGCGGCGCTCAACGGCATCGCGCTGCACCGTGGCTTCATCCCGTTCGGTGGGACCTTCCTGATCTTCTCCGATTACATGCGGCCGGCGATCCGACTCGCGGCACTGACGCATCTGCGGCCGATCTATGTGTTCACGCACGACTCGATCGGTCTGGGAGAGGACGGGCCGACGCACCAGCCGATCGAGCAGCTCGCGTCGCTGCGCGCCATTCCCAACATGACCGTGATTCGCCCGTCGGACCCCACCGAGGTCGTGGAGGCGTGGCGTGCAGCCATCACACACGAAAACGGACCGGTCGCGCTGGTGCTGACGCGGCAGAAGGTACAGGTGGTCGATCGGACCAAGTACGCCTCGGCGGCGGGCCTGCATCAAGGTGGATACGTGCTCGCCGATTCGGAGAACCCCGACGTCGTGCTCATGGCGACCGGCTCGGAAGTGGAGCTGATCCTGGGCGCGTATGAAAAGCTGAAGGCTGATGGCAGACGGCCGAGAGCGGTTTCCATGCCGT
>Ga0136846_1209486_pt1 | contig 11261 bp, 7 predicted proteins | sample HopSoiMetagenom2_FD_96841 | JGI IMG/M metagenome (GOLD analysis project Ga0136846, IMG submission 96841) | Grasslands soil microbial communities from Hopland, California, USA - 2 Assembly 2016 (version 4) | ecosystem: Environmental > Terrestrial > Soil > Grasslands | place: USA: Hopland... | reverse complement strand
TTGTCGCGGCGGCGCTCGGGGCGCCCGCGGTGACCTTGCGCCCCTTCGGCGATCCATTCGACCGCCGGGTCGCCGCGGCGCCCGGCCTCAAGGGCAAGCTGCTCGGCAATGCCGCTGCCGATTACGTTGTTGTCGATGAGGGGCCGGGACTTTCCGGCAGTTCGTTTGCTTCTGTCGCCGAAATGCTCGAAGCCTCGGGTGTGCCGCCGGAGCGGATCGTGTTCATGCCAAGCCACACGGGTGATCCCGGCGCCTGCGGCAGCCCGAAACATCGCGCACACTGGTCCACGAAGCGGAGAATCCACAAACCGTTTGAGCCCGTCTTCATCACGACGCCTATCGCGGAGCACCGATTGGAGCGCTGGGTCGCGGATCTGATCGGGCCGAGCGTCATGCCGTTGATCGATATTTCCGGTGGACGGTGGCGGCGGGACGGAAGCCGCGCCGCGCCCGCATTGCCGCGACATGAACGCCGCAAGTATCTCGCCCAGACCGAAGCTGGAGCGTATCTGTTGAAGTTTACCGGCCTGGGGGCCGAGGGGCAGGCGAAGGCTGCGCGGGCGCGAGAACTCGACGCCGCCGGCTTCACACCCATGGTGGCGGGATTCAGGCACGGCTTCCTGGTGCAGCAATGGCAGGCGCACGCGCAGCCGTTCGAGAGTGGCCCGAGCGACCGCGAGCGGCTGATCATACGCCTGGCAGACTACATCGCGTTCCGGGCAAGACGCTTTCCCGCGAGTCATGAAGACGGTGCGTCCTTGCGCGATCTGGTCCAGATGCTGCGAACGAACGCTGGGGAGGCACTGGACGAAGCACCGGCCGCGCGGCTCGTGCGCCGCGCCGCCGAAGCGGCGAACGCGTCCACCCGAGCGCGCCCTGTTCACATCGACGGCAGACTGCATTGCTGGGAGTGGCTCGAAACCGAAGACGGCGAAGCCCTGAAGACCGATGCCGTCGATCATTCCCGGCAGCACGATCTGATCGGCTGCCAGGACCCGTCCTGGGATATCGCGGGCGCCAAGCTGGAGTTCAGCTTGACGCAACGCGAGACAGATCGGCTGGTGCAAGCCGTTTCGGCGCAACTGGACGGCGCGCTCGACCGCCACGTGCTGGCCATGTTCGACGCCTGCTATCCCGCCTTTCAGTTCGGCCTCTGGCAGGCCGAGCCCGGCATGACGGCCGAAGAAAGCGGACTGATTTCATCGCATGCCGCGCGCTACCGCGAAGCCATGCTCGCGCTGGCCGACTAGTTGGAGAGTATGATGCTGCAGACCCCCTCCATTCCAAAAACCATGCGTGCTGCCAGTGTTACCGGTCCAGGCAGAATCAGCATTCAACAGGTGCCGGTGCCCAATCCTGCCGTCGGCCAGCTGCGGGTGCGCCTTGAAGGCTGTGGCGTTTGCGCGTCCAATCTCGGGCCTTGGAGTGGGCCGGATTGGATGACGTTTCCCACCGACCCCGGCGCTCTGGGGCATGAAGGCTGGGGCGTTATCGACGCTATCGGCGAAGGCGTCGACGGCTATCAAGCGGGCGACCGCATCGCGACGCTCTCCTGCAACAGCTACGCCGAATACGACCTGGTGGAAGCGAGCGCGGCTATCCCGTTGCCCGACGCACTGGCCGGGCGCAAATTTCCGGGTGAGCCGCTGGGCTGCGCGATGAATATCTTCCGCCGCAGCGATATTCAGGGAGGGCAGGTCGTCGCGATCATTGGCATCGGATTCCTCGGCGCCGTCTTGACCCGGCTTGCCAGCGATGCCGGCGCCCGCGTGATCGCGATTTCTCGGCGTTCGTTCGCCCTGAACCTGGCGCGGGAAATGGGCGCGGCGGAGACGATCGCCCTGGATGATCATCAGGCCATCATCGCGCGGGTGCAGGCCTTGACCAAGGGCGTGCTCTGCCCCCGGGTGATCGAAGCCGTGGGCAAGCAGTGGCCACTGGACCTCGCCGGCGAACTGACCGCAGAGGGCGGCAAGCTCATCGTTGCCGGCTATCATCAGGATGGACCGCGGCACGTCAACATGCAGCTGTGGAATTGGCGCGGAATCGACGTCATCAATGCGCATGAACGTGACGGGCGTCGCGTCGCGGACGGCGTTCTTGCGGCGATCGACGCCGTCCTTTCCGGCCGACTCGATCCTGAACGCTTGTTCACTCATACTTACCCGCTCGAGCGTCTGGATGAGGCGCTCGATGCCACGCGCGACCGGCCGGACGGGTTCCTGAAGGCGGTGGTGGTGCCATGAACAATGCCCTTCCCGCCAGCGTGGCCCGCGCGCGCGATGCCTTTCGACCGCGCGTGGGCTTCCTCGGGGTCGGTTGGATCGGACGCCATCGCATGGAAGCCATGCTCGCTGCGGACTTGGTGGATGCCGCGGGCATTGCCGATGCGCAAGGCGATGCGGCGCGGGAGGCTGCCCGCGTGGCGCCCGACGCCGCGATCGGTGCGACGCTGGACGATCTCTTGAAGCTGCAACTCGACGGCATCGTGATCGCGACACCCAGTGCACTTCATGCCGAGCAGACGATCCGCGCTCTGGATGCCGGCTGTGCGGTTTTTTGTCAGAAGCCGCTCGGACGCAACGTCGCCGAGACGCATGCCGCGGTCGAGGCAGCCCGCCGGGCGGATCGTCTCCTGGCGGTCGACCTCTCCTATCGGTTCACCCGCGGCATGCAGCGGATTCGCGAGCTCATCGCCCAGGGCCAGCTCGGCCAGGTCTTTGCGGTGGATCTGGTTTTTCACAACAGCTACGGACCGGACAAGCCTTGGTTCTACGATCCCGCACTTTCCGGTGGCGGCTGTGTGATGGATCTGGGCGTGCACCTGATCGATCTCGCGCTTTGGGCGCTGGACTTTCCTGCCGTCGAGACGGTTTCGGGTGCGTTGCTCTCCGGCGGCCTGCCTCTGTCCGAAGGCAGGGCCGAAGACTACGCAAGCGCAACCGTCACTCTCGTGACCGGAGCGGTCGTGCGGCTCACCTGTTCCTGGCGCCTGCATGCCGGCCAGGATGCCGTCATCTCCGCCTCCTTTTACGGCACCGAGGGTGGCGCGGCGCTCAGCAACGTCGAGGGATCCTTCTATGATTTCAGCGCCGAGCGCTTCCGCGGGACGGCGCGGGAAAGCCTGGCGTCGCCGCCGGACCCTTGGGGCGGGGCGGCGGCACTCGACTGGGCGCACAGGCTTGCACGTGGCGAGCGCTTCAACCCGGAGATCGAGATGATCGTTCAAGTGAGTGAGGTGCTTGACCGAATCTATCAGTCCGATCTTCGATCGGCGCATCTAGGCGCCACGGAACGCTGATCACGGTCAGATCAGAGGCACCATGCCGCAGGATCTGTGAGCGGAGCCGCCGAGCCCGGCGGGTATGCAGCAGATGCTGATACCAGTGCCGTTTGACGATTTCCGGAATGAGCACGGCGATGCGTCTTCCCGGGAACTTCGTGTGCAGCTCCTCGACCAGCTTCAGGAAGGGATCCTGGATGGTCCGGAACTGCGCCTGCATGATGATGAGGCGCGGCGGTAGAAAGCCTGCCCTGATCGCCGGCTGCTCGACCTGATGCCGCCAGCGCGTCTGCAACTCCTTGTTCCGATCTTCCTCTTCCGGACCCGAAAGCTGCGTCAGATGAACGGCGATGACGTCGGGAGACATGCTGAGCGCAAGGCGGACAGCCTGGTCGGTCAGCTTGTTCCAATCCTCCATGGCGACCAGCACGATCGGCGGCTGGATCCCGTCGAGGGCGATCGGTTGAGGGTCGCGAACCCGCGCTGCGATTTCCGCGTAGTAGCGGCGGATCGCCTTCAATAGGAGAATGACGCAGGGAATGGTCAGGATGACGATCCAGGCGCCTTCGGCGAATTTGGTGACCAGGATGATCGCCAGGGCGACGGCGGTCGCCGAGGCACCACTGACATTGATCCAGTAATGGAAGCGGTGTGCCCGTGCCGCATCCTGAGCGGTCTCTGAACGCAGAATGCGCCGCCAATGCAGCGCCATGCCGCTTTGCGAGAGAGTAAAGGTCAGGAAGGCGCCGATGGCGAACAGCGGGATCAGGTGATCGGTCACCCCGCCGAATACGAACAGCAGCAGGCCGGCGCATGCCGCGAGATAGAGGATGCCGACGGAGAAAACCAGGCGGCGGCCGGCCACCGCGAATGACTTGGGCAGAAAACCATCCTGCGCAACCATGCGGCAGAGCCGCGGAAAATCGACGAAGCTGGTGTTTGCCGAAAGACAAAGCACACACAGCAAGGATCCGATCGCCAGATAGTAAATGACGCCCTGGCCGACCACGGCGCTGGCCAGTTGGGACAATACGCTGCGGTAGCCGGGTTCCGTCTGCACCATGGCATCGATCCCGTAGGCCTGCACCAGGTAGGCGATGCCAGCGAGCAGACAGCCGAGAATGAGCACGATGGCGGAAAGGGTGCGCTGTCCGTATTTGAGCGGCGGGTCGCGGAAAGCGCTCATGCCGTTGCTGACCGCCTCGACCCCGGTCATGGCCGTGCAGCCGGCTGAAAATGCGCGAAGCAGGAGCCACAGGCTTACCGCTTCCACAGCAGGATGGAACGCCGGCGGCGACACGATCGGCTCGGGGTGTCCTCCGGCTGACACCGCTTTAGCCAAGCCAATGCTCAGGATCAAAGCGAAGCTGCCGACGAACAGGTAAGTGGGCAATGCAAAAATCCGGCCGGCATCGAGCGTCCCGCGTAAATTGCTGAGGGTCACGAGGGCCAGGATTCCGAGACAGAGCGGCAGAATATAAGGATGCAGCCCCGGGACCGCGGAGACCAGGGCGGCGACGCCGGCGGAAATCCCCACCGCCACATTCAGCACATAGTCGATCATCAGTGCGGCGGCCGCGAGCAAGCTCGCCGTGGTGCCCAGATTATCCTTGGCTACGATGTAGGCGCCGCCGTTATTCGGATAGGCGCGGATCGTCTGCCAATAGGAGGCGAACAGCACGCCAAGCAGGGCGACGATCGGCAGCATCACCCAGCTCAGGTGGGACGCGCTGGCAGCGCCCAGAGGAATGAGGATGGTCAGCGCGGCTTCGGGCCCGTAGGCCGATGAGCCGAGGCCATCGAGACCCATGGCTGGCAGTCCCTCGAAGGCGCCGATCTTACGCATCTTCGATTCCCGATTGGGAATCCGACGACCCAGAACCAACCCAAATATCGTCAAGCGCGTCCGTCCCTGCTCAGGCTCTCAGACAAAGAGCGCAACGCACCAAGGTTCCGACCGCAGGACTCCGAGAACCCTCGGTGTCTTTCGACGTTGTCACATCAAGCACTCCTGCTGACTGGTTTCAGGCCGCCCGGAGGCGATGGTTCAGATGCAGTCGAGCGCGTTTGCATCGACGAAAACGCAGGCCAAGCGCGTGTATGGCTTCTACGACGCGGTGCGGTTTGCGTTTCCACAGCGAAATGCGGTGATTCTCATCATCTCGCTGACGATCGTGGCCTCCGGCACCAGCGCATTCGAGCCTTTGGTGCTGAAGGTCATTTTCGATTCGATTTCCGGGTCACCCGACTATCCCGCCTTGATCTCGGCGCTGGGAATCCTTGCCGGCCTGGCGCTGCTTAGAGAACTGGCCAACGCCGCTGCGAAGTGGCTAACCTGGCGGACGAGAATGGGCCTGCAATATGCAATGCTCGAAGCCACCGTCGGCAAGCTCTTCAAGATGCCGCTGCGGCTGCAGCGCAGCGAGGGTGTCGGCGCGATCATGACCAGGCTCGATCGTGGCATCCAAGGTCTGACGCAGGCCGTGACGCTCATTCTTTTCAGCGTCTTGCCATCGGTGATGTTTCTCCTGGTAGCGACCTGGATCATGCTCCGCCTGGAATGGCGGCTCGCGTTGCTCGTGATGCTGTTCGTGCCGCTTCCGGCGCTGATTGCGAGGCTGGCAGCGCCGGAGCAGACCCGCCGCGAGCGCACTTTGCTCGACCGCTGGGTCGGCATCTATTCGCGCTTCAACGAGGCGCTTTCCGGCATAGTCACCGTGCGCAGCTTCGCGATGGAAGATGCGGAACGGGACCGATTCCTGCAGAATGTCGCCACTGCCAATCGCCTGGTGATCCGCGGCGTCGCGCGCGACGTCCGGTACAGTGCAGTGAGCAACGTTCTTGTGGCCGTGGCGCGGCTCGCCGCGATCGCGGGGGGCGCCTACCTCGTGCTGCAGGGCGAGATCACCCTCGGAACGATCGTCGCATTCCTCGGCTATCTGGCGGGATTGTTCGGCCCGGTCCAAGGCCTCAGCGAGACCTATCAAGGCCTGCGGCGCGCATCGGTTTCCCTCGACGAGATCTTCTCGATCATCAATGTTGAGGAGCAATTGGGTGACTGGCCGGACGCGGTAGAGGCTGGCGCCGTCAAGGGCGACGTCAAGTTCGAGAATGTCTCGTTCCAATACGAGCCCGGAGCGCGGTTGCTGATCAACGGGATCAGCTTCGAGGTGAAGTCCGGCGCGACCATCGGAATCGTGGGGCCGAGCGGTGCCGGCAAAACGACGCTGATGGCCCTGTTGATGCGATTTTACGATCCGCAGGGAGGCAAGATCCTGCTCGATGGCCGGGACCTCAGGACGATGAAACAGAGTTCCGTGCGGAAGAACATCGGCGTCGTGCTGCAGGATCCACTGCTGTTCAACGACACCATTCGAGGCAACATCGCCTATGGCAAACCCGGGGCAACGGACCCTGAGATCGAGGCGGCCGCCAAAGCGGCCAATGCTCACGACTTCATCTGCCGCCTGCCGGACGGCTACAGCACGATTGTCGGCGAACGCGGAGGGTTCCTCTCGGTGGGTGAGCGCCAGCGAATCACCATCGCGCGCGCCCTGATCAAGGACCCGCCTCTCCTTATTTTGGACGAAGCGACCTCTTCGCTGGACGCGGAATCGGAAGCGCTGGTTCAGGCGGCGATCCAGAAGCTCATCAAAGGCCGAACCACATTTATTATCGCCCACCGCCTCTTCACCGTCATGGATGCAGACCACATCATGGTCCTGAAGGACGGGCAGATTGTCGAAGGCGGCACCCATGCCGCGTTGATGGCCCGGAATGGGTACTATGCATCGCTGGTGAACCGGCAGCACCGCGTGGTCTTGAACGATCTTGAGTAGGGCGCCGTCGGCAGCGCCTTCCAAATCGCACTTCGGCACCGCCCAATCGTCAATGAGGGCTTGGGTCGTCAGCTTCTGCGCTACGATGCCGCCGTCATCGATCTGGAGCAAAAAGACCTTGCAACCCACAGCCAACCCGTTTGGCCCCGGGTTGGGCTATGTCTCCGGTACGACCTGCGCCGATGTGTCCGGGCCGGATAATTGGGCGAATAAGAAATAAGGCCTTTTGGCCGACATCCTCTTCCTTCGCCCACCCGGTGGTCAGGCACATGATAGGCACGCTAGCTAAGTCGATAAGGGGCCAAACCAAGCCCGCACGCGCAGAACGAGGCGGACCCGTCTGAGCCACCTTCCGTGAGTGTGGCGAGAGCGAAGGCAGTTTGAGCAGCCAGCGTGCGAGCCGGGACCGTACGATTCCGGATCTGAAGTGCTAGGCCCTCTTAGAATACCTTTGGAATAGTCACCTCAGATAGCCGCAAGATTCGTTGGTTGCAGGCTCCCGCAACCAACGATCCTTGCGACCTTACTGGAGCGGACGGGGCATCGATCAGCCATCCCAGCTCAAACTCGGATGACAAACCAATCCAGACGCGGCCTCAGGTTCGACCAGATGGCGTGATGCTGCTGGAGCCGATCAATGCAGCGATGTTTCAATCGCACGATAGGAGGGGCGCGCAGTTACTTTGGAAGCGCCGAAAACCCGCTTGAATCGGTGGGGTTGGGTCGCCACCACATCGCCAGTCAGGTAAAGGCAGGCGCCGTTCTTGTCTTCGCTGGTTTCATTTGCAGGTGAACTGCATGGGGTAAGTAATCTTCCAAAAGGCGGTGTCGGGCTTGGTGACCTCAATCCTCCTTCGGTCCGCTGCCGCTAGCTTGGGCATGAAATCGAGCCCCGTTAGTTTCTCGATTTCACTGACGGACTTGAGCGCCTTTGCGTCAAGAGGGCCGACGTTGTTCACGTTTGGAAAGATGATTCCGACCGCCTTGCCACCGCTTTCGGGCGTATAGACGACCTTCCAGTAATGGGTCGGGACGAAAATTATAAGATCCGCGTGCTTATTAGAGCTAAATGACGTTGCGTTGGCGCCCGCAAAGATCACGCCAGTAACTGAATAGATTGTCTTGTGGTCGCACGCCCAGCCGCGTTCCTGGTTTTCGACCTTCTGCCAAAGACCTTCGTTAAACTTGTCCGCCTGCAGTGCGATATTTGCGACCGTGTAGGTCGAATGGTAGGCATCCAAGTCCCAGCTCATCGCATCGGCCGGAAGATAATGGCCACGGTCGTAGCCTTTTGCCTTGATGCCATTGTAGTCGTCATTGGAAGGCGACTTGAAATCGCCAGTTTCGATTGCTGAATCGCTGGCGAACGGCACGGCGTCCTTCTTTCTGGTAATGCCGCTCGTTGTTCCCGCCAGCATCTCATCGCGTGTCAGTTTGTAGCTGACCCAGCGGGGCGCGACTTCCGCCCGATCATAGTCGGTCACGAAAAAGGCCTTCGAACCGTCGTTCGATTTTTCGCAAATGGTGACCGTATTCTCTTCGGCCAACTTGGCCCTGGGAAGGCCGTAGGGAGCGAATCCGTCACAAGAAGCAGCATGAGCGGTGCTTGGCGCAAGCGCGACCAGAGTGATAACAATTGAAGACAGCGCTGCCGAGATCGAAATTCGCATGACCGTCTCCAGTCACCACCGCCGCCGGCCGAGAGAAGCTAGCTTCCCAATCTCCATACTTTCAAGGTTGGGCAAAGGACCACTCAATCGAAGCGCTACCAAGTAGACCAATAGACTATTCTGCCGCGCGGCTCATATTCTTCTTCATCAGCAGTTTGTTGATGAATGCGTTCCACTTCTTCATCGCGGCTCTCTTTTCAGGCATGTAATTCCATCGGTCGTAGCTCTTCGAACTGACATCCTGGAGAGTGTGGTTTTGCAAACGGTCTCGGATCTCCTTGGACAGCCCGGCTTGACCCGCGAGCGTCTTCCAGGTGCGGCGTAAATCCCGGTTGGTTACTGCGGGGATTACCTGGCGTTCGCGCTGTCGCCACATGAAGGAGTAAAGCGTGCCATGACTGACGGGTTTCGACGGGTCGGTCGCGGGGGGGAAAAACCAGCCATACGAATTGAGATTGATGGAGTTGATAAGTTCCGCCGCGATTTCGGGAACGGGAATGGCGTGCGGCTTGCCGTTCTTGGTTTTAGACCAATCGATGATCCGCTCCTTGGCGTCCCATTGGTCGGCATGGAGGCGGGCGATTTCTTGGACGCGCTGCCCCGTGAGCATGAGGATCCGGACGGCGCGCGCGTAAGGTGGGTGAACAGGGGCGTCAGGATATTCGAGCCAGCGGTAGAGGCGTACGAACTCTTCCTCGTCGAGCCAACGTGTGCCGGCTTTCTTGGGTTCGGTTGGGATGCCCGCAGCGGGGTTGTAGATGAGGCGAAAACGCCGCTGGGATGTGCTGCGATAATCGTGCTCGGACTTCAGACCCCAGCTATAGGCGGACCGAATATAGCCTCGAACATGATCCGCCATCGAGCGCTTGCCGCGGTCGTATATCGGCCGGATCAGATCAGTGATTTCGTTTGGCTCAATGTCCCTGGCTGGCCGATTGCGGCCCAGAGTATCGGCGATCTTGTTAAATCCCTTTTCCGCCTCCTTCCAGGACGATTTTTCCGACGCCTTCAGGTGAGCGACGTAGGCCTCAAAGAGATCAGCGACTGTGCCGGGGCGTGTGTCGCCCGCGATCTTGATGCTGCGGCCCCTCTGGATCAGGTCAGCAAAGTCGCGGGTGAAGATTTCGCGCGCTTTACTGAGTGACATTGATGGATACGAGCCAACCTTCTTCTTATGGCGCCTCTGATCTCGCCACTGCTGCACCATCCAATCTGCGGTGACTCGGGTCGGCATGGGCTTCATGACCAGGACAAGACGCCCGGTGCCATGCCCCTCGCCATCGATGAGGCTTAGCTGTTTACCGGTCTGCTCCACCTGCTTCAGAGCGCGCCGTATCTCTCCGTCGGTTAGGTTTGGCACTGGGCTCTCCCATCGCCTTTCGAGTGGGGTCGCCAGTCGGGTAGTTGGGGTCGGCGACTGGGGTCATAAGGGCGAATGATCCCCCTCAAAACCGACCCCACTTTGCCACGCCGCTCAGCGCTGCGACAAGCCAAAAACATTAGATGATTCAATGGGTAGAAGCGTGATTGAGCGTGAACTAAAAAGGGTGAGTGGGGTGGTTGTGCGCCATGATCACCGCGGATGCATCCAAGGCCAGCGCGCGCTTCGCGACTTCGCGGACGTAGACCGGCGTGTGGTTGACCGTGCCTTGGCTTTGCTTCTCATCGGCGATGAGCGCGTTCTTGGTGTCGAGGAACAGCAGGCGGAACTGCTCGATCGGCTCATGCGCCATCACCGAATGGCAATAGGCCAGCACCGATTTCCATGAGGCGAGCACCGGCTTCTCGGTGATGTCCTGCCGTTGCATGAGCAACGCCGCGGCCTGCACCGTCTTCAAGGCGACGATCGAAGCCTCGCCGACGCCGTCGATCTCGGCCAAGGCATCGGGGCTGGCGGCCATCACGCCGGCGAAGCTGCCGAAGCGCTTGATCAGCGCCTTGTCGGTCGGCTTCATGTCGCCGCGCGGCTGGGCCTGGCAGAGCAGCAGCTCAAGCAGCTCGTAATCGGCGAGCGCGGTCGCGCCACCGGCGAGAAAACGCTCGCGCAGCCGTTTGCGATGGCCGAGATAGTCTGGTTTCTCCGCGACGGATTCTTTGGCGACGTCCCCCACCGCCGCGGCCCGGTCAGACCGCGTAGGGCGGGTTATGCAATCCCTTGGGCGAGAGGGTGAAGATCTCGCGGCCGGTTTCCGTCACGCCGATCGTGTGCTCGAACTGGGCCGAGAGCTTCTTGTCGCGGGTGACCGCGGTCCAGCCGTCCTCCAGGATCTTCACGTCAAAGCGGCCGGCGTTGATCATCGGCTCGACGGTGAAGAACATGCCTTGCTTCAGCTCGGGCCCCTGGCCGGGGCGGCCGAAATGCAGGATCGAGGGCGTGTCGTGGAAGATGCGGCCGATGCCGTGGCCGCAGAAATCGCGCACCACCGAAAAACGCTCGGCCTCCGCGATTTTCTGGATGGCGTGGCCGAT
>Ga0136846_1221057_pt1 | contig 11262 bp, 12 predicted proteins | sample HopSoiMetagenom2_FD_96841 | JGI IMG/M metagenome (GOLD analysis project Ga0136846, IMG submission 96841) | Grasslands soil microbial communities from Hopland, California, USA - 2 Assembly 2016 (version 4) | ecosystem: Environmental > Terrestrial > Soil > Grasslands | place: USA: Hopland... | reverse complement strand
TTCGCGGTCGAGATCTGGGACTGGACGCGCAAGGACCTCGACGCCCTGGCCGCGACGGGCGCGACCTTCACCTCGATGACCGGCTACGTCGACGGCAACCTCACCGATCCCGCCGGCGCTGACGCCCTCCTCCGGTCGGCGGAGCGGTCCGTCGTGGCGTCGGCGACACTCGGTCGGCCGAACCTGAACCTGCACGGCACCGGGCTCGACGACCGCGGCCTGCCGGTCGCGCCGGTCCAGGTCGTGACCGGGGAGATGTGGCTCGCCGCGGAGAGGACGCTGTCCCGGATCGCCGCCCTCGGGGAGCGCGAGGGCGTGGTGTTCTGCCTGGAGAACCTCAACACGGCGGTCGACCACCCGGGCACGCCGTTCGCGCGTGCGGCCGACACCCTCGCGCTCGTCGCCGCGGTGGACAGCCCGCACCTGCGGCTGAACCTCGACCTGTACCACGCCCAGATCGGCGAGGGGAACCTCGTCGAGCTGACCCGCTCGTGCCTGCCGTTGGTCGGAGAGATCCAGGTGGCCGACGTGCCCGGTCGCTGTGAGCCCGGCACCGGGGAGATCAACTACCGCGCCGTGGCCGACGCCCTCCGGGAGGCCGGCTACGACGGCGTCGTCGCGATGGAGGCGTGGGCCTCGGCCGACAGCACCGCGGCGCTGGCGTCGTTCCGCGAGACCTTCGGCTGATCGACGACGTGAGCGGGCTAGATTCGCCCGGGTGGAGACTCCACCAGGCGAGATCGTCGTCCATCACGTCGAGCACGGTGCCGGCCGTCCGGTGCTGGTCATTCATGGCGCCGGAGTGGACCACCGCGAGACCGAGGCGTGCTTCGAGCCGGCCTTCGACGGAGCCGCCGGGTATCGGCGGATCTATCCCGACCTGCCCGGCATGGGCCGGACGCCGGCCGACGGGCTGAACAGCGCGGAGGACGTGCTCGAAACCCTGCTCGCCTTCGGCCGTGAGGTCACCGACGGGGCTCCCTACCTCGTGATCGGCCACTCCGCGGGCGCCCACTACGCGCGAGCCATGGCAACGCGCGAGCCCGGGTTGGTGGCCGGTCTCGCGTTGGTGTGTCCCTTGCTGCCGGGCATCCGCGACGTCCCCGAGCACCGCGTCGTCGTCGGCTCGGGCGACCTCGGCGACGACGCCTTCCGCGGCTACTTCGTGATCCAGACCCCCGAGATGGTCGAGCGGTACGAGCGCCACGTCCTGCCGGCGGCCGCCCTCGTCGACCAGCCGGCGCTCGAGCGGATCGGCGAGCGGTGGGAGCTCGCGGTGGACGGGCCGGCGTACGCGGGCCCGACCCTGGTCGTGGCGGGCCGGCTCGACTCGACCGTCGGGTACGCCGCCGCGGTCGACCTCCTCGACGACCACCCGCACGCCACGCTCGCGGTGGTCGACGACGCCGGTCACGCCTTGCCGCACGAGCAGCCCGAGGTCCTGCGCGCACTCGTCGGTGAGTGGCTCGAGCGGGTGCAGCGTCGCGGCTGAGGCCTCAGGCTCGCGCCGCACGCGAGGACCGGATGATGATCCACGCGATCAGCAGTCCGATCCCCGGAAAGCCCAGCAACGCCGCCAACCCGAAGCCCGCGAACATCGCCGGGTCGTTCGGTACCCGCCGCACGGTCACGCGCTCGCCCGGGACCTCGCAGTCGATCGTCAGGTCACCGGCTCCCGAGTCGAACACGAAATCGAGGTTCTCGGTGTCGGACGAGCTGATGGACCACGAAGGGTTCCGCATCCGGACCTGACGCCCCTCGGCGTCTCGAGCCGTGCACCCGAAGGTGTAGCCACTGTTGTCCACGTCATCGACATAGATGCCGTATCGGGCGTGCGGGGTGAGCCGGATGTGCTCCGGACCGCCGTCCAGATGGATGCCGTCGTCGGCGAGCGCGTGGACATAGCTGACGCCCGGCATCACCACCGCGAGCACCGCCAGGGCGCACAGGACCAGGCCGATCATGCCGAGCCCGCGGCTGCTGACGCGCTCTCTGACCATCACGGAGGGGACGCGAGGCGGCGCGGTCAGCGGATCGGTCGCTTGCACTCCCCGGGAGGCGACGTGCTCGGTCCACCGTGACCCGTCCCAGTAGCGCAGCTCGTGGCGACGTGTGGGATCGGGGTGCCAGGCGGCCGCTGGACCAGCCACTGTGCCTCCTCGGTCGCGGACGGCCCACACCCTAGTGGCCGACCACGCACCGGCGAGGGGATTCGCGGTTGAGGCAGATGCCTCACGCGCCCGGCGAGCCGTCGAGCCGACTCTTGAGGCATGACCACGACACCCAGACAGGCCGTCCAGGCGGTCCTCGAGCAACCACGACTTCCCGAAGGCGACGACGAGCGGTTCACCGGCTACGGCGTCATGGGGATGCCCTTCGGCAGCGGCCACTACCTCGCGCTGCGCGACATGGTGGCCTCATCGGTCGGCCCGGCGTACCGGGCGATCTGGCACCGCGATCCCGGCGGACATTGGACGATCCACACGACCGGAGCTCCCGAGCTGACCTGCCCGCGCTACTTCGACTCCGTGACGGGCACCGCCCATGCGCCGAGCATCGACGTCTCGTGGCCCGACGAGCACACGCTCGAGGTGACCATGGGCGACGCGCTGCACTGGCGGATCGAGCTGGCACCGACCGCGGCGACGCGCACGATGACGGCGATGGGCGGCCTGCTCCCCGACGCCGGGTGGAACAGCGACGCCGTGCTCGGCGCGATGGGCCCGATGGCGCGCACCATGCTGCACACCGGGCGGATCCGGCTGCGTGGCGCGACGCCGAACGGGCAGCACTACAAGGCCGCGCCGCTGAAGATCTGGCGGGTGGTCGGTGCTTCTGCGACGTACTGCGGGGAGGACCTGGGCGACCCGGCGCCGCTGGACACGCAGGCCCACCTGGGCGACTTCTGGCTCCCGCAGCGCGGGGTCTTCTTCGTCGGCCGCGCTCGGTTCACCCCGACGGTCGAGCGGATCGACCGCGTGGCGAGCGACGCGGGCACCAGAATGGGGCGATGACCGCACCCGTCGCGCCGCCTCGCCGGGTCGAGGTGCTCGCCGGGCTGTCCGTGGCGATCGACCTCGGTCTCGGCCAGCCGGCCGAGCACATGCTCCGGTCGTCGGTCGTCGCCTGCGGGCTGGCGGACCGTCTCGGCCTCAGCCGCGAGCAGAAGGACACGGTCTACTACACGACCTTGTTGATGTGGATCGGCTGTCACGCGGACTCGCACGAGTACGCCCGCTGGTTCGGCGACGACATCGCGGTCCGGCGCGAGGCCTACCTGGTCGACTGGTCGGGGATGCCCTACCTGCGGTTCCTGCTCGGCAACGTCGCGCGCGGGGAGCCGCTGAGCCAGCGGGTGCGCGTGATGGCGGCTCTGATGCGGGATGCCCGCGGCCAGCTCGGCACGATGATCCACTCCCACTGCGCCTCGGCGGGAGCGCTGGCCCGGCACATCGGGCTCGGACCGGAGGTGGAGCGCACGCTCGCCCACACCTTCGAGCGGTACGACGGCGGCGGGCTGCCGGCCGGCGCCTCCGGGGACGACATCCCGATCGAGATGCGGGTGGCGCAGCTGGCCGACGTGGCGGAGGTGCACCACCGCATGTACGGCGTACAGGGTGCCGTCGCGATGGCGCGCAGCCGACGCGGCGGCCACCTCGACCCGGCCGTCGTCGATGCGTTCACGACCGACGCCGAGGCGCTCTTCCCAGGCTCCGGCGATGACCCGTGGGACCGGGCGCTGGCGATCGCGCCCGATGCCGAGACCCGGCTGGACGATGCGCACCTCGACGAGATGCTGACCGCCATCGGTGACTTCGTCGACCTCAAGTGCCCCTTCACCCTCGGCCACTCCCGCAACGTGGCCGCGCTCGCCGAGGCGGCCGCTGTCCACCTCAGGCTCCCGATCACCGAGGTCGCTGCCATCCGCCGTGCCGGACACCTGCACGATGTCGGTCGGATCGGGGTGTCCAACCAGGTCTGGTCCAAACCCGCCGCACTGACCGGCGCAGAGTGGGAGCGCGTGCGCATGCACGCCTACCTCACCGACCGGGTGCTGACCCGCATCCCCGGACTGGCTCACGTCGCTGCGATTGCCCGCGCCCACCACGAGCACGTCGACGGGTCGGGCTACCCCCTCGGTCTCTCCGGCACGGCGCTCGGCCGACCCGAGCGCCTCCTCGCCGCTGCGGTGGCCTACCAGTCGGCCCTCGAGCCGCGGCCCTACCGCGAACCGCACTCCGCCGACTCCGCGGCCGGCCGCCTCAGTGACCGCGTCGCGACCGGGGCCCTCGACACCGACTGCGCCGAGGCCGTCCTGGCCGCGGCCGGGCACACGCCTTCCCGGGTGCGCCGCGACGACGCGCTCAGCCCTCGAGAGGCCGAGATCCTCGGTCTCGTCGCTCGGGGGCTCTCCAACCGCGACATCGCGGCCCGCCTCGTGCTCAGCGAGAAGACGGTCCGCAACCACGTCGAGCGCACGTACGCGAAGATCGGTGCCACCAATCGCGTCGGCGCGAGCCTCTACGCTCTCGAGCAGGGCCTGGTCGCACCGGGCGACGGCCGGTAGCGATCCTGGTTCGTCAGCACGACGACGAGAGGTACGACGTGGGCAAGCTGATCTACTCCGCCATCGCCTCCCTCGACGGTTACGTCGAGGACCGGAGCGGCGCCTTCGACTGGGCCGCACCGGATGCCGAGGTGCATGCGTTCGTCAACGACCTCGAGCGACCGATCGGCACCTATCTCTACGGGCGCCGGATGTACGAGACGATGACGTACTGGGAGACCGCAGGCCTGGACGGCGACAGCCACCCGGTGGAGGTGGACTACGCGGCGATCTGGCGAGCGGCCGACAAGATCGTGTTCTCGCGCACCCTCGATGCTCCGTCGACCGCGCGCACCCGGATCGAGCACGACTTCGACGCCGCGGCGATCGAGCAGCTCAAGCGGTCCTCGGACAGCGACCTCAGCGTGGGTGGTGCAGAGCTCGCCGGTCAGGCGATGTCGGCCGGTCTGGTCGACGAGTGCCAGCTGCTCCTCTGCCCTGTGCTCGTCGGCGGCGGCAAGCGCGCCCTGCCCGACGACGTCCGCGTCGACCTCGCGCTGCTGGACGAGCGTCGCTTCGGCAACGGAGTCGTCTGGCTCCGCTACGCCGTCCGCCGCTGAACCGCATTGTCGGTGCCCGGCACCATGCTGCGGGTCATGACGACCAGCGACCTCACTCGCGACCGGTCGGACGCGCCCGCGGACGGGCGCTCCGACTTCGACTTCCTCTACGGCGACTGGCGCGTGAGTGCGCGCCGGTCGCACGACGTGCTCGACGCTGCCTGCGAGCAGTGGCACGAGTTCGAGATGACCCAGACCGCCCGACCGGTGCTCGGCGGCCTGGGCAACATGGACGCCTGCGAGACGCCGGTCGGCCCTGACGGTGCGCCGTTCCTCGGCCTGACGGTGCGCCTCTTCGACCCACGCGACCGGCTCTGGCGGATCTGGTGGGCCTCCTCGCGCAACCCCGGACACCTGGACCCGCCGCTCGCGGGCCGCTTCGAGGACGGACGCGGCGTGTTCCACGGCCGCGACGCGGTCGGTGGCCAGGAGGTCGACGTGCGTTTCACCTGGGAGACGCCCTCGCCACGCACCGCGACGTGGCAGCAGGAGTTCTCGCTCGACGGCGGCGCGTCCTGGTTCACGAACTTCACGATGGCCTTCACGCGCGCGCACCAGTAGAACGTGTTACACATCCGGGTATGGATGCACGTTCACCCGAGGAGGCCGTCCTCGGCCTGTGGCGCACGCTGTCCGCACGCGACTGGGACGGACTCACCGACTGGCTGGCCGACGACTGCGTGTACGTCGACATGCCGGTGGGCCCGACGGCCGCCGCGCGCGGACCCGTCGACATCGTGAAACGGCTGCAGGTCGGGCTGCTCGACCTCGCGTCGTACGAGAACCACGACGGGCTCCTGGCGACGCGCGCCGATCCTGAGGGTGACGTCGTGATGTACGAGCACTCCGAGACGTGGCGGTTCGCCTCGGGCGAGGTCGTGGAGCTGCCGTTCGTCAGCGTGCACCGCGTCCGCGACGGGCGGGTGGCGTTGTGGAAGGACTACTGGGACTTCGGCGCCGTCCAGAGTGCGGCTCCGGCCGACTGGATGGAGGGGCTGATGACGGCCGACACCTCCTGGATGTTCGACGCCACCGGCCTGGTCTGACAGACGCCACAGGTCCCGGCCGCAGGTGCGACCGGGACCCGTGATCGTGGGACGAGCAGGCGGTCAGGCCGCCAGCTCGGGCTCCGGCGCCGCGTCATCGAGCTCGTCCTCGACGGGCTCGGCACCACGCCTCGGCACGAGCGCCAGGACCGCGACGAGCGCACCGACGATCGACACCACCGCGGCGAAGACGAGCCCCGGCCGGTAGGCGTCGAGCATCGACGCGGGGGAAGCGTCGCCGACCGGCCCGGACGTGATGATCGCCGTCGTCACGGCGAGCACGATCGCCGCGCCCACCTGCATCGACGTCTGCAGCACGCCGGCCGCAAGGCCCTGCTCCTCGTCGCTGATGCCGCTCGTCGCCTGGATGTTCACGGCCGGGAAGCCGATCCAGCCGACGCCGATGAGGAGCACGGCGGGCAGGATCCCGGTGACGTAGGACGGCGTCGTGTCGATCCGCAGGAACAGCAGGTAGCCGACCGCCATCACGCTCAGCGTGACCGCGATGATCCGCGCCGTGCCGTAGCGGTCGACGAGCCTGTTGGAGAAGATCGACGACGCGGTGACCATCAGGCCGACCGGCAGCAGCGCCAGCGCCAGCTCGAGCGGCGACCAGCTCAGGGTGTCCTGGAGGTAGAGCGTCACGATGAACTGCCAGCTGAAGTAGGAGCCACCCATCGCGATGATCGCCAGGCTCGCCCTGACCAGAGTCCCCTTGCGGAGGATGCCGAGGCGGATCAGCGGGTGTGCGACCCGCGTCTCGACGGTCACGAACGCCGCCACGAGCGCCGCCACACCGACGAACGAGCCGATCGTGCGCAGCGATCCCCAGCCGGCGTCGTGTGCGGACACGACGGTGTAGACGAGGAGCAGCATCGCGGCGGTGGAGGTCACGGCTCCGAGCAGGTCGTGGCCGCCCTCCTCCGCCGGCTTGTCCTTCGGAACGAGCGTGATCGCGGCGGCGAGGGCGATCAGTGCGATCGGCACGGGCAGCAGGAACGTCCAGCGCCAGCCGACGTTGGTCATCAGGCCGCCGAAGACCAGGCCGAACGAGTAGCCGCCGGCACCGAAGACGGTGTAGATCGACAGGGCCTTGTTGCGGATGGGCCCTTCGGCGAAGTTCGTCGTGATGATCGACAGGCCCGTCGGCGCGGTGAAGGCTGCAGCCAGGCCCTTGACGAAGCGGGTGAGGATCAGCAGCGGCCCGCTGCTGACGAGGCCACCGGTCAGCGAGGCGAGGGCGAAGACCGCGAGCGCGATCAGGAAGACCTTGCGCCGGCCGAGCAGGTCGGCCGTGCGGCCGCCGAGGAGCAGCAGTCCGCCGTACCCGAGGACGTAGCCGCTGACCAGCCACTGGAGGGAGGAGGTGGAGAGGTCGAGCTCCGCGCCGATGGAGGGCAGCGCGACGCCGATCATGGAGACGTCCAGACCGTCGAGGAACAAGACGATGCAGAGCGTCATGAGCAGAGCCCAGGTCCGCCGGGTCCAGGCGGAGGAAGTAGGAGAGGTCACGGTGTCAGCCGGGATCGATGTCATGGGACGAGACCATTCCATGCGTTCGCATTCAATGCAAGCGCATTTAATGTGCTTGCATGCGCAGCGGCCGTTGGCTACCCTGCAGGCATGACCGCAGCCGCCGCCGTACGCACGAAGCGACGTGCACCCGCGGCCCCCGTCGATGAGTGGCGCGAGCTGCTCGACCGGCACGCCAAGGTGAGCTGCGCACTGGAGAAGGCACTGCAGGACGACCACCAGATCGGGCTCAGCGAGTTCGAGATCCTCGACCGGCTCGTCGACGCGAACTGCGGCAACTACCGCATGACCGACCTCGCGCAGGACATCTACCTCAGCCAGAGCGCCCTCTCCCGGGCCGTCGCCCGGCTCGAGCAGGACGGCCTCGTCAAGCGCAGCATGTGCTCCGACGACAGGCGCGCGATCTTCGTGTGCCTGACCGGTGACGGCGCGACCCGCCATCGGGACGCGATGCCCACCCATCGCGAGGTCCTCGCCAGCACCTGGGGCAAGTAGCTCTTCAGCGCACCCGCAAGTGGTGTATCCCGCCGTCGACCTCCAAGGCGGTGCCGGTGGTCGAGCGGGAGAGCGGACTCGCCAGGTAGGCGATGGCGGCAGCCACCTCCTCCGGCGTGACCATCCGACCGGTGGGCTGGCGCGCCTCCAGGGCGGCGCGCTCCGCCACCGGGTCGTCGAAGCCGGCCAGCATGCGCTCGACGAACGGCGTGCTCACCGTGCCCGGGCTGACGCAGTTGACCCGGATGTTCTCGTGCACGTGGTCGGTGGCCATCGCGTACGTCAGCGCGAGCACTGCACCCTTGGAGGCGGAGTACGCCGCCCTCCGCGGCAAACCGTTGAGCGCGGCGATGCTGCACACGTTGACCACAGCTGCGTGCTCCGAGCGCCGCAGCCACGGGAGAGCGGCCGCGGTCACCCTGGCGATGCCGACCACATTGATGTCGAGCACACGAGACCATTCCTCGTCGTCGTTCTCCTCGACCGTGCCCACGGCGCTGACACCCGCGTTGTTGACGACGACGTCGAGCCCACCGAGAGCTTCGGCCGCGGCGTCGACCGCTCGGACGACCGAGTTCCGGTCACGGACGTCGGCCTCGAACCCCTGCAACGGGGCCGGGAGCTCGGTCAGATCCCGGTCCAGGACGGCCACTCGAGCACCGCGGCTCGAGAGCTCCAGCGCCGTTGCGAGGCCGATCCCCGAGGCGCCGCCCGTGACGAGTGCTGCCAGGCCGTCGTACTCCCCCGTCATGCTTGCGCCACCACCTGGCGGGCGACGCCCAGGCCGCCGACCTCGAGCTCGACGACGTCGCCGGCACGCAGGTAGGGCTCGCCCGGACGCCCCAGCGCAACGCCCGCGGGTGTGCCGGTGTTGATGAGGTCCCCGGGGCGGAGCACCAGGAACTGGCTGAGGTACCAGACGATGTGATGGACGCCGAAGATCATGTCGGCCGTCGACCCGGTCTGACGTCGCTCACCGTTGACGTCCAGCGTCAGCGTCAGCGCCTGCGGGTCGGGGACCGCCGAGGCAGGCACCAGCAACGGGCCGAGCGGGTTGAAGGTCTCGCAGCTCTTGCCCTTGTCCCACTGCCCGCCCCGCTCGAGCTGGAACTCGCGCTCGGACACATCGTGCGAGACGGTGTAACCGGCGATGCAACCGGCCGCCTCCTCCTCGTCAGCCAGGTAGCGTCCGACCCGTCCGATCACGACGCCGAGCTCCACCTCGTAGTCGGTCTTCACAGAGCCGCGCGGCACCAGCACCGTGTCGAACGGTCCGACCACGGTGTCTGGATCCTTGAGGAACACGACCGGCTCGTGCGGTAGCGCGGCACCGGTCTCCTCTGCGTGGTCGCGATAGTTCAGGCCGACACAGACGACCTTGCCGGGGCGGGCTATCGGAGCGGCCACCCGGACGCCCTCGACGTTCTCGAGCTCATCGAGCAGCCCTCGCTCCCAGGCGTCCTCGGACCGTGCGAGTCCGTCAGAGCTCAGGAACACTCCGTCGATGTCGTTGGTGACGGCGCGGAGGTCGTAGGTCCGACCACGTGCGCGCAGCACCGGGATCTCGTGGCCAGGCAGTCCCAGCCTGGCGAAAGTCACGCTCACCGATTCTCTTCCCATCTCAGCTCGTCCCAGAGCTCCTCGGGGACGCCCGCACCGAACATCGCGACGTTGTCGTCGACCTGCGCCGCACCGCGGCAGCCGACACCGACCTGGGTGACGGCGGCATGGCGCAACGGGAACTGGAGCGCCGCCGCGCGCAGCGGCACGTCGTACGCCGCGCACGCTTGCTGCACAGCGCGTGCCCGCTCGAGAAGCTCCGCCGGTGCCTGGGCGTAGTCGTACGTCGCGCCGGCCACCGGGTCTGCCAGTAGCCCGGAGTTGTAGACACCCACGACCACGACGTGCACACCGCGCTCCAGGCACCGTGGCAGGAGGGCGGTCTCGGCCGACCGGTCCAGCAGGCTGTAGCGACCGGCCAGCATGATCTGGTCAGCCTCCGTCTCGGTGACGATCCGGAGCAACGGCTCGGTGAAGTTCATCCCGGCGCCCACGTGGTCGACGACGCCTTGCTCGCGCAGCCCGACCAGTGCGGGGATCGCCGCAGAGATCGCTTCGTCGAGGTGGTCGTCCGGGTCGTGCACGTAGAGGGTGTCCACCCGATCGAGGCCGAGGCGCTCCAGGCTCTCGTCGACCGATCGCAGGACTCCGTCGGCGCTGTAGTCCAGGACGCGACGGTTGCGGTCGCCCCCGTAGAACCCCTCCACGCCCTCGACGTCCTCGTCGGTCGGCACCAGGAGGCGGCCGACCTTGGTCGAGACCACGAACTGCTGGCGAGGCTTGGTCGCCAGGAAGCGTCCGAGGCGGCGCTCGGAGAGACCGGCGCCGTAGTGCGGCGCGGTGTCGAAGTGGCGCACGCCGGCGTCCCACGCGCGCTCGAGCGTCTCCCAGACCTCGTCGTCGCTGGTGGCGCGCAGGAGCCCGCCCAGCTGCGCGCCGCCGAGCACGAGCTGTGCCGGGACGTCCGTCACCGCTGCACCCGAGCCCCGCCACCGCCGATCAGGCGGCGCACCTCGTCCAGGGTCACCATCGAGGTGTCCCCCGGCGTCGTCATGGCGAGCGCGCCGTGCGCCGCGCCGTACTCCAGCGCCATGGCGAGCTCCTCGCCGTGCAGCAGGCCGTAGGCCAGGCCCGAGGCGAAGCTGTCACCGCCGCCGACCCGGTCGAGGATCTCCAGGCCGGGTCGGTGGGTCGCCTGCAGCACGCCCGTCCCCGGGGACCAGGCGAGGGCGCCCCAGTCGTTGACGGTCGCCGAGACGACCCGGCGCAGCGTGGTGGCGATCACGCTGATCCGGGGAAACGCCTCGGCGACCGCCGGCATCATTGCCGCGAAGCCGTCGACCGGAAGCTCCCGCAGGTGCTCGTCGGTGCCGCCCACGGCGAAGCCCAGGCTCGCGGTGAAGTCCTCCTCGTTGCCGATCATCACGTCGACGTACGGCGCCAACGCGCGGTTGACCTCCTG
>Ga0136846_1226707_pt1 | contig 11263 bp, 9 predicted proteins | sample HopSoiMetagenom2_FD_96841 | JGI IMG/M metagenome (GOLD analysis project Ga0136846, IMG submission 96841) | Grasslands soil microbial communities from Hopland, California, USA - 2 Assembly 2016 (version 4) | ecosystem: Environmental > Terrestrial > Soil > Grasslands | place: USA: Hopland... | reverse complement strand
TGGGGCGTGGGTCGGGGGGGGGGGCGGTGTCGTGGCTCGCGCGCACGCTAGCAGGCGCGACCGGCCGCGCCCCGTGCCGGCGGTCACGTCCGGTCCGGCCGCGGCGGCGCGCCGCCCACCTATACTCGGGCCCCCGCCGCGCCGCCACCGCCCGAGATGAAATACGACGACGCCGAGTACTACTTCCTCGACTTCGAGACCGATCTGCCCAACGAGAACGGCGGCCGCCACATCGGGCTGTTCCTGGAGTGGGCGATCCTGCGGGGACTGGCGGGCGAGGAGTTCGCCGGGGACGCCGGCGCGCTGCGGGCCGGCGCCGCGACCGGGCTCGAGCTGCTGTTCGATCGCTGCGACGGCAAGCTGCTCGACGACGATCTGAACGAAGAAGGCAACGCCTTCGCGGCCGCCTGCTACGAACGCTTCGTGCTGCGCGATTTCATCGAGGCGATGAACTGCCCGGCCGATGCCAGCGTCGACGCGATCTTCGGCGCGGACCTCACGCCGCAGCGGCATGCGCGCGTGCTGTGGCAACTGGACCGGCGCTACGCCGAGTGGCGCCGCGGCTTCGGCTTTCCGGCGCGTGCCGCAATGCTGGAACGGCTGGTCGGCACGCTGCAGCCGGCCCTCGACGCCGCGCGCTTCCCGCGCGTGGCGCCGAGCGTCTGGAGCCAGACCGCCGACGTCGCCTCGTTCGAGCGCACGCTGGGCGACGCCGTGCAGCGCGTGGACCTGCATGCCGTCGACGATCCCGAATGGTTCCATGGCGTGCGGCTCGAATGCACGCTGCACGTGCCGGCGCTGTACGAGGCCATCGTGCGCGAGAAGACCGAGGACCAGGGCGAGGTGACGTCGCTGCAGTGTTCGGCCGAACTGCCGTTCGCACGGCTGGCCGACGGCTGGACCGGTCCGGTGCAGGACTATCGCCGCGACCAGGCGGGCTTCTGGGTCTTCCGCGAGGACGACCTCGCCCCGCTGCTGGCCTGGCTGGCCGCCCGCATGGAGACCTTCGTGCTGCCGCTGCTGCGCGGCCTGGACGGGATCGACGGGCTGGCGCTCGCGCACGGCGCCCGGCCGATGTCGGCGTCGCCGCTGCACCTGCCGCACGATCCCTATCCGGCGCTGCTGGCGGCCGAGATGGCGAGGCATCCGCGCCTGCGCGGCCTGCTCGACGAGACCGAGGCCGCGATCCTCGCGCTCGCGCCGCGTGCGCGCAGCCGCGACCAGGCCGGCGCGCTGGCGCTGATCCCGCGCCTGCGCGACCGCGCGCGCGGCTGGATGCCCTGAGCGCCGCGCCCGGCGCATGACCTCCGGCGCTTGTCCGGGGGAGGGGGCGGGCGGCAGAGTGCGCCGTTTCTCCCCTCCGCAAGGTCGCCATGATCCCGTCGCTCGCCCCGTTCCGCGTCGCGCTGCTGTCCGCCGCGCTGGCGTTCGCCTCCGGCGCCGCCGTCGCCGCCGACGCCCCGCAGGACTTCCTCGCCGCGCACCTGGACACCTCGGTCGATCCGGGCGTGGACTTCTTCCAGTACGCGAACGGCGCGTGGCTGAAGGCGCATCCGATCCCGGCGTCGGAATCGTGGTGGGGCATCGGCAACGAGGTCGAAGAGGAACTGTACGCACGACTGCGGACGATCAGCGAGAACGCCGCGAAGACGCAGGCCGCGGCGGGCAGCGACCAGCAGAAGATCGGCGACTTCTGGTCGACGGCGATGGACACGGCGCGGGCCGACCGCCAGGGCGTCGCGCCGCTGCGCGACGAACTGGCGCGGATCGACGCGATCACGACGCCGGCCGGGGTCGTCGACGCCGCCTTCGCCCTCAAGCCGATCGGCGTCTCCACCCTGTTCAGCCTGTTCGTCGCGCAGGACGACAAGGACAGCGCGACGATGGCGGTGCAGGCGTACCAGGGCGGGCTGGGCCTGCCCGAGCGCGACTTCTACTTCAACAAGGAAGCCGGCGTCGCGAAGATCCGCGCCGAGTACGTGGCCCACATCGCGCGCACCTTCGAGCTGCTCGGACGCAAGCCCGCGGAGGCGAAGGCCGCGGCGCAGCGGGTGATGGCGTTCGAGACCGCGCTGGCGAAGGCCTCGCGACGGCTCGAGGACCTGCGCGACCCGGAGAAGAACTACAACAAGCTCTCGCCGGCGGACCTGACCGCGAAGTACACGCCGTCGATCGACTGGCGCGCGCGGCTCGCCGAGTGGGGCCTGCACCCGGACTACATGCTGGTCGGTCAGCCGGAATTCTTCGCCGCCGAGGAGAAGCTGCTGCACGCGACGCCGGTGTCCACGCTGAAGGACTACCTGCGCTACCATCTCGCCGACACCTATGCGCCGTACCTGTCGACCGCGTTCGACGGCGAGCATTTCCGCTTCCACGGCAAGGCGATGTCGGGCCAGGAGGAGCAGCGCCCGCGCTGGAAGCGCGTGGTCGACGAGGAGAACGACGCGCTGGGCATGGTGCTGGGCCGGATCTTCGTGAAGGACTACTTCCCGGAAACCTCGAAGCGCCGCTACACCGCGATGGTCGAGGCGATCCGCGACACCTTCCGCGACCGCATCCAGCGCCTGGACTGGATGAGCGACGCCACCAAGGCCAAGGCGCTGGCGAAGCTGGCCGCGGTCACGTCCAAGGTCGGCTATCCGGACGTGTGGAAGGACTATTCGACGCTGCAGATCGGCCGCGATTCGTACGCGGCGAACGTGATGGCGGCGTCGCGCTGGCAGTTCCGCGACAACCTGTCGAAGTTCGGCAAGCCGGTCGACCGCACCGAGTGGGGCATGACCCCGCAGACCTACAACGCCTACTACAACCCGTCGAACAACGAGATCGTGCTGCCGGCGGCGATCCTGATGATCCCCGGCACGACCGATGCGCAGGTGGACGACGCGGTCGCCTACGGCTACGTCGCCGCCAGCACCATCGGCCACGAGATCACCCACGGCTTCGACGACCAGGGCCGCCAGTACGACCAGCAGGGCAACCTGTCGGGCTGGTGGTCGAAGGAGGACGAGGACCGCTTCAACGCCGCCGCGCAGAAGATGGTGGCGCAGTTCGACGCCTACGAGCCGCTGCCGGGCCTGCACATCAACGGCAAGGCGAGTCTGGGCGAGAACATCGCCGACTACGGCGGCGTGCTGCTGGGGCTGGAGGCGTTCCAGAAGACCGAGCAGTACCGCAAGGGCGAGAAGATCGGCGGCCTGACCCCTGTGCAGCGCTATTTCCTGGGCTATGCGCTGGGCTGGATGACGCAGCAGCGCGAGCAGGTGCTCCGCCGCCAGTTGCTGTCCGACGTCCACGCCCCGGCGAAGTGGCGCGTGCTGGCGCCGATGTCGAACATCCCCGAGTTCTACGAGGCGTTCGGCGTCAAGCCCGGCCAGCCGATGTGGCGCAAGCCCGAGGACCGGGTGCGGATCTGGTGATCCGCGCCGGCGGCGCGCGCCGCCCGGGACCGGGCAGCATGCGGTCCGGGCCGCGCCGCGGCCCGGCGAGGCTACTGCTGGCGCGCCGCGCATAGGACAATGTCCGGGCCCCGACTCCTCGGGCGACGACCGGTGCCCCCGATGCTCTGGCTGCGCGTGATCCCGATCCTGCTGCTCATCGCGGCGAACACCGTGCTCCACGTGGCGCCGCTGATGGCGATCGCGGTGTTCAAGGCGCTGCTGCCGTTCGAGAAGGTGCGGCTGGCCTGCAACCCGCTGCTGACCGGTCTGGCGGCGAGCTGGATCGGGGTCAACAGCGGGATGATCGACCGCTTCACCCGCACCCGGTTCCGGGTCGCGACCCCGGCCGGGCTCCGGATCGACGGCCACTACCTGGTGCTGGCCAACCACCAGAGCTGGGTCGACATCCTGGTGCTGCAGAAGGTGTTCAACCGCCGCATCCCGCTGCTGCGCTTCTTCCTGAAGCGGCAGTTGTTCTGGGTGCCGCTGCTGGGCCTGGCGTGGTGGGCGCTGGATTTCCCGTTCATGGGCCGCTACACGAAGAAGCAGATCGCCAAGCGCCCGGAACTCGGCCTGCGCGATCGCGAGACCACCCGCCGCGCCTGCGAGAAGTTCCGGTCGATCCCGGTCTCGGTGATGAACTTCGTCGAGGGCACCCGGTTCACGCCGGAGAAGCACGCCCGCCAGTCCTCGCCGTATCGCCACCTGCTGAAGCCGAAATCCGGCGGCGTCGCCTTCGTGCTCGACGCCATGGGCGAGACCCTGCAGTCGGTGCTGGACGTGACCATCGTGTATCCCGGCGGCCGGTCCACGATGCTCGACCTGATGGGCGATCGCATCCCGGAGGTGCGGGTGGTCGTGCGCGAGCGTCCGATCCCGTCGCGGCCGGCCGACGGCGATTACCAGGCGAACCCGGCGTACCGCGCGCGCTTCCAGCAGTGGATCAACGGGCTGTGGACGGAGAAGGACGCGGAGATCGAGCGGCTGCTCGCGCAGGACGACGCGGCCGCCGCCGGCGGATGACCCGGCTCAGCGTTTGACGCCCAGCACTCCGTCGAGCGCGGGTTCGGCGCGGAATCCCGCCTTTTCGAGCCGTTTCGCGACCTCGCGCGGCACGTCGCGGCCGCTGGTGAGCCGGTTCGGCGCGCCGGTGTAGTGGAACAGGCGGCCGCCGCGGCGCAGCACCCGCGCGAGCTGGTCGTAGAACGCCTGCGAATAGAGTTCCCCGGCGATGCCGAAGCGCGGCGGATCGTGGAGCAGGGCGTCGAAGCCGGCCTCCGGCAGCGTCGCGATGGCCTCGGCGACGTCGCCGTGGGCCAGCCGCAGCCGCCCGCCGTGTTCCGGCGCATCGGGGTCGGGCGACCACGGGTTGAGCGTGCGCAGCCACAGCACGTCGGCGTTCTTCTCGAACGACTCGATGCGCGCCGCGCCGGCGTCGAGGCAGCAGGCCGCGAAGTAGCCGAGGCCGCCGCAGGTGTCGAGCACCGCCTTGCCCTGCGGCTGCACCAGCGCGACCTTGCGCCGCGCGTCGTCGATCGGCGAGGTCTTCGCCGTCGGCAGCATCTTGATGCCGTCGATCTCGAAGGTCGGGGCGCCCCATTCGGTCGGCACCAGCTTGATCAGCGCACCGGAGAAACGCGCGACCGGGACGAAGTCGTCGCCGTCCCGATGGTAGATCGTGCGGTCCTTGAGCGGCCCCGGATAGGGATGACGCTGCCCGCGCCAGGTCCACGCGTCGGCGTCGAGGATTGCCTGGTCCTGCGTGCGCCCGAGGTCGAACGACCCCGCGCACGCGTCGGCGCCCGCGTCGCGCGCGGCGCGGAGCGCGTCGGCGAGCGGTCGCGTCAGCAGCGGTCCGGCGTATTTCGCCAAGGCGGGGCGCGCCCGATGCGGAAGGGGCGCGCAGGATACCCGCGATCGCGCCCGCCTGTCTCGCGGGCGCGACGACCGCCGGGGCTCAGCGGTTGAACGCCGGGCCGTTGACGCCGGCGTAGCCGCTGGCGCAGCCGGTGGTGCAGGTGGTCGCCAGCATGTTGTAGACGATGCGGCCGGCGTTGGTCTTGGAGCGGAAGTGGCCGACGCCGCTGCTGGTGTCGCCGCCGCCGGCGTTGAACGGGCTGCCGTCGGCCCAGTCCCAGTCGTAGGCGTAGGCGCTGCTGCCGAAGCCGATGTCCACCTGCGCCTTCACGTTGGTGGTGGCGTTGAACAGGGCGCCGCTGTCGCAGCCGCCGGCGTAGCTGGTGGTGAAGCAGTGGACCTGGTCGTAGGCGCCGGCGGTGATGGTGTAGAAGGCGATCGAGGTGTAGGTCGAGGGCAGCGTGCGCAGGCTGCCGCTGCCGCTGCCGGTCCAGCGGTTGTAGCCGTAGAAGGCCACGCCGGTGCTGGGGTAGTAGCCGAAGGTGTAGTAGTCGTACGGGTAGACGTAGGCCTCGGCGTTGCAGGTCGGGGCGTAGGGCGACTGGTAGCCGGTCGAATAGCAGGTGTTCAGCCCGCGCAGGCCGCCGCCGATGTTGACGAAGCGACGCACGCTGCCCTGGTAGCCGTAGTACTTGATCATCGCCAGCGCCATGCTCGAGCCCATCGAGTGGGCGACGATGTCGACCTGGCTGCGCCCGGTGTAGGCCTTCACCGCATCGATGAAGGTCTTGAGGATCTGGTACTTGGACGGGCTGTGGTAGTTGTACTGCGGCGAGCCGCGCTCGCTGGAACTGAGGTAGGTGACGCCGAACAGTTCGCAGTCCTTGTAGCCGCGCGACTTCAGTTCGTCGTACATCGAATAGGTCGGCGTGGTGTAGCCGCCGACCGCGCCCGGCGGCATGTCGAAGCTGATCGCACTGTCGCCGTTGCCGGGGATGAACACCACCGGCGTGCGCGTCGCGGTGCAGCCCGAGGCGCCGCCGAAACCGCCGCTGCCCACGCCGGGAGTGAAGCCGCCGGCGTATTGCGAGGCGGTGCCGGTGCAGGTGAAGCCGTTGTTGCTGCCGCAGTCCAGCGCCTGCGCGCGGCCCGGCAGCAGCAGCGCGGTCGCGCCGAGCATCGGCAGGGCGAGGGCGAGCAGGGCGGAGGCGGCCGCCGAGACGAGGGCGGGGACGGGCATCGTCCGTGAAGGGTTCGGCGTGCTGCGCGACATGGGTGTCCTCCCCTGGGCGTCGCGCCGTCCTGTCGTGGCGGCGCGGCATGGCGTGGCGTGGCGTGGCCACGGAAAGCGATCCGGGCCGATGGTGATTCCGCGCCGTCGCCGCGGCCATTGCACGAAAGGGCATGACGCGGTGCATCATCCGGCGCCGCGGCGGACGCTCAGTCGGCCGGGATGGCGACCCCCACGGCGTCGCCGGCAGCCTTGCCCGAGGATTCGAGCGCCTCGACGCGCGCGGCCAGGTCCCGCCAGCGCGAAGTGCCGCGGCGCTGAAGCACGCTGCGCGCGTGGGCGCGGAAGCCGGCGTCGTGCGCCGGTATGCGCAGCGGATCGCGCGCGGCGTCGAGTGCGCTGTCCAGCGACGGGTAGAGCGTCGCGAGCGCCCGGGACAGCGCGTCCTGCGTCTCCAGCAGCGCGTCGAAGTCCAGTTCCTCGGCGGCGACGGTCGCCAGCGCATCGCGGGCGCGCAGCAGGCCGGAGAGCAGCCGGTCGACGTCGTCGCGCCCCGCTTCGGCCGCCCGCGCCGGGTAGCGCCAGCCGGCGTCCAGCATCGACCAGGCGACATCGGCCACCGGCCGGCGGATCCGCAGCACGCGCAGTCCCTCGGTGCGCGCCAGCCAGTGCGCGCACACGAACGGCTGCACCACGTCCTTGTAGGCGCGGCCGCGCACGGCGACGACATCGTCGAGGAAGCGCAGCCAGACCTCGAAGCGGACGCGGTCCTCCGCGGTGACATAGCGATCGTCGTCGTCGTCGCGCGCGCGCATCCGCCAGCGACCGGCATTGAGGACCTCGCCGGCGCTGGTCCAGGCCGGCGCGGCCAGCGACAGCGCGGCGCGCGCCGTTTCGTGGACGTGCGTCGACAGCGAGCGCGGCAGCGCGATCACGAACAGCGACGGCGGCGCTTCCGCAACGGGCGTCATGCGCCGGCCGCGAGGCGCTCGGCGACGCTGCGCGCGAGATCGTGGCGGACCGCGGCCAGCGGCGCCCCCCAGTCGCCGCGGATCGACTGGCGGTACAGCCGCATCGACGGATACCACGGGGTGTCGTCGCGTCCGACGCCCCAGCGCCAGTCGCAGGGCGTCGACAGCAGCGTCCAGACCGGATGGCCCAGCGCGCCGCACAGATGCGCCATCGCGGTGTCCACGGTCACCACCAGGTCCAGCGCGCGGACGATCGCCGCGGTCTGCGCGAAATCGCCGAGCACCGGCGACAGATCGACCAGCGGCCACGACTGCGCGCGCGCCGCCGCGGCCGCGGCCTCGCCGAACTGCAGGCTGTACAGCGCGACCCCGGGGATGTCCGACAGCGCCTCGAACGCGGCCAGCGGGCAGTCCCGCCGGGCGGCGGCGGGATGGTCGGGGCGGCTGGCGTGGACCAGGCCGACCCGGAGCCGTCCGTCCGCGGCCGCCAGCAGCGATGCGCACGCCGCGGAGCGTTCCGGCGACGCCGTGAGATACGGCGCCGGCGGAATGTCCCGGCGCGTGCGGCGCAGCGCGTGCGGCAGGCTCATCAGCGGGATCTGCAGGTCGAATCCGCGCGGCGTCTCGCCTTCGTCGAAGAAGCGCTCGACCACGCCCGGCGTTTCCAGCAGCGGGCGCAGCGTGCGCGGCGTCTGCAGCCAGATCCGGCCGCCCGCGGCGGCGATGTCCGGCAGCCACCGGCAGCACTGCAACTGGTCGCCGAGGCCCTGTTCCAGCCACACCATCACGATCCGCCCGTCGAGCGGTTCGCCGTCCCACACCGGGGCCTCGGTGCCCGGATGGCGCGGCACGCGGCCGCCCTCGCCGAAGCGCCAGGCGTAGCCCGCCCAGCCCTCCGCGAACCGGCCGGCCTGCAGTTGGGCCTCGGCCAGTGCGATCCGCGCCTGCGCATCGTCCGGCGCGCGATCGACGGTCTCCTGCAGCAGCGCGATCGCGGCGGACGGATCGCCGCGGTCGCGCAGGCAGCGCGCCAGGTTCAGGCGCGCGGGCCGGCTGTGCGGATCGGCGGCGAGGGCCCGTGCGAACAGGGTTTCGGCCTGCGCCGGATCGTCCGGTTCCAGCAGCCCGCCGAGGCGATTGAGCGCCGCCGGCCAGTCCGGCCGCAGGGCGACGGCGCGCTGCGCCGCCGGAATCGCGGCGTCGCGACGTCCGCCGCGCGACCACAGGCCGGCGAGCCGGTACCACGCTTCGGCGGCCGAGGGCGTGTCCGCGACGTACGCCGTCACCTGTTCGATCGCCTTGCCGATCGCGCCCTGGGCCTCGTGCAGATCGACCAGCGCGGAGGCCAGCGGCCAGTGGTCGGGATGCCGCCGCAGGCACGGCTGCAGCACGGCGACGGCGGCGTCGAAGCGCCGCTCGCGCGCGAGGCGGGCGGCCTGGGCGAGGACGGCGTCGGCCGAGCCGTCGCAGGCCGCGGACGGCGGGTCGATGGCGGGCGCGGGCGGAAGGCGGGCGCTCATGCGGGCGAGGCCGCCGCATCCGTGCACGGGGGAACGGTCGGCGGGCGCCGACCGTTCCGGGTCCGCGGCGAATGCGGACGTGCGCTTACTTCTGCTGCGTGTAGACGAAGGTCTCCGGACGGTTCGGGCCGGCCGGGAAGGCCATCCAGAACGTCACCAGCGCGCTGTCGTCCTCGACCATGACCGGCTGCGCCTGGTACGAATGGTTCACGTAGCCCAGCGACACCTTGTACGGCCCGCTGCCGGTCGCTGCCGCGTCGACGCTGTGGTACTGGCCTGCCGCGACCTTGCCGGTGAGCGTGCTGCTGGAGCCGGTGATGCTGTAGGAGATGTCGCGGAAGTTGAATTCCACGAGGCCGTTGGCCGTGACCTGACCGTCCGCGATCGAATTGATGATCATGCGATGTCCTTCCCTGTTGATCCGGGTCCGATGAATTCCCGAGGACGCGACCCGGGCGCGTCCGGGTCCGATCATACCCCCGGCGATCGTTCGGGCGGGCAATGCACGACCTGACAGGATTGACAGGTTTTCTCGGGAATTCCGCGATTCCGGCGCCGCGCCGCCGTCGCTGCGGGTGCGCAAGGCGCAGCGAAGCCGCGTTGGCACTACACTCCGCTTCCTCCCTGCACGCGAGCATGCCGCCATGAATCCACAGACGCCTGCGCCCGTCGGCGCGCCGGGACGCCCCTGGGGCGAAGCCGACATCGCCGCATGGCGCGCATCGCGCACGCTGCGGCGCAGCTACGCGGCCGAGGTCGTCGCCGCCATCGATCGCCTGCGCGACCGCTTCGAGATCGCGCAGTACGGCGAACTGGACTACGCCCCCGACGGACGCTATCCGCTGTTCGCCGTGCGCAGCCGGGGCTGGGACGACGCGCTGCCGCACGTGCTGGTCACCGGGGGCGTGCACGGCTACGAGACCAGCGGCGTGCACGGCGCGCTGCGTTTCCTCGATCGCCACGCGGAGGCGTACGCGGGCCGCGCGAACCTGCTGGTCGCACCCTGCGTGAGCCCGTGGGCGTACGAACGGATCCAGCGCTGGAACCCGTTCGCGGTCGATCCCAACCGGTCGTTCCGCGAGGACAGTCCCGCGCAGGAATCGGCGGCGCTGATGCGCCTGGTCGCGCCGTGGCGCGCGCGCTTCGCGATGCACATCGACCTGCACGAGACCACCGATTCGGACGAGTCCGAATTCCGGCCCGCGCTGGCCGCGCGCGACGGCAAGCCGTTCGAGCCGGGCGAGATCCCCGACGGCTTCTACCTGGTCGACGACACCGAGGCCCCGACGCCCGACTTCCAGGCCGCGATCATCGCCGCGGTCGCGCAGGTCACCCACATCGCGCCGGCCGACGCGCACGGCGAGATCATCGGTTCGCCGGTGGTCGCCCCGGGCGTCATCCGCTATCCGCTGCGCGCGCTCGGCCTGTGCGCCGGCGTCACCGACGCGCCGTTCAGGACCACCACCGAGGTCTATCCCGACAGCCCCCGCGCCACCCCCGAGCAGTGCGACGCCGCCCAGGCCGCCGCCGTGCGCGCGGCGATCGACTTCGTGCTGGCGCGGCCGTGAACGCGCTTCCGCGCGCGTCGTTTTCCGCTCGAGGCACACGCTAGACTCCGGGGCCATGCGCGGTCTGGATTTCTCGTCCTGGCAAACCCTGCTCTCCACGCTTGCGGGCCTGGTGCTGATCACGCTCGTGGGCGTGGGCATCCGGCTGCTGGTGATGCAGCGCATACAGGAACGCAGGCAGCGGGAAAACCGCCAGATCAACGAACGGCTGCGCACGCTGATCGCGGCCTACAAGACCCTCGGCGGCTCCTTCACCGGAGACCTCGCGGTGGATCCGACCCACCTGCGCGAGCTGCGGGGCAGGATGGGGGCGGGCGCGGAAGGCGTCGATCCGAAGCCGGCGGATTCGCCGGGTTCGGACCGCTCCCGGCGCATGCGCGATGCCGTCGAGGCGGCGCTGTCCGACATCCTGCTGCTCGGCACCGAAGCGCAGGTCAGGCTGGCCGCGCAGGCGGCCCGGGAACTCGTCGCCGGCCGTCCCGTGCACACGCACGATCTCGTGGTGTCGCTGCGCGACTTCATCCGCATGGCGCTCGATCTCGATCCGGTGCCCGCGGACGTCGTGCTGCCGCCGCAGGGGCCGACCCGTCCCGCGCAGGCCGGCGGCGCGGGACGCGGGCGAGGCGACCGCGGCGAGTCCGGTGGCGGCGGCAAGGGCGATGCGGGCGGCAGCGGG
>Ga0136846_1215999_pt1 | contig 11263 bp, 11 predicted proteins | sample HopSoiMetagenom2_FD_96841 | JGI IMG/M metagenome (GOLD analysis project Ga0136846, IMG submission 96841) | Grasslands soil microbial communities from Hopland, California, USA - 2 Assembly 2016 (version 4) | ecosystem: Environmental > Terrestrial > Soil > Grasslands | place: USA: Hopland... | reverse complement strand
TTCCAGCGCGGCCTCCTCGTTCTCGAATGCGGCAGGTCGTCCGTCCGGCTGTCGCCGCCGCTCGTCGTGTCGAAGCGCGAGGTCGAGACTGCGGTCGCCCTGCTGACCGATGCGATCGATGCGGTCGCCGGTCATCCCGTCGAGGCGGTCGCGGAAGCGGCAGCCGGCGGCGCCGTCACGGGGGTCGAGGCCGCGGGCTGAGCCGGACGGTCGTCACGCAACCGATAGGGGAGTCACCGCGCTCTTCCAGCGGGGGCTTAGGCGACCGGCCGCTACGGTGGCGGCGATGGGTATCCCCTGCGCCAACGAAGGCGATGACGCGCGCATGACCGCGCGATGAGCCTCGTGCTCGTGGTCGCGCGTCCGCGTGCGCAGGAATCGCCGGCCGGGATCGCCGGCCTGTGGGGCGCCGTTCGCGACGAGGTCGCGCGTGTGAAGCGCGTCGACAATGGCGCGCTCGGTCATCGCACGCTCGACGAGCTCGCCGCCCAGCTCGGACCGGGCGCGGTCGACGCCGCGGTGACGTACGCGACGGATCCGGACGGCGCGGCCGAGGCGACGGAGCAGGCGATCGACGCCGGCGCGGGCCACGTCGTCGTGCTGCCAGTCGCGATCGCCGTCGACGAGACATCGGGCACGAGCGGTGACGCCGGCGACGAGCTGGACGTGCTGCGCAATCGAATCGACGGCGTCTGCCGGGGTCACCCCGACGTCGAGGTGACGTACGTGGGGCCGCCGTTCGCGGATCCGCCGGCGCTCGAGGCGGCGATCGGCCTCCTACGCGCGAGCGACTCCGAGGAACCCGCGCTGCTCGGCGGTGCGATCGATCGCGCCTTCGACGGTGACCGGGCGCGATTCGGACGGTTCATGACGACGCTCCAGCGCGGGCTGCCCGCCGGCACCCGGATCGCGCTTCGGGGCAGCGCGGTGCAGGGTGAGAGCTACAAGACGGGCGAGCCGTTCGACGCGAAGGGCCCGCACACGAGCGATCTCGACGTGGTCCTGTTCGGCGAGACCGCGATGGCGGAGTGGCACCCGGACGCCTTCTACTTTCCCGGCGTCAACACGTATCCGCTCGACGACGAGAATCGCTGGGTCGCGCCGCGGCTCGATCCCGTCCGGTCCGAAGCCCAGGAGATCGCGGGCCGGCCGGTCGCCGTCCAGGCGATGGCCCGCTGGTTCCTCGACCTGCGGAGCGGCCTCCAGGGCACGCCATACGTCGTCCTCGACGCCTGAATCCGGCAATGGCCATCCGCGTCGCCAGCTACAACATCCGGTTCGGCGGTGGGCGGCGGATCCGGCTGATCGGCGACGTGATCCGGGCGATCGATGTCGACGTCGTCCTCCTCCAGGAGGCGACGAACCCGTCGGCCGTCGACCGCATCGCGACGATCGCCGGGATGCCGCACGTGCTGCGACGTCCGGGCTGGTCGGTCGCCTGCCTCGCTCGGGGTCGCATCCAGAGCCACGCCTGGCGACGGCCGCTGCGTGGGCGCGGCTTCCTCGAGGTCGAGCCGAGCGGATCGGACCTCCGGCTCATCGGGCTGCATCTGCCGGCCGGGCTGTCCGGGCGAGGCGAGCGGGCGCGGCTGTACCACGTCGACGCGCTGTTGCGCGAGCTCGGCGAGGGTGCCGACGGCCGCACCGTGCTCATGGGCGACTTCAACTCGATCGCGCCGGGCGACGAGCCGCTCGTCGCGCGAATGCCGTTCTGGCTGCGGATGCTGCTCCGCTTCGATGGGGGGATCCGGACAGACGTCCTGCGCCGGCTCGAGACCGCGGGCTGGGTCGACGCGTACCGTCGTCTCCACCCCGACAAGCCCGGGTTCACCCTTCCGCCGGGCGCGCCATCGGTCCGGCTCGACTACCTCCTGGCACCGGAGACGCTGATCCCGAAGGTCACGTCGTGCGACCCCGCCGACGGGATCGCGCTCGTCGAGCGGGCGTCGGACCACCTGCCGCTGGTGTCGACGGTCGACGTCTAGGGCTCGGTAGACTCCGGCGGCGGAGGGGCCGCTGAATGGACGCGGGAGGGTCGGTGCCGGGCAAGGTCACCTCGATGCGCGACGCCGTCGCGGAGCTCGTGCGGGACGGCGACACGGTCGCGATCGAGGGGTTCACGCACCTGATCTCGTTCGCCGCCGGGCACGAGATCATCCGCCAGCGGAAGCGCGACCTGACCCTGTGCCGGCTGACACCTGACCTCATCTACGACCAGATGGTCGCCGGTGGCGTGGCCCGCAAGCTCGTCTTCAGCTGGCTCGGGAACCCGGGCGTCGGCGGGCTCAACGCGATCCGGCGGCGGGTGGAGGCAGCGAGCGTCGCGGCGACGGGTGGGCCCGCCCTCGAGCTCGAGGAGTACAGCCACTTCGGGATGGTCGCCCGATACACGGCGGGCGCCGCGAACCTCCCGTTCTTCCCGCTGCGGAGCTATTTCGCGACGGATCTCCCGACGGCGAACCCGCTGATCCGGCCGATCCGCTCGCCGTACGGCGACGAGACCGTGTACGCCGTCCCGCCGCTCCGACCTGACGTCACGATCGTCCACGCGCAGCGCGCCGATGCCGCGGGCAACACCCAGGTGTGGGGCCTGCTCGGTTGCCAGAAGGAGGCCGCGTTCGCGGCCGACCGCGTGATCGTCGTCGTCGAGGAGCTGGTGGCCGAGGAGGTCGTCCGGGCCGATCCGAACCGAACGATCATCCCGGGCCTCATCGTCGACGCCGTCGTCGTCGAGCCGTGGGGCGCGCATCCCTCGTACGTCCAGGGCGCGTACGACCGCGACAACCGCTTCTACCTCGACTGGGATCCGGTCTCGCGCGACGAGGAGGCGACGCAGGGCTGGCTCCGGGACTGGGTCTACGCGCTCGACGGTCGTGCCGCCTACGCCGAGAAGCTCGGTGAGGCGAGGCTGAACGCGCTGCGGCCCTCGGCGGCTCCGTCCGGCGTCGTCGATTACGGCGCCTACGGGTGAGCGCGCAAGGCGCGACGGGCGACGGCGCGACCGGCGAGGCCGGCACGGCGCCGTTCACGAAGACCGAGATGATGATCGTCGCTGCCGCGCGGGAGCTCGCTGGTCAGCGCGTCTGCTTCGTCGGCGTCGGCCTTCCGAACATCGCCGTCAACCTCGCCAAGCGGACGGTCGCGCCCGAGCTCGAGCTGGTCTACGAAGCCGGGGTCTTCGGTGCGCGGCCGGCCCGGCTGCCCTTGAGCATCGGCGACCCGACGATCGTCACGGGCGCAACCGCCGTGACCAGCATGTTCGAGCTCTTCGCGTTCTATCTCCAGCGGGGGCTCATCGACGTCGGGTTTCTCGGTGCCGCGCAGATCGACCGGTTCGGCAACATCAACACGACGGTGATCGGCGACTACGCCCGGCCGCGGACGCGACTGCCCGGGTCCGGCGGCGCGTGCGAGATCGCGATCAACGCCCGGCAGGTCTTCGTGATCATGCGTCAGACGGCGCGCAGCTTCGTCGAGCGGATCGACTTCCGGACCTCGCCGGGGAATCTGGGCGGAGCCGAGCACGCGGAACGGATCCGGCGCGAGGGCGGCTCGCTCGGCCGCGGCCCGACGGTCGTCGTGACGGACCTCGGCGTCTGGCACTTCGACGCGACGGGCGAGATGCGGCTCGACGCCGTCCATCCCGGCGTCGCCGTGGACGACATCGGCGAAACGGTCGGCTGGGAGCCGAAGGTCGCGGACGACCTCAGGACGACACCGCCGCCGAGCGCCGAGGAGCTGCGGCTGATCCGCGAGGAGCTCGACCCGGGCGCGATCTACACGGGCTAGGGCACGTCCTCGGGGGCCGTCGAGCGCGCTACGCGGGCTCGGTCACATCCCGGAACTGGGCGTCGCGGAAGCGCGCCAGGAAGCGCCTCGTCCGCGGGTCGTTCGGGTTGTCGATGCACTGCTCCGGCGGCCCGGCTTCCGCGAACTGGCCGTCCTCGATGAAGTAGACGCGATCGGCCGCCTCGCGTGCGAACTGCATCTCGTGGGTCACGACGATCATCGTGACGCCCTCGTGCGCGAGGTCCTCCATCACCGCGAGCACCTCACCGACGAGCGTCGGGTCGAGCGCCGAGGTCGGCTCGTCGAACAACAGGACCGACGGCTCCATCGTCAGCGCCCGCGCGATCGCCACGCGCTGCTTCTGCCCGCCTGAAAGCCGCGACGGATATTCGTCGCGCTTGTCCATCAGGCCGACCTTGGCGAGGTAGCGCTCCGCTGTCGCGATCGCTTCGCGGCGGGGGACGCCCTTCACCCGGATCGGTCCCGCGATCAGGTTGTCGATCACGCGCATGTGCGGGAACAGGTTGAACTCCTGGAACACCATCTGGGCGCGGAGGCGGATCTGGCGGATCTGCTCGCGGTGCCGGCGGTCGCGGCCGTGCAGCGGGTCGGCCTCGAGCCGGAAACCGTCGACCTCGACGGAGCCGACCGTCGGCTCTTCGAGGAAGTTGATGCAGCGCAGGAGCGTCGACTTGCCCGAGCCGGACCGGCCGATCAGGCAGATCGTCTCGCGCGGGTACACCTCGAGCGTGCAGCCCCGGAGCACGTGGTTGGTGCCGAAGTACTTCTCGACGCCGAGAAGCCGCACGATCGGCTGGGCGCCGGCCGGGGTGAGCGCGCCGGGCGCGGCGTAGGGGTCGCGGACGGTCCGGCCGTCGTCCGTCACGGCACCTGAACCGCGGCCTGTCGAAACCGCGCTGGAGCTCGTCGTCGGGGCGGTCACAGCCGCACGTCGCTGCGGCGGAGCCGCGTCTCGATCCGCTCCTGGACGAACGAGAACATGATCGTGAGGATCCAGTAGATGAGCGCCGCGACGAGAAGCGTCTCGAACGACCGGAAGAACCGCGTCCCCGTCGTGCTCGCCCTGAAGAAGACCTCCTCGATCGTGACGTACGACACCAGCGCGGAGTCCTTGATCATCGCGATGAACTCGTTCCCGATCGCCGGGATGACGATGCGGATCGCCTGTGGCAGGACGACACGACGCATCGTCATCGCCTGCGTCATCCCCAGCGCGGAGGCTGCCTCGATCTGACCGCGCGGGATGGCTTGGATCCCGGCCCGGAAGATCTCGGTCATGTACGCGCCGTAGTTGAACGACAGCGCAAAGATCCCGCACACGATCGGTGGCAGCGACAGCCCGAACTGCGGCAGCGCGAGGTACACGAACAGGATCTGGATGATGAGCGGGGTGCCGCGGACGAGCGACACGTAGAGCGTCGCGATCGCGTAGATCGGGGCGGCCGTCGACAGACGTCCGAGGGCGCCGAACGTCGCGAAAACGATCGCGAAGATGATCGAGGCGATCGAGACGCCGACCGTGACGGCGACTCCGCCGACGATGTACGGCGCCCAGACCGACAGGAACTCCGGGTCGACTCGTCCCGTCGCGGCGATCCCGAGCGCGAGGCCACCGACCAGCACCAGCCAGGTGAGCGCGAAGACGACGCGGAACCGGATCCGGCTCCGTGCCCGGGCCGCGGCGATCTGCTCGACGATCGGGGCGGGCCTCTCGACGCCGCCGATCGGCTGATGCGCAGCGGTCCCGCCGATCGCCATTCCGCCCCTCCCTTCAGTCTGCCGCTGGCTGTCGCGCGAGCGTCCCGGTCACGTCCCCGTCGTCAGACCACTACCGCTGGGGACCCCTCGTGAGGTCGGCCTTGTACCACTTCATCGACAGGGCGCTCAGCGTGCCGTCGGCATGCATCGCGTCGACGATCTCCTTGAGCTTGGCCACGAACGCGGTGTCGTTCGGGCCGCTCTTGTCGACGGCGATGGCGAGGGGCTCGAAGTAGACCGGGTCGCCGACCTTGATGAGCGGCTGCTTCGCGGCGATCGCGCCGTCGACCGTCGGCTGGGCCGAGAGCCATCCTTCGAAGTCGTTTCGGCCGGCCGCCCAGAGCTGTGCGCAGTCGGCGTCGGTCTTCTGGCTGACGGTCTTGACGCCGGCCGGCGGGCTCGTCTTGGGCGAGAGCGGGCCGAAGTCGAGCTTCTTGCCCTGCAGCCAGTCGAGGTACGTCGTCGCCGCGCCGGCACAGACCGTCTTGCCGGCGAGGCCCTCGATCGTCGTGATCCCCGAGGCCTTGCTCGCCGCCATCTGGGCCGGTGTGTAGTAGTAGGGCGGGCTGAAGTCGACGACCTTCTGGCGGTCGGTGGTGATCGTCATCGAGCCGACGCTCACGTCCCAGCGGCCACCCCAGCCACCGGCGGTGATCGCGCTGAAGTCGGGTGCGACGAAATCGACCTTGAGATTGCCGAGCCTCTTGGCGAGCTCGTTGGCGACGTCGATGTCGAAGCCGGAGTACGAGCCGTCCGGGTTCTTGAACGACTGCGGGGCGTAGTTGGGGTCGGTCGAGACGACGAGCTTCCCGGCCTTCATGACCTTGCCGAGCAGCGAGTTCGGGTCGAGGCTCGCCTCAGCCGAGCCGCTGGCCGCGGCCGAACCGGTCGCGGCGGACCCGCTTGCGGCGTTCGACGACGCCGCCGAGCCTGCGGCGGAGCCGGCCGGGGACGCGGCCGACGACGACGCCGCGCCGCCGCCGGACGATGAGCAGGCCGCGAGCGCGAGCGTCAGCGTTGCGAGAACGGCAAGCGGGCGTGGGTGTGTCCGCATCGAATTCCTCCATCGGGACCCGCCGAGCGGAGGTGCGACCGAGCTCACGAGCCGGGGGGAGCCGCAGGCCGCCGACGGCGGGAACGAGCGTCGGTACTATGGCACAGCCTCGGAACGGGGCCCGCTGGCGGGAATCCGTGCGGACCTTGCACGAAGCGGACGAGGTGGATGGACGACGAGCTCGTGGCATGGGGCCGCGTCGCGCTCGTCGAGACCACCGGCCGAACGACCGGGCGCGTGGCGCGCGCCGCCGTCGGCTACGTCGAGGAGCCGGATGGCTCGCTTCTCGTTGCCGCCGGCGATCCAGGTGCGGCATGGGCGCAAAACCTGCTCGCGGATCCGCGTTGTGTCGTCACGATCGGCGACGACAGGACCGCTCGGCGGGCGGTCGAGCTCGACGACGGCGAGCGGTCGCAGGCGGTCGCGGCGCTGATCCTCCGCTACGGCACACCGGCCGAGCGACTGGGACGCGGTCCCGCATTCCGGCTCGTGCGCGATCCCGGATGACGCTCGCTGCAGGTCGGTCACCCCTCGCGGAATGAGGTCGCGAGTCGGATCGCTTCAGCGCGCGTGAGCGCGCCTTCGAGGCGGTACGTGATGCCGTTCGCGCGCCAGGCGATGACGTTGGCGCCGACGAGCCGCACGGCGATCGGGGACGGTTCGACGCCGGGGCCGAAGATGAAGATCTCGTGCGGGTCGCGGATGAAGATGGCAGGCCCACCCGCGACAACGTCCTCGACCTGTCCGTCGACGGCCTTGAGCTCGAGCTGATCGCTGCCTGCCGCGCGGAACATCGTGAGCACGAGCGACGTGCCGGTCGGGTCCGGGCTCGGCCGGCCGCCAGCCGCGCCCCAGACCATCGCGACCTGTCCGGCGCCCACGCGGCGATCGAGCAGGATCGCGTCCGGCGGACCGAGCGTCGGGTCGGACGATCGCGGAAGCGGACGGCCGATCACCGACGCCGCCGTCGCTTCGTCGACCGGGCCGCCAAGGTCGAGAGCGACACCCGCCGGTGTCGCGGCCGCACTCGGCGTCGGACCGCCGACGCTGATCTCGAGCCCCGGCAGCCCGAGACGCCCGCCTGTCACGACCGCCGCGAGCAAGAGGAGCGCGAGGATCGCCGCGAGCACGGCGAGACGCACCGGGCGGCGCGCGAGCGCGTGTCGCCATGCGTCCGTTCGCGGCCTCTCGCCGGCCACGATCCGGGCCGTCACGCGCTCCGGTAGTCCCGCTCCCGAAGGCATGACGAGCCGGTCCGCGATGCCGCGCAGCTCCGCGCCGAGCGCTTCGTCGTCCAGCGCGGAGAGGCGGCGATCCGCCGTCATCGCTCGGCCTCCGCGAGGACGACCCGCAGGCGACCGAGCGCGCGCGAGAGGCGTGACTTCACGGTGCCCCGCGGGATGCCGAGGAGCAGCGCGGACTCGGCCTCGGAGAGGTCGAGCAGGTAGCGGGCGCCGATGACCTGGCGGTCCTCGTCGCGGAGCGCGGCGAGCGCGTCGGTGAGAACCAGTCGGCGCTCATGATCGAGGACCGCCTGTTCGGGCGACGGAGCCGCATCACCCGAAGGGCGGTCCTCGGCGGCGCGCAGCGCGAGGCTCGTACGACGGCCCGCGGAGCGGCGTCGGTTGCGCGCCTCGTTGGCCACGATCCGCAGGAGCCATGGCCGGAACGCGGCGCCCGGCCGAAACCTCGCGAGTGCTGCGTATGCCTTCACGAACGCGTCCTGGGCGGCGTCCTCCGCCTCGTCCGGTGCGGCGCCGACGACGACCGCCGTCCGGATGGCGAGGTCGGCGTACCGGCGCACGAGGGTCTCGTAGGCCATGACGTCGCCTCGGCGCGCGCGTTCGATCAGCTCGGCCTCGTCCAGTGGACGGCCCTCCATGGATGCGACCGTACGTCCTACACCGGACACGTCGTATCCGTTCCACGCCCGGGTGCCGCGCGGGGTTAGGCTGCGCGACGTGCCAGAGGAGCGCGTGCTTCCGCGGGCCGGTCGCGTGTTCCGTCGCGCGCTGATCCCCGATCCGCCCGTCGCGGTCGAGGCCCACGACGCGACCATCGTGGATGCGGACGGGCGCGAATACATCGACGCAGCCGGCGGCGCGATCGTCGTCGGGATCGGCCACGGCAGGGAGCGCGTCGCGGCGGTCATGGCCGACCAGGCGGCCCGCCTGTCGTACGCCCATGGTTCGGCGTTCACGACACGGCCGATCGAGGCGTATGCCGAGGCCGTCGGGCCGTTCCTGCCCGTCGACGGGCCGGCCATCTATCCGGTGAGCGGCGGCTCGGAGGCGATCGAGACGGCTCTCAAGCTGGTTCGTGCCTACCACCTCGCCAGAGGCGAGCCAGAACGCTGGATCGTCCTCGCGCGATGGGGGAGCTACCACGGCAACACCCTTGGAGCACTCGACCTGTCCGGCCGGAAGCCCCTCCGGCGGCCGTACGAGGGCTGGCTCGGTCGCTTCCGTCACGTCTCGGCCGCGTATCCGTACCGCGGTGACGACCCGGGCGCGCAGGCCCTCGGCTCGACGGACGAGCTCGTCGCCGAGATCGAGCGCGTCATCGAGCAGGCGGACCCCGCCACCGTCGCCGCCTTCGTCGGGGAGCCGATCGTCGGCGCGACGCTCGGCGCCGTCGTGCCACCCGACGACTACTGGCCGGCCGTCGCCGACGTCTGCCGGCGGCACGGCGTCCTGGTCGTCGCCGACGAGGTGATGACGGGATTCGGCCGCACCGGTCGCTGGTTCGGTCTGGACCATTGGAAGGTCCGGGCCGACATCGTGGTCGCGGCAAAGGGCGCGACGTCGGGCTACTGGCCGTTCGGCTTCGCCGCCGCATCCGATGATGTGTACCGGACAGTCGTCGACGGCGGCGCGTTCGTCCACGGCTTCACCTACTCGCACCACCCGGTCGGGGCCGCCGTCGCCACCGAGGTCCTGCGCACCCTCGTCGACGAGCGGCTCGTCGAGGCGAGCGCCGCCAAGGGCGACCGTCTCCGCCGCCTTCTCGAGGACCGCCTCGGCGGTCACCCGCACGTCGGTGACATCCGCGGCCGAGGCCTGTTCGTCGGCCTCGAGCTCGTGGCTGACCGACCCACACGCGAGCCATTTCCGCGAGATGCGCGGGTCGCGGAAGGCGTCGTCGCAGCCGCGCGAGCAAACGGTCTGCTGGTGTACAGCGGCACCGGCAACGCGAACGGCGTCGACGGCGACGTGATCGTCCTGGGCCCGCCGTTCGTCGTCACCTATGCCGCGCTCGATGCGATCGTGGAGCGTCTCGGCGCTGCCGTCGACGAGGCAACCGCCGTTGCGCAAGCCCCGCTGGCGAGCACGGCGCGCGGATGACGCCTACGCGATCCACCGCAGGCGAATCGTCTATACGGGTGATGGAGCCGGGCCATCGCGGCCGCGAAACTGCACGTATGTCCGGCATCCTGTCCCAACCGCGTTCGGCGCTCCGTGCCGACCTGCTCGCGGGCGCCGCCGCCGTGCGTACGCCGGCCGGCCGCGTCGTGGTGGTTGGTGGAGCACTGGCCGTCGCACTCGCGATCTTCGGACGCCTCGGGGTCGGCGGTCTCGCCGGCCTCTGGGAGGGTGCGGAGTGGGCCGTGCTCGGCGCAACTGCGGTACTGGCCGCTGCGCTCGCGGTCCGCGACGCGACCGCGCTCGCACGTGTCGAGGCGAACCGCGCCGAACTGCTCGAGCGCGTCCTTGCCGCCAGCGATGCCGTCGGTCGCGGTGGCGCAACACCGGACGCCTTCGCCCGGATGCTCGAGGTTCTCGTCCCGGACGAGGCCGCGGGTGCCGTGCTCACGATCAGCGACGACAGCGGCATCGAGATCGTCGCGAGCGCCGGCGACACCACGCGGTCGCGAGCAACGCCGACCGGACCGGCGCCACTTCCGCTGTCGCTTCTTCGCGACGGCCGTGCGGCCGGCTACCGGGCGTCGAACCGCCCGCTCCCGCCGTCGGTGACGCGCGAGCCCAGGAGCGCCGCGGCGCCGTCGGGGGCGATGGCGAGGCTCGCCGTGCCGATCGTCCGGCAGGACGGCACGCTCTACGGAGCGCTGCTCTTCGAGGACTTCGCCGCGGAGCGCGTCGTGGATGCCACGTTCGTCGAGCTCGCCCTCATCGTCCGCAACCAGATCGTCGCGGCGATCGAGAACGACAGGCTCGTCGGCGAGCTCCAGGCACGTCTCGACGAGATGCGGCGCGTCCAGGACGGTCTGGTCACCGCCTCGCGGCAGGCGGCCATCGGCGATCTCGCCGGAGCGGTCGCGCACGAGGTCAACAACCCGCTCACCGGCGTCCTCGGCTACGCGGAGCTGCTCCTCGCCGAGCTGCCGGCCGACGATCCCCGGCGCGCCGACGTCGACGTCATCCATTCGCAGGCGCTGCGTGCCCGCGAGATCGTCCGCTCGCTCATGGAGTTCGCCCGCCCCAAGGTCGCCGAACGGCGGCCCGTCGACGTCGGCGAGCTCGTGCGAAAGACGCTGGACCTGCTGCGTTACCACGTGTCCCGGAACGGGGTCCACATCGAGGAGTCGTACGCCGATCTGCCGACCGTCGAGCTCGATGCGGGCGCGATCGAGCAGGCGCTCATCCACGTCCTGACGAACGCCGTGCAGGCGATGGCGTCCGG
>Ga0136846_1244135_pt1 | contig 11264 bp, 5 predicted proteins | sample HopSoiMetagenom2_FD_96841 | JGI IMG/M metagenome (GOLD analysis project Ga0136846, IMG submission 96841) | Grasslands soil microbial communities from Hopland, California, USA - 2 Assembly 2016 (version 4) | ecosystem: Environmental > Terrestrial > Soil > Grasslands | place: USA: Hopland... | reverse complement strand
ACCGGACGACGCATCTGGTCCGCCGACCTGGGTGAGGGCAAAGGGCCACGGCTGCCCATCACCGATCCCAACTCGCGCTATGACGAATATGCCTCGTCGGCAGTCGTCGCAGGAGAGTCCGTCTACGTCGGCAGTCGCGACGGCTGCGTCCGGCGTCTGAGCGTGGCGTCGGGAACGCTCCTTAAGCGTTTTTGCGCGACGGACATGGTCACGGCAACTCCGGTCGTCGACGGGAAGCGCGTCTATTTCGCAAGCTTCGACAATCATGTTTATTCGGCCGACATCGACAGCGGGCGGATCGTTTGGAGGCACGACACGCAGGGCGCTATACCGCGTGATCTCGCCATCGTGGCGGGACGGATCGTCGCCGGCAGCCGCTCCTATGAACTCACCGCGCTCGACAAGTCGACCGGGCGAGCGGCGTGGACGCATTATTATTGGTACTCGTGGGTGGACGCCGTCCCCAACGCTGTCGGCCGCACGATGTATATTGGCTCGTCGGACAGCCTGCGCGTCTTTGCCTTCGACAGCGTCAGTGGACACAAGCTGTGGGAAACGGTGGTTCCCGGCTGGACCTGGGCGAAGCCGGCCGTGGGCCGACGGACGGTTTATGCCGCGGTGACCGGGACGGCCACGCCGTACATGGGACCGCGCGCCGGCGGCTTCGCGGCGATCGACAGGGGTAGTGGCAAATTGCGCTGGCTGATCGCCTCCGACAAGCCCGCCAACGCGCCGGAGTACGGCTTCGCCTCCGCTCCGGTGATCGCGGACGGCATGGTCTATGCGGCAGACCTGGCCGGTCGGGTGATGGCGTTCAGGGACGAATGATCGGTTGCGTCGCGGCATCCGCGGGGCGTGCGGTTGCCGCGACGCAGGCGCCCGTGACACGAGCGCCTATCCGGTTGTTGTCTTGCTTGAGATCGCAATCGGTGCCCCCTTCCGATCGCCGCGTGAAATGACGCCATTGGGTCTCATGCGCAAGGTGGCCGCGTCCATCGCGCGCAAATTTTCGATCAACGGCTAGGCGATGACCGCCTTGATCTTGGCGATCGCCTCGGCGTCCGTGTCCTGTGGTGAGATGGTGCCGGCAAGGCGACCGTCACGGCCGAACAACAGCACCGCCGTGCTGTGCTCCATCTCCTGGCCCATGCTGGGATGGGCCGCCGCCTGGGCGAAAATCCCGTACTGCTTCTTGACCTGATCGATCTGGGCCTGGCTGCCGGTCAGCCCGATGATCGGAGCGCCGAACAGCCCGGCATATTGGCCGACCTCCTTCGGTCCATCGTTGGCTGGGTCGATCGTGACGAACAGCACCGCCATCGCAGTGTCGTTGGCGGCGGCACGGCGCAGCTTGACGAGCCGGGAGAGCGTGGTCGGGCACACGTCGCCGCAGCGGGTGTAGCCGAAGTAGATGGCGTAGGGCTTGCCCTCCAGGGCCTGGCTGGAAAAAGGCTTGCCGTCGCGGCCGACCAGGGTGAACGGGCCGCCGAAGCTGGCCTGGGTGGTTGTCGGCGCCGCCTCCGGGCCGGTCGCCGGGGTCTTGTGATAGAGCACCAGCGCCGCCATCCCAATGAGGGCAAGGGCCACGAGCACCCAGAGCAGGATTCGGACTTGCTTCAACCGGTCGGGGGGAGGGCGTTCGTCAGCCATGGCTTTCCGCGAGCCGTCTACTCTGCGCGGGGTTGCGGTCAACTGCTGTTGCCGCTGCGCTACGCACTTGTGACAAAATCGAGTTCTGGTTGCGCATGCAATTTCAGGCGGTTACGCCTTGCCGGTTGGCGCGGTTTCAACGCGCGGGCAAGGCTTTCGGGGGTGGGTTTCTCGAGGCCGGAGTGAGGGGGCTGCCGAGCCCGGCTCCGGCGCGGCGATTATTCCCTGGCTGAATCTGCTCGGTGCAGATTGGGTTTGTGTTTGAGCTGAGGGAATATTTCGAATGAGCGACTGGACGTCCTTTTCCGCATCGATGAGCTTTGGCGGCGGAGTTGCGCCTTCCTTGACACGTCCAGGTGGCGGTGGCGGAACGGGCACTATCCAGGGCACGGCTGGTGATGACACGCTCACCGGGACGGCGGGCGACAACACCATCAACGGGCTTGGTGGCAATGACACCATCAACGGGCTTGGTGGGAATGACACCGTCGCCGGCGGCGCAGGCGCGGATACGATCAATGGCGGCGATGGTGACGACACGCTATTCAGCGACCTTCCGTCCCCGGCCTACACTTTTCCCACGGACAATCCGTTCGTTCCCCCATTGCTCGATCAGGGGACGGACTCTGACACGCTCGTTGGAGGCGCTGGGAACGACACTATCGTTGCCGGCTATGGCGACAGTGTCGACGGGGGTGATGGCTTCGACAATCTGCTGATCAGTTTCCAGGGCGCGACGAGTGGAATAACGTTCGATATCAATATCCCCACACAAATAATCGGCGGAGCAACCATCACCGGCGTCGAAGCAGTTAGCTGGGTCGAAGGCAGCAATTATGACGATCACATCGATCTTTCGAGTCAAGGCTTTGCCTACTCGACGCTTTTTGGAATGGCCGGAAACGACACACTGATCGGCGGATATTTCACCCTCTCCTTGGATGGAGGCGACGGCGACGACATCCTCGACGCGAGAGGCTGTCAGTACTTCATCAAAGCTAGCGGCGGCGCTGGCGACGACATCATCTATACGCCCGTTGATTTCAGTGCTGTCGCTGACGGCGGCGAGGGAAACGACACGATTTACGCGGGCGGCGCCGCACACGGCGGCAACGGCAATGATACAATCGTCGTGACTGACGGCGCTTACAACGCTCACGTGACCGGGGACGCCGGCGACGATCAGATCACTGGATCGTACAGCTACGAAGTCATCGAGGGCAATGATGGCGCCGACGCATTGCGGGGGCTTGCCGGCAACGACACTCTCGATGGCGGCGCGGGACACGACTTCATTGTCGGAGGGCTCGGCGACGACACGCTTATCGGCGGAGCAGACAGCGATGTATTCCTGTTTCAGCTCGGAGACGGCAACGACGTAATCACGGATTTCTCTTCTGGCGATATTCTCGAACTCGACGGTTATGACGCCGCTGTTTCTATCACCCAGTCGGGAACCGACGTTGTCATTGTACTTTCGGATTTCGACAAGATTACGCTCTCGAACATCGATATCGCGACAGTCACTGCAGGGCTTCAGTTCGTTCCCGCGAGTGACGACGTCCTTACGGGCGGATCAGGCAACGATTACCTCCGTGGCCTTGGAGGGAACGACATCATTGCGGGCGAAGGCGGCGCTGATACGCTTGTCGGTGGGGCGGGTGCCGATGTCCTAAATGGGGGCGACGGGAGCGACACACTCTACAGCAGCGATGTCTCGCCGCCATTCAATTGGCCGTACTACGGCGCATACACCTCTCCGCTCCTGGATCGCGGAACCGACGTCGACACGCTGAACGGTGGAACGGGCGATGATGCGATCTTTGCCGGGTACGGCGACAACGTCGATGGCGGCGACCAAGAGTCCTACGGCGATACGCTGTTCATAAGCTTCCAGGGCGCTTCGCAAGGGGTTACGGCCGACTTCCGGGAAGAGACGCAGATCATTGGTGGGGGGATCATCACCGGTATTGAGAATATCGGCTGGGTCGAGGGGAGTAATTACGACGACTACATCAACGTCGATGGCTTAAATGAGAACGGTTATTCGCCCTTCAATGTCGTTCTTGGGATGGGCGGCAATGACACATTGGTTGCCGGCACTTACACGGCGCTGCTGGACGGAGGTGATGGAAACGACATCATCGATGGCCGCAACAGCTACTATTTGCAGACTGTGGTCGGCGGCGATGGTGACGACACCATCTATACCGAGCAGAGTCCTAACCTAATCACGTACGGTGGTGCGGGGAATGATACCATCTTTTCCGCAAATAAGACGTATGGCGGTGACGGGAATGACGCCATAACGCTGAGCTTCAGCTACTACGGATCAGATTACAATCAAGCATACGGCGAAGCCGGTAATGACACGATCATCGGCAGTGCATCCGCCGATACACTAAACGGTGGTAGCGGCGACGATACGTTGACGGGTGGCGACGGCAATGATCGCTTCCAGTTCGAGGCCGGCGATGGCCATGACGTAATCACGGATTTTGCTTCCGGCGATAGTCTCGAACTGAACATGAATGATGACTCAGTGCAGTCGATCACTCAGGTGGGGTCGGACGTCGTGGTCGCTTTGTCCGACGATAACCAAATCACACTTTTGAATACTGACGTCGCCACCGTTCAGGCGGGCCTCGGATTTTCCGCAGTCAACGACTTGCTCGTCGGGACGTCGGGCGATGATACACTAAAAGGCTTCGGCGGCGACGACGTTCTCGTCGGCATGGGAGGTGCGGATCTCCTGGACGGAGGGCGCGGCAACGATTTCCTATTTTCGGCCGATTCAGCGCACGATTCCGGAAATATCAGCAACGATGCTGGTCTAGAACACGATGTCCTGCGTGGCGGCGACGGCGACGATTGGTTGTGGGCCGGTTACGGCGACGACGTCGATGGCGGAAATGGCTATGACATCCTGCGATTGAGCCTCGTCGGATCGGCGAGCGGAGTCACGCTTGATACCAGCAACATAGCCCAGGGACTCCCGCTATCCATCGGTGGCGGCATAATCCAGAACGTAGAACAGATCGCTTACATCACGGGTTCGGACTTTGCCGATACGCTGACAATACGCGCCAACGATGTCCCATTGATTGTCTATGCAGGAGACGGGGACGATTTCATCGATCGGTGGGGGTCTGTCGGTGAAACCTATGGCGAAGGGGGGAACGACACTCTCGTCGTATCAGAGGGGACGGCCGCATTCTGGGGCGGGGACGGCGACGATCAACTGGTGAGCGGCACAGGGGCGGACTGGTTTGTTGGAAACGCCGGCAATGACACCGTCGATTATTTCAACGCCGCTGTGGGAATGACTGTGTCCCTTGCGCTCGGGACGGCATCCGATGGCGATGGCCTGAGCGAAGTGGAAAATGTCGAGGGGTCCAATTACGCCGATAACATTAGCGGCGACAATTTCAGCAATTTACTAAGGGGTCGGGACGGCGATGATACGCTTGCGGGTGGCCGCGGCAATGACACACTGGAGGGTGGATCGGGTAACGATACGTTCGTATTCCAGGTGTTTGACGGACAAGACATCATCGCCGACTTTACTGCGGGCGATAAACTCAAGATCATCAATTTTGGCTCAGCCCAATCGATCACGCAGGTGGGCAGCGACGTGCTCGTCACCCTCTCAGCCTCGGACCAAATTACGCTAAAGAATACGACCGTTGCGACCGTCCAGGGGGGACTGCAGTTCGTCGTTGACCCGCCGGTGAATCTCGTCGGCACCGATGGTCCCGACTATCTCGTCGGCGGTTCGGGGAATGATCGTCTGTCCGGTGGCGGTGGAAACGACGTCCTCGACGGGGGCTTCGGCGCCGATACGTTGACCGGAGGTACGGGCGATGATCAATTGTTCGTCGACAACGCCCACGATGCAGTCGTGGAGTCAGTTGGCGGCGGGACGGACCGGGTGATAGCATCCGCGGACTATACCTTACCCACTGGCGCCGAAATCGAAACGCTTGCTGCTACTTACGATACCGGTGGGGCTTCGTTTTTTGGCCCGGCGATCAACCTGACCGGCAATGAGTTTGGGCAATCCATTGGCGGAAATTCCAACACCAATACCCTCTTGGGCATGGGCGGTAACGATGTCATTTCGGGCGGTTGGGGAAGCGACACTCTGGATGGCGGAACGGGAAATGACACGCTCACCGGCGGACCCGGCGGTGGTGGCGACGTCGATACTTTCATGTTCGCCAAGGGCGGCGGTAAAGACATCATCACCGATTTTGAGGCTGGTGAGTCCATAGAAATCACGGGCTACAGCTCGGCTCAATCGATTACGCAGTCCGGAACCAACGTTATTGTCGTCTTTTCGACGTCGGACCAGATCACGTTACAGAACACCACGCTCGCAGTGGTGCAGGCTGGCCTCCAGCTCGATCCCAGCGGCGTCCCTGGCGGCGGCGGTGGCACTCCTGGCACAATCACCGGCACCAGCGCTGCCAACACGCTCAACGGCACCACCGGCGCCGACACCATCAATGGCCTCGGCGGCAACGACACGCTGAACGGCAATGCCGGCAACGACACGCTCGACGGAGGCACCGGCGCCGACATCATGAAGGGCGGGGCCGGCAACGATATTTATTATGTCGACAACAGCGGCGACCGGATCACCGAGCTGTCCGGCGCGGGGACCGACGAGGTACGCACGACCATCACCCAGACACTGGCCTCCAATGTCGAGAAGGGGACCGCGCTCGGCACCGCGGCGATCAACCTCACCGGCAACACGCTGGCCAACGTCCTGACCGGCAATTCGGCGGCGAACACGCTCAACGGCGCGGGCGGCAACGACACGCTGAACGGCGGGCTCGGCAACGACACGCTGACGGGCGGCGCCGGCCGGGACGTGTTTCTGTTCAGCGACGTCGCGAGCGGCGCCGACAAGATCACCGACTTCGTCTCGGGCACCGACAAGATCAACCTGCACGCGTTCGGGATCACCGCCGCGCAGGTCCACACCGCGGTCAGCGGGAGCAACCTCGTGATCAGCGTCGATGCCGATCACAACGGCACCAACGACTTCTCGATCACGCTGGTCGGCGTGACCCACATCGCCGCGTCGGATTACATCTTCTAGGGCTCAGTCCTCATGGCCGGCGCGCCATAACGCGCCGGTCAGCGGCTCCATCAGATATTGCAGCGCGGTGCGCTTGCGCACGGCCAGGACGGTATCGACCGGGAGGCCGGGGCGCAGCTCGCCGTTGCCGAGGACGGAGCGAACCCGCGCCAGCTCCTTTGCCGGAACGACGATCTCGGCGCGGAAGAAGGACCGGCCGGATTTCTCGTCGGTGAAGCTGTCGGCGGACACGGTGCGCACCGTCCCGCTAAACAGCGGCAGCGAGCGATTGTGGACGCTGACGAAGCGCACCTGCGCTTTCTGGCCCGGATAAGCGTCGTCGGCATCGGTTGGCGCCAGTTGCGCCTGAATCACCAGCTCGCGGCCGTCGGGGACGATGTCGAGCAGCTTCTGGCCCGCCGCGACCACCCCGCCGACGGTGAACACCGTAAGCCCGACCACTTGTCCGGTCACCGGCGCGCGGACCAGCGAGTGCTGGAGCTGCTCGCGGGTCGCGACCAGCTTGGGGAGGACTTCCGACAGCTTGCTCTGCGCGTCCTTGAGGTCGGCCTCGACCTGCTGGAGACGGTCGCGCTGGACGCTCAGCGACTGCATGCGGGTCTCGCCGATGCCCTCGCCGGCGCGCGCAAATTCGGCCTTCATGGCCGCTTCCTGGCCGCGCAGGTCCGCCTGAGCGCGCTCGAGCGCACGGACCCGGTTGATCGAGGCGAAGCCCTTGTCCGCGATCTTTCGCAGGCCGTCGAGTTCCTCGCCGATCAGGCGCTGCTGCTCGACCAATTCGACCCGTTGCTGCGAATAACCCGATTGCTGCTGCGACAATTGCTGGCCGCGCTCGCCGAGCACCGATTGTTGCGCCGAAATCGCCCCGGAGCGCGCGCGCATCTCGGACCGCTGCAGCGCCATGACCTGGGCCGCGATCGGGCGATCGTCGGGACTGAGCGAGGCAAACTCGGGAGGCGGGGCGAAATCGCGCTGCCCACTGCGTTCGGCGAGCAGGCGGGAACGCTCGGCAAGGAGGGTCAGATAATCGCTGGTTAGCCCCCGTTCCGAGGCGCGAAGCTCGGGCGCGGAAAGCTCGATCAGCACTTGTCCGGCCTCCACGTGCTGGCCCTCGCGAATCTTGATCGCGGTGATCACACCGCCGTCGCGATGCTGGACGGTCTGGCGGTTGCCGGCGACGGCGATCGTGCCCGCTGCATTGACCCCCGCGTCGAGCGGCACCAACGCCGCCCAACCGAGGAAGAGGACGAAGAAGAGCGCTGCGACGGCGATGCCGACGCGGATTTCCTTGCGCGCATTGCCCGGGTCGACCGGGGTTCCGGGGTGAAGAACGAGCGCGTTGCTCATGCCGCATTCTCCGCCGTGCCCGGGCCGCTCAGGCGGGCGACGACGTCCTTTGCCGGACCGATCATCTTGGGTCGCCCTTCCTCGAGCACGAGGAGGCGGTCGGCGATGGCGAGCAGTCCCCGCCGGTGGGCGATGACGATCACCGTCGCGCCGCGCGCACGCGCGCTGGTGAGCGCGCTGACGAGCGCCGCCTCACCTGCCTGGTCGAGAAACGCGTTGGGTTCATCAAGAACGAGCAACCGCGGCTCACCATAGAGCGCGCGGGCCAGTGCGATGCGCTGCGATTGCCCGGCGGAAAGGCCGGCGCCGCCGAGGCCGAGCGGGGTATCATATCCCTGCGGCAGGCCGAGGATCATCTCGTGAACGCCGGCTTCCTTGGCGGCACGGACGACCGCTTCGTCGATCGCCGTCGCCTCGTCGACGTCGCGGGCCCGGGTGAAGCGCGCGATATTCTCCTTGATCGATCCTTCGAACAGCGAGGGTTCCTGCGGCATGTAGCCGAGGTGCGGACCAAGCTCGTCCTGATCCCAGTCGGTCAGACTCGCGCCGTCGAGGCGGACCGTACCGATGGTCGGCTGGAGGGCGCCGACGAGAATCTTCCCGAGCGTAGTCTTGCCGGAGCCGCTGGGACCGATGATGCCGAGGATCCGGCCCGGCTCCGCGGCAAAGCTGGCGCCAATCAGGACCGGCCGGCCGTCGCGTCCGCGAACGCCGACTTCCTCGGCCTTGAGCAAGCCCTCCGGTGGTGGAAGCGTGGTATAGATGCGCTCTTCGCCGATGGTGTCGAGCGAGCGCACCAGGCGCTGCAGCGCGGCGCGCGCGGACGCCAGCGACGACCAGGCGCCGATGATGCTTTCAATCGGTTGCAAGGCGCGGCTGAGCAGCACCGAGGATGCGATGATTGCACCCGCCGAAATATCGCCGGCCATCGCGAGCAAAGCTCCGACCCCGAGCGCCGCCGACTGGATGAACAGGCGGAAGAACCGGCTCGTCGCGGCGAGGCGGCCGCCGGCGAACTGTGCATGAACCATGTTGGAAAGACCGACGCGGCGATGGCCGAGTTGGCGGTCGACCATCGCCCCCGTCATACCGAGCCACTTAATCGTGGTTCCGTGGACGGCCGCCGCTTGCTGCGAATTGAGGGCCGAGGCCATCGCCGAGGTCGCCACTTCCATATGCTTCATGGTCGCCCGCTGATTGAGCCACGCGAGCGTCACGAGAATGGCGGCGGCAACGATCGCCAGGATGCCGATCCAGAAGTGCAGCAGGAAGGCGACGAGCAGGAAGACCGGCGTCCACGGCGCGTCGAACATGGCGGCGATGACCGGGCTCGCCATGGCCGTCCGGACCGAATCGAAATCGCGCATGGCCTGAGCGGCCGAGGCCGAATCGCTGGCCATCATCTGCGTGAGGATGCGCGGCGCGATCAACGCATCGACGCGCTGGCTGGCACGTATCAGGAGGCGGTTGCGGATCATGTCGAGGATCGACAGCGTCATCAGCGCCAGCGCCAGCGCGACGGTGACGAACAGCAGGGTCGCTTTCCCGCCGGTCGGAACGACGCGGTCGTACACCTGCAGCATGTAGATGGTCGGCGCGAGATAAAGCAGGTTGATGAGCAGGCTGAACACGGCGGCTGCAACGAAATGGGCCCGGCATTGGGCGAGCGCGTCCGCCACCATGCGCGGCACCTCGATGCCGGCAAGCTTCACCGTTGTTCCCCGAATGCTCCGGCGCCTGACGAGCGCCGGGACAACTTCAATCGCATGAGTCCCTATCCCCGGTGGTCGGCGACGCTTCGCCCAGCGTCCCTATCTCCCTCATTTTGCGGAAAAATGACGGAAGAGTCGAGACCGGGGGGCGGAATGACTGTCCAGTCGTGGGACAACAAGCAGGATCGCTCCCGCCCTATGTCCCGACAGTTTTGCTGATAGATGCACCGGGATGAACCGTCGTTGCACTATGGAAATACACGTCAGGTTGTGCCGGTGACCGCCACCCCGCTGATTGCCGGGATCGAGATCGGCGGCAGCAAATGCATTTGCATTCTCGCGCGCTCGCCGGAGGACATCGTCGAGCAGGTGCGGATCGAGACCCGTGACCCGGCAGCTACGCTCAATGAAGTCGACGCGGCGCTTGAGCGCTGGCATGGCGAGCATCGCTTCGCCGCGATCGGCCTCGCCGCCTTCGGCCCGCTCGAGCTGAACCCGGCCTCGCCGCATTACGGCGCAATCGTCTCGACGCCCAAGCCGGGCTGGTCCGACACCCCGATCACCTCTCGCTTCGCGCGCTTCGGCGTCCCGATCGGTCTCGATACCGATGTCGTCGGAGCCGCACGGGCGGAGCAGCGATGGGGCGCGGCGCAGGGGTTGGCGGACTTCGCCTACATGACGGTGGGGACGGGGGTCGGCGTCGGGGCATTGGTCGCGGATCGTCCCATCCTCGGCCGCGGCAATGCGGAGATGGGCCATATGCGCGTGTCCCGGCTGGCCGGCGATGACTGGCCCGGGATTTGCCGGTTTCACGGCGACTGCGTCGAAGGGCTGGCATGCGGTCCCGCGATCACCGCGCGTCATGGCCCCGGCGCGGTTGCCGCCGACTGGCCGGGTTGGGCGACAGTCGAGCATGCGCTCGCGATGCTCATCCATAATCTGGTCGTAACGCTGCAACCGCAGCAGATCATCATCGGCGGCGGTGTCGCGAGCGGCCAGGCGAGCCTGATCGATGCGGTGCGCCGGCGCGCGCTGGAGAGCCTCGCCGGTTATTACACTGCCTCTGATCTTCCGGACGATTTCCTGATCGCCCCGGGGCTTGGTACGCAGGCGGGACCGCTGGGTGCTATTGCCCTTGGATTGTCTGCCCTTGAAAGTTGACTGCGGCGCTAGACGACGAGTTGCAGCCTTGCGCCGCCCTCCGCTGCGTCTAGCGCCGCGATCGACCCACCGTGAGCCAAAGCTACCTGCCGCGCGAAGCTCAAGCCGACGCCGCTGCCCCCTTTGTGCGTGGTGTAGAACGGCAGGAAGATGTCTTCGCGCTTGTCCGCCGGGATGCCTGGCCCATTGTCGCGCACCTCGACCAGGAACTGGCCGTGGCGATTGCGGCTGATGCTGAGGACGACGATGGGGCTCGCGACCTCGGCCGTCACCCGGACGGCGTT